>OGRG01002546.1_pt1 | contig 10211 bp, 7 predicted proteins | sample 1553501 | NCBI WGS metagenome assembly OGRG01 (sample SAMEA2580018, study PRJEB22360) | human gut metagenome | biome: human gut; feature: human-associated habitat; material: faeces | place: Denmark | collected 2008/2010 | reverse complement strand
TCCGCTGGAAAAATGAACAGCCCAGGCCGGGCGCCTCCCGCCACTGCCTGTTTCTGCATTTCATCTAACCGGGTTCCTGTCTCCTTTTCGATCCTGTTGATCCGTTTCTCCATCATCTCCTCATCTTCCGGGCAGAGGATGTTCAGCTCACAGAGCATTCTGGCTGAATTCAGCTCAAGATAATAATATCGTGTGGGATAGACAACTGCACCGTCTTCTGTTTCTTTCAGGATCAGTTTCCGGTCTACTACCATATCCATGAGATGTTTTTCCATGTAGGAGGAATCTACTCCCAAAAGTCCGGATGCCCTGGAAAAAAGTTCCTCCTTCGGGAGATAGATATGGCCTTCTCCTGAAGCCTGTAGGAGAGTATACAACATTCCGCTTCTTATCCTGTAATCTGAATCTGTATGGATCCCGATCCGGGAAGCGATCTCATCTGCGATACGGAATCCCACACCACTGATATCCTCTGCAAGGCGATACGGATTCTCCTGCAGGACTCCATATACAGTCTGCCCATATTTCTGATAGATCTTTGCGCCGAGATTCAGTGATATCCCGTATTTCTGGAGAAAGATCATAGCGCGGCGCATATCTGCTTTCTCCGTCATCTGTTCTGCGATCTCCATGGCCTTTTTTTCACTGATTCCCTTGATCTCAGCCAGCCGCTCCGGCTCTTCCTCTACAATACGCATAGTATCATCGCCGAAACGACGTACGATCCTGGCTGCCAGTGCCGCTCCGATCCCCTTGATCGCGCCGGAACCCAGGTAGCGTTCCATGGCCAATGCATCCTCCGGCATTTTTTCCACGTAGGAGGATATCTGAAACTGCTTGCCATACACCGGATGCGTTGTATAATTTCCGGAAGCTTCAATGGCAGCCCCCTGGGTAATCGCAGGAAATGTTCCCACACAGGTCAGTTCCTGTTCCTCTTCCATCCCTTTCAGTACCATGACCGTATATCCATTATCTTCATTCCGGAAGATCACATGATCTATATATCCTGTAACTGTCTCACTCATTTTCTTCTCCATCTGTAAACCTCTGATAACAGCAAAAGGCACTGCAGCTGCAGCGCCTTATCTGTATGAGTTTCCTGCGGCAGTCTCTTCTCTGACCCTGTGCCGTCCGGACGCCTCATAACGGTTTACATCCTTGACATGATTTCCGCATATTTTCCTGTTCCTGCAGCCACTACAAGCATTGCATCCTGTACAGTCAGTGTGCTGACTCCTGTTTTCTGCTCGATCAATGCATCCATTCCATGCAGCATGGCACCTCCGCCTGTAAGAACGATTCCTCGATCCATGATATCTGCCGCCAGCTCCGGCGGTGTTTTTTCAAGAACACCATGTACAGTCTCCACAATCTGCCCGGTCGTTTCCCGCAAAGCGGTCCGGATCTCCTCAGAAGTCAGTGTTGCCACCTTCGGAAGTCCTGTGATGATATTTCTGCCCTTGACCTCCATCGTGCGAAGATCCGCTTCTTCACTGGCTGTTCCGATCTTGATCTTGATATTCTCCGCTGCATCCTCCCCGATAAAGAGGCTGTGCTTCTCACGTACATAATTCATGATCGCATGATCAAAATTATCTCCTGCAACCTTCACAGATGCGGAAACAACCACACCTCCTACGGATACGACCGCAACATCCGTGGTCCCTGCACCGATGTCCACGATCAGATTGCCAAATGGCTTGGTAATGTCTACACCTGCCCCGATAGCAGCAGCAATGGGCTCATCCACAAGAAAAACTTCCCTGGCCCCTGACTGATAAGCAGCTTCCTCAACTGCCTTGCGCTCGATCTCCGTGATCCCGCTCGGAACACTGATGCTGACTCTCGGTTTCCGGAACGCTCTCCGTCCCATAGCCTGTGAAATAAAATATTTCAGCATCTTTTCCATTACATTATAATCTACGATCACACCTCTTCGGATTGGCCAGATCACTTCCATATTGGAAGTCAGATGGCTTGCCATCTGTCTGGCTTCCTCACCAATTGCTCTGATCTTCTCTGTATCTTTATCATAAACAACCACAGAGGGCTCTCTTAAAACGATTCCCTTGCCTGTGGAAAATACCAGACTGTTTCTGGTTCCCAGATCGATTCCAATATCCTTTGCCGGCATAAATCCTCCCGCCTGCGTCATACACATTCATATGCTGACGCATTTCTGACTTATTCTGTTCCGGTCTGTGCCGAAACGTTCCCGCACTTCATTATATACAAAACCACAGAAATTGAAAAGAACTTTTACCGGTTATTTCTGTTCCAGATATTTTTTCACATATTTACCGGTGTAGGAAACCGGATTCTCTGCTACTTCCTCCGGAGTTCCTCTGGCAATTACCGTTCCGCCTCTGTCACCGCCTTCCGGTCCGATATCAATAATATGATCCGCCGTCTTGATCACATCCAGATTGTGCTCAATGACCACAACGGTGTTTCCTCCTTCAGACAGACGGCGCAGGATCTCGATCAGCTTGTGGACATCCGCAAAGTGCAGTCCTGTGGTAGGCTCATCCAGGATATAGATCGTCTTTCCGGTACTGCGCTTGCTGAGTTCTGTGGCAAGCTTGATACGCTGTGCTTCTCCTCCGGAAAGAGTGGTGGAGGGCTGACCCAGACGGATATAGGAAAGCCCTACATCATACAAGGTCTCGATCTTTCTCCGGATCGACGGTACATTCTCAAAAAATGTCAGTGCTTCTTCCACAGTCATATTCAATACATCATAAATGCTCTTGCCCTTATACTTCACTTCCAAAGTCTCACGATTGTAGCGTTTGCCCTTGCAGACTTCGCAAGGCACATATACATCCGGAAGAAAATGCATCTCGATCTTGATGATTCCGTCACCGCTGCAGGCCTCGCACCGTCCGCCCTTGACATTAAAACTGAAACGGCCTTTCTTGTAGCCCTTTGCCTTGGCATCTGCGGTGGCTGCAAAAAGATCACGGATCTGGTCAAAAACTCCGGTATATGTGGCAGGATTGGAACGAGGAGTTCTTCCGATCGGGGACTGGTCGATATTGATCACCTTATCCAGCTGATCGATACCCAGGATGTCATCATGTTTCCCGGGGATCACTCTGGCACGGTTCAGGTCTCTGGAAAGTCTCTTGTACAAGATTTCATTGATCAGAGAACTCTTACCGGAGCCGGAAACACCTGTGATACAGGTCATCACTCCCAGAGGAATATCTACGTCGATATGCTTCAGGTTGTTCTCTGCCGCACCCTTTATATGAAGAAATCCGGTTGGTTCCTTCCTCACTTCCGGTACCGGGATCTTCAGTCTTCCACTTAAATAAGCTCCTGTCACAGACTCCTCATTTTTCATCAGATCCTCAGCTGTCCCCATTGCGACCAGTTGTCCGCCATGTTCTCCGGCTCCGGGGCCGATATCGATGACACAGTCTGCCGCACGCATGGTATCTTCATCATGCTCCACCACGATCAGACTGTTGCCAAGATCACGGAGACGCATCAGTGCCCCCAGAAGCTTGTCATTATCTCTCTGGTGAAGCCCGATACTCGGCTCATCCAGGATATATGCAACCCCCACAAGCCCGGATCCGATCTGTGTGGCAAGACGGATCCTCTGAGCCTCTCCGCCGGAAAGGGTTCCGGTAGCTCTTCCAAGTGAAAGATACTCCAGGCCAACCTCTGCCAGAAATCCAACCCTGGCGCGGATTTCCTTCAGGATCTGCCTTCCAATAAGCTCCTGCTGCTTTGAAAGCTTCAGATCACGGAGAAAGCCCTGCAGCTTCTGTACCGGCATATTGGTCACTTCATAAATATTCTTATCCGCCACGGTCACTGCCAGTGACTCCTTCTTCAGCCTCTGTCCCTTACATGTGGTGCACGGAGTAATCCGCATAAAGCTCTCGTATTCCTGCTTCATGGCCTCGGAACCGGTTTCACGGTATCTCTGCTCCACATTGCGGATCAGTCCCGGGAACGCCACATCGTAAACGCCCTCTCCCCGCTGTCCTTTATAATAAACCTTCACAGAATGACCGCCGGTACCATGGATGAGGATATCCTGGACCTTCTTCGGATACTCGCAGAAAGGTGTATCCAGAGAAAATGCATATTCCCTTGCCAGGGCATCCAGGATTGCTCTGGAAAAGCTTCCCTGCGTGGTACAGGACTGCCATCCGAGAACAGCGATAGCCCCTTCATTGATACTCCGTTTCTTATCCGGGATCATCAGATCGATATCAAATTCCATCTTATATCCAAGACCCAGACACTGCGGGCAGGCACCAAACGGATTATTAAAGGAAAAGCTCCTTGGTTCGATCTCATCAATGCTGATGCCGCAATCCGGACAGGAAAAACTCTGACTGAAATTCAGAAGCTTCCCGTCCATAGTGTCTACTACCAGCAGACCATCCGCCAGATCCAGCACGGTTTCAATGGAATCGGAAAGACGCTTCTCTATTCCCGGTTTCACAATAAGTCGATCCACAACGATCTCAATGTTATGTTTGATATTCTTATCCAGCTTAATCTCCTCAGAAAGCTCATAGAGATTTCCGTCGATCTGCACTCTCACATATCCGCTTCTTCTGGCCTGATCCAGAAGTTTAACATGGGTTCCCTTGCGGCCCCGCACTACCGGTGCAAGAAGCTGGATCTTCTGGCGTTCCGGAAGCGTCATGATCTGATCCACCATCTGATCTACCGTCTGTTTGCGGATTTCCCTTCCACATTTGGGACAGTGCGGGATTCCCACACGGGCATACAGAAGTCGGAAATAATCGTAGATCTCCGTTACCGTACCTACTGTAGAACGGGGATTCCGGTTCGTTGACTTCTGATCAATGGAGATTGCCGGCGGAAGGCCCTCGATACTCTCCACATCCGGTTTCTCCATCTGTCCCAGGAACTGCCTCGCATAGGAAGAAAGTGACTCCATATAACGTCTCTGTCCCTCTGCATAAATGGTATCAAATGCAAGAGATGACTTACCGGAGCCGCTGAGTCCGGTAAGTACCACAAACTGGTCTCTGGGAATATCGACGCTAAAATTCTTAAGATTATTCTCATTGGCTCCGCGTATCCTGATAAAACGCTTCTTATCGTTTGCTTCTGCTGACATGAAAGCCTCCTACTCTGTCCGGTCATAAAAAATACTCCGGTATTCTTCTCAACAGCAGAATCTACCTCTCTTATTCCGCTGTAAAACTTCTGATTTTTTATCAGTATACTGCCAGAACATCCGTTCGTCAAGGTGAAAAAATCGACAAATTTTTCTACAGCAGAAAATCCGCCATCACTCCATTGCTCACATGGATTCCCTTTCTCGAAAGATATATCCTGTCTCCTTTTTGTTCCAGCATTCCGATCTCCAGATGTTTTTTCAGGACCTCTCCGTAAACGTTTTCCATATTTTTTCCGAAATATTCCGCAAACGCTTCCATTGAAACGCCCTCTGTCATCCGAAGCCCCAGAAACATAAACTCAGCCATCTCATCTGCCTCTGTAAGGCTTTCCATATTCTGGCGGATCTTATCCGGAAACGCACTGTTTCCAATATATTCCTTCATATCCGCAGTATTGGAAAAACGCATATGATCCAGAAGTGAAGACGCCCCAAGTCCCAGTCCCAGATAATCGATCCTCTGCCAGTATCCCTTATTATGACGGCATTCCCGTCCGCCTTTCGCATAATTGGAGATCTCGTACTGATGAAACCCATATTCCTCCAGGATCCCTGCCGTATTCTCATACATACGGTACTCCGTATCCTCATCCGGCAATTGCAGCTTTCTCTCCCCGAAAGGAGTGCCTTCCTCAATGATCAGACTGTAGGCGGAAATATGTTCCGGCGAAAGCCCTGCCACCGTGCGGAGATTTTTTTCCCAGTCAGCATAGGTCTGTTCCGGAATGGCACTCATCAGATCGATATTGATGTTGGAAAAGCCTGCATCCCTTGCCATAAAAAAGCTCTCCTGAAACTCTTCCCACGTATGGATCCTTCCAAGGATCTTTAATTCCCGATTCTGCGGGGACTGAAGTCCCAGACTCAGTCGGTTGATCCCGTGTTCCAGATATATTTGAAGTTTTTCTTTATATAAAGTCCCCGGATTTGCTTCGATGGTGATCTCAGCATCCGGGGCCACAAAAAACTTATTTCTGATCTGATCCAGCATCTCTCCAACAAGAGACGGATCCGGCACGGAAGGTGTTCCTCCGCCGATAAAAACTGTGGTGATCTCCCTTTCCGAAAAATCCGGAACAGCGGCGATCTCCCTTTCCAGAGCCTGGAAATATTCACGCTGCCTCTCTTTTCCGGCAGGTCCGGAAAGGAAATCACAGTAATCACATTTTTTCACACAAAACGGAATATGGATATAGAGCTCCAGCGGTTTTTTCGCCTCATTCTCCATCCATGGCTCCTTCCTCTCCACCACTACCTGATGTATCATTATCCTCATCGGAGCTTGTATCTTCACCGGCACTATCCGCATTATCCGTGCTTCCATCCGAAGCAGCCGGTGTCGGTGTCACGCCATCGATCCCCAATGCCTCACTGCCGTTTTCTGCCAGGTACTCATTGACCATTGTCAGATTTCCATTGCTCGTCACTGCATCCGGATCTACGGTTTTCGGATCAGGAGTGGCAGTCGGTTCCGGCGCTGTACTGATTTTGATCACACTTTCCTCTTCTGCATTTTTCTTCTTTGAACCACATCCGGTAAGCAGAGCTCCTGTTATAGCCAGAAGTCCTGCTGCCAGAAACAGTTTTTTTATATTTTTTTTCAAAAAGTCATCTCCTATTTATCATCCAGCTTCAGGACACTCATAAATGCCTTCTGCGGGATCTCCACGTTACCTACCTGACGCATACGTTTCTTACCTTCCTTCTGTTTTTCCAGAAGCTTCTTCTTACGGGAGATATCTCCACCGTAACACTTGGCAAGTACGTCTTTACGCATGGCTCTTACCGTCTCTCTGGCAATGACCTTGCTTCCGATAGCTGCCTGGATCGGGATCTCAAAGAGCTGTCTCGGGATCTCGTCTTTCAGCTTCTCACACATCTTTCTTCCACGCTCGTAAGCAGTATCTGCATGCACGATAAAGGAAAGAGCATCCACTTCTTCTTTATTCACAAGGATATCCAGCTTTACAAGCTCACTTCTCTCATATCCGTCCAGTTCGTAATCCAGGGATGCATAACCTCTGGAACGTGATTTCAGTGCATCAAAGAAATCATAAATGATCTCGTTCAGCGGCAGTCTGTATTTCAGGAGTGCACGGGTTTCTTCCATATATTCCATGCCTTCATACTGACCACGTCTCTCCTGGCAGAGATCCATGATCGCACCAATGAACTCTGTGGTTACCATGATCTCCGCCTTCACCATAGGCTCTTCCATGTATTCGATCTCTGAAGGATCCGGAAGGTTGGTGGGATTGGTCAGCTCGATGATCTCACCATTGGTTTTATAGACCTTATAGATAACACTCGGTGCTGTAGTTACAAGATCCAGGTTATACTCTCTCTCCAGACGCTCCTGGATGATCTCCAGATGAAGAAGTCCCAGGAAGCCGCAGCGGAAACCAAATCCAAGGGCGACCGATGTCTCCGGTTCATAATAAAGGGAAGCATCGTTGAGCTGAAGCTTCTCCAGCGCGTCACGGAGATCGCCGTACTTGGCACCATCTGCCGGATAAAGGCCACAATAAACCATAGGGTTTACCTTCTTATATCCCGGAAGTGCCTCTGCACAGGGGTTGTCCGCATCCGTTACCGTATCACCCACGCGGGTATCACGGACATTCTTGATGCTGGCTGTGATATATCCGACCATACCTGCTGTCAGCTCGTCACACGGGATAAACTGACCCGCTCCAAAATATCCAACCTCCACAACCTCCGTGGTGAATCCGGTCGCCATCATATGGATCCTCGTGCCCTTTTTCACACGTCCGTCCTTCACTCTGCAAAATACGATAACACCCTTATAAGGGTCATAAACAGAGTCGAAGATCAAAGCCTTCAGAGGTGCATCCACATCCCCCGCCGGCGCCGGGACCTTATTGACGATCTGCTCCAGGACCTGGTCTACATTCAGTCCTGTTTTTGCGGAAATCTGCGGTGCATCCTGCGCTTCAATTCCGATCACATCCTCGATCTCATTGATAACACGCTCCGGATCCGCACTTGGAAGGTCGATCTTGTTGATCACCGGAACCACATCCAGGTCATGATCCAGTGCCATGTATACATTGGCAAGCGTCTGCGCCTCAATTCCCTGGGCAGCATCCACAACAAGAATGGCTCCGTCACAGGCCGCAAGGCTTCGAGAAACCTCATAGTTAAAGTCTACATGTCCGGGGGTATCAATCAGGTTAAAAATATACTCATTTCCATCCTTGGCTTTGTATACAATACGAACGGCCTGGGATTTAATAGTAATTCCCCTCTCTCTCTCAAGTTCCATGTTATCCAGAACCTGGGCCTGCATTTCTCTTTCTGTGAGAAGTCCCGTCATCTCAATAATACGGTCAGCAAGTGTTGATTTACCGTGGTCAATATGTGCAATGATACAAAAATTTCGAATTTTACTCTGGTCTGTCATTCCAGACATTCCTCCTCTGGTTATGCTTTACTGTTTATTCTATCAAGAGATTATAGCACAGATTAAATCTGTTTGTCACTTCCTTTTATATGGTTCCTGTTCACTCCGTTCACAGTAACATTCTTGACGGGATAAATTATATTATTTTTATCCTGTTCCGCAGCCCTTTAACACTCTGTTCAAAATGTCTGCAAAGGGTTCCATGGCGTTTTTTACTTCCTGCACCGTATTTGTCTGGGCACCGGCTTCCAGAAGCAGGGCTCTTTTTCGTAAATGAAGATTGTAGCGCAAGCCCGCCAGGTAAATCCCTCTGTAAAAATCAGGATAATACAACGCCGCCTGATATTCCAGCTGAAAAGAAAAAGCAAGATTGTCCTGTATGTAAGGATTTGGCAAATAAGAAACCTTCCCCTGGTCATTCGTGTAGCTAAGGCCATTATAAAAAAGAATCTGCGCAGTATCTTTTCCGTTTATTTCAGTTACCAGCCGTCTGTCTTCATCGATGCCATCTCTGTGCAGATCAATAACCACCTCCACAGACGGATTTTCTTCCAAAACCTTTTCTACGTAATCACAAGCATAATTATAGGCCTTATTCCGATCCAGTTCTCCGCTCATCATATCAAAAGCTTCTTTTATATGGATCACCTGATAACCATATTTTTCTGACAGCAAACTGGTCAGATAATTTCCAACACCCACAATCGTATCTTCCTCTTCTCCTTCCCTGGAATCGGAAAACGTTTCCTGGGAGTGACTGTGATAAATAAGAATCTGCGGCTCCAACGGTCCATGACTCAAGGAAAAATCCTCTGCCAGAAATTCAGCAGCATTTATTTTTACGGCAGATGCATCTGTGTTCTCATCTACAATGTAAAAATTGTTCATTAGATAATCGTAATCCGACAGCTTGTCTCTGGACAGATCCAGAATTGGATGCGGGAAAACGATGTTAGACTGAGGAAGGGTATTTGCAGGCTGAGTTTCTGAATTTAAGTGATTTTCACTATTTTCTATGATTTCTGACATCTCAGAGTTATCTTTATTTTCTATTTTATCTGTATTATTTATTTTTTTACTTTCCTCAGAAACACTGCTTTTTTTTTCCAGATTGGCTTCCTTGGATTTCTTTGCATTTTCCTCTCGCAAATTACGCTCATTCTCTGCAACTTCTTCTAAATATGCTCCATTTCTCTTCCCAATCTCAGCCAGAGTTACCCCATCCATTTCCATCCAGGTTTCCTGTGCTTTTTCCTCTGTAAAATAATAGAACGGAAACTGCCTGTACACATTATGCACAATTTCCCGCATGGAAAAAGGTCCTGGCAGCATAGCCAGAACCGCAAAAAAACACAGACAAAGAAACACGCAGAAAACCTTCTGGACTTTTGTCACGAAATCACCTCTTTAAGGTTATCCTATGACAGATTTTTCCTCCGTATGTTTCTTTTTTTAGGCTAACTTTCCATATTTTCAGTATTTTTCCACAGCTCACCACCTTTACATCAGCTTCATGCGCCAGAGCGTGTTTGAAAAATCATTCCCGCAATCTGCACGCCCACTTTGCTGAAGATTTCACCCGAATTCGGTTGCCGTAGCCCGCTA
>OGRG01002543.1_pt1 | contig 10219 bp, 6 predicted proteins | sample 1553501 | NCBI WGS metagenome assembly OGRG01 (sample SAMEA2580018, study PRJEB22360) | human gut metagenome | biome: human gut; feature: human-associated habitat; material: faeces | place: Denmark | collected 2008/2010 | reverse complement strand
GTACTTGAATAAGTTTATGAAAAAATTAAAATATTTTTCCATCCTGCTTTTATGTTCTCTGCATTGTCTGCTGTTAAGTGGATGTTCCTTTCAAAAAAAAGAAGAGATCGTCTGGTATATTTCCAATCCCCATTTCTTTCATATTGAAGATGCAGTTCCTTATGAAGATCTGAGTTCTGAACGGTTCGACCTGTTCAACAAACGGCTGGAAGAATTGGACATTCCTGCAAAGGTTACTTTTCGGTATCTGCCGGATATGGATATGTCCTCTGATGAATCTGACAGTATCATTGATACTTATAAAAAGAGTCTTGACTTTTCTGCTCATCTTATCCGGACTCTGAAAGAGCAGGATCCTCAGGCTGACATAGTACCATTTTCTCCTATGGAATACAGGGAGTTTGTTGCTTTGGACGATTCTCTTGCATCTGAAAAAAATTCTTCCGTTTTAGATTCACTGCCTGATCCTATATGGAATGTCAACAGGATCAACGGAAAAACTTATCAGATTCCCCGTGGATCTATGCCTCTTTCTGATACTGTTTACAGTTTTTCCGCCTCATTTCTTAAAGACTATAACCTGACTCTTAACGAACAGGAAATCACCTCTATGACTCCTGAAGAGGTGATTGATTTTCTGTTCCCTTATTTTGAGGATAACCGATTGCTGGACAAAAAATACTATTTAACTTCTGCCGATGATCTTTCTTTAGGCAACTGTAACTATTATAAGTATCTGCCGCTTTTGCGTGGCTTTTCGGATTCCAGTCTCGCTGTCGACCGGGAAAATGGTAAAATTGTAAATCTGCTGACTACAGAAGAAATGCTGAACAATCTTTCATTAGCACAAAGGATCTACCGTGAAGATCTGGATATCCACACAGAACTTCAGACAGCAGTGCCAGTATTTACGATTGAAACCATTCCAACTTTAGAAGAACTGACTGTATCAACTGCTTATTCCGACAGGATTCGTTTTTCTCTCGGAAAGAGATATCTGTGTCCTTCAATTGGGAATGGTGTTCTCAATACCAGCTCCAACCAACAGCTTGCCATTGAAGTTCTTGCTGCATCCATGTACGATGAGACGCTGTCCAATCTTATGATCTATGGAGTTCCGGATAAAGATTATACGCTAGAGAATGGACACGCCATCTATAAATTTAATCAGGTAATTTCAAGTGTGGGCAGTTTCAGTCCGGTAGGGAATAATCTGATAGCTTATCCGAACGAATATGAAGTAACTGATAAAGTTCTGGTTTCAGAGAAACTTTTAGAGGATGAGTCTCTCCTTCTTCCTTGCAGCAATTTTGTTCCTGATGTTGATGATACAACATGGAAACAAATATCAGAAATTGCAGCCATTAGCCATGAAGCGGTTTTCACCGCTGAAAGTGAGGAGATTTCTGATCTGAACACATTTTTGAAAGAGCAGAACCAGAAATTGTATGATGCAGGTATTGAATCTCTCCTTTCCGGGATTCAGTCTCAGCTTGATGCTCAAAAGGAGGACTAAACCATGCTTTTAGAAATGAAGAATCTCTGTAAATCTTATGGTGAAACTATTGCCCTGGACAGACTTAACCTTCAGCTGACCCCCGGCATTTATGGACTTCTTGGTCCAAATGGTGCCGGAAAAAGTACCCTTATGAAATTAATCTGTATGCTGATCCAGCCAACTGATGGTTTTGTCTTATTTGACGGAGAGGACATCCGTATGCATCGGAGCAATTTTTTGGACCGTCTTGGATACATGCCCCAGCATTCCTGTCTTTACCCGGACTTTACAGTACAGGAATATCTCTATTATGTCGGTGCATTAAAAGGCATGCATAAAAAAGATGTGACGTTCAGAACGGAAGAGCTTCTTCTCCGGACACGGCTTATGGATATGAAAAAGGATAAAATCCAGACCCTCTCCGGTGGTATGCAGCAACGGCTGATGTTTGCCCAGGCTCTTTTAAATGATCCTGAAATTCTGATTTTAGATGAACCTACCGCCGGACTTGATCCACAGAAGCGACTTGAACTGAGGAATTTGATTGCTGAATATTCAAAAGATAAGATCATCCTGCTCGCAACGCATATCGTAAGCGACATTGAACTGATCGCATCGCAGATCTTGTTATTAAAGAAAGGAAAACTGATCAAAGCCGATCCTCCCGGTGCGTTGACCGGCCAGCTTACATCAAAGGTCTGTGAGATAAATTTTTCCCGTCCATTGAAAGAACTCGAACCGTACGGCAGAATCAGCAGTATTTACCGACGTAAAGAAGATATTTTTGTCAGACTCATATTAAATGATCCTGCCATACTTCCTCCACAGGCTTCTTTCGTTTATCCGACACTGGAAGATGTCTACCTGTACTATTTTAATGACGAAGAGGAGGTGTCCCATGAACATTTTTCTCTATGAATGGAAAAAAGTCTGGAAAAACGGAGCAGTACTGAAAGTGGTTCTTCTTTTTCTGATGTTATCTGCTGCCATCTTCTGGGCAGATACAGCCATGGATTCTGAAATCCGTACCGCCTACCTCGACTGCCATAAAACTCTGGATTCCCTTCCTGCAGATGAGGCTGCTGACCTGTTAAATGCTTTTACCTTAACCGATGAGACAGATTATATAAAAGGTCATGCTCTTGAACTCATCCATTCTGAGATGGATTCCGTAACCGGTTATGAAGATTACCGACAATCTATTCAGAACCGGTATACCCAAAGCCAGAAAATTTCTGTCTTTCAGGGAACTGCTTCCGGTCAGAATCAATATATGCAGCGAATTGCAGAACGATATAAAAAACTCACCCTGCATTTTCCGTTAACGCTTCAGCCATATCAGGGTATCCGAAAGCTGATGGAATTTTACCCTGCGGATTTATTTACAGTAATCCTGCTCATTTATCTGACCAGCATCGTATTTATACAGGAGCAGAGAAGCGGACAGTACGCCTTTTCTCTTACCACAAAAAACGGGCAGCGGCGACTGTACCCGGCAAAATTTTTAACTGTCTATTTCAGCATTATTGTCTATCTGTTACTGACTTTTTTATTTTATTTTGTTCTGTCCGGTTTTCTGTATGGCTTTCCTTCAATGACTGCTGCCATACAAAGTATTCCCGGATACCATGCTGTTCCATATGACTGGAATATTTTGACTTATTTTTGCGTCTTCCTGCTTTTGAAGAGCTTTGCATTCTTTATACTTACCAGCCTTGCTGTCTTTTTGGCACGCCGCCTTAATTCTGAAATGGCAGTTTCTTTTTTGCTTGCCGGATTTGTAGGATTCAGTTTTCTGTTGTCAGACAGGTTTCAGGGGAATGACAGTAATTCGATCCTTCGACTGTGGAATATATGGACGCTTTTGCAGGGGAAATCTTTCATTCGCAGTTATGACCTGATCCGCTTTCATGGTCTGCTTATAGAAGTATACTGGGGCATACCCCTGTTATTCGTTCTTTCTCTGCTCTGCCTGCTATTCGGGAAAAAACAGTACCAATCTGCAAAAAGAGCGAAAGTTTTTTCTTTCCATCGCAGCAACAGGGTACATGGTTTGTTTTTCTACGAATTAAAGAAAACTTTTATCTGTCAGAAAGGATTGGTTCTTTTTCTTGCCTGTATCATGATCCAGATATTCATTCTGTCACAATACAACGACTATTTCGGGACGGATGAATATTATTATCAGAATTATATTGATCAGTTTGGCGACCGGATTGATGATCAGACTGATGAAAAACTTCAGAATGAAGAACAGCGGATCGCAGCTTTATATACAGAACTCGAAACCACTGAAAACTCTGTTACTGCTTATAAATTACAGCAGGAACTGGAATGCGAAGGCGGCTTTCAACGATATGCCGACCGAGTCCGGGAACTGCGGGAAGACGGAAGATCCCCCCTTCTCCTGAAGGATGCACAATATACACTTTTATTTACCAATACACCCTTGTCGCGTTCCTGGGTCATCCTGCTTTGTATGTCTTTTGCCTTTCTTGTGATTTCGGTTTTTTACAGAGAAAAGGCAACCCATATGGAATTATTACAAAAATCCAGCCTTTTCGGCAGGAGAAAACTTTTTTATTTTAAGTTTTTGACATTACTGCTTTATTTTATTCCTTTTTGTCTGCTGGGTGCAGTTCTGCGGCTGATATGGAGCAGCAGCCATTATCGGCTTTTTTTGGTGGGCCACCGCCACACATATAAAAAACTGCCTGGAAATTTTCAGAGAAACCGGGATTACCTGCTCCATCCGTTCCATTTTTTTCCTTGGAACCCTTTTGCAGTGCATCTTCGTAGTCCTGGCATTGCTCCTCTTATCCAGACTTGCAGAACTGTCAAAAAGACGCTACCTGATGCCGGCTATTATTCTGGGATGTACAGTAATTCCAACACTGCTTTCCCCCTATTTTCCAGTCGCATGGCTTCAGATAGTCCACAACTTATTTTTTATATTTACAGCATCCGTTTACTTTATTTCAGGCACATTATTGATCCTTGCGGTCTGTGCCGCTTTCATCACAGAAAGGAAGATGAGGAATGAATAAAAAGAAATGTTTAATGCATCTGATACTGGTATTTTTTATCTGTCTGCTTCTGCCGGGATGTAACAGTCAGTCTTCAGACCGAAAAGACCCTGATAACCCATTTAATTCCCACGATCGCTATATTTCCATGCTCAGTTATTGCGAATCGGATCAGGGAATCTATTATATAGAATGGGAATCCGAACTGTGCAGACTTTATTTCATTGATAAAAAAAGCTCTAAAAAAACCGTATTATGTCAAAAGGTAAATTGCAGGCATGACTCTGCGGAGTGTCCCGCGGTAGAAGTCTCCCCTGATCTGATGGGATCCGTAGCCTATTGTGACGGTTTCATTTATTATATCGTTCAGGCCTTTGATTCCGGCGAACAGAACGATGTCCTGAAATTATACTCCATGAAGGAAGATGGTACAGAGAAAAAGGAACTGCACACTTTTCAATACGGAAGAGTCTATCCCAACGCTGCTGCATTTTATAAAGACAGGATCATTTTATCCGTCCAGACATTAAATGATTTTGAAGATGGAAGTGGCAGCTATACAGCCGAGCCATCGATTATCCTGTATGATCTGAAAACCGGGAAAGAAACACTGATACTGAATGGAACGGAAAACAGCGGTCTGTATACCGTTCCTGCCGGTGCTGATGAGGATCATTTATATCTTCTTCAACAACCCTTTAACGATTCTGACATTGATGGACGCTGTACCTATCTTCAATATGACCTGAAAGAGCAGACCATGGAGCCTTTGTATGAATCCAGGGTAAAAGATTCACAGATCATTGCAGACAATACTTTATATATCCAGCCGGACAACGAACACCGGCTCGTAAAATATAATCTCAAAACCCAAAAGCAGGAAGATGTTCTTGACTGGGATGCCTCTGTCGACAAAGTCTGGGTAATTGATCGGGATCTTGTTCTTCTTATTAAGGAGACACGTTCCGAAGATTCCTCTAAAATACAGTATGTCAACTGGTATGACCTGAAAGAGCAGCAGTACCTTTTTGATGAATACTCTGACTACACCACCCTTGAGGTTATGGGAAAGACAGAAAAAGGATTCCTGGTCTGGAAAGAAGATGAACTGTATTTTTATACCCCGGACGATCATCATTGGGAAAAAATTGAGGAGATTTCATAATGTCAAAATTCCTAAAAGAGGTTGCTTTTTCTCTCTGTTAAAGCTATGATTATGTAAGTATTTTTTCAAAACCAAGGAGTAACCATGAGAAAATTAGCATTAGATGATGATATTTTACTGAATATCGAAAAGCCTGCCCGCTACATCGGCGGAGAGGTAAATGCGGTAATGAAAGAGAAGGAGCTGGAAGCCGGTGAGATTGCGGTACGCTTTGCCATGTGCTTTCCCGATGTCTATGAGATCGGAATGTCGCACCTCGGTATTCAGATCCTATATGATATGTTCAACCGCAGAGAGGATGTATGGTGTGAGCGTGTCTATTCACCATGGATGGATCTCGACAAGATCATGAGGGAGCAGGATCTCCCTCTTTTTACGCTGGAATCTCAGGATCCGGTCAGATCTTTCGATTTTCTGGGGATCACGATCCAGTTTGAGATGTGCTACACGAATATCCTTCAGATCCTGGAATTAAGCCATATTCCGCTTCATTCTTCCGATCGTACACTGGAAGATCCTTTTGTCATTGGCGGTGGTCCATGTACCTACAATCCCGAACCACTGGCTGAATTTTTTGATCTGTTCTATATCGGAGAGGGAGAAACGGTTTACGACGAATTGCTGGATGCCTACAAGGAGTGGAAGGGCAGTGGCAGGTCCAGAACAGAATTTCTGGAACGTGCCGCACAGATCGAGGGAATTTATGTACCTTCGTTTTATGAGGCTGAATATCATGAGGACGGCACTTTAAAGTCTTTTACTCCGATAAATGACCACGCACTTGCAGTCGTCAGGAAGCAGATCGTCATGGATGTGACGGATGCACCTTATCCGCAAAAGCCGGTCGTACCGTTTATCAAGGCCACGCAGGACCGGGTGGTTCTTGAGATCCAGCGTGGCTGTATCCGTGGATGCCGTTTCTGCCAGGCAGGAATGCTTTACCGTCCGACCCGTGAGAGGAATGTCGACCGTCTGAAAGAATATGCACATGCCATGCTGAAAAATACCGGACATGAGGAAATTTCTTTAAGTTCCTTAAGTTCCAGCGACTATTCCGAACTGAAAGAACTGGTTCTTTTCCTGATCGATGAATTTAAGGAGCAGGGGATTAATATTTCGCTGCCATCCCTGCGGATCGATGCATTTTCGCTGGACGTTATGAGCCGCGTACAGGACATCCGGAAAAGCAGTCTTACTTTTGCCCCGGAAGCCGGTTCTCAGAGAATGCGTGATGTGATCAATAAAGGTCTGACAGAAGAAGTCATCCTGAACGGTGCCGGACAGGCCTTTGAAGGCGGCTGGACCAAAGTAAAACTTTATTTTATGCTGGGACTTCCGACTGAGACGGAAGATGATATGAAAGAGATCGCCCATCTTTCCGAAAAAGTAGCCCGCAGATATTATGAAATTCCAAAGGATCAGCGGCACGGAAAATGTCAGATCACTGCAAGTTCTTCTTTCTTCGTTCCAAAGCCGTTCACTCCGTTCCAGTGGGCTCCGATGTGCAAAGCAGAAGAATATATGAGGCGGGCCCATCTCGTCAACGATGAGTTTAAGGCACAACTCAACCGGAAAAGCCTGAAATACAACTGGCATGATGCACAGGTCACCGTCCTTGAGGGCGTGATGGCACGTGGTGACCGCCGGATCGGAAAGCTGATCGAAGAGGCTTACCGTCTCGGATGTCTGTTTGATTCCTGGACAGAAAGTTTTCATAATGAACTGTGGATGCAGGCCTTTGAAAATACCGGCATTGATCTGGAATTTTACAACCTCCGTGAACGCAGTGAAGACGAATTGTTCCCATGGGATTTCATTGATATCGGGGTCAGCCGGAAATTCCTGAGAAGAGAATGGGAACGTGCCATGAAAGAAACTGTGACCCCGAACTGCCGGATGCAGTGTTCCGGTTGTGGGGCAGCAAAATTTGGAGGAGGTGTCTGTTATGAAAGCAAGAATTAAATTCAGAAAATACGGAGCACTCCGCTTTATCGGACATCTTGATGTCATGCGTTTTTTTCAAAAGGTTATGCGTCGGGCTGATATTCCGATCGCATTTACAACAGGATACAGTCCCCATATGATCATGTCCTTTGCCAATCCGCTTGGCATCGGACTGACCAGCGACGGAGAATATTTTGACATAGAACTCCGGGAGGCTGTCAACAGCCGGGACGCTGTCAGAAGAATGAACGAAGCCTGCGTGGAGGGCATTGAGGTTCTCAGCATCCGACGGATTTCCGATGAGAAGAAAATGACCGGAATGACGATCCTTGCCGGTGCAGATTATCTGTCCACGCTCCGTAAAGGAGAACTTCCCTCTGACTGGAAGGATTCTTTTGTCCGGTTTATGGAACAGCCGGAAATCCGTATTCTCAAGCAGACGAAACGCAGTGAAAAAGAAGTGGATATCAAGCCTCTTATCTATGACTGGGAGATCCGGGGAGATTCTATCTATACAAAAGTGGCAGCAGGCAGTGTGGAAAATCTGAAACCGGATCTGATCCTGGAGGCTTTCTGCTGCTTCCTCGGTCTTGCTTTCGATTCTCTGAAATTTCAGCATCACAGACTGGAGATGTATACAGACCGCAGTGAAGATGGCTCTCTGATTCCACTCGAAGCAATGGGGACAGAGATGGCAGGTGACGAAGAATGAAAAGAAAGATACTGATTGAAAAAAAAGCGAAGAAAGTCTGGACTTTTCTTTTAGAAAATGACAGCATTACCGAGATCCACTGTACTCCTGAAAAAGATGAAAAAGCCCGTTATCAGATTGGCGATATCTACATTGGAAAGGTTCAGAATATTGTTGCAAATATCGGAGCTGCTTTTATAGAGATTGCCCCGGGTGTCAACTGTTATTTTGACCTGCAGGGAGTGCCTACAGCTCTTTTTACGCATAAGATCGGCAAAAAGCCTCTCTGTATCGGAGATGAACTTCTTGTCCAGATCAGCAGGGAGGCGGTTAAGACAAAAGCTCCCACCGTCACCGGAAATCTGAACCTGACCGGACGTTATGCAGTCCTCACGCACGGGAATACCCGGATCGGAGTTTCTTCCAAGATTCCTAAAAAAGAGCGGGATGCCTATAAGCTGCGGCTTCAGGCATATCAGAATGACCGGTTCGGGATCATTGTCCGCACCAATGCAAAGGAAGCTCCGTTTGAGGCGGTCGTAAAGGAGATTGAAGATCTGAAAAAAGAGTATGAGAGGCTGACCTCCAATGCCATGTCAAGAGTCTGCTTTTCCTGCCTGAAATCAGCACCTCCGTCCTATATTACAGATCTGAAAAATGCTTATATGGATGGAATGCAGGAGATTATTGTAAATGATCCGGATCTTTACCATACGATCTGCAGTTTTTTTGACCGGGAAATACCGGAACGTTCTTATCTCATCCGGCTGTATGATGATGCCGGCTATCCACTGGGAAAGCTCTACAGCACTCAGACTGCCATCGAAAACGCACTGAAAGAACGGGTTTGGCTGAAACACGGTGGATACCTGGTCATCCAGGTCACAGAAGCTTTAACGGTTGTGGACGTTAATTCCGGGAAAAGTATTAAAAAATCCAAAAATACACCGGATGCCCTAAAGCTGAACCTCGAAGCCGCCCAGGAAACCGCCCGGCAGATCCGGCTGCGAAATCTTTCTGGCATCATTCTGGTTGACTTTGTAAATATGGATGATCCTGAAATGGAAGAAACTTTGTTCCAGGAATTTCGTTTTTATCTTACGAAAGATCCGATTCAGACAACACTCGTTGATATTACAGCACTGGGACTGGCAGAAGTCACAAGAAAAAAAGTACGCAAACCACTCTATGAAATGATAACCGTATAAAAATCAGGAGGCGGTCATATTGAGTAAAAAAGAATTAAAAACAAATGCAATGAGGTTTCTTGACCGGAATAAGATTCCTTATGAGTATCAGACTTATGAATGTGATGAATTTATTGACGGCATTTCCGTTGCTGATAAAATCGGACTTCCTCACGAACAGGTTTATAAAACTCTCGTCACAGTCGGAAAAAGCGGTGGACATTATGTCTTTGTCATTCCGATTGCGGCAGAACTGGATCTGAAAAAAGCTGCGAAGGCCGTAGGTGAAAAATCGGTTGAGATGCTCCACGTAAAAGAGATCACCAAAGTAACCGGTTACGTCCGGGGCGGATGTACTGCCATCGGAATGAAGAAGCAGTTCCCGACTGTGATTGATGAAAGTGCATGTACTCAGAAGCTGATTTACGTCAGTGGCGGGAAGATCGGAATGCAGATCCGGCTGAAACCGGATGATCTGAAAAAGGCTGCCAATGCAGAGTATGCAGCCATCACTTTCTGACGGGAATTTCTGATGGGATTTCCGTTTTTTATTTACAACCTACCAGGAACGAGGTATAATATTGAACCGATAGGTTCTGATGCAGGGCAGTGCATATAATTCATTAATCCATTTGATTCCGGACATCAGAATCATACAGAATATCGTAGGATTGTGGGAGTGCGTAGCACGGAGCAATCCGTAGGCAT
>OGRG01002540.1_pt1 | contig 10241 bp, 7 predicted proteins | sample 1553501 | NCBI WGS metagenome assembly OGRG01 (sample SAMEA2580018, study PRJEB22360) | human gut metagenome | biome: human gut; feature: human-associated habitat; material: faeces | place: Denmark | collected 2008/2010 | reverse complement strand
TCAAGAGCTTCTCGCCCGTCATCGAAGAAGACGTCTACGACGTGCTGCGACTCGAAGGCTCCGTGCAGGCTCGCAATCACTTGGGCGGCACCGCGCCTGAACAGGTTCGCAAGCAGGTTGAACGCTGGGAAAAGATTTTTGCCGAGCGTTCTGCCAACAAATAATGCCTCTAAGTGAGGTAAGCTGATCAAGTTCGCCGATCGCGCTTGATCATTCCCGAAGCCGTCCGGCACTCGCCGGGCGGCTTTTTGCATCTCCCTCGGTGTACCTTAATTAAAACAACGCACGCAGGAAAGTCATGGAAAACATTGTCCACACACTAAACGACATTATTTGGGCGCCGCCGCTCGTCGGCCTGTGTCTGATCGCGGGCCTTTTCTTCTCCGTCCGTTCCCGATTCGTTCAGCTGCGAATGGTTCCGGAAATGTGGCGCCTAATCTTTCAGCGCCGCGAAGGCGAGATCGGACTTTCCAGCTTTCAGGCTTTGACGATGACCCTTGCAGGACGCGTGGGTACCGGCGCCATTGCAGGCGTTGCCACCGCCATCTGCTACGGCGGCCCCGGTGCACTCTTCTGGATGTGGGTAATGACATTCCTCGGCGCCTCGTCCGCATTTGTCGAATCTACGCTCGGTCAGATTTACAAAGAAAAGATTGAGGACCAATACCGCGGCGGTCCGGCTTTCTATATTGAAAAGGGCCTGCAGTGCAAGCCCTATGCCTGGGCATTCGCCATCGTGACGATCCTCGCTTCGTGCATTTTCTGCCCCGGTGTACAAAGCAACACGATCGCGGCGGCTTGGCACGAAGCCTTCGGCATTGACGAAGCGATCAGCGCTGCCATCATCACGTCGGTACTGAGCTTCATCATCTTCGGCGGCCTGAAGCGTATCGCTCAGTTCACGAGCATCGTCGTGCCCTTCATGGCACAGGCCTACATTGTTGTCGCCGTCATTGTCGTTGGCGTTAACTGGCAACAGATCCCCGATATCTTCTCCTTGATCATTCACAGCGCACTCGGTACCGATTCCGTCATGGGCGGTTTGCTCGGCGCCGCCATCTCCTGGGGCGTCAAGCGCGGCATTTACTCGAACGAAGCCGGCCAGGGTACCGGCCCGCACGCTTCTTCGGCCGCAGCGGTTTCTCATCCCGCTAAGCAAGGCCTCGTCCAGGCGTTCTCCGTCTATATCGATACGCTTTTCGTGTGCTCTGCCACGGGCTTCATGGTTCTCATGACGGGTTGCTACAACATTGCCGATCCGAACGGCGGCTTCATCTACGAAGGCTTAAAGGGTGTTGAAGCAGGGCCCGTTTATACGCAAGCGGCCATCGATCAGGTGATGCCCGGCCTCGGCGGTCCGTTCATCGCCATCACGATTTTCTTCTTCGCCTTTACGACGATTCTCGGCTACTACTACATGGCCGAAACTAATGCGGCCTACATCAATCGAACCATTCGCAAGCCTTTCATCATGGTCGTGCTGAAGGTGATTTTCCTTTGCACGGTTGCCTTCGGTACGCTCAAGGCTTCGACGCTCATCTGGACGATGGCTGACGTTGGTGTCGGTACGATGACTTGGCTCAACCTCGTTGCCATTTTGCTGCTTCAGAAGCCAGCCTTTGCAGCGCTGAAGGATTACGAAAAACAGCGCAATCTCGGCATTAATCCGGTCTTCTTCCCTAACACGCTTGGCATTAAAAATGCAACTTACTGGAGGACGGGACGTGCGGAAGAAAATCTTATTGTTGAGTCCGAAAAGGGTGTCGATAATCTTGCTGGTTTGGATTCGTCCGTCAAAAAGAAATGAAACACATCGTTCTCCTAAACATTTGGCCTGTTATTGAATCTTCAGGTGGCGCAGAGAAGGTATTTTGCGACTTGGCCAATGCCTTGTCTTCAATGCATTTCAAAGTGACTGCCATTTGTTGTGATAAAAAGAAGGGACGTCCGTACTTCTTTTTATCAGAGAACGTCAACTTAATAAATATTGGCCCCCAAACTCCGTTCTACTATCGAAATAACCTAATCAATCTGCTTTCTATTTCGCCTTCGAGGAGACAGCGCCACCTGAACCGAGCTTCTTTAGCATCAAGGCTTGTCTCTAAAGCTTTAGCTCCAGTCCTTGGAGAGCTTAATGCTGACATCTACATATCCTTTCAAGATCAGTCAACGTATATTCTGAAGCAACTTATTGGAACGGATAAACCTGTTATCACAATGTTTCATAATCCGCCTTCTCATTACATGGAGAAGCCGGAATTTGAGCTATTTAGAGAGTCTGTCGAAAGATCCGCTGCTGTTCAGGTTCTAATGAAAGGGTTCGTGGACGAAGCTAAGGCTAAACTTCATAATGTACCGATTGTCTATACACCAAACTGCGTACCCCAATATTCAGAACAAGCTGAACTGGAAAATCACACGATTATTTGCATATCACGCTTTGACCGACAGAAGCGCTTGCACCTTCTCGTTGACGCCTTTTCGGAGATTGCAGACAAATATCCCTCTTGGAATATTCATATATGGGGAGACACGAATTCAAATCTAAAAGATTATAATGCCCTTAAAGAAAAAATTTTTAAATTAAACCTTCAAAGTAGAATTATTTGCAAAGGTACCACTAAGAATATTAAGCAAGAAATTCTTAATGCATCTATTTATGTTTGCACTTCATCCTATGAAGGATTCAGTTTAGCGATGACCGAAGCGATGTCACTAGGGTTGCCTGTTGTCGGTTGTGATGACTGTTTATCAGTCAAAGAACTTCTGGGAGGCTACTCTACAGGCGTTCTGTCAAAACCTAATGCCCCATCCATCTCTCAAGCTATCGGTAAACTCATAGAGGATTCTGACTATCGAAAAGAGTTGGGACGAAATGCCAAAAATTATATGGTCTCCTTTTCACCTGGAAAAGTTTACTCTCAGTGGAAACATCTGCTCGATTCAATCTAAATAGTTATGCTTCTGTCTTACCTGAAAAACCTGAATCGTCGTCGCCTAGAAAAACGGCATCGCCTTCAAAATGAGCGATTAAGCTCTCAAATAAAAATAATACGCGACTGCATTACAATATCCGAACAACACAAAAAAGTTTTTCCTAAATATAAAAATATAGCCTTAGGCAAAGATGTTGCCATTGTCGCGACAGGCAAAACACTAGAACAATTCAATCCTGAGTTTTTATCCAGAGAAACCATTTACATTGGCGTTAACCGCGCCGTCTTCTTTAATAAGATAAACTACGATTATCTTTTTATTCAAGATTACTCTGGTGCGAAAGATTATCTACGAAATATTTCTGAATACCAACGAACGGACGGAAAAAAGTGTATTAAATTTTACGGAAGACTCATAAAAAAAACAGACTATAAATTCATAATACCAGAACAAGAGTATCTTCTCGCAAACGCAAATTTATATTACACTGCGTATCCAGAGCGAAATTTCAATTATGACATTTCAACAGGAGGCCTCGCAGATTTAGAGTCAGTCGTATTCGCCGCACTAAACTTTGCTCTCTGGATGCACCCAAAGAGTATTTCTCTGATCGGTTGTGATTGCTCCTCAATCTATTTTGACGGTAAAACAACTTCACGAGACTTTAGTGAACTTATTGAAGCTTGGGATATCGCAAAAAAATTCCAACAAGGTTTTTACCCAGACACTGAAATATTCTCAATAAACCCCATTGGACTAAAAAACATTTTTAAGGATATCTACACATAATAAAATGAAAGCAATCCCCGTCTTCTTTTGCTGTGATGATAATTATGCTCCCTACCTTAGCGTCACCCTCTTATCTTTGCTGTTAAACACAAAATCAAACATTGACATTCACGTTATTGAAAATGGAATTTCAGCAAAAAATAAAGAATTAATTTCATCAGAAATAAACAAATATACAAATGCCAAAATTCATTTTCACACCATAAATATTTCTGATCGACTCCCTGGATTCACGGGTATTCGCTCAATCACGTTAGCAACCTATTCTAGGTTTTTTATTCCAGAAATCCTTCCAAACACCGAGAAAGTCATCTACTGTGATATCGATTTAATTTTTACTGGTGATGTAGTAGAACTCTTTGAACAAAACCTAGAAAAATATACTATTGGCGCAGTCCCTGAATTTCACTTTCAAGCGACAGCGGAGAAAAGATTTTACCTTCTCAACAAATTCAGAAACCTTCAAATTAGTCAATCTCATGAATATTTCTGTGCTGGCGTTCTTTTATTAAATTGCAAAAAATGGAATAAACAAAATATACTAGATAAATTAGTTCCTCTATACAAAAAATACGAGGAATTCCTTGATTGCAGAGATCAAGACTTATTGAATATCGTCTTCCAAAATAACTATAAAAAAATACCGACCAAATTTAACGTCATAAACCAACAAATCTCAGAATACTTATCAGGTAAAAGCGTAAATAAAGACTGTGTAATTCGTCATTACAACGGGAGTCGGAAGCCTTGGTCTCAGTATCCCCCCTCTAGACGATTGATCGGCAGCCAATTGTTTTGGGATATAGCCAAACGTAGCGTTTTTTACGAAAAAATATATAAGAAAGCCGATAAAAAATGGCTTCGATATATCACAAATTTAATACTTAACTGATACTACGTTATTCATACCAGCCGCAAAGAGACGTTGTATAAATTTTTCAGACTCCATAATCTTTCTATGCAAACAAATAGCCCCTTGTATTCCCTGAGATTGAGCAAGCAACCTTATATTCATACCTTCCTTTGTAGAGCATTCATCAATAATCGATTTGACAACGTTCAACTTCGCTCTTACTGTTTCATGGAGAACAATCTCCAAGCATTTTGCGGATCTATTGCGATACTCATCAAGTGATTCCAAACTTTCGACGGTTACGGAAAGTCTTTTAGCGAACTCATCAAAGCGAATCTTTCCGTTAACGCAAATTACATCATCGACTTGGACTATCTTTCGATAACGGTCCCAGGTTTCGCTAAAGCAGAGCACTTCAATTGCCGCGAAACCATCGTCGAGCGTAAGAATCCCCATCCTCCCACGTTTGCCCTGTACCTGCCGAATATTGGTAACAATCCCTGCCAGCTTCGTACTGTCTCGACTCGGTTGCAGATCGCTTAGTTTCGTCGACGAGAAATGCTGCAGCTCCTCTCGATACTGATCAAACATGTGACCCGTAAGCCAGTATCCAAGCACATTCTTTTCTTCAATGAGTTTCTGACGTTCTGACCAAGCTGGTGCAGGAAGCCAACTCACGATTCGCTCTTGTTCCTCACCGGGGGCGGCAAAAAGGCTCGCCTGACCGGCACTGGCGCGAAGCGCCTGTGCAGCACCCAAGGCCTGGCTGACATTGCCGTAAAGCTTGCCTCTGTCGGGATCAAGTGAATCGAAGGCGCCGGCCTTGATAAAGCCCTCCAAGAACTTTGCATTGAGTCCGGGAACGCGTGCTGCAAAGTCGAATAGATCGATAAAAGGACCGCCCTCTTCGCGTGCTTTGACGAGCTCATTGACAACGCTTTGACTGACGCCCTTGATGCCGCCGAGCCCAAAGCGGATGTGTTTGTCATCCGGTACGGAGAAGAACCATTCGCTCTTATTGATATCGGGCATGAGCAGCTCAACGCCGTTCTCACGCGCATCATCAATGAAGTTCTTCATCTTCTCGCCGTCGTCCATCACCATGCACAAGTTGGCAGCCATAAAGGCAGCCGTGTGATGGACCTTGAGGTAGGCTGTCTGATATGCCACGTAGGAATACGCAGCCGCATGCGACTTATTGAAGCCGTAGCCCGCGAACTTTTCCATCAAGTCGAAGATCTCGGTCGCAACGGACTCCTTGACGTTGCGCTCCGCAGCCCCCTTGATGAACACCGCACGCTGGCGCTTCATCTCCTCGACATTTTTTTTGCCCATGGCTCGGCGCAACAGATCGGCGCCGCCAAGCGAATAGCCGCCCACAACCTGCGCCACACGCATCACCTGTTCCTGATAAACCATGATGCCGTAGGTTTCCTTCAGAACAGGCTCCATGCGCGGGTCCAGATACTCGACCTTTTCTCGTCCGAACTTACGCGCAATGAAGGACGGAATCAGGTCCATCGGACCCGGACGATAGAGTGCGTTCAAAGCCACCAGATCTTCCAAGCGGTCGGGCTTAGCCTGCTTCAGTAGCGAACGCATGCCGTCCGATTCAAACTGGAAGATCGCTACGGTTTTGGCTTCCTGGAAGAGCTTATAAGTCGGTTCATCGTCGATGGGGATTCGACTTAAATCGAAGTGCGTGCCGGGATTGAGCTTGTCGATGTACTCGACCGCCTTGGCAAGAATAGAAAGCGTTGTAAGCCCAAGGAAGTCGAACTTGACGAGGCCGACGTTTTCAACGTCCTTTTTGTCAAATTGACTGACCGTATTTTCGGGGTGACCATCCGGGTTGTAGAGCGGACAAAAATCGGTGAGTTTTCCCGGCGCAATCAAGACGCCCCCTGCGTGCATGCCTAGGTTGCGCGTCAAGCCTTCGAGCGGCTTGGCCAGTCGAAGGATTTCTTTATATTCCTCGTCCTTCTCGACCGCCTCGCGGAATTCAGGCACTTCGGCAAGCGCGTCATCCAAAGAGATGTTCTTTCCAGGCTGCTGCGGGATAAGCTTGGAGAGCGCATCCGTCTTCATGTAGGGCACGTCGAGCGCACGACCGACATCGCGCACGACGGCCTTGGCACCCAAGGTACCAAACGTTGCAATCTGACTCACAGCGTCGACACCGTACGTCCGCTTCACGTAGTCGATCGTTCTGTCGCGGTTGTACTGGCAGAAGTCCACGTCGAAGTCAGGCATCGACACGCGCTCGGGGTTGAGGAATCGTTCAAACAGCAAGTCGAACTTGAGCGGGTCCAAGTCCGTAATACCGAGCGAATAGGCAACAAGCGAACCTGCACCAGACCCACGACCAGGACCCACGGGAATACCGTTGTTCTTGGACCAATTGATAAAGTCCTGAACGATTAGGAAGTACCCGGGGAACTTCATCCCCTTGATGATGCCGAGCTCGTACTCCAAGCGCTTATCGTAGGCAGGACGCTTTTCCGCCTGCTCCTTGGGGTCCGGATAGAGGAAATCCAAACGCTTTTGCAGCCCCTCTTTCGAGAGATGATCGATGTAGTCATCGAGCGTCATCCCTTCGGGCGTGGGGAAGAGCGGCAGTTGCGGCTTTGAGAGGACGTTGTCCAAATTGCAGCGCTTGGCGATTTCGACCGTATTCTCCAGCGCGGCAGGGATGTCGGCGAAGAGTTCGCACATTTCCGCTTCGCTTTTCATGTACTGCTCGGGCGTATAGAGCTTCGAGCGGCGCGGGTCCTGCAGCGTAAAACCTTCGGCGATCGCGCAGCGCACTTCATGCGCTTCAAAATCCTCCTTATTGAGGAATTGGATGGGGTGCGTCGCCACAACCGGCAGATTGTGCTTCACGGCAAAATTCGCGCAATGCGCGGTCGCGAGCTCGTCATTTCGACGACCTGCTCGCTGGAGTTCGATATAGAGCGCATCGCCGAACTGACGCTTCAAACGCTCAACGAGTGCATCCGCCTCTTTCGTGCGGCCTTTGATGAGCAGCGAAGCGAGCTCGCCGTCGGCGCCCCCCGTGAGACCGATCAACCCTTTGGCACCGTCTTCGTCAAACCACGCCGGGTCCACCTGACCTCTGTAAGGATCCGAATCCGTCAAATAGGCTTTGGTAAGCAGAACACAAAGCGAATGGTAGCCCTCATGATCCATGCAGATCACGCCCATGCGGAACGGCAGCTTCGCATCCTTTGGATTCCGAACCTTGAGGTCGCATCCAAGAATCGGCTTGATGCCGGCGGCAAGCGCATGCGTATAGAAACGCAATCCCCCGAAAATATTCATCAAGTCGGCAATCCCGATGGCAACGCCGCCGCGCTCCATCACGGCATGCAGAATGGGATCGATACGAACGATCCCGTCGGTGACGGAGTATTCGGAGTGAAAGCGCAGATGAATGAACTTGGGGGCTTGCATGAGAGCTCCATTAAGCGCGGTATTTAAAAACTTCAGTGCTTGATGATCTTAACGACGATCTCAGGATCGGTCACCCGAACGCGGTCTTTGATTGCGTCGCTCACGAGAGCCGTCTTCATATCGGACGAGAGAAGCACGGCATGCACATCCGGGTGCGCCTCAAGAAAGCGCTCCGCCGCCGAAACCCCCATGCCGAAAAGTGCGGTGCAAAGCGCATCCGCCCTTGCGCCGTTCTTGTCAAGAATCGTCACGGATGAGAGATCCGTTGCGACGGGACGCCCCGTTTTAGCGCTCAAAATGTGACCGTACTTCTTGCCGTCCTTTTCAAAGTTTCTTTCGTAAGCACCGGACGTGATCACGCTTTCGTCATTGGCGGAGACAACGGCAAAATACGCCCCGCGGGTTTGATCCGGCCGCTGAAGGCCGACTCGCCAGGGGTGGTTTTCATACTTCTCGCCCACAGCAACAACATTGCCGCCAAGGTCGAGGAGCGCGTGTTTGGCACCCTCTTTCTTCAGGCGATCGGCAAGCTTTTGGCCGATATAACCTTTGGCAATGGCACCCATATCGATGTTCTGGCCCTTCTTGATGCGAAGGAAATGCCGGCCGTCCTCTTCCTTAAGCGCGACCGTTCGATGGTTCACATGCTTAAGCGCTTCGGCAATGGCCGCGTCGCTCGGTACGCTGTGCCCGCCGAAACCAATCTTCCAGAGATTCACGATCGGACCGATTGTCGGCTCAAAGGCGCTGTCGGTAAGATCGGCCACTTCGAGGGCTTCGCGCGTCATTTCAGCGATTTCCGGGGTCACTTCCACCCACTCGCCCGCACGTCGATTCACTTCGTTGAGAGCCGTTTCTTTGTGTACGCTCATCATGTCGTCAAATCGCACGATTTCCGATTCGACGATTGCACCGAGACGCTTGACCTCGTCAGGCGTCTGCCCGAAAACTTTGGCCGTTACGAGCGTTCCCATGTGCAGGCTCTGCCAGCTTGCTTCGTACTCGGTCGCCTGGGCAGTGGGCGCCGTTGTTTGTGCGGATGCATTGTCCTGAGCCCAAGTCGCCTGAATACCGCCCATAAACGCGAGCGACAAACACGCCGATAAAACTGCAGCGGAAAAACGCATGAATAGTCCCTAAAAAATCTCGGTCACGGAATAAAAAAGGGGACCCGATATGCAGGATCCCCTTTGCGCCTAAAACGGGCTTCGTTCGAAACGAACCCGCATCGGTCAGGTCAGATTACTGAGCCTTCGAGAGCGCGTCCTTAACGGCAGCCTTGATGCCTTCGGACGAGAGCGTGGCACCGCCAACGCTGTCAACACCTTCAACGCCGTTCTTCTTGACGATTTCCGGAATCATCGTTTCGACCGGAGCGGCCATGATCATTTCCGTTTCGCCATGCTTGAGAACCTTGATGTCGGCAATCTTGCCGCCCTTGACGTCGACCTGAACCTGAATCATGGATTCACGGCCCTTGCCTTCGCCCGTGTAGGAACCGTCCTTGTAAGCAGCCTGAGCGGCACCGGCAGCGAGGAGCGCAGCAGCAGCGGCAACAATGATCTTCTTCATGATGATGATTTTCCTTGTGAACCGACCCAATTCGACGAAGCACGCGCACAAACAGTTTCTGCGTCCCCGTCTTATCGGGCATATTGACTAACTAGCGACAAAAACCTGCGACCTTTCGAGGACCGATCAACAGACCCTTGCCAAGGCGGTCGGTGCACACTCGGCCCCGACCGACGAATGATCATAGCATAGCGGGAACCCTTCAATTAAGAACGATTCCCGCTTTCTTTCAATCGGAAATAAAGAGTTTACAAATGCTTATTTGCCCCAGGAGTCCTTCAACCCGACAGAGAGATTGAAGACTGGGTGTTCGGACGAGTGGTCCTCACGGTCGGCCACGAAGTAGCCCGTGCGCTCGAACTGGAACTTCGTGTCAGGCGCGGCTGTCGCAGTTGAAGGCTCGACGTACGAACGCAGAACGACCTTGGAGTTCGGCGTGAGGTTCTCGAGGAAGCCCCCCTCACCCTCTTCGGGATTGGGCTTGCAGAAGAGGCGGTCATAAACACGAATCTCCGCGGGAACAGCCGTCTTCGCATCGAGCCAGTGAATCGTCGCCTTCGTCTTCACGGAGACGGAACCTTCGGTGCCGGACTTTGTTTCCGGGAGATACTGCGCGTGCACTGCGACAACCTTGCCA
>OGRG01002535.1_pt1 | contig 10248 bp, 7 predicted proteins | sample 1553501 | NCBI WGS metagenome assembly OGRG01 (sample SAMEA2580018, study PRJEB22360) | human gut metagenome | biome: human gut; feature: human-associated habitat; material: faeces | place: Denmark | collected 2008/2010 | reverse complement strand
AAAGCCAAACTGTATCTGTGCCTGCTGCATCATATCGCGGAAAAGCTTCTTGGCCTTTTCGGAGCCGTAGGCAAGTTCTTTGAGATTGACCTGATGTGTTTCCAGATCCTCACGGGTTAAAGTACAACGGATTTGGTTTTCATTGATTTTTTCTATTTTCATTTTATCACATCCTATTCTTGTTCCCCTGTCTCTGCAATATTATATACCACAACCCTGCAGAATGTAAAGAAATACAATTTGCCTGTTTATAAAAAATTTAGAAAAAAAGTGGGAATTTTTTGATAAAACAACAAAAACGCTTGCATATATTCAAAATACAGGTATAATAAGCCGTAAGAAAAAATATTTGTGTAGCGGATAGTTGAAAAACATTTTTTTACAGCAAACCAACACTTACACAATAACACAATTCTTTTTACATAAAGTCATTGCCAGAAACATGTCCTGCAGCATTCACGCTGTGGCAGCAAGCAATTTCCCTAAGATTAAGTTCGATTATCGTTCCGGTATTTTTTCTTGAACCTATCAGGTGTTTTCTAAAATCAAAATAACAAGGAAGGGAGGAAAGGATTAAGGAAGTATGTCACATGACAAGAAACACAATGATCCCGTAAAACCTCTGAAGTCAGAGCTGAAGCTTTACCGCAGACAAGGAGTAGAGCTTTATCTGGATGGCAGTCCAAGTAAGCCGAAGACGATAGCGAGAGCCTGTATGATCGCAGAAGACGGATGTTATATGCGGGATTATACAGAAGATGAAGAAGGGCATATCGCCTGTGTAAGCTTTGATTTTATCCGAAAATGTTAAGGATCGACACGAAAGAGAAAGCGGTTCCCCGGAAAGAAAAAGTTCCCCTGAACTCATACATACCATGTGGGGAACCGAAATTATAAATAAAGTGTAAAAAAATATTAAATGTCGATTTTTGTAACGAAATCCAGAGGAAATATGTTATAATAAAAAAAATTGTGACATTCTATACCGAAAGGAAAAAAATAATGATAAAAAAACATATGCCGGTTTTTGTGGTATGTCTGCTGATTGTTCTGGTCTCTCTTATCGGAGGGGCTGTATACGGAATTAACAAGCTGATTCCAACCAGCAAACAGATGGATCTGACGGAATATTATGGTCATAATGCAGATGGAGAAGCTGCATTGATACTTGGAACACAGAAACTGGAGCAGAAAGCTTTGTTTTCGGGAAACGATGTATATCTTCCACTGGATGTAGTAAGTGGGTATCTGAATCAGAGATATTACTGGGACAGCGAAAATAAGAAGATTCTGTATGCAACACCAACTAGTCTTACGGAGGAAGCGGCATCAGAGCAGGCAGACGGAAATGTATGGCTGAAAGATGACACAGTTTATCTGAAACTGGATTATGTAAAAAAGTATACAGATATTGATTCCTATATATATGAAGACCCTGCAAGGGTGGCGATACAGTATAAATTTAGCAATATACAGACAGTAACTGTAAAGAAAGATACAGTAATCCGGTATCGCGGAGGGATTAAGTCGGAAATTCTTACAAAAATCCCTAAAGATACGGTCCTTAGGCTTCTGGATGAAGGAGAGGACTGGGATCAGGTAGCGACTGATGACGGTTATATCGGCTATATTCAGAAAAAAAAGGTAAGCAGTGCGGATACCACAAATTATGAGAGAGATTTTAAGGCGGAAGCATATTCTTATCTTACCATGGATGAACCGGTAAATATGGTATGGCATCAGGTTACCAGTACAGACGCCAACAGCTATTTTGCAGATGCCGTGCAGAATATGACGGGAGTGAATGTGATTTCACCGACCTGGTTTTCTGTCTCTGATAATGACGGAAATGTATCAAGCCTTGCGTCCGGAGAATACGTTATGCAGGCGCATGAAAAAGGCCTGAAAGTCTGGGGATTGGTAGATAACTTCAGTGAAAATATGAGTACAACGACGGTACTTTCCAAAACCAGTTCCAGACAGAATCTTGAGAATCATCTGGTCACATATGCACTGAAATCCGGCCTGGATGGTATTAATATTGATTTTGAGTCCTTAAGTGAAGATGTGGGAATTCATTTCCTTCAGTTTCTGAGAGAACTTTCCATTCAGTGTCATGAGAACAATCTGGTACTTTCTGTGGACAATCCGGTACCTGAGGATTTCACAAGCCATTATGACAGAACCGAACAGGGTAAAGTTGTGGACTATGTGATTATTATGGGATATGACGAACACTATGTTGGTTCGGATGCCGGTTCCGTGGCATCACTTCCATGGGTGGAGCAGGGAGTTAAAGATACCCTTGCAGAAGTTCCGGCCAAGAGAACCATCCTTGCTATTCCATTCTATACAAGGCTCTGGAAAACGACAGATGGTGGTGCTCTTACCAGTGAGGCGATCGGAATGGATCAGGCACAGCAGGTAATCAGCGAGAATGGAGCAGAGACTTACTGGGACAAGACTACAAGTCAGAATTATGGAACCTACGAAGGTGATGGGGCTACATACCAGATCTGGCTGGAAGATGCACAGTCTGTTGCAGAAAAAGTAAAACTGATCAGCAAATATGAACTTGCTGGTGTGGCAGAATGGAAACTCGGATTTGAAAACAGTGGAATCTGGAGTGTAATAACAGAAAACCTGTCATAAACAGAAAAAAATATTATATGACACAATGATAAAAACATCCCCGGCAACATATATTGAAATAAATATGCCGGGGGTGATTTGCGTTGAAAAAGCATTATGTAGAGCTTGGTATGGCGGTGCTTTTGCTGGTCTGTTTTTATATTCTGTCCAGGGAGGCAGCAGAAACAGCAGGAAAACTTGCGGATGTATCCGGAAATATAAAAAACAGCCAGGTGATTCTGATTGATGCCGGGCACGGAGGTGTGGACTCCGGGATGGTTGGTGTCAATGATCTGAAAGAAAAGGGCATTAATCTGGTAATCTCCATGAAATTAAAAGCGATTCTGGAGAAAAAAGGATTTGCAGTAGTGATGACAAGAGAAGAAGACAGGGGCCTTTATGAAGAGAATACAAAGAATATGAAGGCACAGGATCTGCAAAATCGCATTGCAATGATTCAGAAATATTCTCCGGTACTTTCGGTAAGCATTCATCAGAACAGTTACAGCGATCCACAGGTAAAAGGTCCGCAGGTATTTTATTATGAAGATTCAAAAAAGGGGAAGGAACTTGCACTTTCCATTCAGGAGCAGATGAATGATCAGCTTTCTGTTGCACGGCCAAGAGCTGCCAAGGGAAACCGGACGTATTATCTGCTTAAAAGAAGCAGCGGGGTAATTAATATTGTAGAATGTGGTTTCCTTACCAATCCGGATGAAGCGGCACTTCTGCAAAGTGAAGAATATCAGGAAAAAGTTGCAAATGCAGTTGCAGATGGAATTGGTACATATTTAGAGAAGCAGGAGGTGCCTGAAAAAAATTGAAAAAAATGTGAATAGTCTTTTCATAAGAAGGCGATTCTGATATACTTTACGTGAATTGAGGAGAATCCTATGTTTGGAATTATCTATCTTATATTATGTATATTAACAGGAATGGAAATGGTGGGATGTCTGTTTCCGCACCAGACAACTGAAAAAGGAAATCGGATATGGGTGATCCTTCCGGCTGCTTTTGGAACAGGTACGCTGATGCTGACATGGGCAGTATATATTGTTTCCTGGATATTCAGTGTATGTGTGGGAACAGAACATCCTCTTTTTTATGGGAATTTATTGGTGATGCTGGTAACGGCACTGATTTTTCTGATGAATTTTCACCGGAAACGTAAGAACGGAAAAACAGTATTTTCAGCAGGAAATATGGTTACCAGAAGATGGATCCTGAAAAAAGAAATATGTCTGTTTGTGATACTGGCGTTTTTTGTAACCTGGATTATGTTTTATGTCTTTCATATGAAAGACGGAGTGCTGTATTCCGGTTTTTCTGTATATGGTGATTATGCACCTCATACTGCAATGATGCGCTCTTTTTCAAGAGGAAATAATTTTCCTACACAGTATCCTCATTACGGAGGACAGGATGTGAAGTACCATTTTATGTTTCAGTTTCTGGTAGGAAATCTGGAATATCTGGGACTTCGGCTGGATCTGGGATACAATCTGGTAAGTATTCTGTCGCTGGTAGGATTTCTTATGGTGCTTTATGCAATCAGTTACCGGATGTTTTTCAGTTTCTGGGCAGGTGCATTTTCTCTGCTGTTCTTTTTTTTTCGGAGCGGAACTGCGTTCTGGAGATATTTGTGGGAGAATATCAGAACTGGAAATCTTATACAGGCGCTGACAGAAAATACGGTATTTATTGGATATACAACCAATGAAAACTGGGGACTCTGGAATTTTAATGTATATCTGAATCAGAGGCATCTTGCTTTTGGTCTTCTGATAGTGGCTGTGGCCATATGGATTTTTATGGACTGGGTAGAAGCAGGAAGTGGCCGTAAAGAGAAAGGAATTCTGTGGATTCGAAATTGCTTTTTTACCAGAGAAGCATGGATTTGCAGAAATGTGGATACAGCAATTCTGATGGGCTTGTTTTTGGGGCTTACTGCTTTCTGGAATGGGGCTGCACTCATTGGAGGACTTTTAATTCTAGCCGGTTTTGCGGTATTTTCCGATGGAAAGCTGGATTATGCTATTTGTGCGGCGCTGGCTGTTTTTTTCTCGGAACTTCAGTCAAAGATTTTTGTATCCGGAAGTGTTATGAGCCCTTCTCTTTACTGGGGATTTCTGGCAGATCATGCCACGGTAACCGGTGTACTCTGGTATCTGGCTCAGATCAGTGGATTTTTCTTTATCGGATTGGTTGTTGTTGCTGTCTTTCTGAAGAGAAGTGAAAGGGTAATTCTTGGAGGTTTTCTTCTTCCGATGCTGTTTGCTTTTCTGATATCACTGACTCCGGATATCAATGTGAACCATAAATATGTGATGATATCTTATGCGTTTGTTACGGTGTTCTGGGGATGGGTAGTAAGGAATATTTTTCTGTCAGGGAAAACGAAATGGAAGAAGTGGAGCTGTAAAGTGGCCTGTGTAATCTTATGTATCTGCCTGATAGGAACGGGTGTTTATGATTTTGTGGTAATTTTGCTGGATAATGATTCCGCACATCGCATGACCGTAGATATGGAAAGCAGCCTTACAGACTGGCTTTCTTCAAACCTCAAGAAAAACGATCTTCTTCTGACACCGGAATATACTATGAATGAAGTTACCATGTCAGGTGCGATGCTTTACTGTGGATGGCCTTATTATGCCTGGTCAGCAGGATACGATACAAATTACAGAGCCGGGCAGGCGGTAATGATTTACACAACAGACGATCCGCAGGTTTTGAAAACAACAGTGAAAAAGGAAAAAATCACGTACATTCTGTTTGAGGAAGATATGGAATTTGAGCAGCAGGAATGTCGTGAAGATATTATAAAGAAGACGTATCCGTTGGTTTATAAGTCGGAGGATGGGAGAATAAGAGTTTATGAAACATGACAGTTTGTACATTATTATGCCTGCATATAATGAAGAAAAAAATATCGGAGCTGTGATTGAACAGTGGTATCCGGTTGTGGAAAAAATTGGAGGAGACAGCCGTCTGGTGATCCTAAATGATGGAAGTAAGGACGGAACATATGAGAAGATCCGGAAATATCAGGAGAAATATGACCGTCTTATCGGAATTGACAAGCCCAATGAAGGTCATGGAGGAACTATTCTTAGAGGGTATCATTATGCGGTTGACGCCGGAGCAGATTATGTTTTTCAGACAGATACTGACGGACAGACGCTTCCGGAGGAATTCTGGCAGTTCTGGGAAAAACGAAAAGAATGTGGTCTTCTTATCGGATACCGGAAAAAAAGAGAAGATGGAATTTCAAGACTTTTTGTGACAAGAGTTCTCCGCCTTGTGCTGTTTCTCATATTTAAAACGTGGGTAAAAGATGCGAATACTCCTTACCGGCTGATGAACGGAAAGCAGCTTAAAAAAGTACTGAAACGGATTCCGGACGGATTTTTCCTGTCCAATGTACTGATGACAGTGATCTATGAGAAACATCATCTGCATGTGGAATACATCCCGATCACCTTCCGTCCACGTCAGGCTGGAAAAAATTCTATTAATATGAAGCGAATTATACCAATAGGCAAACAGGCATTTCATGATTTCATGCGCCTGCGTCACAGAATCTGATACAGGAGGAACAGAAAGATGAAAGTAAAAATCAGGGAAATACTTCCGGAGTCAGTTGCGGCGGTGGTTCTGATCGCTCTTTCTGCCTATCTTCTTGGCGGAGATGTATGGACTTTCTGGACCTGGTGGCTTCTGGCCCTTTTTATGGGAATGATTGCAATGCCGCTGACCGGAAGACTTTTTGATGGATTTGAAGATAAAGGATGGCTTTTTTCGAAAGTTTTGGCAATTGCCATAACAGGATTTCTTACCTGGTTTCTTGTGGCGGTGGAAATTCTTCCATTTACTTTTGCATCCTGTGCGGGAGTGTCCGTATTTTGTGGGGTAATCTGTGTTATTTTGTTTCATGTACAGCAGAAACATGGAATTGAATGTATTCCAACGGGGAAAATGCACCTGATTTTCAGAGAGGAGCTTCTGTTTTTCGGTATTTTTCTTCTCTGGACATATCTGGCAGGATTTCGTCCTCAGGCATATGGAACAGAGAAATTTATGGATTACGGATTTATGGAAGCCATGATGCGGAGCAAAACACTGCCGGCAAGGGATCTCTGGTACTCTCAGGGAACCATTAATTATTATTACGGTGGTCAGTATTTTGCAGTCTTTCTTACGAAGCTTACAGGCAGCAGAGTGGAAGTAACCTATAATCTGATGCGTACGTTTGTGGCTGCTTTTGCGTTTGTGTATCCATTTTCTCTGGTACGCCAGATGACCAAGGACAGGCTCTACGGGCGTATGAGCGGAAAGAAAAAATATCTGCCGTCTCTTGCGGGAGTGACTGCAGGCATTTCCGTTTCCATTGCGGGAAATGTACATTATATTGTCTATCGCTGTGTTCTGCCACTGCTCCATAAAATACAGGGAGTGGAAGAAAGTGCCAGTTACTGGTTTCCGGATGCCACCCGTTATATAGGCTATAATCCGCTGAATGAAAGCGACAAAACCATTCATGAGTTCCCGAGCTATTCTTTTGTTCTGGGAGATCTTCACGCCCATGTGGTGAATGTGATGTTTGTGACATTTCTGGTGGGGCTTCTTTATGCGTGGTTTAAAAAAGTTCGAAACAGAGGACCGGAACCGGAAAAACAGGACCTGAGAGATTTCTGGCTCAGACAGCTTTTGATGCCGCATATTCTTCTGGCTGCAGTGCTTCTTGGAATGTTCCAGTGGACAAACTATTGGGATTTTGTAATTTATTTTGTGGTAACCGGCGGTGTTGTCCTGATTGCGAATATTATCCGTTTTGGCGGAAAAATCACCAGAATTCTTTCTGTGACTGTTTTGCAGGCTGCAGAGATTATTGTGATTTCCTATCTGGTTATTCTGCCGTTTACTCTGAAATTTGAAACGATGGTACAGGGAGTTGCACTGGCACAGCATCACTCTCTCTGGTATCAGCTTCTGATTCTCTGGGGCCTTCCGGTAGTACTGACTGTTCTGCTGATTGTTTCCATTCTTGTGGAAAAACTGAGAGGCATGAAGCATAAAAGCCTGTACAGACTTCTGGAAGCGGTTACAGTTCCGGATCTTTTTGCGGTAATTATGGGGCTTTGTGCCATCGGACTGATTATCATTCCGGAACTTGTGTATGTAAGAGATATCTATGAAAACGGAAATGCCAGAGCGAACACCATGTTCAAACTTACGTATCAGGCATATATTTTGTTTGGAATGACTATGGGCTATGGAATCTACAGAATGCTGGTAGTTTCAAGACAGAAGATCGTCAAAGTCCTTTCAGGCATAGGGCTTTTTGTGCTGATCTGGACAGTGGGATACTTTGGAAATGCAGTACATTCCTGGTTTGGGGAAGTATGGAATCCGTCAAAATATCAGGGACTGAATGCAACTACATTTCTGGAAACCGATTTTCCGCAGGATGCGGCAGCAATTCGCTGGCTGAAACAGAATATTGAGGGATCTCCGGTTGTGCTGGAAGCCAATGGTGACAGTTACAGCGGATATGAAAGAGTCTCTGCGTCGACAGGCCTTCCTACGGTACTTGGCTGGTATGTTCACGAGTGGCTGTGGAGAAACGACGTGCCGGATCTTAATCAGAAAAGTGCAGATATTCAGACTATTTATACATCCGGCGATGTGGAAACCGTGAAATCTCTTGTAAAGAAATATGACATTTCCTATATTTTTGTAGGTGGACAGGAAAAAGAAAAGTATGGTACCGATCTCAATGACAGCCTGCTTCAGAGCCTTGGAAGTATTGCCTATGTGGATGTGACATCAGGAACCTATATTGTAAAAGTAAGTGGACAGTAAAGGGATAAACAGAAATCTTCGGATGATTCGCAGGAAAGCCTGCAAAAGATTGACAATTTTTCTGTGATAACGCTATAATAGACATATTACAGGTAAATTTATGAGGAAGAATGTTGCTTCTGCGGCATTATAGCGGGAGGAGGAAGATTTATGAACAGAATTGACAGGCTTTATATGGAAATGATCCGCTATTACCAGGGTGATCCCAAACATATTCAGCATTTTGTGAAGGTACACAGTTTTTCCAGGCTGATTGGCCAGGGAGAGGGGCTGGATGAAAGCACAATGTATACATTGGAAGCTGCGGCGCTTGTCCATGATATTGGAATTAAGATCGGAATGGAAAAATATGGCCGTTCGGATGGAAAGACGCAGGAAGCAGAAGGTCCGGCAGCTGCAAGGGAAATGCTGGGGAGACTTGGCTTTCAGGAAAAGGTAATCCGAAGAGTAGAATATCTGGTAGGGCATCATCACACCTACAGGAATATTGATGGAATGGATTACCAGATTCTTGTGGAAGCAGATTTTCTTGTAAACTATTTTGAGGACGGACTTGACAGAGAACATATAAAAACAAGTGCGGAAAAGATATTTAAGACAGAAACCGGTAAAAAAATTGTAAAAGAAATGTTTTTCCCGGAAGCTTTTCAGAAGTCGGAAACCTGGGCGCAGGATGCACTGCAGGATCTGGAAGATTTTATTGAAGAGCAGGGAATTTATATCAGACAGTAATGGAGCGTAAAATGAAAGCAGAAATAGCAGTTATGACAGCGGAACATATCGATATGGATGCAATTGCCAGAGGCGGGGAAATCCTGAAAAACGGAGGCCTTGTAGCATTTCCTACAGAGACGGTATATGGTCTCGGAGGAAATGCACTGGACCCAAAAGCATCTATGAAAATATATGCGGCCAAGGGAAGGCCATCAGATAATCCGTTGATCATACATATTGCAGATATCCGTGATCTGGATAAGATTGTCACGGAGGTTCCGGAGAAAGCAAGGATTCTGGCAGAAAAATACTGGCCGGGACCGTTGACCATGATTCTTCCGAAGGCAGATATTGTACCAAAGGAAACAACCGGCGGGTTGGACAGCGTGGCAGTACGTTTTCCAAGTGACCGGATTGCACAGGAGTTGATTCTTGCGGCCGGGGGATATGTGGCAGCGCCAAGTGCCAATACTTCCGGAAGACCGAGCCCGACCACAGCAGGACATGTAGCGGAAGATCTGGGAGATGCCATTGATATGATCATTGATGGCGGACAGGTGAATATCGGACTGGAATCTACCATTGTGGATTTTACGGAAGACGTACCGGTCGTATTACGGCCAGGATATATTTCGCTGGAAATGCTTCAGGAAACGCTGGGTGAGGTACGGATGGATAAAGGACTGATCAAACCGGACAGCAAGGTACATCCGAAGGCACCGGGAATGAAATATCGTCACTATGCCCCGAAAGCGGATCTTGCAATTGTGGAAGGCCCAACGGAACGGGTTATTGCAGAAATTGAAAAGAGAGCACTGGCTGCACAGGAGAATGGACAGACAGTGGGAATTATTGCAACAGACGAAACAAAAAGCAGATATTCACATGGTATTATAAAGAGTATTGGAAGCAGAGAGCAGGAAGAAACCATTGCACATCATCTTTATGAAGTACTTCGTGAATTTGACAGCTGTAATGTAAGCGCCATTTATTCAGAGGCATTTTTTACACCAAGAATGGGACAGGCGATCATGAACC
>OGRG01002531.1_pt1 | contig 10261 bp, 10 predicted proteins | sample 1553501 | NCBI WGS metagenome assembly OGRG01 (sample SAMEA2580018, study PRJEB22360) | human gut metagenome | biome: human gut; feature: human-associated habitat; material: faeces | place: Denmark | collected 2008/2010 | reverse complement strand
TATTTCTGATTTATTACATACAAGATATTGAGTAACAATCGGTTGTAAATACTACGAGAATGAAAGTCTTCAGAGCGTCTGTATTCCCGAGGGGGTAACGACTATTCCGAGCAGCGCTTTTGCTCGATGTCATAATCTAACGTGTGTTATCATGCCGGGGAGTTTGCAAACTATTTGTGGCGGGGCTTTTTCGCAGTGTCATAAATTGACGGATGTAACTATTCCCGATGGCGTGACGGTGATTGAAACAGGAGCTTTTCCAAGTTATCTTGATATGGCTGTCGTTACCTGTCTGGCCGTTATTCCGCCGGAGCTAGGGAAAGATAATTTCGGCCTTCCTGCTAAAATTCTTTATGTACCTGCCGGCAGTGTGGAGGTGTACAGGAAAAATGCTGTCTGGAGAGAGGCTTTTGAAACGATTGCGGCACTACCCTGATATTCCTGCCTGTGGGCGGGCGGTGCCGAGAACGAAATATCCCCGTACCCTGCAAAAGGGTACGGGGATATTTCGTTCTCGGAGTCGGCTGTTTCTCGAAGGATTATTTTTCCTGTGGGTCTTGCACTATTTCTTCGGCACGGCGGAGCGGATTGACAGGGGCTCCGAAGGTGAAGAGGCGACTTAACTGCACGACAAACCAAAGTTCGGAAGAGCGAATCGTTATCGTAACGCTCTTCCGGACTTTGGCTTTTAATGGCTTGCTTTCGGTCTTTTGTGGCGGTTTGCCCGACAGCATAGGGAACGGGTGGTTCGGTATTAAAGTGCTTGGGGCTGCGGCAAGAAATCTCTCAGTCTGTTCCGATCGAAAAGACGGAGCGGCGGAATCCATGCTGCAGACGACATCATCCTATGGAACGACTTGCGGCTCGGTCGTAAACCAACCGTTTTTCCCTGGCCGGATACGAAAATCGCGGGATTAAAACGGAGCGATAAAACGTTCGGGACGTTTATTTACAACAGTCGCATAATTTGACGGTTTACTCGTTTTCGCTCATCGTTTTCCCGAGCTCCGTGCCGCACGTGAAATCTCCTCTGCGGAGGGGAGGGGCCGCAATCGTAAATGTTCCCTTTGGCGGAGAATAACGACCGTTCCGACCGAAAGGTTTCGGAACCCGAAACATATCCGGAGTAAATCGGATGTAGGGTTCTAATTTATTATTCGTTTTCCGGGCTTTGCGGCCGGTCCGGACTGTTTATGCCGGAAGGTTTTGTATTCCGGTGCTCCCGAAGCATACGCTTACCTTTACCGACCGAGGCGACGTTGCCTCGGTTAAAATCATTTGTATTATGATAATAGGTTATTTACGCGTCAGCACGGGAAAACAGCATCCTGCCAACCAGCAGGATGAGATCCGGCGTTTCGCCGAAAGCAGGAATCTCGTCGTGGATCATTGGGTGACGGAAGTCGTCAGCGGTAAGAAGAGCGAGCGTGATCGCAAACTCGGTGCACTGTTACGCCGTCTTAAGAAAAACGATACGTTGATCGTTACGGAGATTTCGCGCCTGAGCCGAACGCTTACGGACATTATGGCGATTATGGGCAAATGCCTGGAGCGGGGAATCAACCTTTATACGACCAAGGAGGGCTATTCGTTCGACAATACGATCAACAGCAAGGTGCTGTGCTTCGCTTTCGGACTCGTCGCGGAGATTGAGCGCAATCTTATTTCGATGCGGACGCGCGAGGCACTGGCGCTGCGGCGTGCCGAGGGGATGGTCTTGGGACGCCGTTACGGAAGTTATACCAAACTGAACGTATTGATTGAAAATCGGCAAACCGTTATCGCAATGCTCGACCGGGGAAAGTCCATCGGCGATATTTGCAGACATTTCGGCCTTTCGCGGGATACGTTTGCCAAATTCAGGATGAAATACCCGTCGGTCCAGAAAGCTTTGGATAAGAAAGAACGACTTAGAATCAGTCGTTTTAAGAGCAGACGGTGCGATGTCTGAACAATATGCGGGAACTCCGGTGATCTGTATTCGGAGTTTCCGCATATTTTGTAAAAGAGCGCGGAGTTGTTTGGCCCTCCTTTCCCGATATTGTCGGTTAATCGTTGGTTAAATCGTTGGTTTATAGCTGCAAATATACATCATCTCTGCAATTTGTACAAGAATAATTTGTAATTATATTACAATTCAGATAATTATAATTATTTCTGTTTGTCGTCCTATGGTTTTATACCATGTATTATCCGTTTGAGGCGTTCAGTGGAACGATTAAATAGGATGGACGTTAGGATAACGTCCCGGTTTATTGTTGGTTAATAGTGTTTAATCGATGATAATTGAATGTCGAATGAAGAAAATCCTATTCTTTTTATTTGCTGCCGTATTAGCCGCAGGAGGCGTGGAGGCGCAGGAAGCGGTGGATTCCATGAAAATTTTTTATCGCCGTGGGTATCGTAATGTCGATCTGTCGTTTCGGGACAATCGGGCGCAGATGGAGCGTTTCTTGAATCTGACGGAAGCGGCACTGAAAAACGACCGGGTCGAAAAGGTCGTTATCCGCTCGTATGCTTCGCCGGACGGAACGGCAGAAGCCAACGAACGGCTGTCGGTCGGACGGGCGGAAGAGTTGAAGGCCTATCTGGTCCGCGAGGGGAACATACCCGCATCTTTGATCGAATATCACGCCGAAGGCATCGCGTGGGGAATGCTGCGGGAACAGGTCGCGGCTTCCGATATGGCGGGACGCGACGAAGTGTTGGATATTCTCGACCATACGCCGCTGTGGATTTACGACGACGATAATCGGATTGTCGATGGCCGGAAAAAGCAACTGATGGATTTGCAGGGCGGAAAACCGTATAATTATATGTTGGAGCACTTTTTCCCCGAACTTCGCAACAGCGTCAGCACCGTGCTCTATCTGCATATCGTGACGCAGGATAGCGAAACGGAGCCGGAGCCGATTGCGGTCGTTCCCTCCGAAGAGGAGCGGGCGCCACAGCAGGAGCCGGTTCGGGTGCCTGCCGACGCGGCGTCGATGCCTTGTGAAACGACGATCTCTGCGACGGTTCCTGCAAAGCCGCGTCGCTCGTATCCGGCGAATATGATCGGGGTACATGCGGGATATTGTATTTCGTGGATCACTTCTTACGGCTTGACCTCATCGACGAGGCCGGGTTACGAGGTGGGTGTCAGCGATCGGATTCGGTTGGGCCGGCAATTTCCGTTCTATCTGCGGACGGGATTGACCTTTATAAGCAAAGGGTACGAGGTCCGTGGCTTCGACGATAGCCGTACCACGATGAACTACCTGCAAATTCCTGTGGGTATCGATTATACCGTCGCCCTGGGCGAACGTTTTGCCCTGATTCCGCATGCCGGATTCTATTATGCGGTCGGTGTCGGCGGGAAGCGCAAGGTCGGCGCCGAGGAGATCCCGGTTTTCGGAGAAAAAGGCGGGTTTTCGCGTCACGACATGGGCTTTTCGTGCGGAGCCGATATTACGTTCGGTCGGTTCGGGATCGGGGTCGCTTACCAGATCGGCCTGATAAACATCGACAAAACCGATACGATGTACGGGAACGACAGCCAGATGGTCGGCTACAAGAATGTCAGGAACCGCAGTTTCATCGTGAGGGCAGGTGTCAATTTTTAATCGGAGAATACTATGAGAAAGATAATAACATGCATGATTTTGGGCCTGTTGTCGCTGGTTTCCTGTACGGAGTATGACGAAGTGGCCATGTGGAACAAAAACGAAGATATGGGGTCGCGGCTGGCAGCGCTGGAGGAACTGTGCAGCCAGCTGAATACCAATATCGTTTCGCTGCAACAGATTGTCGAGGCCCTGCAAGGCAACGACTATGTGACGGGAGTGGTCCCGGTCGTGGAAAACGGTGAAACGGTCGGTTATACGATCTCTTTCAGCAAAAGCGGTCCGGTGACGATCTATCACGGGAAAAAGGGAGAAAATGGGCAGAACGGTACGACCCCTGTAATCGGTGTCGAACAGGATACCGACGGACTCTATTATTGGACGCTCGACGGCGAATGGCTCACGGACGACGAAGGAAGCAAGATTCTGGCTCAGGGAATGGCCGGTAAGTCGGCCTACGAACTGGCCGTGGAAAAAGGATACCGGGGAACGCTCGACGAATGGCTGGCTTCGCTCAACGGCAGCAATGGCGACGACGGTAAGTCGGCTTATGAGCTTGCGGTGGAGAACGGTTATCAGGGGACCGAGGAGGAGTGGCTGGCCTCGCTCAAGGGCAGTGCCGGCGATCAGGGCGATGACGGCGTCACGCCGAAACTGGAGGTCCGCGACGACGGTTATTGGTATATTTCCTACGACAACGGCCAAACGTGGAATAAATTGGGCCCGGCTACGGGCGATCCCGGTGAGGACGGCGATTCGATGTTCAGCGACATAGATGTTTCCGATCCGGATTATCTCGTTTTGACGCTGGCCGAAACCGGAGCATCGATCAAGCTGCCGTATTACAAGGACAAATTCGACCTTTTGTTTGTTTCGGGTTCTGACCGGGTAAAGGAGATGTCGGTATATTGCGGCCCGGGTGCGACGGCGGAGGTGGAGTACGAATTGACGAATCCTCTGAACGTGCAGGTCGCCATCGAGTGCATTTCGCACAGCGGATACGAGGTTGCCGTGGACAAGTCGGCTAAAAAGATCACGGTTTCCGCACCGGACGATCCGGCTGCGATCACCGATCCCGAGAGCGAAATTCTGGTGTTCGCTTCGGACGACGAAAGGACCGTCATGCGTAAATTGGTCGTCAAACAGGTGAAGTATATCGACTATAGGGCTACCCGGCAACTGGATTGGGAGAAGAGTTCCGTCAATCCGCGTTTCTGGGGCGAAGATTGTAAATTCCTCGACGAACAGAGTACGTATGATTCCGCTACCGGTGAAGGGCGGTGGGCTTATACGGGTACCGTGATCTATATTACGGATGCCGCTTTTTCGGGAGAGGCGGGGCTGCAGGAAATCGTTATTCCTGCGAGCGTTGTCGAGGTGGGACGCAATCTGTGGAATGAAACCGGCGGCGGAGGTGCTTTTCAGAATTGCACGGCCCTGACCAGCGTGGTATTCGAGGGGGACAACCTGTCCAAGATCAATCTGAATACTTTCAACGGATGTTCGGCACTGTCTTCCATCGAGCTTCCGGAAAGCCTGGAAAAGATCGAGTATAATGCGTTCGACGATTGCAGCGCCCTGAAAAGTATCGTCATTCCGGACAAGGTAACCTATATCGGCGAAGGGGCCTTCAATTATTGTACGGGTTTGCAGGAGGCTTATATCGGCGATGGAGTTACCGAGATTGCCGCGAAAGCGTTTGCGGAATGCACCGCATTGAAAACGGTCGTTATCGGAAAGAGTATTCAGCGTATCGGCGATCAGGCCTTCAATACGAGGAGTTCCTGGGATCAGATGACCCTGGAGAAGATTACCGTTTTGTTCGACGATATTGCGTCCGGCTCTTTCCCGGTGTTGGAGAGCGGTTCGAGAGGCGTCTTCCCGAAACCCGGCGGTTGGGATCTGGTTTCCTATAAAATATATGTACCGAAAGGGACGAAAGCCGAATATCAGAAGAACTGGTCGGATTATAGTTCGCTGATCGTGGAGATGCAATAGGGTGCGGGCCGTTTCGACTGGTCGTACGGAATGCGGCGACTTTTCGAAGGTTGAATTTTCAATATTTTCGACTTAAGTCCGAAATCGGTCTGTATTGACACTCCTCGGCTCAATAGCCGAGGGGTGTTTTTTGTCGGATGGCATTTCTTCGTTTCCCGCTCCCTTTTTGCGGACGATCGAGGAAGCGGGCGGGATAATTCCGATTGCCGCAACAAGTATGGCGATTATATTGGGTTCGGGTTTCAGACTTGTTTCCCGAGGCTGTTTGTCATCGTTCGCCGGGGGCGTGTTCTGGGCTGTCCCTTTCTTTTGCCTCCTTGTGGAAAGGGGCTTGGGAGGGAAATGCTTGTCGGAAATCGGCCGGTACGGTACGTGATGGCTGCCTGTATTTTGAGCGTGGAGCGGAGGGTTGTGAAGACTGTTTGTCGCCTGTTTTGCCGGGGTTTCGGTAAAATGGCCCGTGTTTATGAGCTTCTTCTTCTGCGGCGGTCGCTTGGACGCTATCGGGGGAAGTCCGGTTATTCGGCGATGACGCCCGATCCGACCAGCTCATCGCCATCGTACCAGGCTGCGAACTGTCCCGGCGTGATTCCACGCTGAGGTTCGTCGAAAAGCAGGTAGGCCGCGTCCGGACGGATGAAGAGTTCCGCTCCTTGCAGCGGCTGGCGGTAGCGGATACGGACATCGAAACGACGGCTTTCGCCCGTTTTCAATTCCCGGAGCGGGTCGATCCAGTGCAGCTCGCCGGGAGCGATCCGCAAGGCCCGGCGGTAAAGTCCCGGATGGTTGTCGCCCTCGCCGACGTAGATCACGTTCTGCTCCACGTCGGTTGCCAGTACGAAAAGCGACTCCTTGCGGCCGCCGATCCCCAGCCCTTTGCGTTGGCCGATGGTATAAAAGTGGGCTCCGTTATGCTGCCCGATTTTTTTGCCGTCGCGCACGGTATAACGGTAGGGAGCAGCGAGTGCAGCCAGTTCGGTATCCGTCGGAGTGGAGGACCGCTTTGCGGCGGTTGCCGTCGGAGCTGTCGCCGGGTTCGGACATTCTGTCGAGTCCGTATTCGCCGGATTTATACCGCGTAGGGTGGCACTTTTATCCGAAGCCGTTCGTTCCGCCGTGCCCATCCCTGCATCCTCCGTTTTGCCGACGAGTGGGACGGCTTGTCCGTATTTGGGCCAATCGGCTTTGATTTCGTGGACGTTGCCGGTTTTTACTTTGAGCTTTTGTTGAAGAAAGACCGGCAGATCGACCTTGCCGACGAAACAGATGCCTTGCGAATCCTTGCGTTTGGCCGTAGCGAGCTTCATTTGCTCGGCGATGCGTCGCACTTCGGGTTTGAGCAGGTGGCCGACCGGAAACAGCGCCCGGGAAAGCTGTTCCTGTGAAAGTTGGCAGAGAAAGTAGCTCTGGTCCTTGTTGGGATCGCTACCCGCAAGCAATTTGTAGATCGTCCGGCCGTCGGGCGCCGTCTCTTCGGCCTTGCGACAGTAGTGTCCCGTAGCCACGAAATCGGCTCCCAGCTTGAGGGCTTCCTTCAGAAAAACGTCGAACTTGATTTCGCGGTTGCAGAGCACGTCGGGATTGGGTGTGCGCCCTTTCGCGTATTCGGAGAACATATAGTCCACCACCCGGCGACGGTACTGGTCCGAGAGATCGACCGTATGGAACGGAATGTCGAGCCGTCGGGCGACAAGTTCGGCGAAGAGCCGGTCGTCGTGCCAGGGGCAGTCGCCTTCGAGCGTGCCCGTAGTGTCGTGCCAGTTGATCATGAAGAGTCCGATAACCTCATGTCCGGCCTGTTGGAGCAGGTAGGCCGCTACCGACGAATCGACGCCGCCGGAGAGTCCGATAACTACACGTGCCATACTTTTGTTGTAAATCTGTATTAAGGAATATGTTTTTTGAAGCTAAGATAGTTGGAAGAATAGGCCTTCTTTAAGATAATGATTTGGTCGTCGTCTAATTTGTCGTATTTTGCCTGTTGGGTTCTTATGGGTTCAAATGTATGAAAATAAAGCAGACGAAAAGGAAGTTATTCAACCTTCTTTTCGTCCTATCCGCATTCAATTTTATTTTCATTGGCGTATTATTAAAAATCTTTTGAGAATACGATGTACTCATTTCGGCAAAGGGACTTTGTTTCGATTATAAATATTCAATAAAATGATTGTCGGACATATCCCAATATTTTTTATACACAAAATCATTATTGCCGTTTAAGTTTAGCTGGTACATTCTGAATATTACAGGGAGGTTTTTGGGTTGCCATTGCTCTTTATATGAGTAACGATAAGTCATGCCGACCTTTTGCATTACTTTTCCGCTTCTCGGATTGTTCCTGTCGTGTGTCGCTGTAATATAAGGCAAGCCATCTTTTTTTATCTGTTCAATGACGGCTTTGCTCGCTTCTGTTGTTATTCCGTTGTTCCAGAATTATTTACGAAGACCGTAGCCGAAATCATGAGGCTCATCGATATCAACTTTGATATATCCTATGGGAAAATTGTCTTTTTTAAGGCAAATAGCATACATATATCCCTGAGGAAGGGTATATTTTGAAGCATATTTTTCCTCATAAAACAGTTTCGCTTCTTCAATGTCTTTCAGGGGATACCAAGGCAGAAATTTATTGACCTCTATATCTTTGAGGATAAGGAAAAGTGCTTTGATATCTTTTTCTGTGAATCTCCTTAAAATTAAACGTGTTGTTTTCAGTGTAGGAGTGTTCATTTATTTCGGAAAATTTTGCCTTTCGACCGCACCGAAGGTGCGTTTTCCCAGAAATATCCGGCTGCGGAAGCACCGGGTTCCCACCGATTCTCGTTACAGTTCGATCAGTCCCTCGGGCAGTACCATCTTCACCGTACGGCTCTCGAAGTCGATGCCTGCGATGAACTCCTCGACCGCCGGAACCAGGATCCGTTTGCCGCCGATCTCCACCTCGAAGAGGGGATTGGCCTCACTGTCGTAGTAGTCCGTGATTTCGCCCTTCAACGTCCCGATCCGTACCCGGAACCCGATCAAATCTTCTAGGTAGAATTCGTCGTTTTCGTCGTCCTCGTGCTCGAGGTACAACTCCCGCCCGATAAACTCTTCCGCCCGACGAGCGGAGTCGATATCCGCGAATGTCGCCAATGCGTTGGTCTTGCCCCTCCGTTCGAAGCGGTCGCAAAAAAGAGGAACCGCCAGTGAATCGATCTTCACGAACAGCGGTTCCTCTGTTGAGAAGTCATCGGGAAACGTCGTGTAGAGATTCAGTAAAACCCCACCTTCAACTCCGAAGAGTTTACTCACGCGCGCAACCGACAACAACATAACGGTTGTAACTATGCCTCGGCAGGAGCTTCTCCCTCTGCGGGAGCTGCTGCAGGTGCTGCCGGTGCTGCGCTCACATCGTCTCAGACTTCAGGCACGCAGAAAAAAGCTCAGCAAAAGGCACAGCCTGCAACAAAAAGCAAAAAAAGCCCCGAAAAGCCTGCAAGCCGTGAGAATGCACCAAAGCCTAAAACCATAGAAAAGCTCAGGGTTGCGGAAATCGTGCGTGTGGATACGGACAGCTCCCCCAGACTTGTCTGCTCGGATAACGACCGCAGGTCTGCCGCCGTAATATATGGCGCTGAAAAGGACTGCCGTGCATATATGCTCTCGGAAGTGACCGACGAAGCGTCACAGAATATACAGGTGCAGGAGTTCCGCTGCCCCACAGGCGTAATAGGTGCCGGGGTGTCGGAAAGCGGAATGTTCTTCATCACCGACAAGGGCGGAGTTATGGTCTATTCCGATAAATCAAAGGAGCCTGTTTTCTGCGGACTTACCGATCCCGAATATATCTGCTCAATGAACGGAAAGTTTCACATTTTCTCCGACTGCCTGATGTACGTCTGCGGCAGCTCAGGGGAGATTGAAAAGACCGTCAGCCTGGGAGCGCTTATCGAGATAACAGGCAGCGATATATGCGATGCTGAAAATACCGACGGTGGATTTTCTGCGGCGGAGGTCTCGGTGAAAAAATGCCTTCCCTTGGGAAAAGCTTCCTTTGCGGCAGTTATAACAGAGGATCACCGCTCATTCCTTATGCACTCGGAGGACGGGGACTTCTACAGCTTTGAAAAAACATACGAGGACATTTACGACGTGTGCGTTTTCGGCGGATTTGCATATTACCTCTGCGGACTGAAAGAGGGATATGGCATAATCAAGACAAAGATAACCGATAAAAAGTGCGAGACCGTGGCAAAATATACGCTCTGCGGAAAGGAAAATCCACCTGTAAAGCTGTATGGGGGACTGTTCGGCATAGGAGTGCTTTATGCTGACGGAACAGTAAAGTTCCTGCTTCCCGAGATAGCTTCCGAGAAGAAAAGGGAAAAGTGCCGCAGGGAGCTTAAAATACTCAGTACCGCATTTGAGAATATCCATGCACAGGATATTTTCACATTGGGAGAGAGAACAGCATATCTCAGCAACGGAGAGATATTTGCTGTGAAATGATCATAGCATAACTATATTCAAAAGACTGCCATAGCCAGGCAGTCTTTTTTAGTTAAGGGGCATATTAAAAAAGTTCGCACAAATTCACTTTTCATTTTAATATGTCCGTACCATGCAAAGGAGACACCACCAGGTGGGAAGTATTAACCAAAGGTTAATTAAACTAA
>OGRG01002530.1_pt1 | contig 10266 bp, 6 predicted proteins | sample 1553501 | NCBI WGS metagenome assembly OGRG01 (sample SAMEA2580018, study PRJEB22360) | human gut metagenome | biome: human gut; feature: human-associated habitat; material: faeces | place: Denmark | collected 2008/2010 | reverse complement strand
ACAAGATCAACGGAGAGACAAGCACAGTCAGCCAGATGAAAGCAGCAGCAGCCTGTCTTCTGGACATTCACGGACAGCATGAGCATCAGTCACTTCTTTATGGAGACCGCCAGCTGGCTATTTTGGATGTATATGGAAAAGAACAGATCCTTCCTGCCAGGGAGAAGGTCCGGAAAGCTTATCAGGAGTATCGGGACTATGTGGATCAGCTGAAAGCACTGGATATGGATGAGGAACAGCGCAACCGTGAAAAAGCCTTTCTGGAATTTGAGATCAATGAGATCGAGGAGGCAGCTCTTATTCCAGGAGAGGACGAAACACTGGAGGACCGCTACCGGAAGCTGAGCAACGCCAGAAGGATCATGGAAACAGCACAAATGGTTCGTGGGATGACCGGATATGAACAGGGCGCCGCAGATATGACCGGAAATGCCCTGAAAGAGTTTTCAAGAATTGCAGATTACGATAAGGATCTTGCACCTTTACAGGAAGCTCTTGTGGAAATCGATTCACTTCTCAGTGACTTCTGCCGTGATCTGTCCTCTTATATGGATAGTTTGACTTTTGACGAAGAAACTTTTTTCGAAACAGAAAAAAGACTGGATCTGATCAATAGTCTGAAGGCAAAGTATGGACAGACGATCCATGAAATTTTGTCCTATCAGAAGGAACAGCAGGAAAAATTAGAAAAACTTCAAAGATTCGAAGAAAATTTCCGGTTACTGAAAGAAAAACTTATGCAGGCAGAAAAGATTCTTGAGGAAGCTTCGCATGAACTTTCAGAGATCCGGAAAAAATACAGTAAACAGCTGGATGAAAAGATTATCGAAGGATTGAAGGAACTGAATTTTGAGGATGTGGATTTTTCTATCCGTTTTGACCGCAGAAAAAATTATACAGATAATGGTTATGATGCGGTGGAATATGAGATTTCCACAAATCCAGGTGAGAGTAGAAAACCGCTGGGACAGATTGTATCCGGTGGTGAGCTTTCCAGGATCATGCTTGCCATCAAAGCGATCCTTGCAGATAAAGATCAGATCGATACACTGATCTTTGATGAGATCGATACAGGGATCAGTGGGCGTACTGCACAGAAGGTCTCTGAAAAAATGGCAGTGATCGGACAGCACAGGCAGGTGCTTTGTATCACACATCTTCCACAGATCGCAGCAATGGCAGATACCCATTTTGAGATTGAGAAACATGTAGAAGGAACAGAAACTATCACCCAGATCCATCCTCTGGAAGGAGAGGAATCTGTTCGTGAGCTTGCCAGACTTCTGGGCGGTGCCCAGATCACGCCGGCTGTTCTTGGAAATGCAAGAGAGATGAAGGAATTGGCACAGCAACAAAAAAATACAAGACTGAAATAATTTATACGTTACATACTAAGAGAGGACGGCCGAAAGGTCGGTCCTCTTTTTTAACCGAATCAAGTCAATCCCCTGCTTCAGTTGCGAAAAGCAATAAGCAGTGGGTGGGGATTTGTTTGTATCAGAAAATTACAAAGGATGTGACGTAAGATGAACAGAAAAAGAAAATACCGATGTTGGCTCCTTGTATTTCTTGCGCTGGATCTGATTCTGATGGGATGGCTGGGCTACCGGCTTTTGGACAGAAAGATCCCGGATCAGATCCTGGTGGATCATGAGGACAGCCGGGAAGTAGCCAATCTTCTTAAACGCCCTTTTATCAGCTTTGATGATGCGATCACCGTTTCAGGAAAAGACAGCTATAAGTTGCACTGCAGACTCTTGGGAGTGATCCCTTTTAAGGATGTGAAGGTAAAAAATATAACTGCAAAAGAAGTATATGCAAGCGGAGATGCAGTAGGTATTTATATGCAGACGAAAGGAGTTCTGATCATTGATACAGGCGAGATCCTTTCGGAAAGTGGTGAGATGGAAGAACCGGCCCGGGACATTGTAAAGCCGGGAGATTATATTGTGGCTTTTGATCAGAACCGGATCCAGTGCAAGCAGGATCTTCTGGAGGATCTTGCAGATCTTTGCGGAGAATCTGTAACACTGAAGGTCCGCCGGGGAAAAGAGACGATTCCCCTGTCCCTGACGCCGGTGAAAGATGATAAAGGAAACTATAAGCTTGGCATCTGGGTGAGGGACGATACACAGGGAATCGGAACCCTGACTTATGTGGACGAAAATGGAGGGTTCGGTGCTCTTGGTCACGGGATCAGCGATGTGGATACCGGCGAACTTTTAAGTATCGCAGATGGAAATCTTTACAACGCCCAGATCCTGGGGATCCGGAAAGGAGAAAAAGGAAATCCCGGAGAACTATCTGGTCTGATCCGATACGAAGCTGACAATATCCTGGGTGAGATTTCCGAAAACAGTAAAAACGGCATTTTTGGAACTGTGGATGCTGATCAGGTGAAAAATCTGGATCTGAAGAAGATTCCTGTAGGTTACAAACAGGATCTGAAAATTGGACCCGCATCTGTTCTCTGCTGCACAGACGGCGAAGTAAAAGAATATGCCGCAGAGATCACCAGGATCGATATGAACCATGAGGATTCTAATAAGAGCTTCGTGATCCAGATCACAGATAAAGAACTCCTGGAAAAAACAGGTGGGATCGTTCAGGGAATGTCTGGAAGTCCTGTGCTTCAGAACGGAAAACTCTTTGGTGCTGTGACTCATGTATTTGTGCAGGATTCTACCGGCGGATATGGGATTTTTATTGAAAATATGACAGGCAATGCATAATCTGCAGTTGAGGAAAGAGGCACAAAAACATGGAAAAAGTCCGGGAAAAGTGCCTCTTTTTTATATGGGGAAAAATGCCGGATACAGATTGAAATACCTGCATTTTGGTGAATTTTGTGATATATAAGAGAAAAAATGTCGAAAAATATCGTACGAAAGTGTGATAAAATAACTACTTTTATCTTGATTTTACTACAGGATTTCCACTATAATAATTTTGTCGCCAGCAAGGGGAAAGCGCAGGCAGCTAACAGTGTCGGTTACTGCCGTGGTGACAGGGGGTATGTCTGGAAACCCAAGGAGATAGAAGTTAGGAGGGAATGTCCTCATGGACAAATTAAATGTAGCAATTGCAGACGATAACACAAAAATGGCAGATATGCTGGGTCAGATGATCGAAGAAGATAAAGACCTTGAACTGGTCGGAAAAGCACACAACGGAGAAGAAATCTGTAACATAATTAAAGATAAGGAGCCGGATGTGGTGATTCTCGACATCATTATGCCGAAGATGGACGGCCTTTCCGTTATGGAGAAATTTTCCCATAACGCAAATGTCAAAAAAGTTCCAGTGTTTATCGTATTATCTGCAATTGGACAGGAGAGGATTACAGAGGATGCATTCAGTCTTGGAGCAGACTATTATGTTTTGAAGCCTTTTGACAACACCACACTTTTAAACCGGATCAAACATATTCGGAAGATTGGGGACAGAAGAGTGCGGGAGATTGCAAGGCCAGGTATCACAGAAACCAAAAAGCCTCAGCCGGAGAGGAATCTGGAAACCGATGTGACGAATATCATTCATGAGATCGGAGTTCCGGCACACATCAAGGGGTATCAGTATTTAAGGGATGCGATCATTTTGTCTGTCAATGACATGGAAATGCTCAATTCCATTACCAAGGTATTATATCCAACCATTGCGAAACGTCATCAGACAACACCGAGCAGAGTGGAGCGGGCGATCCGACATGCGATCGAGGTGGCATGGAGCCGGGGAAAGATGGATACCATTGATGAATTGTTTGGATATACTGTAAGCACCGGAAAAGGGAAACCCACGAATTCTGAATTTATAGCACTGATCGCAGATAAAATCAGACTAGAATATAAAAATCGGTCTTTAAATTAGATGAATTTTGGAGTATAATCATAAATAAAAACGGGTGTACCCAGGGAGGGGAATACAGATGAAAAAAATTCTGTTTGCTACATCAGAAGCAGTACCTTTTATCAAAACAGGAGGACTCGCTGATGTTGCCGGCTCACTGCCTAAGTGCTTTGACAAAAAATATTTTGATATACGCGTGATCTTACCGAAATATGCCTGCATGAAACAGGAATGGAAAGACAAAATGGAGTATGTGACCCATTTTTATATGGATCTGGGATTTAAGAACTGCTATGTAGGCATTATGCAGATGCAGTATGACGGGATCCAGTTTTACTTCATTGACAATGAATATTATTTCAGCGGTCCGAAACCATATGACAGTGCACCATGGGATCTTGAGAAATTTGCTTTCTTTTCCAAAGCTGTGTTATCGGTTCTTCCGGTGATCGGATTCAGACCGGATATCATCCATTGTCATGACTGGCAGACAGGACTTGTTCCGGTTTACCTTCACGATTCTTTCCAGGAGAATGAATTCTTCCGTGGAATCAAGACTGTTATGACAATACATAACCTGAAATTTCAGGGTGTATGGGATGTTAAGACTGTTAAGGATATCACAGGCCTTTCCGATTACTACTTTGCGCCGGATAAACTGGAAGCATACAAGGACGCAAACTTCCTGAAGGGCGGTATGGTATTTGCAGATGCCATTACCACAGTAAGTAATACCTATGCAGAAGAGATCAAGACACCGTTTTATGGTGAGAAGCTGGACGGACTTCTCAATGCGAGAGCCAACAGCCTGCGTGGTATTGTAAATGGTATTGATTACAATGAATTCAATCCGGAGACAGATCCGAATATCACCAAGAACTACAATGCAAAGAACTTCCGCAAGGAGAAGATCAAGAACAAGATCCAGCTTCAGAAAGATCTTGGACTTGAGCAGGATCCGAAAGCTATGATGATCGGTATTGTATCCCGCCTGACAGATCAGAAGGGATTTGATCTGATCGCTTATATCATGGACGAACTGTGTCAGGATGCGGTTCAGATCGTTGCTCTTGGTACCGGTGAGGAACGTTATGAGAATATGTTCCGTCATTTTGACTGGAAGTATCATGGCAAGGTATCTGCACAGATCTACTATGATGAGGCAATGTCTCACAGAATTTATGCAGCATCTGACGCATTTCTGATGCCGTCACTGTTTGAGCCATGTGGCTTAAGCCAGCTGATGAGCCTTCGTTATGGAACTCTTCCGATCGTCAGAGAGACCGGTGGTCTGAAGGATACAGTTGTCCCGTACAATGAATTCGAGGGAACCGGAACAGGATTCTCCTTCGTAAATTACAATGCACATGAAATGCTTGCTACGATCCGTTATGCAGAGAGTGTATATTATGACAAGAAACGTGAATGGAATAAAATGGTAGATCGCGCGATGGCTGCAGATTTTTCCTGGAACAATTCCGCACGTCAGTATGAGGAAATGTACAATTGGTTAATTGGTGAGTAAGGATTCACCGAAGCGGTTCTCGCAATAAAAAGGCGCAGACGACAGATAATATGTCGTTTGCGCTTTTTTATTGCGGGAATATACATGGATGTTATTGTATGTCTGAAAAAAAATATGAAGATGTTTGTTTATCAAACAGGAATTGTGTTAAAGTGAGAAAAAATATAAATGTTAATGATAAATAACTTTTGAATTGGTATTATTTGTACGAAACTTATCAGATTAATCAGTTATTGTCAAATAACTTAAATTGTGTTACATTTATATTAGTACATCGTTTTTGAAATAACTATACCATTCACTTGTCTGTGAATCCGATTGATATAGTTATTTACGAAACGATGTACCAGTGGATAATACAGATATATGTATTGACCATGTAAATTGTACTTATGATGAGGTGACAATATGACACTGGACAAATTAAAGACTGGAGAATGTGGCAGAATCATCAGTGTTCGTGGCGAGGGGGAGCTGAGACATCATCTTCTGGATATGGGGCTTACACCGGGGACAGAAGTGTCTCTTCGTAAAACAGCTCCTATGGGAGATCCGGTACAGCTTGTGCTGCGCGGATATGAGCTGACATTGCGGCTGGCGGAAGCTGCAAAGATTGAGATCGTATCGATCGAATCCATGACGGAAACGAAGAAAGAAAATGAACGGCATCAGCCGATTGCTCATCCTGGTGTGGGAGAACTTGGAAAGGCTCGAGATTATCGTAAGAACCGGATCGGTGATACGATTCCCAAAGGGGAACCGATCACGTTTGCACTGGCAGGTAATCAGAACTGTGGAAAGACAACTCTTTTTAATCAGCTGACAGGTTCCAATCAGCATGTTGGTAACTTTCCAGGTGTAACTGTTGACAAGAAAGAAGGAAGCATCCGGAGGCATCCGGAGGCAACGGTAACGGATCTTCCTGGAATCTATTCACTTTCCCCGTATTCCAGCGAGGAGATCGTAACAAGAGATTTTCTGCTGAATGAGAAGCCGACAGGAATCATTAATATTGTAGATGCTTCCAATATTGAGAGAAATCTTTATCTTACCATGCAGCTGATGGAGCTTGGAATCCCAATGGTGCTGGCCTTAAATATGATGGATGAGGTAAGGGCAAATGGAGGCTCTGTTCGGATCAATGAACTGGAGGAGATTTTAGGAATTCCGGTTGTACCTATTTCAGCAGCGAAGAATGAAGGAATTGATGAGCTGATCGATCATGCAGTCCATGTTGCAAGATACAGAGAAGCACCAGGAAGAATTGATTTCTGTACTGACAATCAGTCACCGAAGGATCCGGTAGGCGCACTTCACAGATGTATCCATGCAGCCGTTCATCTGATCGAACCCTATGCAAAAAAAGCAGGACTTCCTGTACGTTTTGCAGCTACGAAGATCGTAGAGAAAGATTCTCTGATCGAAAAACGTCTGGCTTTGCCTGAAGGTGAAAAAAAGGTTCTTGATGGGCTGGTACATGTTATGGAGAAGGATGGCGGTCTGGACCGTGAGGCAGCTCTTGCGAACATGCGCTTCAATTTTATTGAAAAGCTTTGTGAGAAAACTGTGGTAAAACCGGCAGAAAGCCGTGAGCATAAACGAAGTGTCGCCATAGATCGTATCCTTACCGGAAAATATACAGCAATTCCCTGTTTTGTGGGAATTATGGCAATTGTATTTGTGATGACGTTTAATTATCTGGGAGCCTGGCTTTCAGACGGAATGACTATGGTCGTGAACTGGGTAATTGCACTTATTGGCAGGGGACTGGAGGTGGCAGGTGTCAGCTCAGTACTGCAGTCACTGGTTGTGGATGGAATTTTAAGCGGTATCGGAAGCGTGATCGGATTTCTTCCTACGATCGTTACTTTGTTTTTCTTCCTGTCAATCCTGGAAGATACCGGATATATGGCTCGTGTAGCCTTTGTTATGGACAAGCTCCTTCGAAAGATCGGACTTTCCGGAAGAAGCTTTGTGCCGATGCTGATCGGATTCGGCTGTTCGGTGCCGGCCATTATGGCAACCAGAACATTATCCAGTGAACGTGACCGGAAAATGACGATCCTGATTACTCCGTTTATGAGCTGCAGTGCCAAGCTTCCAATCTACGGACTTCTCACCAGTGCATTTTTCCCGAAGCAGTGGAGAGGAGTTGTGATGATCAGCCTTTATTTTGCAGGAATTCTCTGCGGGATCCTGTATGCGCTGATCCTGAAAAAGACGAAATATAAGGGAGAGCCGGTTCCGTTTGTCATGGAGCTTCCCAATTACCGGCTTCCTTCTGCAAAAAGTGTAGGACAGCTGATCTGGGAAAAGGCGAAGGACTTTATCCAGAAAGCGTTTACAATTATTTTTGCGGCAACGCTGATCGTGTGGTTCCTGCAGAACTTTGATGCAGGTCTTAACCTTGTTACCAGCACAGATCAGAGCCTTCTGGCAAAGATCGGAAGCATCGTGGCACCACTTTTTGCTCCGCTGGGCTTTGGTGACTGGAGAGTATCCACCGCATTGATCACGGGCTTTATGGCAAAAGAGAGTGTTGTGTCTACGCTGACAGTCCTTCTGGGCGGAAATACGGCGTTGCTTCAGACTTTATTTACACCGTTTACTGCTTACGTATTTTTGATCTTTACTTTGCTCTATACACCCTGTGTTGCAGCTATTGCAACTGTGCGTCGGGAGATGGGAACTGTAAGAGCTGCCGCTGGTATTGTATTAGTACAGTGTGCCACTGCATGGATCGTTGCGTTTGCGGTACATGGTGTGGGAATGATGCTTGGATTATAGAAAAAATACCTTACATATGGCTTTTCACAAACTGCAGAAAACATTCTGCAGAGGTTGTGAGAGCCATATTTTTTTTATGGGCAATTCCAACAGATAGCTTTTCCAGTCCATTAACCGGGACAGCAACAAGCGAAGGCTGACGAAAGAACTGAAAGCTGCTTTCTGTAAGAAGACTGATCCCTTCGCCAATTTCCACTGCGCTGACAATAGATTCTGCACGGGCAGTACGCAGAAGCTGAGGGTGGATCCCTGCATTATGAAAACTTTGCATACAGAAACGGTAAATGGAAGTGTGCGGAGGCATCAGGATAAAAGATTCTTTTTTCAGTTCGGAAAGAGAGACCGATTTTTTGGACGCGGAGGGATGAGCTTCAGGAAAAACAGCAACCAGACGGTCTGCTGTGAGAGCATGAAAAGTATAGAGCTCCGGGTCTATCATGTGTTTTCGTACAAAGATCAGATTAAAAAAGTCTTTTTCAAGACCGGAAAGAAGTTCTTCGTCTTCTACCTCCTTCAGAGAAAAAGAAAGCTCCGGGTGTGTATCACAAAAACTGTGTATCACAGAAGTAAGATGGTACTGAGAAAGAAAAGGAAGTGTTCCAATATGAAGTGCCTGGAGCTTACTGTCCTTAAAATAGTACACCGCTTCCAGAGAACGATGATACTGTCTGGAAATCTTAAGTGCTTCTTTGTAAAAAAACTCTCCTTCAGGAGTAAGCACAGCAGTACGCTTGCTGCGGTCCCATAAGGTAAGCTCCAGTTCTTTTTCCAGTTTCATGATCTGCTTGGAAAGGGAGGACTGGGAGATATGCATAGCTTCTGCAGCATCAAAAAAAGTCCGGGATTGAGCTGCACAGATAAAATAGTCGATCTGTTCAAGGGTCATGGTAACACCTGCCTTTTAGAAAATAGTGACGAATCATTCCATATTGGAAACAATTATATCATAGAAAGAATTGATTCACCATGTAAAAAAGAGATAAAATAACATAAGAAAATAAAGATGTTACTGAGAACGGAGTGAACAGTAATATAAAGATAACGCAGGAGGTTTTTTATGGCAGAAAAAGTAAGAGATCTGAGAAGTGCTCTGGCACTTCTGGAGCAGATGCCAGATCAGCTGATCGAAACAGAGGTGGAAGTTGATCCGATGGCAGAGCTTGCAGGGGTATATCGTTATGTAGGAGCCGGTGGAACGGTGAAGCGTCCCACAAAGGAAGGACCTGCCATGATCTTTAGTCGTATAAAAGGACACCCGGATGCAAGGGTAGCTATCGGTCTTCTGGCAAGCAGAAAAAGAGTTGCTGCTTTACTTGACACTCAGCCGGAAAATCTTGGAAAGATGCTCTGCAAAAGCGTGGAGAATCCAATTCCACCGGTCGATCTTGAAGGCGATGCACCGTGTCAGCAGGTGGTGCATAAGGCAGCAGATCCGGATTTTGACCTCTATAAGCTGGTTCCTGCGCCAACGAACACACCGGATGATGCGGGCCCGTATATCACACTTGGCATGTGCTACGCCACACACCCGGATACTGGAGTTCACGATGTGACCATTCACCGTCTCTGCATTCAGGGAAAAGATGAGCTTTCCATTTTCTTTACACCTGGTGCCAGACATATCGGAGCAATGGCAGAGCGTGCTGAGGAGCTGGGACAAAGGCTGCCGATTTCTATCAGTATCGGAGTTGATCCTGCTATTGAGATCGGTTCCTGTTTTGAGCCGCCTACAACACCACTGGGGTATGATGAGCTGTCTGTAGCCGGTGCACTGCGCAAAGAGCCGGTGGAACTCTGTAAATGTTTAACCGTTAACGAGCGTGCCATCGCCAATGCGGAATACGTGATCGAGGGAGAAGTGATCCCGGGTGTGCGTGTAAAGGAAGATCAGAACAGCAATACCGGATACGCCATGCCGGAGTTTCCGGGATATACAGGGCCTGCAAGTGATCAGTGCTGGCTGATCAAGGTTACAGCAGTGACACATCGTGAAAATCCGATCATGCAGACCTGTATCGGGCCAAGTGAGGAGCACGTATCCATGGCGGGAATCCCTACAGAGGCCAGCATCTATGGCATGGTGGAAAAAGCAATGCCTGGAAGGCTTC
>OGRG01002524.1_pt1 | contig 10289 bp, 8 predicted proteins | sample 1553501 | NCBI WGS metagenome assembly OGRG01 (sample SAMEA2580018, study PRJEB22360) | human gut metagenome | biome: human gut; feature: human-associated habitat; material: faeces | place: Denmark | collected 2008/2010 | reverse complement strand
TGACCACGAGTACTCGTGTGGAATCTTAAATAAGCATCCGGTATGGCAGGCGGGAAATAGAATCCAGCATAGCCTTCAATCCATCCGCTCCTGCAACGTTTGCAATCTCCATAAGATCCGCGCACAGTGTAGTAGTCCCTTGAGGCACCACCACTGAAGCCAGAGCTTCTGGTGAAAGCATAGTTGACTCGAAATGCATGTGAGTATCGATGAGCCCCGGCACCGCGAACTGTCCGCAACACTCCACTACTTCCTGGGCCTCCAGATTTGCTTCTGGTGAAATGGAGATAATCCGGCCGTTTTTGATATAGATATCTGTGTTATAAATCTCCGATGAATATACATTCACCAGTCGAACATTCTGTAATTTCAAATCACAAGGGTGCTTCCCAAGCCCCGTCTCAATGGTATCTTTAATTTCTTCAAAAGTGCGCATGGCTTTTTCCTTTCGTTGGATTTCCATTGCGTTAGCCCCAGCCTCCCCGATAGCTCATCATAATCTTTCGTGATAACTCCGGGAAGAGACTTGGTCCCTAGATATTTTATAGCATCTGCCTAGCGTCTTTCAGCAAGGGAAGAAAGAAGTGAATTCTTGGGGATAAGGCCAGTTATGGGTGACAGCAGAGCCTCCTTGATCCCATAAATAGTGATGCTAATGTTTTCCCAGCAGATAATACTCATGGTGCTCAGGCTACAGTGGAATACAGTGTACAGGTCCAGAAGGAATCCCAATCACTGGTGCGGCACATGCGCTGCCAGTATGCGCTCCGCATGGCCCGCAAAAAGTGTTTCTGTGATTTCGATGTTTTCTTACTCTGCCAAGATGTCTCCCCAATGGCGTGTCACTAGTTACCACAACCTGTTCACTATTTTACACAGGTAGACAGAGATATAATTAGGAATTATTCCCACCATTTTACTTTGCATTGACACCGACTACCCGCTCAACGGCGTTAAGAATATTTTCATAACCGGTGCAGCGGCACAGATGACCGGAGATTAACTTACGCAATTCGTCCCGGGTATACTTCTTTCCGGAATTGACGATTTCCACTGCGGTAAGAATGAATCCCGGAGTACAAAAACCACACTGTACTGCAGCTTCGTCCACGAACGCCTGCTGTACAGGGTGCAAGCAACCGTTTTTTGCCCGCAGCCCCTCTACTGTGATAATTTCTCGTCCATCTGCCCACAAGGTCAAATAGATGCAGCTATTAGTTGCCTTTCCGTCCAGAAGAACCGTGCATGCGCCGCACTCCCCAACCCCACAACCTTTTTTGACACTGGTGAGTCCAAGGCGCTGGCGTAATGTGTCCGTCAGGCACTCATCCTCACGGACAGCCAGCTCCACTGGTGTTCCGTTGACTATCATGTGGATCACTTTCATTCAAAATTCCTCCTGCTTGTTTGACCGCCCCTTCCACAGCTCTCTGGCTCAATTCCCGAATCAACTGCATCCGTAGCTCTCGAGATGCCCTCCAGCTATCTCTTGGGAACAATTCCCGCCCTACTGCATCTCCAAGCAGGCGCAGTGTATGTCGGTCCACAGGCAGTCCTTTCACCAGAGCTTCCACTGCCGGACAGCGCATGGGAACTGGCGCCGCCACACCAAAAGCGATCCGCACTTCCCGAAAGGTCTTTTTCCCCGCATCTAGCTCCACATACGCCGCGCAACCCAAAGTGGAAATCTCCAGGGCATTGCGCTTTCCATACTTGATGTAATAGCTGCCGCATCCCGGCCGGATTATAGGAATCCGCACCGCCGTCAGCAGTTCCCTTTTTCGGTCCAAGGCCGTGCGTCCGGGACCAGTATAAAACGCACCGATATCCAGTTGCCGCTTGGTTTGGCTGATATCGGTGAGTTCCAGCCTAGCATTGAGTACCAGCAGCGGCGGCGCACTGTCAGCACTGACTGCGCCATTACAGATATTCCCTCCCAGCGTAGCCACAGTGCGAATCTGGGGGCTCCCCACCTGGTCAGCCGCCTGCCACAAGCAAAAGGCGTGCTCCCGAATCACTCCAGTTTCATGGAGTTGGTCAAAGCAGGTACCCGGCCCTACCACCAGTTCTTCCTTCTCCCGGCGCACACCCTGAAGCTGCGGCAGGCGGTGAATACTCAGCAGAGAGCAGTCTTTCCACTTCCGCTCCCGAACCTTGATTAAAACATCCGTTCCGCCGGAGATAACAATGGCATCCGGATGTTCTGCCAGAAGTGAGAGTGCCTCTCCCAGGTCCTTTGGCTGATAAACTTGTCGAATATCATACATAGCGTATACCTCCCGCTTATGTCTCCGCTATATGCTCGCACGACAGTGGTTGTATCAGTCCAGCTTGTATAAAGGCGTGGATCAGCCGCTCCGGTGTCAGGGGCAGCTCATAGACGGCCACGCCCGTGGCATGGAGCACAGCGTTCCGGATAGCCGGTGCCTGTGGGATCATGGGCGGCTCTCCCAATGCTTTGTTCCCAAAGGGGGCGGAGGGCTCATAGGTCTCCACAAACTCCACATCAATCTGTGGGATGTCCATGGCTGTCGGGATTTTATAGTCCAACAGGTTGTCGTTTCGCATCTTACCAGTCTCGGGGTCAAAAAGCATCTGCTCCGTCAAAGCATATCCAATCCCCATAGCCACACCACCGTGGACCTGAGCTCTAGCAAGTGCCGGATTGAGAATCTGGCCGCTGTCGTGAATCGCTATCACGCGGTTGATTTTAATCTTGCCGATAGGAACATCCACCTCTAAATCAACAAAGCTTGCACCGAAGGCAAATGCGTTATGACGCATGGTGTAGGTGGATTCCGCCGTCAGATGTTCGCTGTTTATCTTTGTGCTGTTGGTGTACTGCATTCGGACTGCCACATCCCTCACCGTCCCCAGGACTGCGCCATCACGGCCTGTAATCCGTCCGCCATCAAGGGCAAGATCTTTGGAATCTGCTTCGTACAAACAGGCAGCCCTGTTCAGGATTTTCTTCCGAAGTATCTCTGCTGTCTGCTTCACCGCACTGCCGGAGACATAAGTCTGGCGAGAAGCGTATGCCCCCGCATCATGGGGAGAAACATCCGTATCCTGGCAGGAGACTACATACACGTTCTCTTCCGGAATTGTGGTAATCTCCGAGGCAATTTGGGCAAATACAGTATCGGAGCCCTGTCCCAGCTCCGTAGCACAGACCTGTATCTGTAGGCTGCCGTCATCATTGAGCAGCATCCGACAGGAAGCTGTCTCCAATTGTATGGGATAGACCCCAGTCTTATAGGCAAACACTGCCATGCCCAATCCTTTCTTGAGATTGGACGATGTATGGTTGAACGCATCATACGCCTGACGCTTCGCTTGCCAGTCCACCAACTCACACCCACGGTCGATGCACCGTTCCAGACCGTTGCTGGCACAGAGAAACCGGTCAAAGGGATCCAAGAAATGCAGGCCCATCATATTCTTTTTTCGAAATTCCACAGGATCCAAATGATACCTCAGTGCCAGATCATCCATCTGGCACTCCATCGCAAAGGCCACCTGTGGAATCCCATAGCCCCGCATAGCTCCCGCCGAGGGCATATTGGTATAGACCGTAGCGGACTCTCCCACCTGCTTGCCCAAAGCAGGATAAAGCTGGAAATAGTTAGTCACCGCATAGGCGGCCACAGCGTGGCCGTTAGAACCGTACGCGCCGCTGTATGCATTCAGGCGAATGCCCTTCTGCGTGATTCGTCCCGTATCATCCACACAGGCCGCCGCCCAGATGTCCATGGCATGACGAGTCCGGCTATTGACAAATGTCTCCTCCCGGCTCATCACAAAGGCCACGCACCGTCCTCCCAGCCGTAAGGTGAATAAAGCCGCCAGCGGCTCATAGAACATATCCTGCTTATTGCCGAATGCTCCGCCCACATAGGGCTTGACCATACGAATCCGGCCTGTGGGGATACCCAGAGCATCGGAAATATGTTTGCGTAGGGTGTGGGGTGCCTGATTGGGCGACACCACTACAATTTTCCGCCCGCTCATATAGGCAAAGCAACAGATGTTTTCAATATGGCAATGTTGCTGGGCCGGTACATGAAATTTTGTTCCTCGTAAATCGACATGGCCGCCGATACATGGATCCATGGAGAACGTTCCCTGATAAAACCGGACATTTTGGCTCTCATCAATGATAAAATCCATGCGCCCCCCCTGATTATCCGGGGATTTTTCATGCAGAGGAATCCCACTGATCACAGCAGCCTCCGGTGTCAGCAGCGGCGGCAGTTCTTCGTACTCTACCCGGATAGCCTCCAGTGCCTTCTGAGCCGCCAGATCGCTCTCTGCTACCACTGCGGCAATCTCATCTCCATAGTAGCGCACTCGTTTGGTCAGTATTCGCTTGTTGGCCACATCGGTATGTGCGGGATCCAGGGAAAGCGGATGTCCACAGGTCGCATACTCCCAGTCCGGCACATCAAAACAAGTTAAAATATCCACTACGCCCGGGATCTTCCACGCCTCGTCCACATCAATAGCGCGTACTGTTCCATTTGCAATGGTGCTGTGAAGAGTCTTTCCCACCAGTGCATTAATAGGAATAAGATCCTCTGTATACTTTGCCGCGCCGGTCACCTTATCCACAGCGTCTAGACGCGGAATGCTATTTTTGATCCCCATGTGCTTTTCTCCAATTCTAGGGCAAAGGACTCCCTCCCACAATCGGATTGGAAGCCCCTGCCCGTTTTTCGGAAACTTGATTGAAATGTACTCCCGATGAATCGTCCTGCCGGGCCTCAGTTAAAAAAGATTTCCAAAAGCAGATACAGTAGGAACACGCCTGTCAGTATCCAAGTGGAAATCGGGAGCTTTCTAGCATTGCCAGCAAAGACCTGTCCGCCAGTGTAAGCCAGCAGTCCGAAGAGGATACCATAGGCGATATTGAAGGTAAACGCCATAAAAGCCACGCAGATGAATACCGGGAAAGCAGTCTTGGTATCACTCAAGTCCACATGCATCAGCGGCTCAATCATAAAGATACCCACCATAACCAGTGCCGGGGCGGTGGCAATACTGGGGATCATCAAAAACAGCGGGGTGAAGAGCAGCGACAGCAGAAAGAACACCCCTGTGGTAATGGCAGTAAGACCTGTTCTTCCGCCCTCAGCAATACCTGTGGTACTCTCTGCACCAAACACCGTGACGGTCTGGGTGCCGAACACAGCTCCTACTGCAGCCCCTGCTGCAGACACAAACAGAGCTTTGCCCGCGCCGGGCAGTTCACCCTTTTCGTTGACAAAACCAGCCTTGATTCCCACACCTACCAGCACGCCGATACTGTCGAACATATCCACAAACAAAAAACTAAAAATGGCAAAGAGAACACCAATGATAGCCGCCACACCGCCCCCAAACAGGCCATCAAATGTCAGTTGTCCAAAGGTAGGTGCTAGCGCCTCAATGGGGTTTTCCAAAGAGACCAGACCCTGCCATTGGGTATAGGTAGCACCTGTAGCCGGGTTTTCAAAAAGCATACCTGCAAAGGTAATAGCCAATATCCCTATGAGGATGGCGCCTTTGACCCTCATAATAACCAGTCCCGCTGTCAGGAGAATCCCCAATAGAGCCAGAATGACACCGGGATCCTGCAAATTGCCCAGGCACAGCAAATTATCAGGGTCATAGGCTATGATACCAGAATTATGCAGCCCCGAGAATGCAATGAAAAAGCCGATAGCCGCAGAAATAGCCTGCTTAACGCACTCTGGAATGCCGTTAACAATGCGCTCCTGTACACCTGCAACGCTGAGGATACTGAAGGTAACACCTTCCACAAACACACAGGCCAGGGCATTTTGCCATGACAGCCCCAGCGTACCGCAGACTGTGTAGGCAAAATATGCGTTGAGTCCCATGGCAGGCGCTAAGGCAAAAGGAAAATTAGTCAAAAGGCTCATTGCGATGCAGGCGATAGCTGCCGAGATAGCCGTCGCCCATAGTACCGCCTTGGAATCCATTCCTGTTGAGGACAGAATCGCCGGATTTACCGCCAAAATATAGGTACAGGTCAAGAACGTAGTCAATCCAGCAATGATCTCAGTTCTCACATTGGTGTGGTTTTCCTTGAGATGGAATCTCTTTTCCAGAAAAGAACCGCTGTTTACAAGCTGTGTTTCTTTTGCCATTTTAGCACCCCCATTTTTGTAGTATCTATTTGTAATACAAATAGATATACATTTATAGTATCAAAGCGGCACCACCAAATCAATGCACTTTTGCGAAAAAAAAGAGAGCCGATTTTCTCGAACTCTCACAAAACTCTGGGGTATTTATATTTTTTTTCGCAGAATTGTGTGCTTGAAGATGCCGTTTGCGTAATACTCCTGAGAATACAAAATGGGTTGACCCACAAAATTGTATCCCAGTTCATCGATGTACAAAAGCGGAGAGCCCTGTGGGATCTGAAACACATCGGCCCGCTCTGCATCCGCAGCCACAGCACTAATTTCAGATAGGTCCATATAAATCTCTGTGCCGCAATATTGTTCCACAAACTCAAATACAGGACTGTCCAAAAGCGAAAGGTCATATTCTTTTGCGACGATACTCCGACGCGCAATGTGGTCTACGCAATAGATTGCTGGCGCACCATCAGCTGTAATTAGGCGGACACTGATTACTACATCCTCCCCCGCTTTAATTCCAAGCTTCTGCGCTGTACGAACATCTGCTTTCCCCATCGCATTACGGACAAATGCCACACCAGGTATATAGCCAGCGGAGCGAATCATATCCAGAAATTCCTCTTCCAGATCCAACCGCACCTTCACATCCAACACATGCTGATTGATAATAGTACCAATCCCATGCTTACGGCTGATAAATCCCTCCCGTTCCAGTGTAGAAAGGCAGTCCCTCACCATGGTCCGGCTGATGCCAAAGTGCTTTGCGATATCTGGTTCCGAGGGAAGACGGTCTGCCCGAGAATATATGCCGGACTTGATCTCTTGGAAAATCTCCTTCGTATATTTCTCCGACAACTGCTGAGGTTTGCTCATTTTGAAAGGTATCCTTTCTGTTTTCTTCACTAAGAACACCTCTCTTTCCTTCCTCTCTCGGAACACACTCGTTTAGAACCGATAAAGCTCCCCAAGAATATGCTGTTGAGGTTGGTGTTTATCATCAAGGTGTCTGTTATATTAGCAATTTTTGTATTTTTCAGTATATCACGAAAAACTCTGCTTCGCAACTTCATTTTGGGAACATGCAAATTGTGTAAAGATATCATGAAATTTTTATAGATAAAGTCTACCATTATCGGATTGATGCCTTCATTTGCATCAAAATAACGGAGTCTTTGGAAGAAAATCTTAGGGTAGGTAACCCTCTGCGTCCTAGAAGTTTTCCCAAGTTTATATTTTTTGATGAGATAGGCCAAAATGTCGCTGCCTCATTAGCTGCATTCTCCGGGAGCCAACTCCAGAAAAGGAAAACCTATTGGGACACAAGTGTTTCAGTGGGATTGCACAATTTTTGCAGTATTTGCAGGCAAGACTCGGAGGCATTGCGATGCAATGCCTCCGGGCCTTTTTACAAATAGTTGTTAAATAGCAGTCAGCAGATTATTCCTTTATACTCTCTGCTAACCCTTTTGCCGTATCCATATAGTCCTGTGCTTCTTCTTCAAAAGGACTCATTCTTCATCGGCTATGCAAACCAGTTCGCCGCACGCTTTAATGTGTTGCACTTTATTCCTGAATGCTGTCTTTTCCCGCTGAGATGGGCGAGCCCTTGCGCTCATTCCTCAAATGTGGTATCATGAAAAAATTTTGAGGAAGGGTGTGATTTGGATGGAACTGTGCAAGAGGGACGAGACTCAAGCAGAAAAGGTCTGCATGGATGTTTTACCGGAGAGCAAGGCCTCTATATCTATGATAACGGAACTGCTGGCCGAAATGCGATTGGACAGATTTGTCTGCTTCCTGAAATAAGTGCCGTTTTAAATCAGTCAGATGCTGTATGTATACCTTTGACGGCTGCCGCGTCAAGCATTCTTTCCATTTCTATATATTGTTAAATTAAGGCCGTCACAGAAATAGTCAAAAATACTCCAAAGAAATAGCGGAGCGTTTGCCATAAAGCGAAAGAAGATTAACCCCAATCGGATTCCAATCAGTCCTAAGAATTATGATCTGGAGAAAATCAGGGAGCAGGAGCTTGTTAAGATCCGGGAGCTGACTGGTGTCTCTTTATCGCTCCAGTGACCCTCCTCTGTGATTCATACCGAGGGAGATTTGACGCATTTTATCCGCACGATAACCACAATTGCTGTCTCTGCGGCATTTGCAACCATCGCAGAGCCAATGATTCGGAAAAGAATTCTTTCTTCGGAGGAACTCCGAATTGTGCTTCAACGGGCGGCTATGAATGAAGAGATCGCGGACGGCGAGATTTCTGTTCAAGACATTCAACAGATATTATTAAATGAATACAGCCTCAAAGTCATAAATGTTAGTGGGCAATGCTCTCTAGGGGGAGTGGAAAATGCAAAACCGACAATGTGGAATCTACAAATGTATATAAAAGTTATAGGATTATCGCAGAGTTCTGCATGAATTTAACCCAAAAGCTCCCCATGCCTTCCAAGGGCATGGGGAGCTTTTGGGTTAAATTCCACGTCCATTGGACAGGGAATTTCTCTCCAGTATTGTGTCTCTCCCTTCAATTCTTGCCGCATTCTCCCTCAAATTTTGACAGGATGGTGTGAAGAGATTTTATTTTGATTTGTTTCGGAAAACGGCTTGAGTACCCATATCTTCTGTTTCAGGGCACAAAAAAGGGCCCAAGGTAACGTAAATTACCTCAGGCCCAATTTCATCATCGGGTCAATATTCCAGGGAGAATCTGCCTAGGATAAAAGGCAGAAGCCCAAGTATGGAAGTTCGATTACTTCAGCTCGACCTTGGCGCCAGCCTCTTCCAGCTGAGCCTTCAGAGCCTCGGCGTCCTCCTTGGAAGCACCCTCCTTCAGGGTCTTGGGAGCGCCCTCGACAGTAGCCTTGGCCTCGGCCAGGCCCTGGCCGGTGATCTCGCGGACAACCTTAATGACCTTGATCTTGGCAGCGGCGTCGAAGCCGGTCAGGACCACGTCGAAGGAGGTCTTCTCCTCAGCGGCGGGAGCGGCAGCGCTGGCAGCGGGAGCAGCCATAGCGGCGGCGGACACGCCGAACTCCTCCTCCAGAGCGTGCACCAGCTCGCTCAGCTCCAGAACGGTCAGGCCCTTGATTTCTTCGATCATAGCAGTAACTTTCTCGGACATTTTGATAAGCCTCCTAATTGTAAGATATTTTTTAGATAGGGGTCGAGACGAAACGTCTCATTACTCGGCAGCGGCTTCCTCAGCGGGAGCGCCCTGCTTCTCTGCAATTTGCTTCAGCACGCAGGCCAGAGCAGAGATGGGAGCCAGCATGGTACCCAGAACCTGGGCCTGCAGCACGGGCAGAGCGGGAATGGAAGCCAGAGCATTCACGGTCTCCAGGGAGACGACCTTGCCTTCCATGAAGCCGCCCTTGATCTCGAACTTGCCATTGAGCTTCTTTGCATAGTCAGCGATGACGCGGGCAGGGGCGACGGGATCGTCCATGCACACGGCCAGGGACGTGGTGCCGTTGAGCTGATCATCCAGCTCGTTGAGGCCCACGTTGTTGAATGCAAAGCGCAGCAGGGTGTTCTTCACAACAGCGTAATCCACGTTGTTCTCGCGGCAGTCCGCGCGCAGAGCAGTGTCCTCCGCCACGGTGATGCCCTTGTAGTCAACGATGAGGCCGGCGGCTGCATTCTGCAGCTTCTCGGTCAGCGCCGCCACGATGGCCTGCTTTTCAGACAGAACTTTTGCGTTGGGCATTCTTTGATTTCACCTCCGGAAAATTTGTCGGTGCGTTCAAAAAGAAAACCGTCCCTGTATCCAAGGACACAAGGACGGTGTAAGCAATCAAAAACGATTTGCCATCCTCGGCAGGACTTACGGCTTGCGCCACCTGCTGTCTTTGGAACGCATCTGGTATTATATCAGGGGTTCCGCAGTTTGTCAACCACGGAATCGCATGATATCAGGAAAAATGCTTGCTGTGTTACAGCTGCTTGTTGGCGTTCATCTTGACGCCGGGGCCCATGGTGGACGCGGCCACGCAGGACTTGATATACTGGCCCTTGGCAGCGGCGGGCTTGGCCTTGATGATGGCGCCCAGCAGAGCGGTATAGTTCTCATACAGCTTGTCAGCGCCGAAGGACACCTTGCCGATGGGGCAGTGGATGATGTTGGTC
>OGRG01002523.1_pt1 | contig 10289 bp, 8 predicted proteins | sample 1553501 | NCBI WGS metagenome assembly OGRG01 (sample SAMEA2580018, study PRJEB22360) | human gut metagenome | biome: human gut; feature: human-associated habitat; material: faeces | place: Denmark | collected 2008/2010 | reverse complement strand
TAAAAAAAGAGCTTCAGGATCTCGGTGTTACCAAAATCCCAAGCTCTAATAAAATTCAGAGGCGGATTGAAAATCTTGAATCTGAACTGGCTGCTACTGTCCGGGAAAAACAAGAATTACAGAAAAAGCTGAAAACCCTGGAAATCATTCAGCAGAATTTCACTGCACTGCTCGATGCTCCAGAGATCAGTTCAGACTTACTTCCGGCAAAAAAGGAACCTGTTTCTGTCACAAGAGAAAATTAAGATTGCACTGGCAACTCACTCATTTTCTTCCAAATCTTCCCAAGGTTTCAAATCCTTTTCCTCCCAGGTGACACCATACGGTGCACCTCCGGAGGTATAACCAGCAATACAGAAAAATCGGTCATCTTGCAAGATCTCTTCTTTGGTCAGATTATCTCTTGCTTCTTTTTTCCGTTTTGCTCGCCTCTGTTTCCTCTTTTGTTTCGCAACAGCTGCTTTTTCTTCCGGCGTTTTCCTATGTCCTTTTGCCATAAGTGTTTCTAGTGTAATTCCACTCTGAATGTCTTTTAGTATACGAGTTTCATACCTTGTTTCACGTTTCTCAACAATTCTATAGTATGATGAACATAAAAGATTCGGTGAATCAACATTGTACTAATACTTTTTTCAACCGAAGTTTTCAATTTTTCAAAAGCTTCTTCACTGATTACATGTTCTATCCGACAGGCATCTCTTTCTGCAGTTTCCCGATCAACCCCGACAGCTACAAGCTGCTCCGTAAAGAACTGATGGCGTTCATAAATTTTCTCGGCAACCTCCCGCCCGGCATTAGTCAGATTGAGGTATCCATCTTCATCGACAGTCAGGAAACCGCCATTCTTTAACACACCTACTGCATGGCTGATGCTCGGTTTACTGAATCCCATGTGCCGGGCAAGGTCAACGGAACGCACTATACCACTTTTCTTTTGTAATACAAGTATAGCTTCCAAATAATCTTCTCCGGATGCGTGAAGTTTCATCTATCCCTCCTTTACGCAATGCTCCAGCCGGAGGATTTTTTGCGGATATTCACAAAATCCTGATAAATTCCGGCCTTTTCCATCAACTCGTCATGGGTTCCCTGTTCGCTGATCCGTCCATCGGCAATCACCAAAATCTGATCGGCCTGCCGGATGGTATTCAGGCGGTGTGCAATCACAAGCAATGTTTTACCCTTTACCAGCTCATTGATTGCCTCCTGGATATAGCTTTCGTTATCTGTATCAACACTTGCAGTAGCCTCATCCAAAATAACAATAGGTGCATCTTTCAAAATGCAGCGGGCGATAGAGATTCTTTGCTTTTCGCCGCCGGAAAGGGTAGCGCCGCCCTCACCAATAACAGTCTGAAATCCATCCGGCAGCGCCATGACGAAGTCATAGCAACGAGCTTTCTTTGCAGCCTCATAGACTTCTTCTTCGGTAGCGTCCGGCTTGCCCATACTGATATTGTTGTAGATTGTATCCTGGAATAAATACACACGCTGGAAAACCATGCTGATTTGTTCCATCAGTTCAGAAAGCGGCACATCCCGTATATCTGTCCCACGAATGGTCACTTTGCCCGACTTGACATCCCATAGACGCGCCAGCAGGTTTGCAATCGTAGATTTGCCTCCGCCAGACGGCCCTACAAGCGCGGTCATGGTATGCTTCTTCATGGAAAAACTAATGTCGTGCAATACTTCCTTATCCTGATATGCAAAGGTCACATTATCAAAACAAATTTCCGGCAAGTTGGAATCCGCCTGTGAAATATGCTGTGTTCCCTTATCAGGCAATTCTTCTTCATTTAGAACAGCTTCTATACGGTCTAATGCGGCATTCATAACAGTAAGACGGGATGCCTCCCCGTACAATGCCTTCAACGGGCTAAACAAATCAAAGACAAAGAGCAGAACGCCAAGCAGATAAGGCAGCGAAAGGGAGCCGCTTTGCTGAAGCCATACGGAAAGCACGAAAATAGCAGAAATTCCGACAGCGTACAAAATAGTCAGTCCTCTTGTCCACGGCGTCATTTTACGTTCAAAGACAGTGGATGTATCTCTGGAACGTCTGAAATTCTCGGTTAATTCCTCCGACTTCTCACCAATCAGGTTATAGCTCTTAATTACGCTGATCCCCTCTGCAAAGGAAAGAACCGCATCCGTCAAATGTTCGCTTTGATCCTGTCTGCCAGCCGCTTCTTTTAGGGAAACCTTGTTCATCCCTTTTGCGATAAACCATGCCAGTAACGTTACAGCAGCGGCGATCAGTCCAAGCCGGAGGTCTAAAAAGAACATGAATACCAGCAAAACAAAGGCAGAGAGCATATAGCTCATCATATTTCCCAGCGTACTCATGGCAACTTCTTCAATGAATACCATATCCGTACTAAGTACCGAACTGATTTTGCCAATGTTGCCCGAAGTAAAATACCCCATCGGCAGCTTACGGAGGTGGCCGCCAAGTTCCATCCGCTTATCTGTAAAAATCATATATCCGGCGGCGCTTTGCAGCCTGTCACAGAGATAATGGACAACCGCCTGTGCAACCACAACAGCAATAAGGTCGATACCGATATACAGACATTTTGTGCCCGTCAAAGTTTTCTGATAGAATCCAGAGAGTACAAGAAATGCCAAAAAGATAGGCATTTTTGCAAGTATGGATTCCAGAAAAGCACATACAAACGCGCCCTGAATCCGGCCTTTATATTTGCCGGAGAGCTTCAAAATCCTTGAAAATAGTGCAAGCATTTATTTTCCCTCCTTTACAGCGTTTACTTTCCATTCTGCGCTGTCCTGCGAGGCTTTCCACAATTTTTTGTATTCCTCACAGGTTGCCAGCAATTCAGCATGGGTTCCGGTTGCCGCCAGTTTGCCATGTTCGATCACACAAATCTGATCGGCGTTCATAATTGCAGGAAGTTTGTGGGCAATCACAAATAAGGTCTTGCCTTTTACCAATTCCGCAATCGCAGCCTCCATTTTTTCCTCATTCTCCGGGTCTGCGTATGCAGTTGCTTCGTCCAGCACAATGATAGGCGCATTTTTCAGAATTGCACGCGCCAGAGAAATCCGCTGGCGCTGACCGCCGGAAAGCATTTTCCCGGCATCACCGGCCATTGAATGTATGCCTTGCGGCAGCTTTTCAAGGAATTCCAGACATTGGGCTTTTTTCGCCGCTTCAAGGACATCTTCATCCGTAGCGTCTGGCCGCCCCATACGGATATTTTCAAGCAGGGAAGTATTGAACAAATACTGATCCTGCGCCACATAGGAAACCTGACTGTTCAATGCCTCTAAGCTCATTTCCGTTATTTTCTGTCCGCCAATAGAAATGCTGCCCTGTTGCGGGTCATAGTAGTGGATTAACAGCTTTGCCAACGTACTTTTTCCAGAGCCGGATTCACCAACTAAGGCCGTTTTCTGTCCTGCCTTTGCAGTAAAGCTAATATCATGGATAACTTCATCCATTGTTACCATAGGCCGTCCATCAGGCCCCGGCTGGCTTTTCTCATAGCCGAATGTAATGTGATCGAAACAAATGTCGTAATTCTTCCCATGAAAAGCGGCGTCCGTCTGCTGTAACGGCGCAGTTTCCAACACCTGCTCCAAAGCGGCAATCTTATAATTGAGCTGCGGCATAGTTGGTAAAAAGCTCAAAGATTTCAGCAGCGGAATACCAATACTAAGCGACAGGCAAAGTACCAAAATCAAATCTGGCAAAGTGGAGAACCCACAAAGTACAAACCATGCCCCCAAAGGCAGAGTAAGGATAATCGTACAGGGTAAAAGGCTGCTGTAAATTGCCATCCACGGCCATGCTGCCTTATACCATTCCAGCGTGTAGTCCCGATAATCGGAAATGTCTTTGCGGAAACGCTCATAGGATTCTGCGTCCTTATTGAACACTTTCACAACTTCCATACCGTTGATATACTCGATAATGGTATTGTTCATTTTCTGCCCGGCCATGTAATACGGTCCCATTTTCTTCATACCAACGGAATACATAATCATCATGGCTGCAAAGCTGATCGGAATAGATGCCAGGGATAGCAAAGCCAGTTTCCAGTCGATGAAGAACATAGCAACATAAATTGCAATCGGAATCATCAGGTTTGCAATGCCCTCCGGCAAAGAGTGGGCAAGTAATACTTCCAGACTGTCTACATCGTCCACGAACAGCTTTTTAATTGTGCCAGTTCCCTTATCCTGGATAAATCCAAGGGGAAGTGCCTCAAATCTCTTTTGCAGGGAAGTACGAAGCCTAAGCAACGTGTTATAAGCGGCCTTATGAGATACATCCAGTCCCCAGCCATAAAGAACAGCCTGTAAAATAAGGCAGATCAAAACACCGATCACGCGCATGGACACATAGCCGATTCCAACGGTTTCTCCCATGACAAGCGGTGAAATCACCTGATAAGCCAGCACAAAGGGAAGTACCCCCATCAGGACACTAAGCAGAACGATGAAGGTTGCGCTATATAAGTCCTTTTTGTGCGGCCCCGCATACTCAAACATTTTCTTGAACATAACAAAGCCTCCAATCAGTTAAAATATTGTTTTGAAAGTGACGTTAGGATTTCCGGCGTCAGCACCTGATTCCTGATTGAATCCTGATCGTCAAGCTGTAAAACTTCTGAACAAGTGCGGGTAATAAATTCAAAGTCATGGGACACGAGAAAAATAATCACACCGGCACTTGCAAGCTGTTCGATCAAATGACTTACCCTGACCATAGAATCATAATCAAGCCCGCTGGTAGGTTCATCAAAATAAATAACCGGGCTGTCCTTAACAATCGCGGTCCCAATCGTTACCCGCTGCTTTTGTCCGCCCGACAAGGATGCCGGATGGTATTCCCGGTATTCACTAAGTTCCAGGGCTTCCAAAGTTTCTGTAACCTTTTCCGCACAGTCAGTTTCAATCCCCAATGAGAATTCTTCTTCAACACTGCTGGCAAAAAGCTGATAATCAGTATCCTGCATGACAAGATAAGACAGCCGCCTGCGCTGGCGTGGGGAAAGTTTTTTCCCGTTATAGCAGATACTTCCGTTCTTTTCTTTCAGAAGTCCCGTCATAATGGAAAGCAAAGTAGTCTTTCCGGCACCGTTATGTCCCAAAATGCCAATCACATCACCTTTATGGGCTTCAAAATTGATATTCTGTAAAACATCCGGCCCCTTTTTGTACGCAAAGGAGAGGTTGCTTACACTCAATCCATCGCTGGAGCTGTGTGCCGGTTTGACCTGATACTTTGCTGCCTCCCGTTCTGGATAGACTGTACGCAATCCGTATTGGATGCGTGTTTCATCAGGTAAAGAACAAAACTGTTCTCTTGTGAAGCTCTGTATAATCCTTCCATCCTGAATCAGATATGCCCGGTCAAGCAGTTCCCTCAAATAGTAGAAACGATGCTCGACAACAATAATGGTATATCCATCAGCTTTCAGGCGCTTCATGGTTTCTGCCAGACGTTTTGTAGCAGCATAGTCCAAATTCGCTGACGGTTCATCAAAGATATATACTTTAGGCAAAAGGGCATAGACCGAGCCAATCGCGATCTGCTGCTTCTCGCCGCTGGATAAATCAAAAATGCTACGGTTCAGGTAATCGCTTAATTCCAAATCCAGCACCGCTTTTGTAATACGGTCAACGGTTTCCTCACGGGAATACCCCATATTTTCGCACCCGAAAGCAAGCTCCCGTGTGGTATCTGTCATAAAAAACTGTGAGCGCGGGTCTTGAAAGACGGTACCCACTTTTCCAGCCAGATCAGCAGGCTTCAACTCCAACAGAGATTGTCCGTCTAAGAAAATATCTCCCTTCATTTCTCCGGGGTAGAAATGTGGAATCAAACCATTCAGAGAGCGAATAAGGGTCGTTTTCCCGCACCCGCTCCGTCCAGTCAATAGAATAAATTCCCCGGTCTGAATTGTCAGGTTCAAATCTTTTAATGTAAATCCATCCCTTTCCTCATAACGGAAAGAAAAATTTTCAAAGGTAATCATCGCTATACCCTCCATATAATAATTTCCCCGATAGAGGTATAGTCGAGGAATAGAAGTAGTGCTAAAAAGACAATTCCCAAAGCAGTCACCGCATACTCTTTCCACGAAAAACGGACAGAGTTCAGCGCATATCTCTTTTCTTCCAGTTCCAATCCGCGCGTTGTGCCGGACGCCGCTAATTCATCTGTTACTTTCAGGCAGCGCATCAGCAGAGGGATCAGAATATATTCAATCGTAGCAAGCGGGTGGATAATCTGTTTCCATGCTGTATCACTGATACCGCGAATGTCCATTGTGTTACGAATCATACGGTACTCAATCCGCAAAGTAGGTATGTAACGGAACATGACAACTAACGGAATTGTAACAGCCTGCGGCAACCGTAAGCGTTGCAGCGATACCATGAGATCATCCATTTGTGTTGTGTGTAAAATCCATATTCCCATCATTGCGATAGGAACCAACTTCAAAATGGTCACGCCGAACACGCTCATAATCACACTTAGCACAGGAATAGAAATATAACGCAGCAGAGCATTGAGATAAGCGATAACAATATAGAACAACAGCATTTTCGCCGCCCACTTCGCCCCATTCCCAGCAGCAACAAACAGCGCAAAAGAGGCGACAAGAACCAGGCTGCAAACTTCCCCGTTCAGGAAATAACTGACACACCCAATCATAATCAGTAGCGCAACTTTGCACCGTGGGTCTAAAGCTGCCGTTCTTTGAAATTGTCTTTGTGTAATGAGTTTCTTTATGTTTTCTTCCATACTGTTCTCCAAAAACAAGCGAGACTGACATTGCAGCCCCGCTTTTGATTCAGGCATTCTACTGACAAATCTGGCGTCTGTCATTTTTCGGAGCTGTTACTTCACCGATACAAGTCCGGCCTTGATAAAGTGCTTCTTCAATGCTTTCTGGCCGATGTAACCGCCAATCAAGCCACCAAGCAGACCAGCCACTATAATGACAACAGGCATAAAGCCAGATGTAATGCTAATCATGCCATCTATGTATTCCTGTGCAATGTTGTTCTTCTCCATAGCGCCGACAAATGCGCTTTGCAGGAAACGCATAGGCCCAACGATAGCGCCAAAGGCAAAGATGCCACTGAAAATGGTGTACGCAATCATCATGGATTTCATAGTGATCTCACTTCTGCCCATAATCAGGAAATCGCAGATTACCCCGCCAATAATCAGCGCAACAGGGATCAGCCAGAATCCGCCAACCAGCAAAAACAGGATACCCTGAATTGTTCCGCAGATTGTAAACACGCCTTTCTTCGGGACTTTTGCCAGCAACAGCATCATCACGATTCCGTTGGGGATTGCTACGACAGCAGGATAAAATACGTTGGTAATGGGTCCGGCAATGCTCATTACGGTGCTGATAATCATGCAAATGATCCACATGAGCGCAGTCAAAACACCGATCAGGATAAAATCCTTCGCATTCAGTTTTTTGTTCATGATCGTTCCTCCTAAATTTTGGTATAAACAAAGCATCTCGTAGTTAGTACTTTCTAACCACGAGATATAGTATACCAGTTATTCACAACTAATCCAACCCAAAATCAATTTAATTCTACCCAAAATCAGTAATTTTCAAGTTCATCCAATCGTATTTTCTGTTTTATAATTTTTAGGTATTACCCCATATTTTTTTTTGAATGCCGCCGCAAAATTGCTTGGTTTTGAATATCCTACCAATGCTGCTATCTGGCTCACATTTAAATCGCTTCCTAGCAACAGACTTGCGGCCTTTTCCAATCGCTGATCTATAATATACGCATGAACCGATGTTCCAAACATGGAAGAAAAGCCCTTTGTCAATTTTGAGGTACTAATGCTAACTTTCTTTGCCAGTTCTTCACAACTTGGGGCAAAAGCAAGCCGACTGTCTATAATCCTTTTTGCTTCAATAATCGCATCTCTATCATTTTTTGAAATATTAATGTGATCTGCTTGAAGAATACTTAACTCCAAAACCTCACTCAAATATACTGATAACAGTTCAAAAATCTTGCTTTCAAGGAAAAGATATCCTAATCCACCACGATATTGAGAAAAATCTTTTAATTCTACAAAAATATGTTCCATATATGGGCTTATATCAACTTTTGAAATGCCACACAATATTTTTTCTTCGTATACTTCTATTTCTATTTTTTCAAAGTAACCTCTCATAATGCTTTGAAAATACTTTATAGGTATCTTTATATTCTTAAATACAAAATCCTTCTTTCCTGAATAGCAGAGGTATTCTATCTTTCCATGACCTCGGTAGATACAAGTCTCGCCTTTCTGGAGACTTATACTTTTTTGTTCATTTGCAATGCTCCATGAACATCCTTCATTTAAGCAAAATAACATTTGTATGTATTCTTCACTATTAATTCCCTGTACATTCGTGTCAGAATAATAATTCATATGCCAATCGGATAATACTGTTCCCTGTTTAGTAACGACTTGGGATATTCTTCCAATCCCCATATCTTTAGGTATATCTATTGTAACTGTCTGCGGTGAATTTGAAAATAAATCTTTATACAAACTGTGAAAATCATTATTCATAAGTAAGCCTCCTTCCTTCTTCGATATTATCGATGTCCACACGCTGAAGATACTTTACATATCATTGCTTGATAAAACCAGATTAAATCTTTTTTGCCAATAATAATGACTCTGATAGTTTTACTCCTCTAAAATGAATATCATGCAGTTCTTCTAAAATGCTTTCTATACTATTATAAGTCCAATACATTGGAGATTCAATTCTATTTATTAATTTATCCTTATCAAAAACCTTATATGCTATCATCCACTCCCATTTATTAGAATCTATTTTTTTTATATCATTTATATAGGATATGATACTGGGGAGTATTCTCCAGTATGCGCTGCATACCATCCGGCTGGATAATAACACGCATCATCCCATGCCTCTGTATCAACAGATTCCATGCCGTCTCTGCGCACTCAGTATCAAGGCCGTCTGCATCCAGTTCAAAATAACAGTGCGTTGCAACATTCCCCAATTCATACAATCCGCTTCTGCCAAGCCAGTAAGCATACTGCACATCGGTTAATGGGAACGGATGATATGCTTCCTCCAGATTCGGTTTGATCTGCAGTGTATCTTCTTCTTTCTGTTCGGACTGTTCAATAGCTTTTGCCAGAGATTTTACGGTCAGATTTTCAAAAATCGTGCTGATCGTTATTTTGCAGCCGAAGGTTTTCTGTACTTCCGAGATCAACCTTGTGGCAATCAGCGAGTCTCCCCCAAGGCTAAAATAATTATCTTCAATTCCGATATTTTCATATCCAAATAATTGTTTCCAGATATCTAAAAGCTTTTCTTCTGTTTCTGTCGTTGCCTTTGAAAATCGGATAACCGCAGTTTCTTCTTTAAAATCTTCCCGCAATTGCTTCCTGTTAATCTTCCCATTGGACAATGTTGGGAGCTGCTCCATGAAATGATAATTCTGTGGAACCATATACTCCGGCAGTTTTTCTGACAGATATTCCCTTAGTGCTCCATTATGATAGGACAGGACAGACGCCTGCTGTCTGCTGCAGCATATACATCTTCCATATCTCTCTGTCACAGCACAGTCTTCGCCCAATCCTGCCTCTGATAAACATTCTCTCCACAGCAGGCAATCCGGGGTAACCAGCCCTGCTTCTTTTCTCTTGTCCCGAATATCCGCAAAACCATTTTCCAAAAAAGCCGCTGTAAGTTCCTGAAGGTATGTCCTGACCACAAGGTCAGTCATCAGCAATATTCCGTTTGGCTTCAGTAATTCCGCTACTTTCTTTACCGCATCCGCAGCATCAATATTTCTATGTAAAGCATTTACCGATATCACAATGTCATAACTATGCAAGGACATCTGCTGCTTATCCATGCCTTCTTCCAGATTCAGCATCTCAAACTCGACTCTCTCATATCCCGCAAGTTCTTTCTCTGCTTCCTGCAGAAAATATTTTGAAGAATCCGCATAAGTATAAGCCACGCTTACATCTTCCAGTGCATTCAAAAACTGTCTTGTAATTGCAGTGTCCCTTGTACCAATTTCTATAATCTGGAGTGGCTCTTTTCTGCGTTCTTCTGCCAGAAGCCTTAATCCCTGCACCAGTCTTTCCACTGTTTCCTCGCAGCCCGGAATCCTCCGAAGCAGCATATTCGGAGCCAAAGCCGGCTCTTTCTGGTAAAATACGTCCAGCGGAACTTCATTCCCAGTAACCATATGCTTCAGATACGGCTTCAGTTTCT
>OGRG01002517.1_pt1 | contig 10307 bp, 4 predicted proteins | sample 1553501 | NCBI WGS metagenome assembly OGRG01 (sample SAMEA2580018, study PRJEB22360) | human gut metagenome | biome: human gut; feature: human-associated habitat; material: faeces | place: Denmark | collected 2008/2010 | reverse complement strand
CAGAGAAATTCGGCGATTTGCTGCCAAAAATGAAGTGGCTGAACTTCGGAGGCGGGCATCACATCACCCGCCCCGGCTACGACATGGCCACTTTGGAAAAGTGTATCCGCCGCGCCCGGAATGACTGGGGCGTGACGGTTTATCTGGAACCCGGCGAGGCCTGCGCCCTGAACGCAGGGTATCTCTTGACCCGCGTGCTGGACGTGGTGCAAAACGGCGATACGACGATTGCCATCTTGGATGCCAGCGCCGCCTGCCATACACCGGACGTGATCGAGATGCCTTACCGCCCGCCGCTGCTGGGGGCAGGGGAACCCGGCGAAAAGCCCTGCACTGTGCGGTTGGCCGGGCCGACCTGCCTTGCGGGGGATGTCATCGGTGATTACAGCTTTGACGCTGTGCCTGCCGTGGGAGATCTGCTGGTGTTCGGCGATATGGCCATTTACACCACCTGCAAGAACAACACCTTCAACGGTATGCCCCTGCCCGGTATTTACGCCCGCAAACCCGACGGCACTACGCGGAAAATCGTGACGTTCGGATATACAGATTTCAAATGTCGGCTTGGAAAATAAGCTGCGATAAATGCAAAGCGCCCACCGGCAGGCCGTTGCTGCGCCGTATTATCTCGCATTTTCGCATATTTTGCCACAAAAGAAGCTGCTCACTCCGTAGGGAATGAGCAGCTTCTCACTTTTAAGCCTGCTACCAGGGCTTTTCTTTCATTATGGGTCAATCCGGCACCGGCATCGGCTGACAGGCGGGGGTTATGCAGCGGTCACTTTTTTGCTTCACTTGGATGGGAGACAGGGGGCATTTTCGTGAACAGCGCTTTCAACGCCAGCGGCGTGGCGACGCTGGAAACCACGATCAAAAGGATGACCGCCGTAAAATAAACAGGCTCGACAACGCCGACCTCAAGGCCCTTCTGGGCCACGATCAAGGCGACCTCGCCGCGGGTCATCATGCCGACACCGACTTTAAGAGAGTCTCCCCAGTTGAAACGGCAGGCTCTGGCCGCCAGTCCGCAGCCGATGATTTTTGCCAGCAGGGCAACGAGAACGAAGCAAACACTGAACAGCAGAATCTCCGGCGTCAGTCCGCTGATGTCGGTCTTTAAACCGATGCTGACAAAGAAAATCGGCGCAAAAATCACATAGTTGCTGATGTCGACCCGGCGCTCCACATAAGCGGCGTCGTGCAGCGTACAGAGAACGATACCGGCAATGTAAGCGCCGGTAATATCCGCAATGCCAAAGTATTTCTCGGCAATATAGGCCATTGCAAAGCAGAATGCAAGGCTGGCAATCGTTATGCGCTGCGTATGAGGATTGCGGGAATCCAGCCACTTCATGGCGCAGTGGAACACATAGCCGATACCAACGGCAACCAGAAAGAACAGTGCGGTCTGGACCAGCACGCCGCCGATGCCGGTGCCCTCACCGGAGCTGGCACCCAGCACACAGGTCAGCACGATAATGCCGATGACATCATCAATGACGGCAGCGCTGACAATGGTAGTGCCAAGGAAGCTCTTTAAGTGGCCCAACTCCTGCAGCGTTGCCACCGTGATGGACACGCTTGTTGCGGTCATAATCGTGCCGATAAACAATGCGCGGAAGAATTCCGGGCTGCCGATTGCCGAAAAGCCGTAGAATGCGCTGTAGAGCAGCGTACCGCCCATCAACGGTACAAGCACACCGATGCAGGCAATCAGCGTGGCAATAGGCCCGGCCCGCATCAGTTCTTTCAGGTTGGTGCCAAGTCCTGTGGAAAACATCAGCAGCACAACGCCGATTTCAGCAAAAACGGAGATCGTGTCGTTGATCTGCACCAGATTGAGCAGACAAGGCCCAATCAGCAGACCGGCGAGAATTTCACCGACCACCTGCGGGGCCTTGCACTTGCGGGCAGCCAGGCCAAAAAACTTGGCGCTCAGAATAATAATTGCCAAATCACGGAAGATGGAATACATACATGTCATCTCTCTCAATTTACTGTAATCCATCCTTGTTATAGCACTTCTGCCAGATTTTTTCAATAGCTGAAACCGCCTTTTGGAGTTATCGTCGGATATTGTATAAATGTGGTAAACTGTAAGCCAAAGACAAGGCAAAGCACTTGCAATAATGTCCGTAGTATGATAAAATTCCAACTTGGAAAAGTTATAATATAGTTTACTTCATGGCTTACTGCGTCCGACAGGGTTCGGCGGCAAGCGGTATACAACCTATATAATAAGGAAGGGAAGCGCATGTTCCATTTTTCAAACGGGCATCACCACACAGGAAAAACGTCAATGAGCAGGGCAAAAGTGTATGGTCTGCTTATGGCTTTGGCTATGCTTTTTATGGCAGGTCTGTGCGCCTGTTCCGCACAGCCGCACTCTGCGGCAGAGACTGCGCCGCAGACGATTGTGGTCGGCATTGATGTGTTTGACCCTTACAGCTATCTGGACAGGAACGGGCAGTTTGCCGGCATCGACGTGGAACTGGCGACGGAAGCGTTTTCACGACTTGGCTATACGCCGGAATTCCGGACGATTTCATGGCCGGACAAAGACAACCTTCTCAGCGACGGAACGATCGATTGTATCTGGTCATGCTTCAGCATGAACGGGCGGGAAACCAAGTACCAATGGGCCGGTCCGTATATGTACAGCCGTCAGGTCGTGGCTGTTCGTGCAGACAGCGATATCCAGTCGCTGTCCGATCTGGCCGGTAAGCGCATCGGCGTACAGGCAACCACAAAGGCGGAGTCGCTGTTTCTCGGCGAAATTCCCTCTTTGCTGCCCGAGGTCAAGCAAGTCAACAGCTTTGAGACGACAGAGGATATGTTTGCGGCACTGCGCAAAGGCTATGTAGATGCCGTCGCGGGCCATGAAGCACTGGTAGCCAAGCGGACAAATCTGGATGAAAGCAGTTACCGTGTGCTGGCAGAGAGTCCTTACAGTTCCGAACTTGGCGTTGCCTTCGCAAAGGACACCCATGAGGATTTGGCTGTGCAGCTGACTCAAACTCTGGAAGATATGAAGCAGGACGGAACGATTGGCCGCGTTGCAGAAAAATTCGGACTTGATGCAGAAAAAACTGTGTGGGGGGAACAGGAAAAATGAATGAGAAAAAGCAGTCCGGCAAAAAAAGACTGTTTTTGCTTGTGTTAGTTGCGTTCGGCATTGTACTTTGGATCACATTCACGAATCTGAACCGAATTGCACTGCGTCATACATTGGATGAAACGATTGGTTTTGTAAAGATCCGCTTAGAGCAGTACGAGACTGATGCGGCCAACGACCGCGTGAAAAGCCTTGTCCGCCTGCTGGATAAAACGGTAAGCCTTGGCAACGAAATGACGCTGAAGGAAGGTTTCGGCACGCAGGACCTGGACTCTTTTGCAGAGGAACAGCGTCTGACCGGTGCGCTTGTATTAGATGAAAACCTGAATGTTGTCATGCAGACCACAAAGGGCGGCAGCGCCATGCCGCTGTGGGAGAAGCTGATCGACAGCCCCTATGTACACAATATCGTTGACTATCCAAAAAAGACATACTCGACCCGTCTGGAAGAAAATGGGACACTCTATGATTTTGCCGCGGTGGCACGCGCGGATGCACCAGGTATCCTGATTACCTATATACAGAAGGACAATGAGGATATTGGGGATTTGACGGTAGATTCCCTGTTGAAAGATTTTCCGTTGGAGCTTAGCGGCATCGCTACGATCACGGAGAACGGCAGGGTCATCAGCAGCAACAGCAGCAAACAGGTAAACAAGGCAATAGAGGACTGCCAGGAATTATATAACGGAACCTTCGATGCTGCGGAGGATGGCATTGTGCGCCTGAACGGCAATCAGGGCGTCTGGTACGGCAGCCGGGAAAATACCGAGAACTATGCGCTCTTTGTGTTTTTCCCGGCATCTCAGGTGTTCATGACGCGCAACATTGTCTGTGCATCCTATCTGGCCATAGCCGTAATGGTCTTTTTAATGGCATTGCTGTGGCAGACCAAAATGGAAAAAGACGCGCTGCGGCAGCACCAGAAACGTACCGGAATCATCACAGCGCTTGGCACGGCGTATATGTACATTTCACTCGTGGACTTGAAGAAAAACACCGTTGAAATCCTCAAGGACGCGTCCGATACGGTCGAGAAGCAGAAGCACTTTGCACTGAAACGATCCGTACAGCAGGAGCAAATCGAGAAAATTATCGCGGAGCCATACCGTGAGGAGTATCTCTCCTTTGCGGACATGACGACAGTGGCCGAACGTCTGAAGGGTCACACCTCTTTGGCTCTTGCGTCTCAGACTGTCGACAGAAAATGGATCCTTACGCTGATCACACCGCAGCGAAAAGACGCGGACGGCAACGTAACAGCCGTGTTGGTTGCCACCCGCGACGCTACCGAGGAAAAGCGGCGGGAGCAAAAGCAGGAAGATGCCCTGCGCGATGCACTGGCGGCGGCGGAACACGCCAATAAGGCCAAGACTGTATTCCTGAACAGTATGTCGCACGATATTCGCACCCCGATGAATGCCATTATCGGGTTTACGGCCCTTGCCACGGCGCATATTGATAACATTGACCTTGTCAAAGAGTATCTGAAGAAAATCAGCGTATCGGGCCAGCATCTGCTCAGTCTGATCAACGATATTCTGGATATGAGCCGTATCGAAAGCGGCACGGTCAAACTGGACAACACAGAAGTCCACCTGCCCGATGTGCTGCACGACCTGCGCACGATCATTCAAGGCAATATCAGCGCCAAACAGCTTGACCTTTACATCGACACGCAGGATGTGCACCACGAGGATATTGTCACCGATAAGCTGCGCCTGAATCAGGTCCTGCTCAACATCGTGGGCAACGCTGTCAAGTTTACACCGGCGGGCGGTACCATCAATATCCGCGTTGAAGAAAAGCCGTCTGCCCGCAGTGGGTATGCGACCTTTGTTTTCAGCGTGAAAGATAACGGTATCGGTATGTCGAAGGACTTCCAGGCGCACGTTTTTGACTCTTTTTCACGGGAACAGACTGCGACAAGAAGCGGCATTCAGGGTACGGGCCTTGGCATGGCCATCTCGAAAAACATCGTAGATATGATGGGCGGAACCATCGCCGTCAAGAGCGAGCAGGGAAAGGGCAGCGAGTTTACGGTCACCCTGGACTGCAAGGTTTGTACGGAATCGGTGAAATATCCCCCGATTCCGGGCCTGAAAGGCGCCCGTGCACTGGTTGTGGATGATGATGCACAGACCTGCATGAGCGTAAGCAAAATGCTGCGGGAAATTGAGATGGAAGCCGACTGGACGACCTCCGGCAAGGAAGCTATCCTGCGCGCGATGGAGGCGCACAATCAGGGTGCGGAGTTCAAGGTTTACATCATTGACTGGCTGATGCCGGATATGAACGGCATTGAGACGGTGCGCAGGATCCGCAAAGTAATCGAACCCGGCACGCCGATCATCATATTGACAGCCTACGATTGGGCCGACATTGAGGACGAGGCCCGGCAGGCCGGTGTCACGGCGTTTGTTTCCAAACCGCTGTTTATGTCGGAACTGCGCGATGCGCTGACACACAAAGTAGTGTCGGGCAGGCAGCCCCTTCTGCCCAAGCACGGCGACTATACGGGCAAAAAGGTGCTGTTGGTCGAGGATAACGAACTGAACCGAGAGATTGCAACGGCCATTCTGGAGGAAGCCGGACTGAAAGTGGACGCCGTTGAGGACGGCACGGATGCCGTGGCCAGAATGAACGAGGCTGCGGAGGATGAGTATGATCTGATCCTGATGGATATTCAGATGCCCAAAATGGACGGATACACCGCCACCCGGGAGATTCGTACATTGAGCAGCAGTAAAAAGGCAAACATTCCCATTGTGGCCATGACAGCCAACGCTTTTGAGGAAGACCGACAAAAAGCATTCAAAGCAGGGATGAATGCACATATTGCAAAACCGATTGATGTGAACATCCTGATGGGAACACTGGATAAAGTTTTCAAACAGAATTCGTGATCGCGTTTAAATAGCGTACAAAGGATCTGTACGGCAAAGTAAAAAGCATATACAGCTGCGTTTATGGCGAACGGCCTCTCGGCGGTTCGCAACGCGATGCTGTATATGCTTTTTTTCATGCGCAATCTGTCAGCCACCCAGCTCCACCATGCGGCGGATGCAGCGCCCGGCTCCCTGCATGACGTCCTGCGGCAGGGTGATTTCCTCGCCGCCGCTGCCCTGCAGGCAATGGTAAATGTCCATCAGGGTGGTCAGTTTCATGTTCATGCAGGTAAGCTGCACGGCCAGCGGATAGAACCGCTTTTCCGGGCAAGCATAGGAGAGGTGCTCCACGATACTGTTTTCCGTGCCGATGATGAACTCTTTGGCATCGGACTTTTCTGCATAAGCCATAATGCCGGTGGTAGAGCCAACATAATCAGCCTGCTCCACGACCTCGGGGCGGCATTCGGGATGAACCAGAAGCAGCGCCTCCGGGTGGGCAGCGCAGAATTTCTGCACCGCTGTCCGGTTGGCCAGCACGCCGGAGTCAAAGCGTAGGGAGTCGATGACCACCTCAAATTCATCTTTGAACTCCTGCGTTTTCAAGTAACCTATGTGGTCGTCCCAGCTGCTGAAAAAGCCTCTGCCGTCTGTGTCCATATCGGCCCGCAGGTGACCGACGCACCCGGTCTGGGCCATGATTTGCTGAGACTGGCCGTAGCAGTACAGCCGCTCTGCCTCCGTCATGGGGCGAAGATTCAATTCCATTCGCATTCCTCCTTTTTATCGTTGGGCGGCACCGGAACTTCTGATGCCGCCCGGTTCGTTCACGTATTTCTGTTTCGCAACTTCAAAAAAATCAGCCCTGCGATGATAAACACCACAAGGCCGATGCCGACGATGGTTTTAACGCTCATGCTTGCCCTCCTTCTTCTTTCGGAATATGAAGAACGCCGCAGCCCCGGCACTCAGCAGTGATGCGCCTGCCAGTGCTGCCCACAGCGTCAGATTGGTGCTGTCGCCGGTCTTGGGAATATCCGTAACCGGCTTCAGCTGGTTGTGGAATTTGGCCACCACGGTCCTGCCCTCATGGACGGTGACGGTCACATCCGGCGGCAGAATATAGGCCTTGTTGGCCTCGTTGGAGACCTCCGAGACCACATAGTCGCCGATGCGCAGGCCGTCAATTTTGATCTGCCCGTTCTCATCGGTCACATAGTCCTTGGAGAAAGCGTTGCCGGTGACGTCAGTGCCGCTCACCCGGAAGGTAAAGCCCTGCAGCCTGTCGTCCTCAGAGGTCTTCTCAATGCGGAGGCTGCCGGCCTGCGCTGCGTTCACAAAGTCCTTTCCGGCCTCGTTTTCTACGATGACGGTTCCGCCGTTTTCTGTGATGGAGAAAGCATATGTTTGCTCATCCAAAGAAAAGCCTGCGGGAGCTTTCGTCTCCTTCATCGTGTAGTCGCCGTATGCCAGACCATCCAGTCGATAGACACCGTCCGACAGCTCCTCCAGCGTGCCCACCAGCTCGCCGTCACGGTACACCTCAAATTCAGCGCCGGTCAGGTAGTGGTCGGGATAGTCCCTGTCCACCTTGGTCAGCTGCACGCTGCCGCGGATGCGGGTGTTCACGGCCTCGATTTCCACCACGGCACCGTCTGCGTCGATCTTCACGGCATAGGGCGTGTCGTCCGTCACATAGCCCTCCGGCGCAGCGATCTCCCGCACCACATATTTGCCGTAGGGCACGCCGGTAAAGGAGAAGCTGCCGTCCGCTGCAGAAAAGGCAGTCAGGATGGGCTCCGTGCCGTCAGTAGTGAACAGGCCGAAGGTCGCTCCCGCAAGGGCGCTGCCGTCCTCATCCTTTTTCAGCCCATGAATTTCTCCGTAAATCAGCTCGTTGGAGATGCTCGTGCCGTCGTTGACCACCAGCTCCACCACGGGAATGTCCTGCCCAGCATAGGCAAAGGCCACGGGATACTTCTCGTCGGAGAGAATGTAGTGGCTGTCGGTGCTGATCTCCCGGACATAGTAGCTGCCGAAGGGAACGTCGCTTCCCAGCGTGGCTTTCCCGTTTTCATCCGGCGTCAGAATTTCCAGCAGCCCATCGGCCGGGATGATGCTGCCGTCTGCTGCGGTCAGATCCTCAGCGGCATAGAAGCCAAAGGTGACGGCGGACATCTCCTCATTCATGCCGATACCGAACGGCTTGTTCTGCTCCAGCACCTTGCATAGGGACAGCTGCGCCTTCTGGCGGTCGTTTTGGAATCTGGCGGCGGTCTCGGTGATTTCAATTTCCTGCCCGGCGTAGACCAGCTCGGCGGTGTAGGGCTCGGTGTTCAGTACCATGCCGTCGGGAGCCTGGATCTCCGTGATCTCATACTTGCCCAGATACAGCGGCTGACTCTCGGCCGGGCCATCCTCGCCGGTGGTCACGGTGTCTACCACTTCACCGGCGCGATAGCGCAGGGTGCCGTCCAGGGTGACGATGTCCTCTGCAGCCTTGATCTCATAGACGGCACCGGGCAGCCCCTGTACCGCATAGACCGGCTGATAGATTCCGTCGGACTCCGTCACGGAGGCAAACACCTCACCGGACTTGGAGATTTTGATGACGCCCTTCTGGGCGTAGTTGCCCAGCTTGACCTCCACAATCTTCACGGCGTTTTCCTCGGTGGAGTTGTCTTCGGCCACATCAAAGCTGACGCCTTCCGCACGCAGCACATAGCCGTAGGGTGCAGAAACTTCCTTCAGGGTGTAACCCTTGCCGTATTCCAGCTTCTCCGGGGTAATGAGAAAGCCCTCCTCATTGGTATAGAAGGTGTCTATGGTGGTGACCTCCGGATAGGTGAAGGTCATGGAGACCAGCGAGCCGTCCGGGCGGTAGATCTGGAAGCCCGCCCCGGCATAGGGAATGGTCTTTCCGGTCTCGGCATCCACCTTGACGACCTTAATAAAGGAACGGAAATTGGCGTTGTTGATGAGATAACGGTAGGTCTCGCCGTCAGCACGGACGAACACATCAAAGTCGTGCATCAGCTCACGGCCCTCCCAGCCGGAGACCTGATGGACGGTGTACACGCCGTAAGGCAGGTCCTTGGTCTGGGCAAAGCCGTTTTCATCGCAAACGAGATAGTCCCGTTCGGTGTCCTTCGCCGCCTCATAGCTGCCAGCGGACTTGAGATACACAGCAAACTCTGCGCCGCTTTCCGGGGTTTCGATTTGAGTTTCGCCGTTGTCGGTGTGCTTGAGGATGGCGATGCTGCCCTTGCTGACCTGCTCGGTCACATCCACGGCAGGAGCGCTGTTTCGCTCGATGGTGTAATGCTCTGCCTCTGCGCCGACGGAATAGACCGTGCCGTCCAGCAGGTAGCCTTCGGAAGGACTCAGCTCCCGGATGGTCCAGTCGTCACCGCAGACGTAGTAGGAAGTGGTAAACTGGCCGTACTCGTCGGTATAGTAGGTGTCCACCAGCTGCTGGCCCTTGAAAATACCGTAGGCCGCACCGGTCAGAGAGGCGTCGCCCTGCGCCGTGCCAGTCTCATGGTCAGATTTGGTCACGGTGACGTTCCACTTCTTCAGGATGTTGGAAAAGCTCTTGTTGGTGACCGTATTCCACTCCACGGCGGCGGTCTGGCTATCCGGCACCACATAGCGCTCCGCCGTATCGATCTCCTCCAGCGTATAGCCGGTGCCGATGAGCACGTTCTCGAAGGTGGCCACGCCGCTTGCATCCGTCACGGCGTATTCGTCCACCGGCAGGCCGGAAAGCGAAGTGCCGGACAGGCGGAACTTGACACTCTCCGCAAGGCCGTCCTCCGCAGTCTTGGTGACGGTGAGGCTGCCGCGCTTCAAGGTATTATTGAAGCTGACCGTGGCTGTCCTGCCGCTGCCCACCGTAACTCTGCGGGCTTCCTGCGGTTCATACTGGTCGTAGCCCTGCTCCGTAACGGTGTAGACGCCAGGCTTCAGGTTGTCGATCTGAATTTCGCCGTTTCGGCCGGTGGTGACGGCTTGATTGACGCCCTCACCGGTGATGGTGAAGGTGATGCCGTCCACCTTGCCGTCCTCGGAGGTTTTGACGATTCTGGCGCTGCCGTAGCTGACCTTCAGGTTGAGATAAGCGGTGACAGGGTCGCTGACGGAGGCACTGTAGGTCACCGTGTCCTGCTTTCCGCCGCCGATGTTGCCGTCGGTCCAGGCGATAACGCCGCTGCGCATCTGGCTTCTGGTGGCTGTGATCTGCACGGCATCCGCAGGGGCTTCCTTGGCGGGGGAAGGGAGGTGGGTGTCGCGCACACGGTGAA
>OGRG01002516.1_pt1 | contig 10312 bp, 4 predicted proteins | sample 1553501 | NCBI WGS metagenome assembly OGRG01 (sample SAMEA2580018, study PRJEB22360) | human gut metagenome | biome: human gut; feature: human-associated habitat; material: faeces | place: Denmark | collected 2008/2010 | reverse complement strand
ACACTGGACATCTACACCCACATCACCAATCCCATGCGGTCTGAGGCGGCGGCAAAGATCGACCAGAGGATCGCAAAGGTCGATCCCAAAGAGAAAGAGGTGGCCTCAGAGCGAGCACCGGAGACAGACCCGCAGTCATTCATCCCCTTCATTCCCTACAACGGCAAGATCCGAAAGGCCGGCACCGGCTGTATCACCCAGATCAGTGAACACTGCTGGGAGGGGCGCTACTCTCCGGTCTGGCCGGATGGCAAGAAGCACTCCCGCAATGTGTATGCTAAAACGCGGGAGGAATGTGAGGCACTCTTGCCTGGGCTGATCGAGCAGATGAAGGCGGAAATCAAAGCCATCAAGGAGAGCGGAAACCTGGAGGCTATCCCAGACGGGATCAGCGAGAAGAAGAAAGCCATCGCCGCCTATATGCGGGAGCATCCGGAAGTTACCAGCAAGAGCGCCATTGCTAAGGCAGTTGGGACAGACAGAAGCACGGTGCGAAAATACTATAATGAGATTTGAAATGAGGTGAGCCTGAAGTAAGATCAAGAGTTGTACCCCGGAAGATAAGGCAAAGAGTCTCTTGGTCTGGCTCCGGAGACTCTTTGTTCCATGTGAGCAGTTTATCATGAGGTGTCTATACGAGATTTGATTGATATCATTCAGGACATTTATAAAGGGGAACCAAATCTGTTAAAAGCGGTAGTCTGCCTTTAAAAACTATGGTATAATGACTAAAAACTACAAATTTAGTGGAGGTGGACTCCATGACACCAGAACAAAAAGCTCGTGAGGCAATCGATCAGCGGCTGATTCAAGCCGGGTGGATCTTGCAGGATATGCGCCAACTCAATCCAATGGCAGGCCCAGGTGTTGCAGTGCGGGAATTTCCCACCAGCACTGGGCCGGTGGACTATGCCCTTTTTGTGGATGGCATCCCGGTTGGCGTCGTGGAGGCCAAGGCGGACGAAAAGGGTGAGAACATCACCACTGTGGAAGGGCAGTCAAGCCGATATGCCGGAAGCACTTTTAAATGGGTCAAAGCGGGATACCGCATTCGGTTTGCCTATGAGGCCACTGGAAAGCTGACTCGTTTCACCGATTATAACGACCAGAAATATCGTTCCCGCCGCATCTTCAGTTTTCACCGTCCCGAAAGCCTTCGTGCCCTGCTAAAGTCTGAGGATACCATCCGCAACAACATGAAGCACTTCCCGCACTTCGACACCATGGGCTTCCGCAGTTGCCAGATCACAGCTATCGAAAGTCTGGAGCAGTCCTTTGCCCAAAATCGTCCCAGAGCGTTGATTCAGATGGCCACCGGCGCAGGCAAGACCTTTACAGCCATTACGGCGGTATATCGTCTGCTGAAATATGCCAAGATCAACCGAGTCCTTTTCCTGGTGGACACCAAGGGCCTGGGTGAACAGGCAGAACGGGAATTCCTGGCCTACCGCCCCAACGACGACAACCGTTCTTTTCCTGAAATCTATGGGGTGCGGCGGCTGAAAAGCTCTTACATCCCCCAGGATGTACAGGTGTGTATCAGCACCATCCAGCGGATGTACTCCATTCTGAAGGGGGAGGAACTGGATGAATCGGCGGAGGAGACTTCCTTCAATGAGCTGACCTCGGCAGACCGCCAGGCAGCCAAAGAAGTGGTCTACAACGAGAAGTACCCGCCGGAGTTTTTTGACTGCATCATCATCGACGAGTGTCACCGCTCCATCTACAATGTCTGGCAGCAGGTGCTGGATTACTTTGACGCCTTCCTCATCGGCCTCACTGCCACGCCGGACAAGCGTACCTTTGCATTTTTTAACGAGAATGTGGTCAGCGAATATTCCCGGGAGCAGGCCATCATCGACGGTGTCAATGTGGGTGAGGATATCTTTCTCATTGAGACCCAGGTGACCAAAAGCGGCGCCCACATCATGAAACAGGTCATCGAGTGCCGCAACCGGCTTTCGCGTGAAAAGCGATGGAAGCAGTTAGATGAGGATGTGGATTACCAGCCCACTCAGTTGGACCGGGACATTGTCAATCCCAGCCAGATCCGTATGGTGATCCGCACATTCCGGGACAACTTGTTTACCACGCTGTTCCCACGGCGTAAGGAAGTCCCTAAGACTCTGATTTTTGCCAAAACAGACAGCCACGCCGACGACATCATCCAGATTGTCCGGGAGGAATTCGGCGAGGGAAACGAGTTCTGTAAAAAGATTACCTACTCCGCCGAGAATCCGGAGGGTGTGCTCAGTGAGTTCCGCAATGGCTACAATCCCCGTATTGCGGTCACAGTGGACATGATTGCCACCGGCACCGATGTCAAACCCATCGAGTGCCTGATTTTCATGCGGGATGTACGCAGCAAGAACTATTTTGAGCAGATGAAGGGCCGGGGTACCCGTACCCTCAGCAAGGACAACCTGCAAAAGGTGACCCCCTCGGCCACCGAGAACAAGGACCACTTTATCATTGTGGATGCGGTGGGCGTTACCAAGTCCAAGAAGTCCGAGACCCGTACCTTGGAGCGCAAGCCCTCGGTCTCTTTGAAAGAGCTGATGATGACGGTAGCCCTGGGCGCTCGGGACGAGGACACCCTGACTTCCCTTGCCAACCGGGTGATTCGCCTCAACAGCCAGATGAGCTCCGGCGAGCGGAAGGAATTTGCCCAGGTGGTAGGCGTTCCGGCCAGTCAGCTGGCGGAAGATTTGCTTGATGCCTTTGACGAGGATATCCTCACCGCCCGAGCCCGGGAGCAGTTCCATACCCAGGAGCCTACGGAGGAGCAGCTGAAGTCGGTGCAGCGGGAGGCGGCGGCCCAAGCGGCCGCGCCCTTCTGCCGTCCGGAGGTACGGGACTTTATCGAGAATGTCCGCCGCAGCCATGAGCAAATCATCGACAATACCAATCCGGACACGCTGCTCTTTGCTGGGTTTGATGCCCAGAAGGAGGAAAACGCCGACCGGGTGATCCGGACCTTCCATGAGTTTATCGAGGAGAACAAGGACGAGATCATTGCCTTGCGTATTCTGTATAGCCAGACCTATCAGGACCGGCCCATGGCCATTGAGAAGCTGAAAGCCCTCTATGAGAAGCTGCGCAGCAAGGGCGTGACCATCGAGCGGCTGTGGGACTGCTATGCCATCAAGAAGCCGGAAAAGGTAAAGGGAACGGGGACGCTGCGCCAGCTGGCCGACCTGGTGTCCATCATCCGGTTTGAGATGGGAGAGGCGGAGGGTTTACAACCCTTCGCCGATAAGGTAAACTACAACTTCCAGCAGTGGACCTTCCGCCGCAACGCCGGTGCGGTACATTTCACCCCGGAACAGATGGAGTGGCTCCAGCTGGTGAAGGATCACATCGCCACCTCTCTGAGCATCCAACCGGATGACCTGGACCTGAGCCCCTTTGACCGCAAGGGCGGCCTTGGGCGGTTCTATGAGGTGTTCGGGGAGGAATATGAGGCTATTTTAATGGAAATGAATCGGAAATTGGTGGCGTAAATGGATAAGAAAACTGCATTGCCGTCGCACTGGGAAATTAAGAAAATGACAGAAGTTGTAACCTGGGGTTCCGGAGGAACACCAAAAGCGACGGAAAAGTCTTACTATGAAAACGGAACTATTCCTTGGCTGATTATCGGTGACTTAAACGATGGCATTGTCAATTCATCATTAAGTAAAATTACAGAATTAGGGCTGAAGAATAGCAGTGCCAAAATGATTCCGGTTGGAACATTATTAGTTGCTATGTATGGGAGTATTGGGAAATTAGGCATTACCGGGATAGAATGTTGTACGAATCAAGCCATTGCATTTGCAAAGGAATTGCATGGTGTAACAACAAAATATATGTTTTATTACATGTCCATGATCAAGCCAAAATTGATTTCCATGGGCAAGGGTGGCACACAAAAAAATATAAGCCAATCTGTACTAAAATCATTAGATGTTGTCGTTCCTCCAATCCCGGAACAGGAGTGCATTGTCTCCAAAATTGAGGAGCTATTTTCCAAGCTGGACGCCAGCGTGGCGGAACTGCAAACCGCAAAGGAAAAGCTGAAGGTCTACCGTCAGGCGGTGCTGAAAGAGGCGTTTGAGGGCAAGCTCTCCGAGCAATGGAGAGGGAGCCACAATATGTCCCCACAAGATGATTTTTTGAGTATCTGTAAGCAAAATCAATCTTTTAAAGATACATCTGGCGATGAAAATGAGATAGCACTCGACTTGCCGGCCACATGGTTAAAAGTGCGTATTGGTGATGTTTTTGATGTAGAGGTTGGAGCAACTCCTAAACGTTCAATCCCTGAATATTGGAACGGTGACATCAATTGGGTAAGTAGTGGTGAAGTACATTTCAATACAATTACCGAGACGAAAGAAAGAATTACTGAATCCGGATTGACTAACTCATCTACAAATTTGCACCCTGCTGGAACCGTTATGCTGGCTATGATAGGAGAAGGAAAAACGAGGGGCCAGGCAGCTATTTTGAATATCGTTGCAGCACATAACCAAAATACAGCAGCCATATTGGTATCTAAAACCCCTTGTGAGCCTAAATATATCTATTATTTTCTCCTCCTAAACTACGAAAATACCAGGCGAGTTGGCTCTGGAAATAATCAAAAGGCATTGAATAAAGAGCGAGTTCGCGCATTGCGTTTTCCATTTACATCGTTCGAGGAGCAGAGAGTAATTGTTGAGAGCATAGAGTCTCGGTTATCTATCTGTGACAGCATTGAGCAAACCATTGGTACCTCCTTACAGCAGGCAGAGGCCCTGCGGCAGAGCATCTTGAAACAGGCCTTTGAGGGGAGAATCTAAATGTCTGAACAAACCACAACCATCATCTCCAAGGTCTGGGGGATGTGCGGGCCGCTGCGGGATGACGGCGTGTCCTACGGCGACTATCTGGAGCAACTCACCTACCTGATCTTTTTGAAAATGTCCGACGAGTACGCAAAGCCCCCTTACAAGCGCCAGACTGGCATCCCGGAGGGCTGCGGCTGGGCGGATATGAGTGATCTGAAGGGTGCAGAGCTGGAGGGGAAGTATAAATCCATCCTGGAGACTCTGGGTGAACAGGGCGGTACCCTGGGCAAGATCTTCAGGGGCGCTACCAACAAGATCAACAACGCCGCCATCCTGTACCGCATTGTCCAGATGATCGACAAAGAAAAATGGGTGTCCATGTCCACCGACGTGAAGGGCGAGATCTATGAGGGCCTGCTGCAAAAGAACGCCGAGGACGTGAAAAGCGGCGCGGGCCAGTATTTTACTCCCCGCCCGCTGATCCAGGCCATGGTGGAGTGTATCCGCCCAGAGCCCATGAAGACCGTGGCTGATCCCTGCTGCGGCAGCGGCGGCTTTTTGCTGGCAGCCCAGAGCTATCTGGCTGACCCGAAGCACTACAACCTGGACCGGGAGAAAAAGGAGTTCTTGAAGAAAGAGGCCTTCCGGGGCTGGGAGATCGTGCCCACCACCTTCAAGATGAGCCTGATGAATCTATACCTCCACAATATCGGCGACCTCTATGGTCAGGTGCCCATTACCCTTGGGGACGCCCTGCTCACAGATCCCGGCGAGCGGTTCGACTATGTGCTCACCAACCCGCCATTTGGCAAAAAGTCCGCCCTTACCTTCACCAACGAGGAGGGAGAGCAGGAGGAAGAGGATCTGGTCTACAACCGGCAGGACTTCTGGACCACCAGCTCCAACAAGCAGCTCAACTTCCTCCAGCACATCAATACTCTGCTGAAAGCCACCGGTAAGGCGGCAGTGGTGGTGCCGGACAATGTGCTCTTTGGGGGTGGAGCCGGCGAGACCATCCGCAAGAAGCTACTGGAGACCTGTGACTTCCATACCATTCTCCGTCTGCCCACGGGCATCTTCTATAAGCCCGGCGTCAAGGCCAACGTGATCTTTTTTGACAAGCGCCCGGCCAGCCCGGAGTGGCAGACCAAAGAGGTCTGGGTCTACGATCTACGGACCAATATGCACTTCACCCTCAAGCAGCATCCCATGACCTTTAGGGATTTGCAGGACTTCATTCAGTGTTACAACCCCGAAAACCGGTATGAACGCCATGAGACTTGGAACGAGGAGAACCCGGAGGGCCGCTGGCGCCGCTTCACGGTGGAGGAGATCCTTGCCCGGGACAAGACCAGTTTGGATATCTTCTGGATCAAGGACAAGTCCTTGGCCGACTTGGACAACCTACCCGCCCCGGAGGAACTGGCCCAAGATATCATGGAGAACCTGCAATCAGCCATGGACGGATTCAGTGAGTTGTTGGCAGAACTGAAAAAATAGTTGCTTTTTTGGCTTTTTCAACCTGATGCAAACTCATAGTCCCATTTTTATATTTCAAAATTGAGAGATATAGTCAGCCGAGTTCCTCAATTTTTGATGGACTGTAAACAAAATTAAGGCCCTCTGGAATTTATTCCAGAGGGCCTTTGGTCCGAGTAGTGCGACTCGAACGCACGACATCCAGCTCCCAAAGCTGGCGCGCTACCAACTGCGCTATACCCGGATATTCGATTTTTCTGCATGATACCATGCGGAGAAGGAAAAAGCAAGTTTTTCGTGTCTGTGGGCAGTGCTGTGGTCAAGGCCGGTTTTGCGGGGGGATCTTCAGGCGGGGGATTTCCGCCGCAGGCTACTGTCCCAAGGACTTCCAGGCTTTCACTTTTTGGGGAATGGATAGGCTCTCTATCCTCCCAAATCACGCGTGCTGCCAACTACGCTACATTTGGTCATAGATATTTCTCCCGCCCGGGGGCGTTCTTCCCCACATACGTGCGGCAATATACTCTGCGATCCGCCGCGTTGGCACTCTGGCACCATCTTTTACTGGATCGGGGACAGCACGATGGGTTCATTTTATACCTCTCTATTTTACCTGTTTCTCCGCCAAAGTCAAGTCTATTCGCTTCCGGCCGGTATGTCGGAAAGGCCGTCCGGAGGCTATGGGGCCTCCGGACGGCTTGACCAGGTCTCTTCACTTGGAAACGCAGAGTCGATTGTTCTCCACGGTAAGCTTGGCGGTGTCACCGGCCTTGAGGGTGCCGTCCAGCATCTTCTCGGCCACGGCGTCTTCCACCTTGCTCTGGATGGCCCGGCGCAGGGGACGGGCCCCGTACTTGGGATCAAAGCCCTCCTTAGCCAGCTCTGCCACAGCCTCGTCGCTGGCATCCAGGTGGATGCCCATGGTCTCCATCCGGGCGGAGACGGTCTTCAGCATCCGCCGGGCCACTTCCCGGATGTCCTCCTCCGTCAGGGGGCGGAATACGATGATATCGTCGATCCGGTTTAGGAACTCCGGGCGGAAGGTCTGACGCAGCTCCGCCATCACCTGCTCCCGGGCGGTCTCGAACTTCTTTTCAGCGTCAGGATCGGAGTCCCGCTCCTCGGCGGAAAAGCCCAGCTTGCTGCCCATGGCAGTGAGGCTGCGGGCACCGATGTTGCTGGTCATGACGATGACGGTGTTCTTGAAGTCCACCGTCCTGCCCTGAGAGTCGGTGATCCGGCCGTCATCCAGAAGCTGCAGCAGGATGTTCCACACATCCTCGTGGGCCTTTTCGATCTCGTCAAACAGTACCACGGAGTAGGGCTTGCGCCGCACCTTCTCCGTCAGCTGACCGCCCTCCTCGTGGCCCACATAGCCCGGCGGGGAGCCAATCAGACGGGACACTGTGTGCCGCTCCATATACTCAGACATATCGATCCGGATCATGGCGTTCTCATCGCCGAACATGGCCTCTGCCAGGGACTTGCACAGCTCCGTCTTTCCCACGCCGGTGGGGCCCAGGAACAGGAAGGAGCCGATGGGGCGCTTCGGATCCTTCAGACCCACACGGCCCCGACGGATGGCCCGGGCCACGGCCTTTACGGCTTCGTCCTGACCCACTACCCGCTCGTGGAGGGTGTCCTCCATGTGCAGCAGGCGGGTGCCCTCATCCTCCGTCAGACGGGTGACGGGGATGCCGGTCCAGCCGGCCACCACGGCGGCAATGTCGTCAGCGTTCACCGGGCGGTGCTGGGTGTTGTTCTTGCGGCGCTTCTCCCGCTCCATCTCCACCTGCTCCTGGTAGTCCTTCTCAATGTCCCGCAGCTTGGCGGCGGTCTCATAGTCCTGCTTCTCGATAGCAGCCTCCTTGTCCTTGGCCAGGGCGGCGATCTTCTCCTCCAGGCTCTTCAGCTCCGGGGAGATCTCCTCCGTCTCCATCCGCACCCGGCTGGCAGCCTCGTCCATCAGGTCGATGGCCTTGTCCGGCAGGAACCGGTCGTTGATATACCGGGCGGAGAGCTTCACGGCGGCCTCCAGGGCCTCGTCGGTGATCTGGAGGCTGTGGTGCTTCTCGTACTTCTCCCGCAGGCCCTTCAGGATCTCCAGAGACGCCTCCTGGCTGGGCTCCCCCACCTGCACCGGCTGGAACCGTCGCTCCAGGGCGGCGTCCTTCTCGATATACTTCCGGTACTCGTTCAGGGTGGTGGCGCCGATCACCTGGATCTCGCCCCGGCCTAGAGCCGGCTTGATGATGTTGGCGGCGTCCACGGCGCCCTCGGCGCTGCCGGCGCCCACGATGGTATGGAGCTCGTCGATGAAGAGGATCACATTGCCGGACTTCCTGACCTCCTCCAGCAGCTTCTTAATCCGCTCCTCAAACTCGCCCCGGTACTTGGTGCCCGCCACCATGCCGCTGAGGTCCAGGGACAAAAGGCGCTTGTCCAGCATCTCGTCGGGTACGTCGCCCATAACGATCTTCCGGGCCAGACCCTCAGCGATGGCGGTTTTGCCCACACCGGGCTCACCGATCAGGCAGGGGTTGTTCTTCTGGCGGCGGCACAAAATCTGGATCGTGCGGTAAATTTCGCGGTCACGGCCAATGATGCGGTCCGTCTTGCCGTCGCGGGCCTTCTGGGTCAGGTTCTCGCAGTAGGTCTCAAGGAACTTGCGGCGGGGAGCCTTTTCCTTCTTGCCGTTTTTGGGCTTGGCGTCGTCCTTATTCTGGCGCGCACCAAAGCCAAACGGGAACACGGGGCTGCCGCCCGGGACAAAATCGTCCTGCGGGGCGGGCTCGTCACCGGCGTCGGTGTCGTCGCCGTTCATCATGGGGGCCAGCATGCCGGAGTCGGAGGCCTCCTGCAAAAAGCTGGACATCCGCTCCTCCATATTTTCCAGATCCTGGTCGGACATGCCGAACTGTTTCATTAGATCATCCACAGGCTGGATGTGCATGGCACGGGCGCAGGTCAGGCAGTAGCCCTCCTGCACGGTCTTGCCGTTTTCAAGCCGCTGCACAAACACGACAGCGGGGCGTTTTTGGCATTTAACACAAAGCATTTACTTCACCTCTATGAAAAGTGCCCGATAAGAGGCACGTGGGATTGCGATAAACTGTTGTAGAGGGCGGCGTTCTCGACGCCCGGCGGGCGGATAGGAAATCCGCCCCTACATCCTCTCCCCCGATAAGGTTGAGAAGGTAGGGAGGGGTCTTGTCCCCTCCGCGGGGCGTCGAGGACGCCGCTCCCTACAGGGATGGCTGCTTACTTTTCCAATGCCAGCAGCAATTCCCGCAGCACCTTGCAGGCCGTGGCCGTGGAAACGCCGCTTTGGTCGAGCATGGGTGCCAGCTCGTTCACGTCCGCGCCAATGATGTTCGCTTTCGTCACGGTGCGGATGGCCCCAAGCAGCTGCAAAAAGCTGACGCCGCCCGCCTCGGGCGTGCCCGTGCCGGGGAAGGCCGACGGGTCGAGGCAGTCCAAATCAATGGTCAGATAGACAGGCACATCGGTCTGGCACAGCCAGTCGGTCAGCTCGGTCAGGCCGGTAAAGTCGAACTTGTGCATATCGGTGTGCCGCGCGGCGAACTGAAATTCCTCCCGGTCCCCGCTGCGGATACAGAACTGGTGGATGCGCCCGTCGCCGACCAAATCATGGCAGCGGCGCAGCACGCAGGCGTGGCTCAGCTTTGCACCAAGGTAGTCGTCCCGCAGGTCGGCGTGGGCATCAAAGTGCACGATGTGCAGATCCGGATATTTCTTCACAGCAGCCCGCACGGCACCCAGCGTCACCAGATGTTCACCGCCCAGCAGCAACGGGAACTTGCCGTCCTGCAGAATCTCCTCTGCGCGGGCTTCGATGTCCGCAAGGGCGCTCTCGCTGGAGCCGAAGCACAGCTCCAGATCGCCGCTGTCGAAGATGTCAAAATCGGTCAGGTCGGCATTCTGGTAGGGGCTGTAGGTTTCCAGACCATAGCTTTCGTGTCGGATGGCCGCCGGGCCGAACCGTGCGCCCGGGCGGT
>OGRG01002507.1_pt1 | contig 10343 bp, 9 predicted proteins | sample 1553501 | NCBI WGS metagenome assembly OGRG01 (sample SAMEA2580018, study PRJEB22360) | human gut metagenome | biome: human gut; feature: human-associated habitat; material: faeces | place: Denmark | collected 2008/2010 | reverse complement strand
TTCCCATGCCGGCTGCCAAAATCATTGCCTGCATACTTTTTTCCTCCGTTTTTTCTTCTTTTCTCTTCTGAATTTATTTCTTATTTTTTACAGACATTTTAAATGCACGTAATCTTAAATATAACATTGTTTCTTATTTTTTTCAATGTCCATTGTCACATCATGTAATACATGGTGTTTTCCATAACTTAAATTCAAATCAATCGTTGATACAATACTCATACTCTCTTATCCTTTCCTTCTCTTTTTGAATACTGCCGCAATCACATGGGTCAAAATTTCAATAAACAAAACAAATACCATGAGCACTGCTGCCATCGCATACGGCACCCATTCCAGCGCACCGCCTTCAGTTGCATATAAATAAAGCTGAACCGTCATCGTTGCCCCCGGTTCCGTCACATGTGACATCACAGACGACGGTAAATCCTGTGCAATTCCCGCGGGGTACAAAAGAGCAGCCGATTCACTTACCATACGTCCAATACTCAATATAATTGCCACCACAATTCCCGATATTGCACATGGAAGAATAATCTTACGAATCATATAAAACTTTGACATACCAGTTGCAATCGCTGCTTCACGGTACGTTTGACTAACTGCTAATAAAGACTCCTCTGTCGTTCGAATCATTGTCGGCAGGCCAATTAACGTAAGTGTTAAAGATGCTGATAACATCGAACCCGCATAATCTCCAATTGCCATTTTACGAACGAAAAAATTAAGTCCAAATAAACCATAAACAATCGAAGGAATACCGGCAAGGATTTCAATTGCAAATCGTATTCCCGAAACAATTTTTCCTTGTTTGGCATATTCCGCCAAATAGATTGCTGAACCGATTCCTAACGGGATACAAAAAATCAATGTCAGTACCACCGTATAAATCGTATTGATAAGCATCGGTTTAATTCCATAGGAATCCATCAAAATGTCCGGCTCCGTAAACAAAAACGCCCGGTTGACATAGGGAAGTCCCTTTTTCAAGAGATAACCAATCAATCCAATTGTCAAAAAGGCAACCGCCACCGTGAGCATTATTACCACAAACCGAAACAAAATTGAGGAAATCCTCACTTTACTTTTTAATACCATACTGCTGTCTCCTTTTCTCTATCGTTTTCCGGCTGCCGTTCGTTTGATTAGTGCATAGAACAGACCGTTAATCACAACGATAAATACAAATAATACCAGTCCGATTCCCATCAAAACACCGGAGGTCTCCTCACTTGCGTAAGCCATCTCTGTCACAATCGCCGTTGTCAAAAACCGAACCGGTTCCAACAGTTTTGGCATCTGTGCCACATTTCCGGCTACCATGATTACCGCCATCGTCTCTCCGACCGCACGTCCGAGTCCTAATAAAACCGCCGATAAAATACCGGATTTTGCCGCCGGCACAATAATATGTAAAATGGTATACTCGCGGTTGACACCCAGTGCTAACGAGGCCTCCATATATTCTTCCGGCACCGCTGTAATACTTGATTCACTGACCGAAATAATGGTTGGCAATGTCATTACAATCAATACAACAATCGCTGAAAGAAGTGTTAATCCGGCAGGAAGTGAGAACATATTCTGTACAAAAGGAACTAAAAGAATCATTCCCAAAAATCCGTAAATAACCGATGGAATACCAGCCAGCATACTAATTACTGTCCGAAGTACGGAGGCAACCGGTCTCGGAATAAAATGGCTCATTCCAACCGCTACCAGAATGGAAACCGGAACTGTAATCACAACGGTCCCAATCATAGAAAATACGGATGATAACAAAAATGGTAAAATTCCATACTTTGCCGGTTCCACGGAAGTATCCCATGTCTTTCCAAACAAAAAGTTTTTAATTCCTACTTTCGCAATACTCGGTCCACCGGACTGAAACATATAAACACCAATCATAATAACAGCGATTACCGTTACAATGGTAAAAAGGAATAAAAGATATCGAAACAAAAGATCCGATAATTTTTTATGTACTTTCATATTTTTGCGTGTCTCCTTCATATAAGGAAAGGGACACAGTTTTTTCCGATATCCGCTAAGGACTCGTCAAAACCTGCGCCCCATCAGTCATCCTTTGGATGACTTTTTCCAATTATTTTTTCTTAACTGTTACTTTGATTTTTGCTTTTACATTACCCTCTACGGTTGTAATGGTAATCGTTGCTTTACCTTTTTTCTTTGCCTTGATAACACCCTTTTTGCTAACGGTTGCTACCTTTTTGTTAGAAGATTTAAACTTCACAGCTTTGTTTACGGCATTAGCAGGATAAACCGTGTATTTAATTGTTTTTTTCTTGCCCTTTTTCAAAGTGATTTTGCTCTTTACATTCAATTTAATCCGACGTGGAGCAATTTTTACCTGAGATAAATTTACAAATCCCATTTTTGTGATGATTTTCTTTGCATTGCTGCTGGTCTTAATCCATTTAATGAAGTTTCCGGCTGCTCCGGTTGCTTCCCCTTTTGTTGCAAGTACGAATGGACGACTCATCTTATATGTACCATTTGCTACATTTTCTGTTGTCGGAGATACACCATTAAATTTTACGGCTTTTACCTGTTTTTCATCCAAATCACCAAGTGACATATAACCGATTGCACCGGGATTTGTTTTTACTGATGTCTGCATCGCACCGGTTGTTGAAATTTCAGCGTCCAGTTTTCCATAATTTTTCGCAATGTCCTTTTTGAAGTCATTCTTCAAAACATCTTCAAAACAACTTCTTGTACCGGAACCGGATTCACGTCCGTATACGGCTGCTGCCTTGTTGTAAGAAGAAACAATGCTCTTCCAGTTTGTTGTCTTTTTTGCATACAAGTCATAGAGCTGTTCCGGTGTGATATTTCCGACCGGATTGCTTTTATTTACAACAATCGCAATTCCATCGTTGCAGATTACATTTGCCTTTAATACCGCTGCTTCATCTGCTTTCAAAGCACGAGAAGACATTCCGATGTCTACCTTTCCGTTCATTGCATCTGAAATTCCCGAGCCGGAACCGGTAATATTGGTAAAGTTAATTTTGATTCCTTTATTTTCTTTTACGTACTGTTTTGCCAGCTGCTGAGCCAGTGGAGAAATCGATGTAGAACCGGACAATGTAATTGTTGCGGTTGCTGCTTTCGACTGGTTTGGTACTGCAATTGGCGCAAGTGTAAATGCCATTGCCATAGTAAGTGATGTTGCAATTATTTTTTTCAGTTTCATAATTCATTACCTCTCTTTTTCATTTATTTGGTTTTAGATACAGAGAACCAATCAGTGATACAAACGGCACCGCCAAAATAATTCCGATGGTTCCCGATATTCCTCTTAATAGTTCAATCCCGATTGAATACATATTTATCATTTGGTTGTACGGATACGAATACGCATAAATCATAATCATCGTATTCAAGGAACTTCCGGTAAAAGCAAGGATTAATGTATTTGACATGGTTCCCATCATATCTTTTCCAACACGCATTCCTGAAAGAAACAAACCTTTTACTCCTAATTCTGGATTCTGGTGGGATATTTCTTCTATTGTTGAAGAAATGGACATTGCTACATCCATGACTGCTCCTAATGATGCAATTAAAATTCCCGCAAATAAAAGCTGGCCTACGTCTATTCCCGTCTGGTCTCTTACATAGATAAGGCTCTCGATGGATGATACATTATAACCGCTGATGTCTGTCATTTTACAAAACAGGAATGCAAAAAGGGCTGATATCAATACTCCAGAAATTGTTCCGATAATTGCCACAGCGGTTTTACCAGAGACTCCACCGACTAAATACATTGTCACGATTGTCGTTAACGCAACAACAAGTACTGCAGAAAGGATTGGAGAATGTCCTTTATAAATCATCGGTAAAAATAAGAACAGAATGCATATCGCGGTAAATGCCAGCCCAATCACTGATGCAAGTCCCTGTTTTCCTCCGATAATAATTAGAGTTAACAGAAAAATCGCGATAATCAGATAGACCTGCATCTCTCTGTCCACACTATAAACTGAAGCAGAAAATGAACCATTTGCCTCACTTACTAATGCGATAACTTTACTGCCTTTTTTGCAATGTGCTCCGTATAAATATGCAGAAGAGCTGTCTGCTTCCATTGTTTTTCCTTTCCATTTTCCAGAAGTGATTTTTAATTTTACAAGCTGCCTTCCGATGTAAATTCCGTCTTTGGTTTCGTTGTCCTGTAAGACGTTCATTACAGTAGCTTTGGCAAATGTCCGCCCTTCCGTATCATATAGGGATTCTTTTTTTATCTGATTATACCGGCATAAAAAAATGAGAAACAGGATGCCCGCTACAATCAGGCATCCCCTTACTGCAATCTTTTTTATGTCAGTTTTCTTTAATTCTTCTGACATAAGATCTCCTGTTATTTCTTTACTGTTACTTTTTCACTGTTGCTTTTTTGATGTTACTTCTTTGCAGCTACTTCTTTACAATAACTTTTTTCACTGTGCTGTAATTTCCGTAAATTTTCTTGTTACCCACCTTCTTGAAGGCACGTACTTTTACGAAATATTTCTTGCCAGCTTTTAATTTCTTTACTGTAATTACATTTTTCTTTGTTGTTATTTTCTTTGCATTTTTGAAGTTCTTCTTTGTAGATAAAGTAACTTCATATCCGCTTACCTGTTCAGGAGATTTTTTAACTGTTATTTTGATTTTCTTTTTGCCAAGAGCTTTTACTCTTTTAACAACTGCCTTCTTTGGAGCAACTGCTTTTTCAGCCGGTTTTGTTGTATTTTTCTTTGCTGTTGTTGGCTGTTTTTTGTTATCTGTCTGTGTATTATCCGTCTGATTTTTATTATCAGATTCATTTACTTTTGCAATGCTGAATGTCTCGTCAATCTTTTCTTCTGTGTCTGTACGGTATGTATTGATCGTAAATGTTGTATCTGTAATATCAATTACGGAATATGTAGGTACATCCTGCTGCCAGCGGTTTGCGATATAGCTCTGCTGTCTTGGCACTAAGTCATAGTATTTACTACCTGATGAAGAACCTGCTGTCATGTAAAGAATACCCGTTGGATTAAATACGGTTGTACCCTTCTTTGTTACCTGCTGAATCGCATCTTTATCCATCACTTCATTTAAGTAATTAAGATATGCTTTTTGAGATGGATCTGTCGTGTCTGCTTTAATATTTTCTTTTGCTGTATATACCGTATCTGGATTCTCTCCTGCATCCATATCTTCATCTAACATTGGATCAAATTCATCATCTGTATATTCCGTTGTTTTATGTCCGCCTTTTAAAATCTGTGTACGGGAGTAAGCATGATCATGTCCGGTAAGAACAACATCTACTTTGTTATCTTCAAAAATTGGTGCAAGCTGATATCTTAAATTTGTGATTTCAGGCTCATTGGAATGTTCTGCAGAACCATAAATATCCTGATGGAGCGTAACGATTCTCCACTTGCAGTCTTTATTTGCTGCCACAGTCTGCTCGATAAACTGCTTATGTTCTTCCACATTTGTATCCTGTGTATTTAACATAATAAATAACGCATTGTCATGTTTGAACCAATAGTCACCGCCAACGGTTCCGTTAGAACCAAAATTACTTGCATTTGTGATATTAAAATGATAGAGATAATTTTCATTATCTGCATCATGGTTACCTACTGTTGTTGCTACCGGCAGATTCTTTAATACATCCGGGCTTAAATATCCACTGTACTCAATCTCACTTCCCCATGCTGCTTTTTTTGGAGATTTCTTCTTTGTACTCTGAATCTGGTCACCAGAAGAAAGAACAAAACTTGCTTTATTATTTGTCTTTTCCATCGCCTGGCTTAAAGTTGTATTCCAGTTAAATGCATCATTTGCTACCGCAACAGACTGTGCATTATAAAATATATCGGAATCTGTTCCTTTTTCTGGATTAGAAGAACCGATCTGCGGGTCACCTACAAAAATAAAGCTGAACTTACTTCCATTATCTGTCGTATATTTTTCTGGTGCTGTCCACTGTCCGTCTTTCTGATAACTGTAATAATAGTTTGTGTTAGCCTTTAAATCCGTTGCTGTTACTTTGTTCGATACATATTCTGTCTCATCTTTATCAGTAACTGCCTTTGTCTGCTCTGCCTCATATACCTTTGCATTTGTCAGTCTTTTATTTTCCGCGATTTTTAACTTCTGTACACCGGCAGATTTTTTTGTATACCATGCGAAATTTACAGAACTGTTATCACTTCCTGGAGAAAGAGAAATCTGCTCTCTATCTTTACTGATTGTACTGTTCCATTTTGTCATCCAATTGCTGTAGGCTCCACCGTAAGCCTCTACGGTATCCTGTGCATTCGTATATCCGTCTGGTGGTGCAGCAGCTTGGAGAACCGTTGCGCTCGTTGCTAAAATCGTTGCAGTCATTGCTGCAGCCGCAGCTTTTTTCCACATGAATTTTCTCATAATAACCTCTTTTCCTTAGAGCGTGTTTGAAAAATGCTCTAGCTCTGTTCCTTGCTAAAATTTAAAATCTACGTTATATAAAATAGCAAGGTTTTGTGAGGTCTGCTATCAGGGAAAGGTGGAATTCTGGTAAAATTGTGGTAAATTCTGATTGAAACAAAACGGACGAAACCTCGAAATCCCCACAATCACTATTCTAATTCGACTAAATCCAGCCATTGCCAGCTCACGAATTTAAAATATATTTTGTATTTCCCGCTTTACCTTGTTTTTTCAAAAAATAAATTCATAAACACACTCTAGTTAATAGAAAAAAATAGTGACCATAAATAACTATACGATTATGGCACTGATTCAAGTGTCAATCCTATAGAATTTCATTTCCCAGAACTTCTACATCTCCTGTCCTCTTCCCCAAATCTCTCCAACTGATTTTCTGAGCTGCCAACAATCAGAAGTTACAACTTTTCGTTCACTTGACAGAACACGAGTTGTTTTTACAATTTTCTTACAAATGTTATCATAATCTTAAGCTCAGTAAAACCAATATAACAAATGTATTCTCAACATCTTTTCTGTCTTGTCCGATATAATCAATATAAAGACAGCGACACTGAGATCACGAGATTACACATAATTTAAGGAGGAGAAGATTATGAGTATTTTGGGATTAATTGCTGCTTTTGGTGGAGGCGTTTTTGCTGCCGCAATCGGAGCTGTTCCGGCATTTATTATGACAGGTGTATTTTCAAGTTCTTCACCAGCTGTTTCTTTTGCCTTTTTTATAATATTTTTTCTTGTTATATTATTTCCGGATGAAAAAATCAATGCGTACTCCACTAAATCCTCAATATCAATGTTTTCTTTTTCTGCTAACGGATTCTCCCGTTTTATGACTGCACATAACGGCTCTCTTTCTATAATTACATGTGATTCTAAATCCTTTGGAATTGGCGCATACATAAAAGCTACATCTGCTAAACCTTCCCTTAATAAATGAATACCCATTTCTTCACTTTCTTCCATTACCGAAATCTCTATTCCCGGATTTTGCCCGGAAAAGGTCGCATATTCTTCCTTTTCACAAGATAAAGCAAAAAACTCTGGCCACACGATACTAAGAACACCATTTTTTCTCATTTCAATATCGTTTACTTTCTTTTGCAGACCTGCATAACTTTTCATTACCGTGCGAAAATAACTATATAGCTCACCTGCTTCTGCTGTCGGCTTCACTCCAGATACAGACCTCTTAAAAAGAGGAAAGCCCACCTCTTTTTCAAGATTTGCGATGGACTTGCTCATACCTTGCTGTGAAATATATAAATTCTGACTTGCTACAGTAATATTTCTATCTTTATACAATTGTAAAAAAAATTCTATCTGACGTAATTCCATTCCCCTATACCAAAATTCCTGCGTACTATTCTTAATTCTGTTATTGCAGTACACTGGGAATAACCAGACCTACAAAAAGCCAGATATTTCCATGCATTAATATCATGAAAACATCTGGCTTTTTATGTTAGAAAATGTATGAAAATTGAATAGGTAGCAACTACAATTTCTAACTTAGAGAAGGTAAGTATTTTATTATAATTATGAAATGTCTTAAAAAATGCTTTACGCTAATAAGTTAATATTTAACTTTGTACAATCTGTACGATTTTATTCACGTTTTCCTGTCCCCGCTTTAAGGCTAGTCCAATGACTACACAGCCAATCACGCAGGCAGTTACAAGAACGATACTGACACCACCTATAATATTGAACATCAATCCTTCCTGAATTTTTATTGCCCAGTATGCGATTCCCATACCACAGGAAGAAAGAATAATCAGATTACGAATCCATTTTTTCAGGTTATTCAACATACGGGTCTGGTATTCGATTTCTTTTAACTGCTGCTTTTTTGTCTGTGTTGCCATTTTTTATACTCCTTTTTTAATACTGTAATCCTGGATTAAAGAATCCAACTAATACACCAACAAATGCTACTGCAACTAAGATTAACATTGTAATAACAGGGGAAACTTTTTTCTTAGCCATAAGCCACCAGCAAAAGATAACTACTGCGGCTGTAAGACATCCTGGATATACAGAATCTAACTGTTTCTGAAGATTCAGGAATTCTTCACCTGCATCATTTACTAAATGGAAAGAGGTTGTTACTGATACCCATGTTGCTGCAACAGAACCAACTACCATTGTACCGAGTGTAACAACGGCTTCACGTATCGCCGTAGCTTGTTCACCGACCAGTACGTCTACTGCTTTTCCACCAAGTTCATATCCTTTGAAGTAAAGGAAGCGCATTCCTAAAGTTACGATTAAGTTCCATGCTACGATATAGAAAATAGGACCTACGATAGAACCACCAGAAGATAACCCTAATGCAATACCTAATAAGATTGGAATCAGAGTACCAACTAATAAGGAATCTCCGATACCAGCGATTGGTCCCATCAAACCTGCACGCAGACCATTGATTGTCTCACTGTCCACATCTTCATTTCCGTTTGCTCTTGCTTCTTCAAGACCTGCTGTGATACCTACAATTACCGAACCAACCTGTGGCTCTGTATTAAAGAAAGCCGTATATGTATCCATTGCTTTCTTCTGTTCTTCTTTTGTTTCATATAATTCTTCTACTAGTGGAAGCATTGCACATAAGTAACCAAATGTCTGCATATGCTCCTGGGAGAAACAGGTTAAATGTCCATAATACCAGTTCCGAAATGATTTATTTAAGGCTTTTTTAGAAAGCTTTTTCTCTGCCATGATTATATTTCCTCCTCGTCATCGTCATCATCAAAAGACCCGCCGCTGGCAAGAGCTGCTTCTTTTGCACGAATTCCAACCATCTTGATGTTGTAATGGATAATTGCGAACATTCCTGCTACAACTGTAACGGATACTAAGTTTAATCCAACACCGGCTGCTAAAGTAAATCCAACAAAGAATGGTACGAAGTCTGTTACTTTGTTTACTACCTGTTTTAAAAGAATGGCAATACCAACACAAGGTAACATACTACCAACTGTGAATAAAGTCTTCATTGCAAGTCCATCCATAGGTAATGTTGCTTTGATTGTTTCTACTACAGGAACACCTAATTTACACATTACAACTGTTGGGATGAAACTACAGATTAAATGAGAAATCCAAGGTAATACCATATCTACAAGATATAATTTCTTGAATTCTCCTTTTTCTACAGCTCTCCATCCGATATGCTGCCATACAAGGTTGATTGTTGCTGTTCCGTAGAATAATACTGTACCTAAAGTACCAACCATTGTTCCAAATGAAATTGCAAGAGATGCTCCATCTTTTGTAGCAGCAGATAAACCATAACTATTTAACGCTACCATGGCAAGTGGAATCCCAATGTAACTTATAGCACGAACGTCTGCTGAAACGGTTCCACCTGGAGTAACTAATGCGATGTAGACAACTTGCATTGCTGCCCCTACTAAAATACCTGTTTTGATATCTCCTAAGATAATCCCACAAACAAGTCCCCCAATTAAAGGACGACCTAATGTGTAGTTACCAAAGGAAGTACCACCTAATCCTGGCATACTTGATAAACAAGCAAATAATCCAAGTAATGCCGCTTGTAACCAACTAATTGTCATAATTTTTCTTCCCCTTTATTTATATATTTGTTAAAAACCAAATTTTCCTTTAAAATCATCCCATGTTCCAATGTAAACATCTGGTAATAAAGCAAATTTGATTGTATAACCTGCTTTAGCTAAAGCTTCAAAAGCTTCGGCTTCTTCTTGTGTAATGGATTGATTGTTTCCTAGTTTTGTTGCTCCTTCACGATCATTACAAGGTCCAACAATAACTGTTTTAATACCACAATCAAATCCTTGATCAACAAGAATTTTTTT
>OGRG01002502.1_pt1 | contig 10357 bp, 10 predicted proteins | sample 1553501 | NCBI WGS metagenome assembly OGRG01 (sample SAMEA2580018, study PRJEB22360) | human gut metagenome | biome: human gut; feature: human-associated habitat; material: faeces | place: Denmark | collected 2008/2010 | reverse complement strand
CAATTTCGCCCGTCACTTCTCCCTCCACGGTGACGCTGGCACGGGTTACGCGTTGAATTAATGCAATCATGGTTCGTCGTCTTCTTCTTGTTCAGCTGCTTGTTTTAGTTTGCGGGATTCCCCGAGAGTGACAGTAATTTCCGCGCCAAGCAAGACGATACACCATGTCCAGTAGACCCAAACAAAGAGAATGGGGATCACCGCCAGCAGGAACATCCACGTCAGCTTCCCCGTGGCGTCCATGTCGCTGTTAAAGAGATGGAAAAACATCAGCACGGTGAACACGCCCTGCACCGCCGCAAACCACTCGAAATCGTTGTTGAACCAGCGCCACATCATCCACAGAAGCACCAGCTCCAGAATCAGCAGCAGCGCCATGAGGCCAAACCGGCTGAACACCACCCGCAGGACGCCCTTGCGACTCTTTTTCCCCAGCCGCAGCACATTCTCCTGCTCCCACTTTTTCTTGTCCAAATGCTCCACCCCTTCGCCGTCGGAAACAACTCACTTATTATATATGGTATCATCTACCGTCTCCCCTGTCAAGAAAAGGGCAGACAGACACCCCGGAGGCTGGGCCTCCGGGGTGTGCGGTTACTCTTCGTTCTTTTCCTTTTTCTTCTGCTGCCATTCCTGCCGCAGCCTTACTCATATCGAATCTCCTGTTCCATGACAATGCCTGACTGGAACTGTATCAGCAGCTTCTCGCTGGATTCCACTTTGATGGTCGAGATCAGCCGTCTGACAAGGTCATTGTCGAACTCCTGTATCTGGCAGGTGCTTGTGCTTAAGTAATGGTCGATATCTTGGATTCTCTGTTCATAGCTGTCAGCCATCCATTTCTCGTTTCTGGCTGTTTTCTGTGCCTCTTTTAAGGCATTGATTTCCTCTGCTATGGTGCGATAGCGTTCATCAAACTCCGGTGTGTAGGAGCCGGTCTTTGCATTCTCCGCGATCAGTGCCACCATCTCTTCCTGCTTTTCTTTTATCTTTTCTTCGTATTCCTCAGACTCTTTTGCGGTGCTGTAGTTCCCGATGACATGGATGATGTTCTGCCGGAAGTTTTCCATAAATTCCATATCATCACTCGTGATCCTGTGGATGGCTTCCATCACCGCCCTGTTTAATGTGTTCTCTTCGAGTGTCTCGGATTCCCCGCATTTCTTCACTCCGTTAGTCAATCGGTTGCTGCATCTCCAGACAACTTTCTTTTTCCCGTTTCTCGCCCAGGTGACTCTCCGGTACTCCTGCCCGCATTTTCCGCAGATCAGCATGCCGGTCAGTGCATAGGTGGAGGAATACCTGCTCCTCTGGTTCTTCTTCCGGGTGACAGCCGCCTTGCATAAGGATGCCCTCCGCATCATCTCTTCCTGTACCCTGTAGAACAGCTCCTTCGGTATGATTGCCTCATGGTCATCTTCCACATAATACTGCGGTACGATTCCAGTGTTCTTGACTTTCTTTTTTGTCATGAAATCCACCGTATAGGTTTTCTGCAGTAATGCATCTCCCATGTATTTTTCATTGCGGAGCATTTTGTCTATTACCGTGGAATGCCATTTGTCCTGCCCTGTGGCGGTCTTGATTCCCTGCTCTTCCAGATGCTTTGCGATCTTCCCGGTACTGTAGCCCTCCAGATAAAGCCGGAAAATCAGCTTTACGATCTCTGCCTCTTCGGGTACGATGACCAGGTCACCATCCTCGTTTTTGGTGTATCCCATGAACTTTGTGCAGTTTACGATGACCTTGCCTTTTTCAAATTTCCTCACGACTCCCCAGCGGATGTTCTCACTGATGTTGCGGCTCTCCTCCTGTGCCAGGCTGCTTAAGATGGTGATAAGGATTTCGCCGGTTCCCTCCAGTGTATTGATCCCCTCTTTCTCGAACACCACCGCCACGTTCTTTTCCTTGAGTTTTCGGATGGTCACCAGCGAGTCTACCGTGTTCCTCGCAAACCTGCTGACCGACTTTGTAAGGATCATGTCAATCTTTCCTGCAAGGGCATCCTGTATCATGGCATTAAAGTCTGCCCTTTTTTTTGTGTTTGTTCCGCTCTTTCCGTCATCCGCATAGATGCCGGCATTTTTCCAGTTTTCATTTTCCGATATCTTGCTGGTATAATACTCCACCTGTGCCTCATAGCTGCTGTCCTGCTCTTCCAGTTCCGTACTGACACGGCAGTAGGCAGCGACCTTCATTTTCTTCTCTGACAGTTTCACATTCCGGTCATACTGCACCTTGGCAGGTATCATGCTGATCTTTTTTGCTGTTTCTGCCATCTGCTCTCCCTCCTAATCCTTATATCCGGCTGTGACACGGCTCCCATTGATAAACTCCACTTCTGCCATGTTTCCGCCATGCACCCAGATGCGTGCGATTATTTTTCTATATAAATTTTCATCAAACGTTTCCAGTTCCTTTTTTCCTGCAAGGATGTTTTTGACCTCCTCTGTCCGGAACTCCCCATCCCTGACCTCCAGTGTCCGGTAGCGTTCCTCTGCCCTTTCATAGAGCAGTTTCATCAGGTCTGTTTCTGTGCGTTCCTGTTCTTCTTTCATCCGCTGCAGGTTCCGCTCCAGAACCCGGTACTGAGGGCTGACCTTTTCCTCCTGCCTGTGTACCCGGAGCAGGCCTTTGTTTCGTATCACTGCATTGATGGCTTCCACACACACCTGCTTTGCCTGCCCGTCTGTAATAAAACTGTTCCTGCAGTTTTTTGCTCTGCCAGTCACATAACTCTTGCACTTCCACTTGGCAGTGCCGCCACGCTCTTTTTTGTGGCTCGGCTGGATATGGCTGCATACTGCCCCGCATTCTGCACACCAGATGACACCTCCGAAGAGGATTCTCTCATCCCTGCCGGGCCTGTGGTCTGCCCTTCCAAGCTCTGCCCTCACCTTTTCCCGTCTGCACTGGACTCTCTCAAACAGTTCCTCTCCTATGAGCTGCGGATAGTAGTCTGTGCCAAGGTAGCTTGGGTTTTCCAGTATCCTGCCGATGGATGCGTGGGTCCAGGACACTTTCCCTTTTGCATTGCATATGTTTCTCCCTTTCAGGTTCTGGGCGATCCTGCCTGCCGCCACCCCGCTGTCATAGTCTGTAAATATCTGTTCCACAATTTTTCTCTGCTCTTCGCAGATGGTGATTTTTCCATCCACAACCTTATAGCCAATTGGCATGTGCCACTGCATCCTGTCCACCTCCCCTCTCCGTCAGTTTCAGTCCGTTGTGCAGGCAGAAGGTGATGTCGTGTTCCTTGGAGACTACAATCTTCTCCGCTGTCATTTTAAACAGTTGCTCGTCAAACTCCTCCCTTAATCCGTCCTGTTCTGCGATCAGTTGGATAAGCTGTTCGGTCCGTACAATTTCTTTTGTCCTCCGCAGCTTTCTGGTCAAAAGTGTCTTTTTTCTCCTGCATTCCGTCAGTTGCCAGCCAAGCTTGCTACTGCTCTCCATAAAAAGAGCAGAGTCCATATATCCTTTCCTCATGACTTGGTTTAGGATTTGGCTCTGCTCGCTTATATCTTTGATTTCCTTATCCAGTTGTCTGATTTCCTCACTGTCCTGCCTTGCTGCCACAAGTTCTGTCAGCTCTTTTAACAGCGGCTCTAATATCGTTCCCTGATTGGTGTACAGCTTGTTCCACATGTCTGTAAAAGCCCGGTGCAGCACATCCTCCCGGATGGCTTTCATGCAGCAGCTCTCTTTATCCTCCACATGTCCGCTGCACGTCCAGATGATTTTTTCATATGGTTTCCCGATGTAGATTTTCTGCCGCCGGAAGGTTCTTCCGCACTCTCCGCAGATGATTCTGCCGGAAAACAGGTATCTTTTGGTGTAGTCACTCTTGTTCATGTGCAGTACATCCACCCGGTATGCCATCAGGTTGCGTACCGCTTCTGCCTCCTCATGTGTGACGATTGGCGGATGGCTGTCTTTGATGAGATACTGGTTTCTCTGTCCGTTGTTTACCCTGCGGACAAATGGGAACCTTGTTTCTGTATATGTCCTCTGCTGAAGCATATCTCCCTCATAAATGGGATTTTTCAGAATGTCCTGTATCACCCCGTCCTGCCACTTTTCTGCACCACGGATTGTTGGAATGCCTTTCTGGTTCAATGCCTTTGCTATCACATACACTCCCATGCCGTTTAAGTAAGACTCATAAATCCACCTTACGGTTTCTGCCTCGGATTCTATGATGACTAAATTTCCATCCTCGTCTTTTCCATAGCCATACGCTGGCGTCGATATGATATAGGTTCCATCCTGAAAGCGTTTCTGTATCGCCCATCGGTTGTTGCTTGAGATGTTTTCTGATTCCCCCTGCGCCACCGATGCCAGGATGGTAATGAACAGCTCGCTTTTTTCTGACAGCGTGTTGATATTCTCTTTTTCAAAGTAGATTCCAACGCCAATCTCCTTCAGCTTTCGGATGGTCTGGATGCATTCCACCGTATTTCTTGCAAATCTTGTGATGGATTTCGTAAGGATCAGGTCGATGTTCCCATCCTCACAGTCTGAAATCATCATCTGGAACTCATCCCTGTGCTTTACGTTTGTTCCGCTGATTCCTTCATCCGCATACACCCCTGCAAACTCCCACAGGGGGTTGCTCTCGATTTTTTCCGTATAGTACTCGACCTGTGCAGTATAGGAAGTTGCCTGTGCCTGACTGCCGGTACTGACTCTGGCATATCCGCACACTTTCAGCCTGCGTTCTTCCTGTGTATGTTTCTGCGCTTTTGCTGCCTTTATGACAGTCACTTTTTTTACCATACTTTTTTCTCCTTTCCCAGTATTTTCAAGGGTTTTCACTCCCTGTCAGCAACATACACTACCACATAGTTTTATATATATCCAGTGTTATTACAGATATACTTTTGCCAGTTCGGGGGAAAAGGTCTTGACATTCAAAACCCGGATTTTTTCCCATTCTTCCTCGGTTAACAGCTTATCTTCATGCATCCTTTTTAAGAGAAATTCAGCAATCTTATACCGCACCTCATTCGCTCCGCTTTCCATCATCTCTCCCCTTTTTCCTCCCACAATTTAAGTAAGTTAAATTCATTCTCCCAAGAAAAACACTTCCGCCCAGAAGAAACACCTTTACATCATCCCGATTTCAGCCATGGTTGCAGCCTCATCTTCTTCCCGGAAATACTGTTCCGATACATCCCTGCTGACTGAAAGCACCTCTCCCGCGTCCTTTTCTCCCATCTGGATCGGGATTAAGAACGGATGGATTTCCTTACAGAATTCCAGATTGGGACAGCTATTGATAAAATAGCCACAGGTATCTAATATCAGCCTGTCACACATATCTGTGATGACGATCTTTTCGGCTTCAAACATGTGGCTGCCGATATAATTTGCGATATTTTCTGCCGTGGTCGAGATATAGTCCTCTTTCCGCTCCCCTCCATCACTCGGATAAAGATAGGCATATCCTGCCCTCTCCGTTTCAAAAATCCTTAACATCATTTCGGTATCTTCTTTCTTCATCTCCTGTTTTCCTCCATTCCCCATTTTTCAGCTTTTCTTAACTCCACAAGAATACGGCGGAAGTTCCCCTCCGCCGCATGGTTTCTGTAATTAAGTCTTACTGCCATAATCCTTCACTTCATAAATAAAAAGTGTCTGTCCCTATTCGTCACTACTCCCCGGAACCAAAACGCCGCCAAAACAGAGAAGAAAAAATCCCAAAGCCGGCATTTCATGGGCAGTCAGTCCAGACTGTCTTTGGTCCCTGCCACTCGGACAGGCAGACATCACAGGTATTTCACCTCCACCACTGCGTGCTGGCTAATCTCAAGGTGTATCATTATAGGCCATTCCCCTCTTCGCGCCTGTCCACCACAGACAGGCTGTACCCCGGCTTTCCCGCTCGGCTCCTTAGATGCGATCTTTTTCACAGCATGGCTGGCAGAAAGAACATCTGCCCGATTGCTGCAGGAGTGTCACTGCGCCCCGGTTACGGCTCATGAAACGGCTAACGTATCTGAACTGCTGGATATGGCTGGCAGGATATGGCGTGATTCCATCCTGCGCTCGGAGCCCTGCATTCCTCTCCGGCATTTTTCAATGTACGTTTTGTCTGCCTGTGTCGTATCCACACACGAGACATGAGAGGATTCCCGGAAGAGACCATCTGTCCAGAAAAAGTTCCTCTCATAAGGTACTCACAGAAAAACACGTTTTGAGGGGGTATTAATCAAAATATTTTTTTACTTTCTTTACCGCACCGTTTATGCTCTCCCGGATGTTCTTCTCTCCAACCCCTTCTTTCGCTGCGATCTGCCGGTATGTCATGCCCTCAAAAAAATAAAAATGCAGCCGCTCTCTCTGCACTGGGGTGAGTGACTGCATTGCTTTCTGCAGGGTTTCTATTTCCATCTGCCGGATGACCGTATCCTCTACCGATTCCCCGGTCAGCTCCACCAGATCTTCCGTTTCTCCTTCTGTATATCCGTCCTTGGTCGTATGTCTGATATCCCGCATTTCCTGTGCGTGGGCTTCTTTGCGGAACGTATCGGCAAGTGCCTCGTAGACTTCTCTGGTCACATAGGTGTATTCCCGTTCACCAACCGCATCTTTATAAAAATCCTTTACTCTGATCCTGATCCATTCTGACATTCAAATGTCCTCCATTTCGTAATTTTTTTGAAATGAAGGACATCTGGAGGACCTCTGGGTTTTACTTCACTGGAAAAAGACAATAAAAAAAGGTGCTGTTCCCATGCAAAATAAAGCATGCAAAACTGCACCCGGATGTTATCCTTATGAACTTTTCCCTTTCTGCCGCCCCCTGCAATCCGGTGCGGCATGAATTCCCCAAAACATGCCACGCCTTTCTTCTCCTAAGCCTTTTTGCGGTACTATACTTGGAAAGAAAGTTCGCTTCAATATAAGTGTAATAAGTCTTACGGTACCTGTAATAAGTTACCGTTTCGTCTTGTCATCCCTCCTGTTTTCCAGAAAAAAAGTCCCTTCCGCATGTTCGGAAAGGACTATCCATTTTCGGTATGTGATTGTATCCATAACTGTGCTTTTCCTACGAGCATGAACAGTGCCGTGATGAAGATTCCCGTATAAACAGCGTAAGCATACGGTATCTGGCCTGCATGCCACAAAATGCCAAGCACAGCCAGTTCCAAAGCTGCGATCAGCCTTGCTTTTCTGCCAAAATGCTTTTGTTCCTCTTTATCCAGCTTCCGGTTCTTGCTGTGCATGGGACTGAGTAAAAAAATGATCCCTGCGGACACCAGCAATACTGCCAGCAGCCATGCCAGCGATGTCTTGTAAAACACAGCCTGTGTATAAACCGGAACCAGCAGCACCAGATTAGAACCAAGATAACAGAAAATCCTGCTGTCTGAGTGATATCCACCAGTATAGCTGCGAAGAACCATAAAAGAAAGGGTAAACACTGCCACAACCGCCAGTTGCTCTGTAAGCAGGCCGATGACCAGTGCTGTCACAACGTTTAGAAGCAGGATCATACCATTGCGTATTCCAAACTGGTATAATTCCTGCTCCTCCTCTTTTATGATTCCCCGCTCAACCATACGATGGCTGAGCCATTTCGTCATGATTTAAAACCTTCTGAGTTTTTTGGAATCTTCCGGCATCTTGTCCTGTCCCAGATACCACATGCAGGAACGGTTCGTTGCCATGGTTGTCACCATAAGTGCCAGTGCTGCCATCACACTCATGGATTTGCTGCTCAGTCGGTACATCCAGTTTCTTTTCTTCATTTTTAGTAAAACCCTCCTTTTTTTGATGTTTTCACTCTAACAGTTTCCATGTAAAAATCAATCTATCTGTAACAAGTTGCAGGTTTGCTGTAATAAGTTGCAGTCTCACTCCAGTTTTGCAACTCCGTTGAGCAGAAGGACTGCCTCAAAATGTTCCCCCTGATCCTTTAATATCAGCTCCCCACCGTATTTTTCTGCCACTTTCCGCACTGAACGGATTCCCCTGCCGTGTTTTATTTTATCTTTTTTGCTTGTCTGTCGATAGGAACTTGTCCCGGATGGCTTGCTGTTCTTAATGGATAAAAGCAGTCTGCCCTCTTGAAACTTTGATTCTACATGAACATACCGTTTTTCCTGTTCCACTGCCATCGCTGCCTCTATCGCATTATCCAAAAGATTCCCATACAGAACACCCATGTCCCCGATATCTACGGATACTCTCTGGGGGAGCAGCGTTGTAACCTGCATCGGTATCTCTTTCTCTTTTGCCTTTACGCTTTTTACTTTTAATATGGCATTCACCACAGGATTTGCGGAATAAATGATCTCTTCTGCCAGCCGGATATCTCCCAATACTTCCTGCAGTCTGTCCTTGATCAGTTCCGCACTTCCCTGTTCCGCCGCTGCGAGCAGTCCCGTCAGCCGGTTCTTCATATCATGCCGGATGTCCTGTATCTGTTCCTGATACCGTTCCATGTCCTGATAGTATTCGTTCCGGTATAAGATTTCCCTCTGGATCATTTCCTCTTCGTGCTGTTTTTCTTCCACTGTCGTATACTTTTCAATCATCAGAAAGATGATATAGTTTGTGATGATAATGACAAAGATGATGCACATGCACAGCACGACCATCTGTGCCGAGATTAATTCTTTTGCAACCTCTATCAGTAAAAAGCAACTGATCAGGCTGCATAAAGGTATCATTGTCAACATATATTGCGTTTCTTTTGGCATTGCTGATAGTCGAATGCTTTTTCCAGATTTCAGTCTGCAAAACACCTCCACAATTGTTGCTTTCAAAAGTGCCATAAAAAACACGATAAAATAATATGAAACCGTGGTATCGTCCAACACCTTTTCCATGAATGCCTTATTAAACAAATATCCTAATGGTTCTGCAACTCCCATAATCCCCATATACAGCAGAACCGCAATCAGCCTGCTTGCAATCCCTGCCTCATACTGGCAGACATATACACAGAGAATTGCAACCATCGTCACAAAATTCAGCCAGCTTATCCCCATCTGGTTCACCGCACTTCCAATCAGCTCGCACACTATCAGCAGAAGGACCGAAAACTCCATGGAAGTTTTTCTGTTTCCGATGAACTCCTCTAAATATCTGCGGTAAATGCAGAGGTCAAAAAGATTTATGACAAGCCTCACCCCATATAATGCCATGTCACATTCCTCCCTGCACAAATGCGATGTGCTTTTCCGTCAGCTCCTTCCGGTACCCTCTTGTCACTCCCAGCTCTGTGCCGTCTGTAAGCATGACCATGCCGCTGGATACGGAATGAACATGTTTCAAATTAACGATAAAAGAGCCATGAACGGCGGCAAACATGCGCTCGTCCAGGTTCTCCCATATTTCATTCAGGTTCATGTTGGACTGATATTTCATTTTCTTTGTGTGGATAATCGCCTGACGCCCCCGCTTTTCCAGATACAGGATTTCGTCAAACTTCAGACTGTACCGCACCCTGCGGTAACTAAATGAGAAACTCTGATTGGTCAGATTCAGATAGGTCCCTGCCTTCTCAAACAGCACACGGAGCCTTTCTTCTGAGATTGGTTTTGGAATAAAATCAAATGTGACAACTTCAAATACACTTGGCATGTATTTGGTATAGCTGGTAAGAAACACCAGCAATGCTTTGGAATCTGTCTCACGGATCTGTTTTGCCACCGCAAGTCCGTCCATTCCAGGCATCTCAATATCAAGAATGTACATATCCGGCTTTTGCTCCGCATCTGCACATTCCCTCAATAATTCTTCCGGTCTGGTATAAAACACATACTCCACCGCATAGTCGATCATACGCAGTGTATAGCGTCTGATCCTTTCAATGTCCTGCTGATTATCATCGCAGATTGCTACCCTCATAAATCGTCTCCTTCTCAAAATATATTGATCAAATATACATCCCGGAGACTGTGCTGCTTTAACGGCCTGTCATCAGCTTTCTCATATACGCAAGCATACGGTCTATAAATGCATCCCGTTCCTCCCTGCTACAGTTTGCAAGGAACAGTTCAATATCAACCTTATGATTTGTATCCCCCGTAACCAGATAAGTCGGCTCAATCCTGTACTTCTCATACAAGATCAGCATTTTCTCCGGCTGTAAACCATAGACACCACTTTCGATTTTGCGATAATGCTCTACCCCTACATCCAGCGTCTCTGCAAAAACTTCCTGCGTATATCCACTGTTTTCTCTGGCGGTTTGCAACCTTTTTCCAATCTGTATATTGATTTCCTTCTTCTCTGTTTTCATGGAATTCACCTCGCTTTTATGGTAATGATACCAACGAGAAATACCGTAAGCGCCAAATAATCCGGCGGTACCTATAAATTTACCCCAACCTATTTTCGG
>OGRG01002501.1_pt1 | contig 10365 bp, 7 predicted proteins | sample 1553501 | NCBI WGS metagenome assembly OGRG01 (sample SAMEA2580018, study PRJEB22360) | human gut metagenome | biome: human gut; feature: human-associated habitat; material: faeces | place: Denmark | collected 2008/2010 | reverse complement strand
CCCACTACAGAGGTATGATACGTCAGTCACAAATACAAGACTTAGTAGAAAAACAACAACTTAATCTGGGCATTCCCATGTATCCACCTTATAAATTGGAAAGAGAGGACTATGGCGAAAAAGACTAAAAACAGCGCACATATATTATTCAGATATTCTATCATTATAACGTTGACATTGATGTTTGCCGGCTGGATTATTACTAAGGCCGCACATACCTGCTTTATCGACGCCAGACACTGGAATGCAAAGGCTATGTCCGAACTCTCACGCATTGATACATTAAAACCGTATCGGGGTGATATTCTAGCTTCAGACGGACGCATCATGGCGACAGACATTGTACTATATCATGTTCTTATAGATTTTAAAGCTTCCAAATTCGATAAAGACACTATTTTCCTCAAAGAGCTTCCGGCCCTGAGCGAGGCTCTGGCCAGAAAATTTCCTAATAAAACAGCAAAGCAATATAATAAAGATATCCGCAAAGCTTACGAAAGAAGAGACAAACACAGAAATTACGTTCTGGTAAGGGATGTTTTCGACAAAGATTTTCAAGAGATAAAAACATTTCCTTTTTTTAATCACAAAAGATATCAAAGGGAATTTGCATCTCATACCGGATTGCATATATGCCGTCCCGAGGATGCAAAAATACAACGGCTGAAACCTTTCGGTTCCATGGCTTCACGGGCTATCGGTAATGTGGATGAAAACCAGTGCGGTTCCAGCGGCCTTGAAAAATCATTCGATAACTTACTGAAAGGGAAACCGGGCCAACGTGTAAAAAAGCAAGTGACCAGCGGAATTATCGGCTGGGAAGAAACACCTCCTACCAGAGGAGTAGATGTGAAAACCACACTCGACATAGACATACAAGATATAACAGAACAATCCTTACTGGATATCATAAAGCCTATTAATGCACAATTCGGCGTTGCAGTAGTCATGGAAGTTGCCACCGGAGATATCAAGGCAATGTCAAATCTTACACGCACTTCCAACGGTGATTATTATGAAGGAACGAACGAAGCGGTAAGAGCATACGAACCGGGGTCTACAGTAAAAGCTCTGTCAATGATGATCGCACTGGACAAGGGAATCGTAAGACCGCACGACCTGGTCAACGTTCATAACGGAAGGTTCCCGTTTCCGGCAAACAAGCCGATAACCGACACCCATCCGCGAGCACAAATCACCGCAGAACAATGTATATGGTACTCTTCGAACATCGGATTATCGGTCATAACTTTAAAAGGCTTCGGAGACAACCCCGACGGTTTTGTAAAAGAAATCGAACGTATCGGGTTCACAGATCCTCTTAATTTACATATTCCCGGAGCAGTTATACCACAAATACGGCACTTAAAAAATAACCTGGAAGGAAAAATAGACCTTACCCGTATGTCTTACGGATATTCCACTGCCATACCGCCCATTTATATTCTCGCTCTGTACAACACCATAGCCAATAATGGTAAGTTCGTACGTCCCAGACTTGTAAAAGAGCTTATTAAAGAGGGAAAAACCGATTCGATATTCAATACCGAATACATACGGGAACAAATGTGTAAACCGGAAACAGCCCAAGCTCTCCAGAAAATGTTATTCGGCGTCGTATTCGAAGAAGGAGGAACTGCCCGGGCCGTTCGTTCGGACAAAGTAAAAATAGCAGGAAAGACAGGAACAGCGAAAGTGTCGAGGGGCAAAGAAGGATACAGCGGATACCGTATTACATTCTGCGGTTTCTTCCCGGCCGAAAATCCCCAATATTCCTGTGTAGTCACTATTTCGGAACCTGACCTTCCGGGTATGCCGTCGGCAGCCCGCTATTCCGGAGGTGTGTTGAAAAGCATTGCGGAAAAAATGTTCGCCATGGGCTTGTTAGATACCCATCTGGAGATTAAACGCGATACCGTCCGTCCTTTTGAACCTCGTATAAAAACCGGATCGGAAGAGGCCACATATACGGTTTGTAAAAATCTCGGGCTGATATATGACAAAGAACAACAAAACATCCAACACGACTTAGATAAAACATATACCTTCGTCCCTAATGTTACGAATATGGGTGCAAAAGATGCGCTATATATTCTCGAAAAGTCAGGGCTTAAGGTTGGTCTGAAAGGAAAAGGAAAAGTAAAAACCCAATCCATACCTCCCGGTACGGCAATTCGTAAAGGACAAAAAATATGGATTACATTAGAGATATAAGAAGCTGTTTACAATGGAATTAAAAAAGTTAATACAAGACATAAAGCCCCTTTCACACCAGGGTAATCCTGTAGAAAAAGTAGCCGGGATAGATTCCGATTCCAGAAATATTCGCGATAATTTTCTATTTGTCGCCGTACGTGGAACGAATACCGATGGGCATGAATATATAGACAAGGCAATAGAACAAGGAGCGGTTGCAATAGTTTGCGAAGAAATTCCCGCGAAAACAGATAAAAAAATATTGTATATCCAGGTAAAAGACAGCGCAGAAGCACTGGCACGCTTAGCTTCAGCTTGGTACGGATATCCTTCACGTGAACTGGTCTTAACCGGAGTTACGGGAACAAACGGAAAAACTACCACGGCGACTTTGCTATATGAAATGTTTCGCTTGTTCGGAGAAAAAGTAGGCTTACTTTCCACCGTATGCAACTATATTGACGACGTAGCCGTTCCTGCCACGCATACGACTCCGGATCCTATCCAGTTAAACGGGCTTTTACGCAGAATGGTAGACTCCGGATGCACCTACGCCTTTATGGAAGTCAGTTCCCATTCAGCCCAGCAACGTCGTATTGCCGGCCTTGATTTCAATGGAGCAATATTTACAAACCTGACACGCGACCACCTGGATTATCACAAAACCGTCGAAGCATATCTCAAAGCTAAAAAGCTCTTCTTCGATGAATTACCAGATAAAGCATTCGCCCTTACCAACCTCGACGATAAATCGGGAATGGTCATGCTACAAAATACCAAGGCCTCAAAACATACTTATTCACTGCGTACACCGGCCGACTTTAAAGGTTATATCGTTGAAAGCCGCATAGATGGAACTACATTACAAATAAACGGAAAAGAGGTTGAAGTAAGGTTCGTCGGAAAATTCAACGCATATAATCTGCTTTCGGTTTACGGAGCTGCTTGTTTGTTGGGCCGCAACCCGGAGGAGGTTCTCATTAAAATGAGTCTGCTTATGCCTGTCACAGGACGTTTCCAAACTCTTCATTCTCCCGACGGATATACAGTCGTCATTGATTATGCTCATACCCCTGATGCTCTGAATAATGTATTAGGTTCGATACGGGAAGTTCTCAGGAACAGAGGAGAGATCATAACAGTGGTGGGAGCCGGAGGAAACCGGGATAAAGGAAAACGTCCGCTCATGACACGTGAGGCTGTAAACGCAAGCGACAGAGTCATTCTTACATCAGACAACCCCCGCTTCGAAGAACCGGAAGATATACTGAAAGATATGCTTACAGGACTTGAGACACCGGAAGAACGGCGCAAAACCGTCTCCATCGCCGACAGAAGGGAAGCTATCCGTCTTGCTACTCAATTTGCAAAGCCCGGAGATGTGATACTCATCGCCGGAAAAGGTCATGAAAATTACCAGGAAATAAAAGGTGTGAAACATCACTTCGATGACAAAGAAGAAGTCGAAAAACTATTTGAAGAAACCAAAAGATAATAATATTACAATACGCAAAGGAAATGCTTTACTATTTATTTCAATATCTGGAAACTCTCCATATACCCGGTTCCAGGCTGTTTGACTACATCTCATTCCGGTCCGGCATCGCTCTCATTCTCTCCTTATTTATTGCAACCATCATAGGACGGCGCATCATAGATAAGTTACAACTCCTTCAGATAGGAGAAATCGTTCGGGATCTGGGCCTTGAAGGTCAGATGAGCAAAAAAGGTACTCCTACGATGGGAGGCATCATTATTATCATAGCCATTTTAATTCCCTGCCTGTTGGTAGGAAAGTTAAGCAACATTTACATGATTCTCATGTTGGTTACAACCGTATGGCTGGGAAGTCTGGGATTTCTCGATGATTATATAAAGGTTTTCAAAAAAGACAAAGAAGGACTTCACGGCCGTTTCAAAATCATTGGACAAATAGGATTGGGGCTCATCGTAGGCCTCACCCTTTATCTGAGTCCCGATGTAGTAATACGCGAAAATGTACAGGTAAAAGGGGTAAACAACGAAGAAGTAATAAAGTATACGCCTGAAAATATCAAATCCACACAAACAACCATACCGTTTTTCAAAAATAATAATTTCGATTATGCCGATCTTGCAGGGTTTATGGGAAAGCATGCACAAGCCGCAGGTTGGGTAATTTTCGTATTAATGACTATATTCGTGGTTACCGCCGTATCGAACGGCGCCAATCTTACGGACGGTCTTGACGGACTGGCGACCGGAAGTTCTGCCATCATAGGGTTGACTCTGGGAATACTGGCATATCTTTCGGGGCACATCGCTTACGCTTCCTACCTGAATATAATGTATATCCCGGGAAGTGAAGAACTGGTGGTATTCATCAGCGCTTTCATTGGAGCAACCATAGGTTTCTTATGGTATAATGCGTATCCGGCCCAGGTATTTATGGGAGATACCGGAAGTCTTACTTTAGGAGGAATTATCGCTGTTTTTGCCATAATTATTCACAAAGAGCTTCTTATACCTATTTTATGCGCTATTTTCCTGGTGGAAAACCTATCGGTAGTATTGCAAGTCGCCTATTTTAAAATAACTAAGAAAAAATACGGTGCTGGAAAACGAATATTTAAAATGACACCGTTGCACCACCATTTCCAGAAATCCGGAAACTCAGGAATAGATGCATTGATACAACGTCCTTTCAATGCCGTACCTGAATCCAAGATCGTGGTACGTTTTTGGATCGTGGGAATCATGTTGGCTGTCATCACTATTGTTACACTTAAAATGCGGTAACCAAAGGAGGAATAATCATGGAAAGTAAAAGAATCGTAATTTTAGGAGCAGGCGAAAGCGGTGCCGGAGCTGCCGTCCTGGCAAAAGTGAAAGGATTTGATGTTTTTGTATCAGATATGTCCCGGATACAAGACACTTATAAAAAATTGCTCGAACAGCATGATATCACTTGGGAAGAAGGACAGCATACCGAATCTCTTATCCTAAATGCAGATGAAGTAATTAAAAGTCCGGGCATTCCCGATACAGCTCCTGTAATCGTCAAAATAAAAGAAAAAAACATACCTGTAATTTCTGAAATTGAATTTGCAGGCCGCTATACTCATGCGCGAATGATCTGCATCACCGGCAGCAATGGAAAGACCACGACCACCCTGCTCACTTATCATATACTCAAAAAGGCAGGGCTCAAGGTAGGATTGGCCGGAAATGTAGGAAAAAGCTTAGCACTTCAGGTAGCTACGGAAAACTTCGATTACTACGTTATCGAATTAAGCAGCTTCCAACTGGACAATATGTATGATTTCAAAGCTAATATTGCGGTATTACTGAATATCACCCCCGACCACCTGGATCGTTACGGTTACAATATGGAAAATTATGTCGATGCAAAATTCCGTATCACACAAAACCAGACCGAAGAAGACGCATTTATTTACTGGAATGACGATCCTGTCATAAAAGAAAAATTACAAAATCTACAATTAAAGGTCCAAAAATATCCTTTTGCCGAAACTCACAAACAAGATGTGAAGGCGTACAAAAAAGATCACGAAATACATATAGAGACTTTGGGAGACGAAATGATCATTAACGAAGAAAAATTATCTCTTCACGGACGCCACAATTTATATAATTCTATGGCAGGCCAGCTCCCTGCCCGTCCGCTAGCGTAACTTTTAGACATAAAAAAAGATGAAATAAGAGAAGCGTTGAGCGATTTCGAAGCAGTAGAACACCGGCTTGAAAAAGTAGCAAAAGTACGGGGTGTACAATATATCAACGACTCAAAAGCAACTAATGTAAATTCATGCTGGTACGCTTTGGAAAGTATGACTACTCCCGTCGTACTAATATTAGGAGGAAAAGATAAAGGAAATGATTATACCGAAATCGAAAAGTTAGTAAAAGAAAAAGTTACGGCTCTGATCTGTTTGGGAGCGGATAACTCGAAACTTCATGAATTTTTCGACGGAAAAGTACCTTACATCGCCGATGCAGGTTCCATGAAAGAGGCTGTAATCAAAGCAAGTGCGGCGGCACAACCCGGAGATACGGTGCTACTATCTCCATGCTGTGCCAGTTTCGATCTGTTCAAAAGTTACGAAGACCGCGGTATACAATTCAAAGACTGTGTAAGAAATTTATAATCACATTGCATAAATACGTTTTATAATGACCGATACCGAAAAGAACATATCCGGAGAAGAAAAAAAACTTCCCGATGAAAAAGCTCCTCAGAAATCACAACTACAGGGAGACCGCTACATCTGGGGAATCTTTATCACATTATGTCTTATCTCTGTGGTTGAAGTTTTCAGTGCTTGCAGCCAGGAGATCAGGAACGGAGCCAGCGTATTCAGTCCCATATTCAAGCACGTTATATTACTTATAGGGGGAGGAATGCTGGTCTACGGCATTCAGCATATCCCTTACAAATGGTTCAGAACTCTACCTATATTGGTCGTACCATTATCCATAGGTCTGGTCTTTTACACTATATTCTTCGGAGATTATATCAACGGTGCACGCCGAAGCTTCACCTTATTAGGTATATCGGTGCAACCGGCCGAGCTGGCAAAACTGGCAGTCGTGCTTTCAATGGCATACATACTGGCAAGAAACCAGATAACCAATGGCGTAAGAAATAAAGCGATTATCTGGTGCCTGATTCTTGTCGCAATATTTTCCGCACTATTGATAACACAAGGTCTTACCAACACATTATTACTGGTCTCGATAAGTGGTAGTATGATGCTGATAGGTGGTGTGGAATTCCGCAAGATTGGACTTATTTTATGCGTTCTCATTACCGCAGGAGCAGTAGGATTCGCCGCCATGTCGGGTAAATCCGAAAAGATAGAGAAAGCTCAGACAGAGCTGGCCACAAAACATGTAGAACGAAGCGGGACATGGAAAAAACGTTTGGAATATTTTTTCGTAGGCGACAGTATTCCCGAATATTCAAAACCTACGACCTCTTACAACCGCCAGCAGCATCATGCTGCAATGGCTCTAGCCAATGGTGGTGCTATAGGGGTATTTCCGGGAAACAGCCGGGAAAACTCTCGTTTACCATTGGCTTATTCCGATTTTATCTATGCCATTATTATTGAAGATACCGGATTTATAGGCGGTCTGGTAGTCATGTTTCTATACATTTCATTGCTTATCCGCGCCGGACTTATCGCCCGCAAATGTACCAAAGCTTACCCGGCTCTACTCATTATGGGCATAGCTTTAATGATCGCATTTCAGGCATTATTCCACATGGCTATCGTAGTAGGAGTTTTTCCCGTATCAGGCCAACCGCTGCCTCTTATCAGCAAAGGAGGATCTTCGATGATAATAGCCTGTATAGGTTTCGGTATGATGCTCAGTGTAAGTCGTACGGCAATTCATGAAGACGATAGCGGAAATATTACAGAAAATAAAAATCAGGAAAATATCCCTGAAGACATCAAGGCTATTAATCCAACGAATATTTGAATATGACAAATAATAACAACCACATAAAAGTTTTGATTAGCGGAGGCGGGACAGGAGGACATATTTTCCCGGCCATAGCAATAGCTAACGCAGTCCGTACAAAACATCCGGAAGCCGAAATCCTTTTTATAGGAGCAGAAAACAGGATGGAGATAGAGAAAGTTCCGGCTGCAGGATATGAAATCATAGGACTTCCTGTGTATGGCTTTAACCGGAAAAATCTGCTGAAGAATGCAAAAGTGATATATAAACTTTTGGAAAGTATCCGCAAAGCACGCATTGCCATAAAAACTTTTAAACCCGACATAGCTGTAGGCGTAGGCGGATATGCAAGCGGACCAACACTATGGGTAGCATCCCGTATGGGTATCCCGACCCTCATACAAGAACAGAATTCCTACGCCGGTGTCACTAATAAATTATTATCTTCCAAAGCTTCCGCCATTTGCGTAGCATACGAAGATATGGAACGTTTTTTCCCGAAAAACAAAATAAAACTTACGGGAAATCCTATTCGTCAGGATTTATTAAACAGCTCTTGTACGCGGGAAGAAGCCGCGATGTTTTTCGGTCTTGACCCGGCTAAAAAGACGATATTGATTATCGGAGGTAGTCTGGGAGCACGCACTATAAACCAAAGCGTGACAGCGCATCTGGGGAAACTGGCAAAAAGCGATGTCCAATTAATATGGCAAACCGGCAAAAATTACGATGACAAAGCAAAAGATGCTCTCAGCAAAATAAAAGCAGAAAATATAAAACAAATGCCATTCATCTCCAGGATGGATATGGCATACAAAATGGCCGACTTGGTTATTTCCCGGGCAGGTGCCAGCTCCATATCGGAATTATGCCTGTTAGGTAAACCGTGCATTCTGGTACCCTCTCCTAATGTAGCGGAAGACCATCAGACAAAAAATGCCCAGGCACTTTCTTCGCGGGGTGCCGCAATCCTTATCAAGGATAACGAAGCTGTGGAGAAATTAATACCCAAGGCCCTATCCACTATCGGGAATACGACTTTATGCGATAAAATGAATAGCGAAATACTGGCACTAGGACAACACGATTCAGCGTCACGTATTGCCGAGATGATTATAGAGTTGATAGAGAAAAACAGAAAATAAATGGAACATTATAAATCGATATATTTTGTAGGAGCCGGCGGTATTGGCATGAGTGCTCTGGAACGTTATTGCCTTGCAAAGGGCATGAAGGTAGCCGGATATGATAAAACACCTTCACACCTGACCGACCAGCTACAAAGTGAAGGCATTGAACTCTTTTTCGATGAAGATGAAGATTCTATTCCTTCTTACTGTAAAAATCCGGAAAATACATTAGTAATATACACTCCAGCCATACCGGAAAATCACAAAGGACTGGAATATTTCCGTAACAACGGATTTAAGGTAATAAAGAGATCAGAACTATTAGGACTTATCACAAGTTCAAGTAAAGGTCTATGTTTCGCCGGTACACACGGTAAAACGACGACATCCAGCATGGCTGCCCATATTTTTCATCAGTCCGCAATAGGATGCAACGCTTTTCTGGGTGGGATTTTAAAAAATTATGACAGTAATCTGATTCTTTCGGAGACTAGTCCTTTCTCTATTATTGAAGCCGACGAATACGATCGTTCGTTCCATCGTCTGCATCCATATATGGCAGTAATTACAGCAACTGATCCGGACCATTTTGACATATATGGCAATGAAGAGGCATACCTGGAAAGCTTTTCTCATTTTACCTCTCTCATCCAGCCCGGAGGATGTTTGATCATGAAAAAGGGCATCAAAGCCATTCCCCGTGTTCAGGAGGGAGTTAAAATCTATCAGTATTCGGCAAACAAAGGAGGTGACTTCCACGCCGAACATATCAGGATAGGTAACGGACAGATCATATTCGATTTTATAGCACCCGGAGACTCTATACCGGATATCGAACTGGGAGTTCCGGTAGAGATAAACATAGAGAATGCTGTCGCATCAATAGCGATCGCATGGCTCAACGGTATTCCGGCACAGGATATTCGTAAAGCTATGGCTTCATTCAAAGGAGCCAAACGGAGATTTGACTTTTGGGTAAAAGAAAAAAATATAGTGATGATCGACGATTATGCACATCATCCCACCGAGCTGCGCGCTACCCTGAACACTGCCAAGGAGATGGGCTACAAGCGTCTGATCGCCGTCCACCAGCCGTTTACATACAGCCGCACCAAGATGCTGTTCAACGACTTTGTGGATGTGCTCAAGATCCCCGATATCACCGTTCTGACCCCGATCATGGGCAGCCGTGAGCCCAACGATCCCACCATTACCAGTGCAAAACTGGCCGCTCAGATTCCCGGCTCTGTTCTGGTGAACAGTCTGGAGGAGGCCGCCGAGTGGGTCAAGCAGAACGCCCGGGAGGGCGATTTGGTCATCACCCTCGGCTGCGGCGACATCTACAAGGCCAGCAAGATGATGGTGGCTGACAACCAGTAAAGAATCTGCTATACAAAAAGAGGAACGACAGCTGTCGTTCCTCTTTTTTTCGTTGATCCGGGTCAGTTCCGCGAGCACTTTTCCGCGTCGATGGCCAACACGAACATCAGCACATAAAGCGCATCCTTCGGGTCGGTGATGTCCAGAACGTAGGTGTCCGTCCAGTGGAACGGTTCCTTGGACACGGCAG
>OGRG01002498.1_pt1 | contig 10385 bp, 11 predicted proteins | sample 1553501 | NCBI WGS metagenome assembly OGRG01 (sample SAMEA2580018, study PRJEB22360) | human gut metagenome | biome: human gut; feature: human-associated habitat; material: faeces | place: Denmark | collected 2008/2010 | reverse complement strand
GTATTCTATATATTTTATATTATTTCTATGATTATTTTATGTTACTTTTCTTACCAATTTGGTGGCACTTTTTTGGAAACAAATACGATAGATTATAAAGAAAAAGTATTAGATGACTTCGAAAATAAATTATGTGAATTAAAAATTGGAAGTAATAATTGTATTGAGAGATTAATTGAACAATGTAAAGAATATGAAGATGTAGAGAAAGATGTAGGATTAAAAAAAATTAAATATATTGTTGGAATAGCAATTATTCCTTTAATTACTTCAGCAGGAACTTTGATTATATCTAAAATGAATGATGAATGGAGAATAGTAATATTTCTTGTTTCTGCTTTGCTAATTGGTGTTGGTTTTATAATTTTTAATTTATTATATGATTCATATATTAAATTTGTTTATGAGTACAATTATTTGGCGAAGAAAATGAGATATGATTTAGAATTAATCTTGGCTAGTAGAAAATAAATAATATAATATGCAATTTTGATATTATTTTGTGATTAATTTTTATGACAAATTAGCATAATTTGCGATACATAGCGGAGGAAAAAATGGGTATTAAGATTCCAAAGATAGCATTTATAAAATACTCTATCAATGATGTTAAAATTTCTGAAAATGTTAGAAGAGAACGAATAGCAGATTTAAGGAAAAGAACAGATGTCTTGGTAATTGATGACGAAAATTTTGAACCAAAAGATTTTCTTGAAAAGAATAATTATAGGTTAACTATTAAGCATGATATTGACAATACAAAAGATGTTAGTGAGTATCCTATTATTTTGTGTGATATAAGAGGTGTAGGAACAAAAATTTCTCCGGCATTCGAAGGTGCATTTTTAATTAAGGAAATAAAGAAAAATTATCCAGAGAAGATTGTTATAGCTTATACGGCAAGCCAATATGATCCTTCATATAATGGTTATATCAGAAAAGCCGACAATGTCTTACCAAAGGATTTAAGCATGGAAGATTGGCTTGAACAACTTGATAAATATATTTATATGCTTGCAGATCCTGTTGAACAATGGAAAATTTTAAGACAAAAATTATTTAATGTGGATGCTCCTTTAATTGATGTTGCAAAATTGGAAAGCTCATTTGTAGATGCATATTTAAGAAATGAATTTGACAATTTTAAGAAGCTTGTTGAGAAAGAAACATCAGAAGATGTGAAAAATTTAGCAGGTGATTTTATTGCAAATGTTGTCAATCGCTTGGTTAGAGGGGATTAATATGAGAACATTATTACCTACAATATTTGAAGAAAAATTTTATGATGGTAAAGTTATAAATTCTGTTGGAAACTGTTTTCAAAAATATAATTGTGAAGCATGTAAAAAATTTTATCAAAAGCTAAATAATCAAGAGGAAGGATATTATACATGTCCATCGGGGTATACTGTTTATCATCAGATTATTGGTAATAGTCATAGATTTATATGTGGAATTTTTGTGAAGGGACATTTTAATAAAATTAAGTCAAAAAAATTTCAAAATATTAGAATTTTAAATGAACAATTTTTTGAAGATATGATGATTGAACAGAATACATATATTCAAATGCAAGAGAATACCGAAATGAAAGAGGAAGTTCAGAGAAATCTTTTGCATGACATAAAAAAACTTGATAGTTTAATCAAGAATAAATCGGAAAATATATTACGTGATTATGGAAATGCTGCAGATGACTATAAGGATATATTAAGTAAGGTAAGAAATATTGAGGCTATGGAATCACTTATTTCATGTAAATATGCGGTGTATGATTTGGCTGCAAATTTAGGGATGATAGATATTTTATCATCTTCAAGTTCTGATATATGTGTATATAGAAAATTTGATAAAGTAAGATATATATTGTTGGAATACAAAAATAAGGGAATTGATATTTCTTTTAAAGGAGAGACGAATTTTACATATAAAGCTAATCTAGTTCATTTTGAATTATTGCCTTTTTTACTTCTTGAGAATGCTGTAAAGTATAGTATTGGAAATCATGATGTGGTTGTTTCTTTTGAAGAATATCATGATAGTCTGTACGTTTACATTAAATCATTTGGTCCATATTGTGAAGAAAGAGAGATATCGAACATTTTTAATAAGAATTATAGAGGAAATAATGCTAGTAAATATGTTAGTGATGGCACGGGAATAGGTTTATTTTTAGTAAAACAAATATGTGATCAGTATAATATTGATATAAGAATAAGCAGTGATTATGTGAAAAATATTAACGGAATCCCGTGTGGATATTTTAAAGTGGAACTTATTTTCTAAAGTTTAATTGTAAAATGTAATGAAAATAGGAGGGGCGATTATATGATATATCTTGATAATACGCAGAGTATTTTAAGCAGTTATCTAAATAATACAGAAAAAATAATGAATCATCTTTTAGAATCAAAGCCATTTTGTGGTATAGCGAGAATACTTACGAATCTCGATTTAGGATTTCCACATGATGTAGTACGTCTTGCAGGGGGATTTGCGACAGGTATATGTGTCTCATGGCAATCTGAAATACCTTTTATTCCGATAGATATTTGTATGAATGTATGTACAGTTTCGTTATATGAATTAGGAGATTATGTTGATTTAAAAGAAGAAGAATTCAAAAAATTGACAAAAAATTTGAATGCTAGTTCCTATATTTCAAATTTTCATAGAGGTAATCATTTTATAAGTCTTTTGGAAGATATTTACACAAGTAAATACTATATTATGATTCATTCATCGGCTGCTGAATTTGAAACTTTATATAATGGTTTATATCCGGTGGAGGGGAATTTCTTCCATTCAAATATAAATTATTATCATGATGAGGGAAGATATGTTCGCTATTTATCTGGAAAATCAGCGGAATTATTTTATAGATTGATAAAAAATGCATATGAATATAACCAAAATAGACATGATTTTATTATAAATTCTTTATTAGGAAATGTGAATTTGATAGTAAATTGTAAACACTATCATCATTATGGCATGCCAGATAGTAATATTGCATTGCTTGGAAGTCACATAATAGGTAGAGGACAGGAAACACCTTTATTGACTCGTGAAGGTGAAAATGTGTATTTAATAAAATATCATGATATTAAAGAAAAAAAATTACAATTATTTGATAACAAAAAGTTATTTATAACACCACATGGTTTAGGAAAGCAGCATTGTAGAGATTTCAAAATATATATTGATGAGAAAAAAAAGTATTTGCAACTTGATTCACTACAATACAAAATTAAATATGGAGAAAGTTTGAGAGAACATCCGGGATTAAGGATAAGAACGCTTGATATGAAGGATTATTTTAAGAAGTTATCGTCTTTATATAGTTATAGTATTTTAAGTGAGTTTAAGCAGATAATTTCGTATAACAAAAATGGATTTATAAGATGGAAATAGCTGATGATGTGATAGGAGCTTTTGCATATGTTAATTGCAATATGTGGGATTGATGGTGCAGGGAAAACTACTCATGCAAATATGCTGGTAAAAAGATTTAAGATAAAAGGCTATAAGGCAGTTTATATGAGGCAGCATACCAGTGATTATTATACCGACAGTAAATTAAATAAAATGTTGTTTGATGGTTGTCGTGAAACAGGATTTCTAGAAGAACTAGCAAAGTATTCGGCATTTGATAGAATGAAACAACTAAATAATAATATTATTCCACAATTAGAAGCTGGTAAAATAGTTGTATTGGATAGATATGTGTTTTCGTCATATTCATATTATAAATCGAGAGGATTAAACCTTAATTGGTTGATGAAAATAAATAGTATTATGTTACCAGATATTACAATCTGTTTAGACATACCAATAAATGAAGCTCGTAAAAGAATTAATAGAAGAAAAAAGATTACAGTAGAAGAGAAAAACGACAGTTTTCTTCAAAACATAAGATATAATTATTTGAATCAGATATGGGGAAAAACTCCTAATTATTGTATTATAGACAGTTCCAAAGATATAGAAAAGGTTCATGATGGTATTTGTAAAATAATTGATAGAATGACAGTATATAAAATAAGTTAATGGAGAAGAAAACTATGGGTAGGTTTAAATTAATTCAGAGATTAAAGAGAAGAAAGCGATTATTGATTTGGCTATCTATAGTTAGTGTCGTAATTATTATTGTTATGATTTGGTCATATGGAAAAATGACATGTAAGACATTAATTTTTAATTTAAGTACAATGATAGCTTCGGCTTTAATTTCTACATTACTTGCTATACACATGACAAAGGATGATATTATGGAGAACGACTATAGTGAGAAAAAAGAATATTTTGGAATATTGACTTTTGAGAACGGATATAGGAGCGTATTTCAAAATAATGAAGCACATTATTTTTTGAAAGCAAATTGTTGGAAGCAGTTTTTTAGAGATTCAAAAGATCATAAGGTTGTAATAGTTGCCGTACATGCTAATGGTTTTTTTGAAGACGATGAAATACGAAAGTGTCTTTTGGAATTATGCTTAGAAAATGAATTTAAAGTATATATTTTTTTGGCGAATCCTTATAGTGAAGAGGTTATTCAAGAATCCTATGCAGAACAAAAAACTAGACCTGATCATATTAAGAAAAAGATAATAAATACATATGAAATGTTTCAGGATGACATCAACAAATTAGATCAGAATGTATTGAATAATGAAAATAAGCCATCACATATATTAAAGAATAGATTTAATATAAAATTTAGTAATACATTGCCTAAAGCCTTAATTTTTAGAACAGGACAATATATGGTTGTTAGTCCATATTCATTTGAAAGTCCGGAAAAAGCCCCAACATTGATAGTAGAAAGTTCAAAAGCAAATGCCTTTTATGATAATTACGAAAGATATATTGATAAGCTTAATAATAACTCAGTGAATTATGAAAATATAAGAAAACATATTTCTCCAAACGCTTTTTTTGACCAAAAATATAGAGAGTTATCAAAGGAATTTAAGGAGGAGTTGAAAAATTGTACAAGTCTGGATATTTTAGGGTTAGGTCAGAAGCATATGATATCTCAGTTGGGGTCTCAATTTGTCAGTTTGGTTCAGCGCAATGCCACTCTTAGAGTTGTTTTGGGAGATCCAAATGGTAGTAGTACAGTTATGTGTGTTCAGAGGTCTTTGCGTCATGATAATGTTCAGGAGGCAGTAGAAGAACATATGATTGCTATTAATGAACTTATACGCATTAAGAAGACTTACTCAGAACAAAATGTTAATGTATATATTTGGGATTGCTTTTTTCCGTATACATTATATATTTTCAATTATGATCCGAAAAGAAAAAATAATAAGAATAAATCTATAAAAATATTTGTGTGGTTGACAAATTTATTTGAAGAAGCTGATAAGAGACAAGGATTTATTGTTGATGAGAAAATGGATAAAGATATTGTAGAAAGTTACATAAAACAATATAATTCTGTTTTAACAAAAGCAAAAGAAATAAAACAGGAATTGTTTAATAAATCATGTAATTGAATAAAATGAAAATTATATCTTTAATAAGGAGTTATCAATTAATGAGTGAAAGCAGAACAAAAAGTGCATCTAGAAGTATAATATGGGGAATTATTAATAAAGTAATAGCCATTATTCTTCCTTTTGCAACCAGAACAGTAATGATCTACGTTATGGGAATGGAATATGTTGGCTTAGGGAGTCTTTTCTCTTCAGTACTGCAGGTGTTGAGTTTTGCTGAGTTAGGAATAGGTTCTGCTCTTGTATTCAGTATGTATAAGCCAATGGCAGAAAATGATGATAAGAAAATATGCCAGCTACTCAATTTTTATAGAAAAACCTATAGAATTATAGGTAGTGTTATTTTTGGTGTTGGAATTATTATAATGCCTTTTATAAAGTTATTGATAAAAGGTGATGTTCCAGCAGACATAAATATATATATATTGTTTGGTATATATTTATTAAACAATGTCATTGGATATTTTATGTATGCGTACAAGCAGTCTTTGCTTACTGCGTCACAGAGAGTCGATATAGTTAGTAAGATTGCTATGATATTGCAGTTGCTATCAGGAATAGTTCAGATCGTGTTAATGGTTACTACAAAGAACTATTATATGTATGCAATAATTCTTCCATTAACAACACTATTTAATAACATTCTTGTGGGCTTTGTCACTGATAAGATGTTTCCACAATATAAATGTACCGGTGATTTGGACAAGCATGAGCTAAACGACATTAAGGTGAAAGTTGGTGGAATGGTTTTCCAAAAAATAGGAGGAATAGTTTTATCATCAGTTGATACTCTTGTAATTTCCAGCTTTCTGGGATTGACACAGTTGGCTTTATATCAGAATTATTATTATATATTTACGGCATTGAATGGATTTTTTGCAGTAATACAGCAGGCAATGATTCCGTCAATAGGAAACGAAATTGCTTTGAATGATGTAAATACTAACTATAAAGAATTTAAGAAGTTTAATTTTATATATGTTTTAATTGTGTCATGGTGTACAGTTTTTCTCATGTGCTTATACCAGCCGTTTATGCAACTTTGGGTTGGTGAAAAAAATATGTTTGGAATAGTTATGGTGTTGCTGTTTGTTGCATATTTCTTCGTGTTTAAATGGTGTGATATGTTGTATATATATCAGGATGCATGTGGACTGTGGTGGGATACCAGATTTGTACCTTTTATTGCTTCCATAGTTAATCTTGTTGTCAATATTGCGTTGGTTAAATTAATTGGGCTGCCTGGTATATTGATATCTACCATAGTGTCTATTGCCTTTATATATGACATAGGATATGCAAAGGTTATTTTTAATACATATTTTAAAAGAGTCAGACACGGATTATCACGCTTTTGGAAACGACAGTTTTTCTATCTTATAAGCACCGCCATAGTGGTGGTGATTACATATTATATATGTTCGTTTATAAAAATGAATAGTTCGTTATTGACATTGATAATTAATGCAATAATTTGTGCAGTGGTTCCGGCAATATGTTTTATTGTATTTTATTGTTGGCTCCATGAATTTAAGGGCGCACTAGAGCTAGTACGTAGAATTACAAAAAGATAGTATCCTGGAGGTGAAGTAATGGGTATTTTATTTAAAATATATAGGCGATTGAGATATATTATTAAAATAAAAGGTAATGGCAGATTTCTGTTTAACAGGAAAGATATACTACAGATTGCGAAATCTTCGGATATTGTGGTAAATCAAATGCTGCAATTGTGTGGAGGACGATATAAGAACTGTAATGTGCCTTCTCTTTTGCTAGTAGAGAATGGTGCAAAAATAGAGTGTGATAATTTTTCATTCTATTATGGCGCAGATATTCAAGTGTTTAAAGGTGCGCATTTAAAGCTTGGTAAAAATAGTTTTATAAATTCAGGTTGTAAGTTAAGATGCCATAAGGAAATAACTATTGGAGACAACTGTGCAATATCACATGATTTTACAGTTATGGATTCGGATGCACATGCTCTGAATGGTTCCCGCAATACGAATCCGATACATATTGGAAATCATGTGTGGATAGGTACCAGAGTAACCATTTTAAACGGAGTTACAATTGGCGATGGTGCTGTCATTGCGGCAGGAGCGCTTGTGACGCAGGATGTACCGGCAGGATGTCTGGCTGGTGGGATACCGGCTAAGGTGATTAAAGAGAATGTTGAGTGGGAGATATAGAAATGAAACATTTTAGTAAACCATATACATATGCTGTTTGGACAAAAGATAGTGATGTCCGATTTAAAAGTACATCTGGTGGAGCATTTACAGAATTTGCAAAAAAAATTATTGATAATGATGGCTATGTTGTTGGTGCACAGTATGATAAAGACAATCTTGTAGAGCATGTAATGGTATCAGATTATGATGGGATTGAAAGGATTCGTCAGTCTAAGTACATACAGAGCAGAATTGGAAATGTTTATTGTGAAATCAAGGATAAGCTGAATCAGGACAAGCTGGTTGGATTTTGCGGTTCACCCTGTCAGGTTGCAGGATTATATGCGTATCTTGGAAAAGATTATGATAATCTGATTACTATGGATTTTATCTGCAGGGGGATGAATTCACCGAAAGCATACAAGGCCTGGCTAAATGAAATAGAAGAACAGGAAAAAAGCAAGGCTACACGGGTATGGTTTAAGTATAAAGATGGTGGCTGGAAGTCATCACCGAGAAGAACCAGAGTTGATTTTGCAGATGGCCATTTTAAGGTATATGAAGCAGAAAAAAACTTATTCATGTATGGATATCTGTCTTCAAATTTATACATAAGACCATCCTGTGGTAAGTGTGCATTTAAGGGTGTTCCAAGACAAGGAGATATTACTTTTGCGGATTTCTGGGGCATAGATGAGAAGTATGATGATGATAAAGGTACATCGCTGTTACTTATTAATTCGGATAAAGGAAATAAGCTTTTTTCATTGATTAAAGATAGGTTTGAAGCGCATGAAATGGATTTTAATTCTTTTTTTGAAGGAAATCCAATGTTTAGTGAATCAGTAAAAGTTCCAGCAGAGGCTAGTGCTTTTTTGAAGGATTTGGATTATATGTCATTTTCGGATTGTTTAAAGAAATATCATGGCTATCCTAAAAAAAATTTATTCATATTAAAAATTTTGAGAAAAGTCAAGAGAACGATTATAAACAGATGATATTTATGGAGTATAAAAATGAAGAGTCCAATTTTATTTGATAATAAAGAAGATTGTTGTGGGTGTGCAGCATGTTTTGCAGTCTGTCCGAGACAGGCTATTAGTATGGTGGTGGATAAAGAAGGATTTGAATATTCAAAGATTGATGAAAGTAAATGTATTAATTGTGGAAAGTGCTTAAGAGCTTGTCCTGTCAAGATAAATAAGCATTTTTAGTTATGTTTATGGTGATTATAATAAATTAATTATATTTTTAAGGGGGCAAATTATGAATTGCAAAAAAATTATGAAAAAATATCTGATTATTTTCGCACTTGTACTTGTTATAAGTCAAGCTAGAAATGAAAAAATACTTGCTTCAAGTGTTATTCAGATTATCGGACAGCCGCAGTCGGTGTCAGGAGAAGTGTATACACCGATTAGCATGAGTGTGACTGCAAGTGGAGAAAACTTAAGCTATCAGTGGGAATATTATGATGTAAACAGTGGAAGCTGGAAAGATTATGTTGGACAAACTGAATCAGTACTTAATGCACCAATATATTCCGACTGGAATGGACTTAGGCTTAGATGCAGAGTTGCAGATGTGACATCAATGGTTGTTTATAGTGACTATGCAACAGTTTATATTATAAACAACGAGGATTGGGAATTACCAATAATTTAATATTATAAAGAATAATTAGTTTATTATAATTGTGGTGCCGGTGCTATATTATGAGTATCGGCACCTTGGATATAGAAAATTAATGAGGTGAAAAGTGTTAGGCAGGATAAAATCATTAATAAAAAATTATATTATTTGGATTGCAGAACCAAAGAAGATGCTGTTTGATGATAATGGATATTTAAAAGAAGCACATGATTTTAGTTTGTTTATTTCAAGAAATAAAGACATACATTATGTTTTGAAGTATGGAAAAAAAATAGATACAAAATTTAAGCATAACTGGGTAGGTGCACAATGTTACAATAGTGAAGTCATATGTATTCCAAATGATGAGAATCGATTATTGAAAACGGACAATGAGTTTTTGGGAGCAGTAGCTGACGATGAGCTGTTTAAATGGACTGGTGGAACCATATGGGATAATAAAATATATTGTTTCCCACGTACAGCAAATAGCTTTTTGGTATGGGATGGAAAAGAGACGGGTATTATTCCGTTAATATATAAATACGAAAAAGAACATCATTATGGGGGAGTATGTACTAATAAAGGAATAGTATATCAGCCTCCGAGAGATTCAAATCATATATTGAAGACTGATTTGAATACAGGAAAATCTGATAAGATAATGATAACACCAAAATGTATAAAAGGTGGTCTTAGATATTGTGGTGCAGTTATACATCCAAATGGATTAATATATTTTTTACCGGAAAATAATAAAGTTATTGTTTTGAATCCTCAAAATGATGAATGGGCATATATAGGTAAGAAAGTACAGGGAATGGTATTTGATGCCAAGGTCGGTACTGACGGTAATATTTATGGCTTCAGTTCATATGGAACTGGCATAATAAAAATAACAACATGTAATAATACTGTACAAATGATTCATAGCGATAAATATTTCGGGGCTTACGGAACAAAATATGGTGTTAATGGATTGCTGTATAGTGTGCCGGGAGATGGAAAATATATATGGAGCTGTTGCAACACGCATTGAGTTATTTTCTATAACAACATCGATGAGCTCAAATAT
>OGRG01002497.1_pt1 | contig 10386 bp, 10 predicted proteins | sample 1553501 | NCBI WGS metagenome assembly OGRG01 (sample SAMEA2580018, study PRJEB22360) | human gut metagenome | biome: human gut; feature: human-associated habitat; material: faeces | place: Denmark | collected 2008/2010 | reverse complement strand
CTGCGCCGCCTTTGCCGCCTGGCGTACCTGTTCCTCGGTAGCATCTGTTCCCATACGGATATTTTCAAGAAGCGTGTCCTCCAAAAGAAATACATCCTGGAATACAAACGCGGTTAAGTCAGAAAGATTTTCGGTTTGAAGTTCTGTAACCGGGACGCCGCCAATCTTGATTGTCCCGCTGCTCACGTCCCAATAGCGGCCAAGGAGCTGTACCGCCGTCGTCTTGCCAGCACCGGACGGGCCGACAAAAGCATTTAAGCTGCCCGGTTCCAAATGAATATCAACGTCGGACAACGCATCCTTTCCGCCTTGTGTGTAGTTAAAGGTCACATTGTCAAAGTCAATACCATAACAGCCGGTTTTGGAAAGGGTTTGCTGTCCGCTTTTCATGGTTTCCATATCCATGATCTTCTTCACATTATCAAGGCCGCTGCCCAGCTCCATAGACTGCATAGCAATCGTCACCATGTTCAGGAAAGACGTGAAAAAGCACATAGTCAGCAGAATAAAGAGAAGATACGATGCCGCAGACAGCGAATCACGCAGATACAGCCAACCGCCCACCGGCAGCGTGAACAGAATGGCAGAATCCAAAACCACAAGAGCGATAGACAGCGGATTGCAGGACGATTCACACATCTTAATCCAACAGTCTGTATATATCTTCAAGGAATTTCGGTACTGCTCAAATTTTTCGGCTGTAAGGTGATACATTTTGATAACCGGCATAGCGGTGATAAATTCATTTGCGGAAGCGTTCAGCTTTTCCGTATCGCCTGCAAACTCGTCCGTCAAATCCGGGTAGCGCCCCATGAGGGCCATCGGAATTGCAATCCCCAAGATCATAGGAACCAGCATGATAAGCGCCATAATCCAGTTCAGCCGCAGCATGAAAATGAACATCATCAGAGGAACGACGATTGCCTGGGCCAGTTCCAAAGTGCTGTGGGCCAGAAAGGTTTCAATCCTGTCCACATCATCAAACAAGGTTGTTTTGATCTGTCCGGGCGCGTGTTCCTGAAAGAATCCAAGGTTGAATTTGGACATATGCTCCAATACTCTGACCTTGATTCTGTGCATGGTGTTGAAAGCCGCCGTATGAGAGCAGATACCGGCAAAGGATGTCAGGATTGCCTGTAAGACTGCTGCGGCAATGCCGATTCCGGCCCAACCAAGCATTGCGGGAAGCGTCACCTCCTGCTTGATTATCAGAAGCAGGATTTGGTAGACTACCAAATACGGGACGAAAGACAGGGCCGACGAAAAGACCGCCAGCAGCATCCCAAGGCTTAACTTGCCGCGCTCCTCTTTCGCAAGAGTAAAAACGTATGATAATCCGGTTCGTTTTTGTTCCATCGAAACGATACCCCTTTCTTTGAAATGTGCCAGTTAGATTTTGCTAACCTGACACAATCTACTTTACCCGCACGAAGTGGAAATTTCAATAGCCACCCCGCTTTACTGTTTGCATTTTGAAAAACGCTGAAAGTGCTGATATTTCTATGGTTTTCAGCGTTTTTGTTTCATATATTTTATAAAATCGTGACCGATAAATATTGGATTGTCACCTTTTTTTAAAGTGGCGCGCAGAAAGCCGGTATGATATACTATCAAGTAGAGAAAGGAGGCGGCGGTACAATGGTTCCATCTGTAATTGACTATTTGTTACAGCTCCCCGAAGCCATGCACTTTGCAAGGGTGCAGGAGCTTTGCGGCGACGGTGTTTTTTTCTACCGTATGCTTTCCGAATACGGAAACGGCACGTTCCAACTGATCGAGTTTGAGGACGATCTTCTTTTGATTTTGATTGGTGACTATACGCCCAAGGACACCTTTGAAAAGATCACTGAAATTTCAGAGGACTATATGGAGATCAGCCAGTTTGAAACGGACAGCAGTTCTTTCAAGATTGGTGGACGGAAAAAGAATCAGGTGGATAAGGGGATTTATTGCTATCTAAACACACAGAAGAAAACTTACACCTATTGCGAGGGCGGGAAGCCTGTTCGTTTTACGAAAGTGATTCTATCGCCCAAATACTTCAATACTTATTTTCGGCTGCATGACAGGAACAACGCCGAACTTCTCAACTCTGCAAGGGATTACATTCTCAAAAACCCCAGCCTGCCGGAACTCAACTTTGTGTTCCAGCAGATACGGGATTGTCAGGCAGAGGGGCATACGCTGAAAATCTATCTGGAAAGCAAAGTAATGGAGCTTCTTTCTCTTGTTGTGAAAGGCATGGAGCAGGAACAAAAACATATTTCTGTAAAGCTGGATTATAAGGACATCCGCAATTTAAGAAAAACGGTAACGGTGATGAAAAATGATCTGGCCGCATACCCGACAGGGGAAGAACTTGCCCAGATAGCGGGTATGAGTACAGCCCGGTATCAACTGGCATTTCGGAAGTATTATGGGACAACGCCGTATGAATATCTCAAGGAATTGCGGTTAAACCAGGCGCTGATTTTGCTAAAAAATTCTGATTATGGAATTGCTACGATTGCGGCTAAAGTCGGGTATCACAATTCCGGCCACTTTGCAAAATTGTTCAAGAAAGCCTATGGCCTCGGCCCCAGGGAATACAGGAATCTTCATGGAATTAAGTAAAGATCATCAGACCCCGGCCACGCTGCCGGGGCTTTGCTATGTCCAAACAGCCCGCCAACCTACGCATTTAGAGTCTGAAAACGACTGAAATTTCAAGGCTTTTCCGGCGTGGTTGCTGGGGCGGCGGTATTCTTTATCCCGTTGCCGCCGTATTGGGGTTCTAAATGCATAGAAACAAGCCATAATAAAGACGCCGGATGCAACGGCCAGCGGGCCGCCGTGTCCGGCGTCTGTCTATTCTTCATTTATGGGCTTTGCACTTTCCGCCATTTTTATGATTTCTTCATCCGCAAACGCATAGGGGCTATATTCCAGGATATAGCTCACCTCCGGCGAATATGTCCAGCACAGGTAGGATAGTTCCCCTCTTTCATAAAGGGCAGCGTCCCAATCCTGAATTTTCATTTTCTGGCAGGAATCGGCCCGGTCAGGATTAACGATTAGTTTGATTGCCTCTGTGTTTAGTCCCGTTATTTCCGCAGGATCGGCTTCATAATAGGTGGTTTTGAGTATGTAATAGTTGATCTCATTGCCCTCCTCGTCTCCATATTTGAGGGTGGCAACTAATTCCGTCATGGATTGCTTCTTGTACTCATCTCCTAAAGCGTTTTCAATCCGTCCCAACATTTCCTCCGGGTTCTCTGCTGGATTTGGTGATTTGCCTCTTATCACGATAAATACAAAGACCAGAATACAGACCACGACAGCACCGGCTAATCCGATTATTTTCTTTTTGTTCATACCACGCCTCCCTGTTTTGTGTGTTCAGAACACCAACTCGTTTATGATGGATGATGTGCCCCTTGCCGCTCCCATGACGCACAAGTTTTATAATCACCATCTTCCTGACAACACAAACATTCTACTACAAAACATTCAATCAGTACAGGTACAGGGACTAAATTTCCAACGTACCACCATATAATAATTAGTACAGTGACAGGGATTGGTGGTGATGCGGATGCAGCTAAATGAAGCCGTGAGTAAACGACTGGCAGAACTTCTTTCAGAACGGAACATGACACAGTACCAGCTTTTTATGAAAAGCGGGGTTCCGAAATCAACCATAGGGAACGTTATCAACTGTTCGTATGAATCCGTGAAGCTACGGATCATCCATGAAATGTGCCAGGGACTGGGCATTACCCTGTGCGACTTCTTCCAGTCGCCGCTATTTGACGATTACCATCTTGATCCATAAACTCCGATACAACCGTTTGGGATGTACCGGAGTTTTTTTGTTGGAGAAATGTATTGCAGAAGATATGGTTTCTTCGTTTTTAACGAACACAGCCATTTTACTTTTTCCAATTTTCCAAATTAGTTGAAGATTATTTCTGACAAAACAATTTCCTCTGCCTGCGCTTTCAGCGTGTTCATCAGCCCCACCCAGCGCATGGGGTCACAGGCTTTCAGTCCCTCGATGACGCCCGCCGCCTCCATCATGCGGGGCAGCATGGCATCCATCCGTTCACGCACCGCCCGGTCAATCTCCAACAGGTGCAGGTACAGCTTTTCGCTTAAAATCAAGCTGCTGTAAAGGCCGGGCCGGTGTTCCTTCAGGTAGCGTAGACGTCAACAACCTTTAAACCTGTATCTCCGTCCCATCCTTAAAGGTCACTCGGATGCCCTTCTCGCTGTACACCGTTACGAAATCCACCAAACTCGACCACAGCCGTTCATCAAACTCCGTGACTGGCGCTTGACCCTCAACTGTGTGGAGGAACTGCTCCAGCAACTTTTTGCGGTCAGCTTTGTCGGCGACCGCCTGGGTGACCTCATCAAACTGTGCCTTGACCGCTTCATATCTGCTGACCAGACCATTGTAACGCTGCGTATACTCGTCCTGGTCGAGGGCAACACGGGCGTTCTCCGTCACGCACCGCTCCACCAGTCCAACCACAACCTCCAGTTCTTCCTTCAGTTCTGTCTGTCGCTTTTCCAGTTCTGCACTGTCGCACAGCATGGCGATGACCATCTGCACATTGACAGATAATTCTTCCTTCTCGGAGAGCAGGATGTTGACTGCTCGGACAAATGCATCCTTGACCTGATCTTCCGTGACATGGGGCGTACTGCAGGGCTTTCCGCCTTTGTACTTGTGATTGCACTGGTAGATGACCCGGCGGTATTTATCTGTGGAGTGCCATACCTTCGAGCCGTACCAACATCCGCATTCGCCGCATTTGATCTTGGAGGAAAACATACTCACGCCGCTGTAGCGGTGCTTATCCTTCATCCGCCGCGCCATCTCCGCCTGGACATAGTCGAAGGTGGCAGGATCGATGATGGCTTCGTGGTTGCCCTCCACATAGTACTGCGGGACCTCGCCCTCGTTCTTTTTTGTTTTCTTCTGGAGGAAGTCCACCGTGAACTCCTTCTGCAGGAGCGCATCGCCTTTGTACTTTTCATTAGTAAGGATGCTGCGGACGGTGCTTTGGCTCCAGACTGCCTTGCCGCCCGGAGTCGGCAGTTTCCGCTCCGTCAGCTCCTTTGCGATGGCGTGGCAGGTCAGGCCATCCAGAAATAACTTGTAAATCAGCTTGACGGTCTTTGCCTGTTCCTGATTGACCACAAAGCCGCCGTTGGGACCCCGGTCGTACCCCAGGAACCGCTTGTAAGCCACGCTTGCCTTGCCATCGGCGAACCGCTTCCGCTGACCCCAGGTGGTGTTCTCCGAAATGCTCCGGCTCTCCTCCTGGGCAAGGCTGGACATGATTGTGATGAGCAGTTCTCCCTTGGCATCCAGCGTCCAGATGTTTTCCTTCTCAAAGTAGATTTCCACACCCTTTTCCTTCAGCGTCCGCACGGTGGTCAGGCTGTCCACTGTATTTCTGGCAAATCGGCTGACACTTTTTGTTACTATGAGGTCGATCTTCCCGGCAAGGGCATCCGCCACCATCGCCTTGAAGCCCTCGCGCCGCTTGGTATTGGTCGCAGAAATCCCTTCGTCCGTGTAGATAGCAACAAACTCCCAATCGTCCCGCCCCTTGATGTAATTCGTGTAATAGTCCACCTGCGCTTCGTAGCTGGTGACCTGGTCTTCGTGGTCGGTGGAGACGCGGGCATAACCGGCGACACGGCGTTTCCGCTTGCTGCCAATAGGAACGGCAGTATATTTGGTGATGGTCGCCGGGATCGCCGTTACTTTTCTCTGCGCCATTTGTCTCCACGCTCCTTCCGTAATTGCTTCATGTGTTCGCTCATCTGCCGGCGCCGCTCTGGCGTATAGGCGCCCTTAATGGATTCCTTAAATTTTGCCCTCTGCTCCTCAGTCCAAGGCCGCCCCACACGTTCCGGCGGCTGCCAGTTGCGGCTTACGGTTCTGCCATCCTTAAAACAGAAGCGGAGTTCGGAAGAGGAAAGCACCTCAGCTCGGTCGATCTTCTCACGAAAAGCGGCGGTGTCAAACGCATCCAGCCCAAGTACCTCTGCGGCCATCTGTTCCAGCAAATCCTCCCGTAGGCTGGGGGAATCGCAACTGTTATGCTCTGCGCACCGCCAGTGGATGACCTTGCTGCCATCTTTGCAGTTCCGTGTTGCCTTGCGGAAATTACAGCCGCAGGATACGCACTTTATCTTCCCCGTGAAACAGGATGCACCGATGGGATTCGTGCCGTTTTTGCGCCGTTTTGCGGATACTTCCGCCCGCCGCTCCGGCGTCCAGCAGTCCCGATGCCCTGTGTTCGGACAGGCCTTTGTTACCACACGACCATCCGCCATATGAAACTCCAGCGTATAGCGTTCCGGCACATCGATATGGTCCACCTTTTCCAAAAAGATAGCTTCATCAAATTCATCAAGCCCCAGAACTTCCGTACAGACTTTAACCATGTTTTTGTGGTTGATGGTGCCGCCCACAGGACAGCCGGTTCCTTTCTTCTTTTTCTTCTTACTGCCACAGTTCCAGAACTCCATATCGCCACGGTCTGTCCGCTTGTTGTGCATATAGCTCTGACCGCAGTATGGGCATTTGATTTTTCCTGTAAAGCAGGATGTGTTCAGGCTCTTGTTTGCCAGTGCGCCAAGTTCCCTGCGCCTTGCCATCTCCTCCTGCACAAAGTCAAAAGTGGCCTTATCGATGATGGCAGGATGGGTGTCCTCTACATAGTACTGGGGAAGTTCCCCTCGGTTCTTTTTCCGCTGCTTGGAGATAGGGTCGGAGATAAACTCCTTTTGCAGGAGAAGGTTTCCCGTGTAGGTCACATTGGTCAGCACCACCTTGATGTTGGAATCCACCCAACGGCAGCCGTCCCTGGTTGTGATGCCCTCGGCAGCAAGCTCCCGCTCGGTTTCCAACCGGGATTTCCCGTCCAGAAAGTTCTGGAAGATTCGCTTTACGATTTCCGCCTCCTCCGGCACGATGACCAGCTCGTCACCCTTCCAGCGGTAACCGTAGATACGGAAGTGTCCGTTGGGGATGCCATTCTGCATCCGTTTTCGGATGCCCCATTTCACATTGTCGGAAATGCTGCGGCTCTCCTCCTGGGCAAATGATGCCAGGATTGTTAGCATCAGTTCGCCGTCCCCGTCCATCGAGCGTATGCGCTCCTTCTCGAACCGTACCTCAACACCTAAGTCCTTCAAATGCCGCACCGTTTCCAGAAGATCCACCGTGTTCCTGGCAAACCGTGAGATGCTCTTTGTCAGGATGATGTCAATCTTGCCGGCCTCGCAGTCCGCAAGCATCCGCTTGAACTCATCGCGCTTTACTGTGTTGGTGCCGGAAATAAAATCGTCTGCATAGACCCCGGCATACTCCCAGTCAGGGTTCTTCTGGATCAGCCCGCTGTAGTAACTCACCTGTGCGGAAAGGGAGTGGAGCATCCGTTCCGACTGCATGGACACTCTGGCATAAGCGGCCACCTTTTTCTTTTCCCGGATTGCGGGAACTGCCGCTTCGATTTTCCTTAAATTCGGCATGAAATCACGCTCCTTTCCGCTACCATACATCACTCTAAAAGGCTGTAAAGTCAACAGATTTCAGAGCATAATGTGCCGAAAAGAGGGCGGTATTTCTCAAGGAACATTGTATCAATCTGACGGTACTCTTCCTCGGTGATAAGCCCCTCCGCAAGCATCCGTCTGACCATGCTCATGGTCGCCTGGTAGAGCTTTTCCTGTCTCATCTGCTCCTTACTCATCCGCGCCGCCTCCGAACCGGTGCCGGATGTAGCAGTCATGGCTGCAGTACTTCCTCGCCGCCTGTCCATAAACCGAAAAAGTCTTACCACATCCGGCGCAGGTGACCTCCCGTATCGCCCTGCGGTCAACCTTATCGAGGTGGGCGTTCCACCATTTGTTCCTGCACTTGTCAGAGCAGAACTTCTTTTCCTTCCGGCCGGCATTCTGTGCCACAGGCGCTCCGCAGCAAAGGCACCGATGCTCGCCCGCACCAGTGACCGGCTTATTCTCCTTCTGTGTGTTCCTGCGGCAGAAGGATTTTACTGTATTTTCTGAGATCCCTACTTTCCGGGCGATTGCGCCGTAGCCCATGCCCTGCGCCCGGAGAGCGGATACGATCATTCTCTGTTCATTCGTCACCGCTGTCCCTCCAATCTGTAACTTTCTACCTCTGAAAGGACAGAAGCCGGGGATTTCAGCGGATAAAAAAAGACCCGTGCGCAGCCGACCATAGAGAGCCGATTGCACACGGGTTTTCTTGTTTCCTTATTCGGTTTTTACTGCATAGTCCAGAGAAATCCAGCCAGCGCCGGACTTCAGCCGTCCCCAGCCAGCAGAAGAACCCTGGCCGGACTGGACCTCCACGATGGTGAATACGCCTTTCCCGGTAAAAGTTCCGGTCTTGGCGTAGTCCGTCCCCGGCCCCTTGCGGATGTTCAGGTCTGAGATGCTGACCTTGACGGTAAACGGCACTTCTTCCGCCACCGCAGAGCCGCCCGGCGTATAGATGTTCACGCCGTTATTGTCAAACACACTGTAGCCGGGATTGGCATCAGCGCACTTCTTGGCGTTGGAAAGGATCTTGTACGCGCCTTTCTGGCTTTTAGCGTCCGCCCAGGTCTTGCGGACACGGTAATAGCCCTCTGTCAGCTTTTCAGGATACTCAGTCTCGGTGCCCTCGGATGCCCCGCCGCCAAGCTGTGCTGTGACCTTTGCGGCAAGATCACCCATCCGGGCATACATCCAACTGCCCGGACAGGACTTGTTGGCAAACCAGCGATGGACAGTCAGCACCATCTCATCAGACTTCGGCTCATAACTGAGTGTCTTATCCTTATCACCCAGCCAGAGGAGCTTTTTCTTGCCGTTGCGCTTGCAGATATCCACGCAGAGCTTAATGAGCGTCTGGTAGACCACATCCTTAAAGGCATACGGCTCTGTGGTATCGGACGCGCACTCGATGGTGACCGCCCGCTGGTCGTTGGCGCTGGAGGAGGAACACCAGGAGCGGTTTTTCTCCTCCACATACATTCCAACACGGCCGTCCACGCCGATGCCATAGTTGCAGCTTGCCTGTCTGGAAGTCGGAAGAAAGATATTCCCCAGCGTCTCCACCGAGCATTGCCCCACCACACAGTGGGGCGTGATGCGGTCGATGGAGTGCGTCCTCTGCCCGGAGTGGTTAGGGCTGAGTTTCGTGTAAGATACCAGTGAACTGTTTGTATAAGCCATTTAATTTTCCTCCTTTTCCGCCCGGTCATGGAGCTGCTCCAGGATCTCCTTCATCTTCTCCGGCACAGGAAGCCCCAGGTGCGCCGCGTTCTCCAGAAGGCTCACGCCCTCGTTGGAGAGGTAAAAGAAAATGACCGCCGTGCGAAGGACGCTGCCTGTGCCGATCACCTGCACATCCAGGATGTTGGCAATCCCAACCAGCAGGAAGATCAGCACCTTCCGGCAGATACCCTTAAATCCCACCTCGCTGGACAGCTTCTTGTCCGAGATGGCGCACATCACGCCCGTGACGTAATCCACCGCCACGAACACCACCAGGGCGATGAGCAGCCCGTCGCAGCCGCCCAGGAAGTAGCCCAGCCACCCGCCGATGGCCGCAAAGATCACCTGCGCCGTGTTCCAAAGTTCCTTCATGTTGATACCTCCGTTTCTTGAAATGGTTTTGTGTATGAAAAAAGCGGCCGCCCCGCAGGGCAGTCGCCAGTTCCCGTAAGTTATTCTGTTTGCTTCGGCAGCCATTCCCACAGCCGCATATCCTCCTGACCCAAAGACCACATACACATCCCCCGGAGCTTCCAGCGGTACGCCGCCTGGTTCGCCCAATAGACCAGAGAATCCACGTCCTGGTAGTAGAGGATGGAAAAGCCGTCCGCGTCTCCAAGGAACAGCCGGGAGATCCAGATGTTGATGTCCTTTGGTATGACCTTCGCCGTGTAGTTCCCGCCGCAGGAAATCTCCAGAAGGTCGGAATGGAAGAAGTCATAGTCCAGGGAGATGTCCTCGCTCCGGGTGGAGGTTTCCTCCACATCGGCGGTCAGCGTGAACACCTGGAACTCCTCATCCCAGGTGCAGTTGGAACGGCTGATCCTTCCATAGCTTTTGAAGCTGCCGTCCGGCATCTCCACATCAAACCGCTCATACGGCTCGTAGGTCCAGGCGTCCCCCAGCCGCAGAAGTTCACAGACCGTGGTGTTGTCCGAGCGGTACCCGGCATAGCCCCCGGAAAAGCCGCTGGCCGCCGCCGTAAAGCGCAGGGTGTAGGAAGAACCGGAATACACCCGCACCTGGTTCCCACGGACGCGCATCTCCACCGTGTACATGGTAGGGTTGCCCCGCAGATCTGCCGCCGATGTCCTT
>OGRG01002491.1_pt1 | contig 10404 bp, 7 predicted proteins | sample 1553501 | NCBI WGS metagenome assembly OGRG01 (sample SAMEA2580018, study PRJEB22360) | human gut metagenome | biome: human gut; feature: human-associated habitat; material: faeces | place: Denmark | collected 2008/2010 | reverse complement strand
AAAGAAGAATTAAGCCTGAAATTAAACAAAGGCAATTATTAATATATTAATGAATGTTAATAACATTTAATATATTAAATATAATAATCACGGTCAGGTATTGTTAATAACACACCTGACCGTGATTTTTTATTTAGACCTTATGATTAATTAATACGGACTTATATTCTGTGCAGGTGCATCTTCCTTAGTAGGTGCTTCCCACTCTCCAGTCTTTTGTTCCTTTGTCTGCTGTGTCTTAGTAGCAGCCTGCTGTGTCGTTGGCGTCTGTGCTTTAGTAGTAGCCTGCTGTGTTGTCGTTGCCGCCTTTGTCGTTGGAGTTACAGTAGTAGTTTCCTGCTGTGTTGTTGTCTGTTCTTCTGTCTGGCTCTGTGTCTCAGTTTCAGTCTGGTTCTTCTTCGTATAAGAACCATTTGCCGTCTTGAATTCTACCTTTTTCTTATCTTTATGTATATCATACATAAAATCCTTAAATATAGCCAGAGTCTTAACTGAGCTTAATGTCTTAGGATAATCATATCCCATCCATATAGCTGTTGTATAATACTGGCTGTATCCACAGAACCACGCATCCTTATTAGAATTGGTTGTACCTGTCTTACCAGCTACAATTGCATTAGATGGTTCTGCCCCAACACCTGTTCCGCTTGTTACCACAGTACGGAGCATATCTGTCATCATTCTGCATGAATTAGTATCATATACTCTTGAACCTCTCTTAGAGGTATCTACAATCGCTTTTCCTGATGTGTTAAGTATCTTCTCAACACAGGTTGGCTGTCTGTATTCACCATCATTGACGATTGTTGCATATGCACCAGCCATCTCCTCTGTCGATACGCCATAAGTAAAGCCTCCAAGTGCCGCAGCATTGGTTGATTTATCCATCCATATTTTATGGAAGCCCATATTAAGAAGAAAACCAATACCAGCCTTAGGTGTTATATCGTCCCTGTATATCTTCCATGCAACAGTATTCTTAGATTTGCTTACTGCTGTTCTAAGTGTCATCTGTCCGGCATATACACCATCTGCATTTGATGGGCCACCATCTATCTTCTCATCATTAACTATTGTATCCGGATTATTGCCAAGCTGTAGATATGGCACATATACAATTACCGGCTTAATACAGCTTCCCGGCTGTCTATAGCTCTGGTATGCCCTGTTAAGTGTATATCCATCAATATCATCCTGTGACCTTGAACCTACAATTGCAACTACATTTCCTGTGCTATTATCAATGCATGTCGCTGCACCCTGTAATTCATATATTCCGTCATCTGACACCTTCTTAAATGATGAAAGATTATTATCTATGGACTCCTGAAGTGAAGCCTGTATATCCGGATCTATGCTTGTATATATTGTATATCCACCATTAATAAGCATCTGCTGGCATGATGAGTAATACTGCTGGTACAGTTCCTCATATGTATTATATTCATCTTCTGTATCAAAGTTATTACGCATTGTAAAACCGTAATATTTCATAAGTTCTTCCGTTGCACAATGCCTTGCATAGGTTTCAACCGAGCTGTTCTTATTAGCAGCTTTCTGTCCTGTTATTGTTATCTCCTCAGCAATCGCTGTATTATAAGTTATTGAATCTATATAATCTGCATCACGAAGCTCTTTTAAAATGAGATTTCTTCTTATAATTGTCGCATCATAATTAGTCAACGGATTATACTTGGTAGGGTTATTAGGTATAGCCGCAATAAATGCCTGCTGTGATACTGAAAGCTCTGAGGCTGATTTGCCAAAATATCCTCTTGCCGCAGCTTCTATTCCATAGTATCCATTACTGAAATATATGTTGTTAAGATAGAATTCCAAAATCTGGTCTTTGCTGTATTTCTTTTCCAGATGTTGTGCTAAAAATATCTCCTTAACCTTTCTCTCCCATGTAACCTCCTGGCTTAAGAATACATTTTTGGCAAGCTGCTGTGTAATTGTACTCGCTCCCTGAACTATTGTATCATTACGGCTGTTGATTATAACCGCCCTTATAATCGCCTTAATATCGATTCCTGAGTGGTTGTAAAAGTCCCTGTCTTCCATTACAACAAATGAATTTGCAAGTGTCTTTGGTATATCACTCATCTGGATATAGTACATATCTTTAGAAGCTTTCATAGTACATAACTGTTCGCCGTTAGTATCGTATATTATTGTCGTCTTTCCATCTTTAAATGTATCTATTGTACTTTCATCTGCTATTCTCTTAGCATCATTCGCAAGCTGAATTACTGTTACAATCTTAGGTCCTGCATATATGCCGCCCGCTATAAGAAGAATAAGTATTATTGATAGTATTATAATTTTTATAATCTTTATCTTTTTGCTCTGTCTTTTCTTTCTTTTCTTAGTTGATTTAGCCATCTGCATATCCTCTTTAATTCTTGTAATAAGTTATAAATACATTTTCCCACTGGTTAAACATCTTGCTGGCATCAGTTAATGCAACTGTTACCATTGAATCAGAAGCAGTATCTATATATGTTATATTTTTAGAATCATAGCCTGTAATTATTACATATGACTCACTTCCGCTCTTGCCTATAACCGGACAGCCATTATCAATAAAATTGAGCATTTTATCGACTGTTACTGACTTCACACTAAGTCCTGCAACACCTGGAATAAGGCTTAATATCTCGTCAGCCGTTTTATCCTGTATATAAGCATTAATATCAAACTGTGCACCTGCATAGGAAGCCACTGTCTGTAATGCCGTTCTAAGAGATGAACCAGCATCAATTATACTAAGTCCTTTAATCTGTGCTGAGGTGTTCCTGTAACGCTTCCATATTGTGTTAGCATTATAATCATTAACTGAACCATATGTGTCATTGGCAAGTATTATAGCCTTTGATATCTGGGTTGTACTATCCTGAAAACGTCCATACCCATATACATAATATCGTCCATCACCGGCAAAATCATTATCAAGCTCCAGCAGTGCATTATCCTTATAACTTACCTCAGAAGATGTCCTGAATTCCACACTGCCTGCCGGAAGTGCTTTCATAAGCTTAATTGCAAGCTCCTGCTTTCTGTTATCTGTAACTATAGTTTCCAGTGTAAGTCCATCTTCTTGTTTATTCTCATCTTTATTAATAAGCTGGTCAATACTTGTACTTTCATAATCACCATCACCTGATTTCACAACTCTTGTAAGATTGATACGCATATCACTTACCGAAGCATCACTTACATATACACCCGGCTGTTCGTATTCCTTTATTACATTGTAATCAGAATCCATTATTTCAAGCCTATACATTGCAAATGTCCTGCTTCCATCCTCTTTTATAAGAATATCAGCTTTATCAGCTATGCCATATACGAAATCTCCATTAATATATCCAAGACATCTTATATATTCATTGTCGTCAGCCTTAATTATCTTCTCGCTGTCCGTACTCATATTGAATATTCGTATTGAGTCTGTACTATATAATCTGCCATTCATACTGTAGGCTATGGCATCTCCATTTTCTGATACAGCATATGTTCCGTCCACAAGCCCAGACACTACTGTCATAACTTCCTTACTTACAATATCTATCGAATACAGTGTATCGTCCATTAATATATAAAATGTATTCTCATCAGCAAGATAAGCTATTCGGCCAACATTCTGTGACAATATGTCATATGGCTTATCCATTGGAATATACAATCTTTCTTCTACTATATTATCTTCATATGAATACTTGCACAAAGATACGCCCGACTCGCCCTCATGCTCACCTCTGTTCATATATCCATATACTATAAAATCGCAGTTGCCATCGTTACTTACATTAAGTATCTTTATTCCGTGCTGGTTATAGTTCTCTCTTATGCCATCTGTTTCATCGGCGTTAAATGAGAATACTCTTGTATACATATTAGTATCAATATTGTAGCACCACAGAGAACCTTCATTGACAAAGTATGAATAAGTTCCCTTCTCGTCAGAATTAAATTCAGCTGTTGTTCCTGACTGTATTCCAAGATTAATCTTAGCTGTTGATAAGATGTCGTTCTTACCGTCAAATATCTGGTTAGCTTCTCTTTCATAATTAAGCAGATAAAATCCGCTTGTAGTCTGTCTTATACGGTAATATTCATACACATTATAAGAGTCATAAGATTCATATTCATTAATAGCACCTATCTTATAATCAAATGTTATTACAGCCACGTCTTTGCTTATCTCCTTAATAACCGGTATAAGCTGGCTTTCTACATATGGTCCCATATCACCCCAGCCAATCTGGCTTAATGTGCTGTTGATATTAACCTTTCCAAAATTATTATTATTGCCAGCAGACGAAGTTTCTATATACTTCTGTATTTCACTTAATCTGTCCTGATTAAATGTACAGGCATTAAAGTCCTCCACAAATGCAAACTTATCATCTATTGAATAGTCTTCACCTGTAATAATTCTTGTATAATAGTGAATTTCTTCGTGTGTGCTTGTCTCTAATATTATCTCAAGAGCATACTGCGTATTATCATCTATAAGATTCTTGATATTCAGTGTGGCAGTAATTGTTTCACCATTATTAACAAGCTCTGTAACTTTGGTATTCTCTATCAGTCCGTTATCTGACAGATTTCTTATCTTATATGTAAGCTCCTGCACCTCAGCTCCATAATTGTGAATAATAATAGGAAGCTGTCTTGTCTTTGCCACTGGAGTAAGATTATCATTAATCAGTGCCTGATTAATCTCCTGTGTAAAACCGTGCAATGAATTGAACTCATTGCCCTCTTCTGACTGCATAGTTATAACAGGAATTGTCGCCGCAGACATAGTTGTTGCCGATGGTGTAACTGACTCAAAACTCATTGACAAAAATGTGAGCACCATCGTAACTATAAATATTATTCCAAGTACAAGATACTTAGAACTTACCTTTTTATCAGATTTTCTCATATTATCTCCATTCTTATATAAGCTTGTCGATTGTCAGTTCCAAATTCAATGCCTCTAACATATCTTTAGTCTTTTCTCTGGCAGAGATGTCTTCTTTACTACTCTTAACTGCCCTTATAAGAAGATTTTTAGGAGTATGCTCCATATCTATGAATTCCAATATCTGTGTATCATAGCCATTAGCTGTAAGAAGCTTGGCTCTTGCCGCATCTGTTACTATAGCCGCCATTCTTTCTTTTAATATGCCATAGTCCATAACCGGCGATAATATATCGCTCTTTATTGTCCTGTTAGCTTCGTGCTGGCAGCAAGGCACTGATAATATAACCTCCGCCCCCCACTTAACTGCCTTGGCAAGTGCATAATCCGTTGCTGTATCACAGGCGTGCAGTGTGACCACCATATCTACCTTGTCCACATCTTTGTACGTTGCTATATCTCCAACATAGAAATCAAGCTTATCATAGCCGTATCTTGTTCTAAGTTCATTACAATGTTCTATTACGTCTGCCTTAAGGTCAAGTCCTATAATTCGTATATTATAACCCTTAAGCTCCTTAAGATAATAATACATAGCAAATGTAAGATAAGATTTTCCACAGCCAAAATCAATTATTGTAAGTTCTCTTTCCTTATCAAGCTTTGGAAGTATATCTTCTATATATTCAAGAAAACGGTTAATCTGTCTGAACTTATCATATCTTGTTCTTATAATCTTACCATCCTGTCCCATAACACCAAGGTCTATCATAAATGCCACAGGCTTTCCTTCTTGTATTATATATTTCTTGGTTCTGTTATGGCTCAGATCTCTCTGTACCTTTAACTGTCCTGCTTTTTTATATTTGCAGGTCAATGTCTTACTCTTGCTTGAAAGTATGGTTGCAGCCGCATCAGTCATATTAATCTGTGCCTGCTTGAAATCCTCTGTCATATAATCAATTATCTTCTTCTTTACATCAGCAGCACTATGGTTAGAATGTAACACCTTTCTTCCTACAAATTCAGACACCTGGTATTCAATCTCATTCTTAAGAATAACTGGTCTTATTCTTACCTTTACTGCCTTATCTTCGCTTTTATTCTTCTGTCCGCTTATAACCATATCTATAAGCTTATCGCTAATACATATATCAAGTAATTGTGTAATATCCAATATCATAACCTCCATTTTAGGCTTACTGTACTATTTTAATATCTTTGCGGACAATACACAAGTAGCAATTAATATAAGCCTATTATCTCAATAAATGTAGTGGTCTGATAGTCTGCAATTTTATTAATAGTCCCCTCTGTTAATTGGGGTCGCCAGATATATATTAGTCTTGTCTGTTGTTTCATCATAATTCATTGATATATTAATATTGGTCTTTTTCTTTCCAATGTACATATAGCCATCTGTGTCTTTATCATAGGCATATATTGTATACAAGTCCTTAGTTCGGCTTGCTTCTGCTTCTTTTGCACCAAGCTGGCTTAATATGTTACCGGTTATCTGATTTCTTTCTTCTATGCTTTTATCACCATCACACTGGCCTGTTATACATACGTTAACATTACTATCAATTCCGTATATATTGCATATTTTTTCAAGCTTCGCCTTGTATGCAGTTGTTGATGTTACTCCTTTGCCTAGCTTTATGTGGATACTTATATAGTTCTTATCCTCATCTGTCGCTTTTATCCCCATAACTACTGTTCCATATAAAGAATCCTGCGTTAATACACATTCCCGTGAAATATAACGGTTATTATACACATTTTCATAAGAGTTATTACCAGAATACTGTATATTATAGCGGTTAATTCCTATCTCTGATGCCATTTTCTCAAGTATAAGGCACATTGCCTGCTCAGATAAGTAATTATCTGACAGCTCTGTATCCACACTTATGTCAGATTGGACATTGTTATCCACATTTTCGCTGAATATACTAACAATATCACTGCCTGTATTATTAACCGCATATATACTTCTTTCCATAAAGCTTCTCACTGCTGTAACAATCCACAGAATAGCCGCTATTGTAACAGCTATCCGCTGTAATTTATATTTTCTGCATTTATACATAAAAAACCTCCCATTAACTAATAACATTATTACCAGTTAATGGAAGGTATATACTTTAATTATTAATCAGCAGCACCTAAACGTGCAAGTGATCTCTTTAATGCCATCTCAGCTCTAGGAACATCAAGATTACTGTCCTTGCTGGCAAGTCTTCTCTCTGCTCTTATCTTGGCATCATTGGCACGATTGACGTCAATCTCATCAGGCCATTCAGCTATCTCTGCTAATATTGTCACTTTATCCTTAAGGACTTCAACAATACCGCCGTGTACAGCCGCCTTCTTAATTCCGTCATTCTGGTGAATAGTCAGCACACATGGAACTAACACTGCAGTAAGTGGGATATGCTGTGGATACACACCTATCTCACCTTCACTTGTAGCTAATTCAACAAATGTGGCTTCACCATTAAAAAATACTCTTTCTGGCGTATTAACCAGAAGCTTCATTGTACCTGTATCCGCCATATCTATTCTCCTTATCAAGATATCTAATTATACTTTAATATCCGTGTCTGATACCTATTTAGATACCTTAGCAAGTACATCATCAATACTTCCACAGTTAAGGAAATAACTTTCTGGTATATCATCATACTTACCTTCGATGATTTCCTTAAAGCCCTGAATTGTATCACTGATTGGTACATAACGTCCTTCAAGTCCTGTGAACTGTCCTGCAACGAAGAATGGCTGAGAGAGGAATCTCTGTACCTTTCTTGCTCTTGATACGACCATCTTATCTTCTTCTGAAAGTTCGTCCATACCAAGGATTGCGATAATATCCTGAAGTTCTTTGTACTTCTGTAAGATTTCCTGAACATCTCTGGCAACCTTATAATGTTCTTCACCAACGATTCTTGGATCAAGAATTCTTGATGTAGACTCAAGTGGATCTACCGCTGGATAAATACCAAGTTCAACTATAGAACGTGAAAGAACTGTAGTTGCATCAAGATGTGCAAATGTTGTTGCTGGCGCTGGGTCAGTTAAATCATCCGCTGGTACATATACAGCCTGAACTGATGTGATAGAACCATTCTTAGTTGATGTAATACGTTCCTGAAGAGCACCCATCTCTGTCTGAAGAGTTGGCTGATAACCAACGGCTGATGGCATACGTCCAAGAAGGGCTGAAACCTCTGAACCTGCCTGTGTAAATCTATAAATGTTATCGATGAAAAGAAGTACATCCTTTCCACCCTTATCTCTGAAATACTCAGCCATAGTAAGTCCTGTAAGACCAACTCTCATTCTAGCTCCAGGTGGCTCATTCATCTGTCCGAATACCATTGTAGTCTTCTCGATAACTCCTGAATCCATCATTTCGTGGTAAAGGTCATTACCTTCACGAGTACGCTCACCAACACCTGTGAATACTGAATATCCACCATGCTCTGTAGCGATATTTCTGATAAGCTCCTGAATAAGAACTGTCTTACCAACTCCGGCACCACCGAAAAGACCAATCTTACCACCTTTAGCGTATGGTGCAAGCAGATCAATAACCTTGATACCTGTCTGTAACATTTCTACAACAGGGCTCTGCTCTGCAAATGTTGGTGGATTTCTGTGTATACACCAGTGTTCTTCTTCATCTAATTTTTCTCCATTATCAAGGGTATCTCCAAGGACGTTAAAAAGTCTTCCCAGAGTCTTCTCACCCACAGGTACAGATATACCGCTTCCTGTAGCTGTTACCTCCATATCTTTACAAAGGCCCTCACTAGCTGCAAGCATAATACATCTTACAACGTTATTACCTATATGCTGTGATACCTCCATTGTCTTCTTTTTTCCATCCTGTATTACATAAAGTGCATCCTTGATTGCTGGAAGATAACTGCCCTCAAATTCGACATCGACTACAGGTCCTGAAACCTGTACTATCTTTCCTTTCATCTCTTCCACCTGAATTCACCTCTTTCTGCTATATCTTGCGGCTATTTTCCCGCCTTTGCTTTCTTCATCTTTTTCTTCTTAAGAGCCTTAGCACCACCTATAACCTCAGTAATCTCCTGTGTTATAGCTGCCTGACGAAGTCTGTTATACTCAATTGATAATTCCTTAAGCATAGCTTCTGCATTATCTGTAGCTGCCTGCATAGCAACCATTCGTGCATTTTCTTCTGTCGCAAAGCCCTCAACAAGTGCTCCATATATGAATCCTGTTACATAATTGTATGCAAGATCATTAAGAACAACCTTTGGTGACGGATATATTACAAAATAATCATCTGAGCCTTCAAAATCTTCAAGAGTACCATTACTTTTACCCTTTTTTACATTATCAACTAACTCTTCCTTAATGAACTGATTGGTCTTAAGAGGAAGTAACTGTTCAACCTCGACCTCTTCTTTCATTCCTCGTTCCATTCGTGTATACACAATATACACCTCGTCCATTTCTTCCTCTTTATAACGCTCAACTATGTCTTCTGTTATAACTCTGGCTCTGTGAACTGATGGATTATTAGCTGAAAATCTGAATGACTCCTCAACATTATAACCAAGTGAAGTAAAATACTGTCTGCCAGTTTCTCCTATTGCAAATATCTTGTATTCCTGTGACTCATCGCACAATCTCTTGGCTTCCTTTAATACATTATGGTTATATGCACCAGCCATTCCTTTATCACCACTTATGACGATAAATGCTTTTTTCTTTATCTGCTCGTGCATATCACTATTTCTATTATCAAAGAAAAGATGCTGCATAGTAGGAAAATGATACAAAATACTCTTTATCTGATCCTGCAATCCATAGAAGTAAGGCTCTGTATCCTCAAGCTTCTGTCTGGCTTTTCTAAGTTTAACTGAGGACATCATATACATAGCTTTGGTGATTTTCATTGTATCATGAATACTATTTATTCTGCTTTGAATTTCTTTAGTATTCGCCATAGCTTATCCTCCATTTCCACACATTTTTTCTTTTAATATTACTTATTCTTAAATTCCTTAGCAGCCTCTATAATTGCTTCCTTAGTCTCATCTGTGAGATCTTTAGTGGACTCAATTGTATTAATAATATCTGAATGTTGTTCTTTAAAGAATGTAAGCATTTCTTTTCTAAATGTCTTAATATCCGCAAGTTCAACATCACTAAAAATATGTGCATTAGCTGAAACTAATATAATAACCTGTTCAGCCATACTGAATGGGTGGCTAACCGGCTGTTTAAGAAGTTCCATAAGTGCACGTCCGTGCTGTAACTGATTCTTAGTACTTTCATCAAGATCTGATGAGAACTGTGTGAACACTTCCATCTCTCTGTACTGTGCCAGATCAATACGGATACTTCCTGCTGCCTTCTTCATAGCCTTAGTCTGTGCTGCACCACCAACACGGGATACAGAAAGACCTACGTTAACGGCTGGTCTTTGGCCTGAGAAGAAT
>OGRG01002487.1_pt1 | contig 10413 bp, 10 predicted proteins | sample 1553501 | NCBI WGS metagenome assembly OGRG01 (sample SAMEA2580018, study PRJEB22360) | human gut metagenome | biome: human gut; feature: human-associated habitat; material: faeces | place: Denmark | collected 2008/2010 | reverse complement strand
GCGCCGCTGCACCTCGGCCCGGCAAGTGGCGGCGCTGGCCGGCATCGACGTAAGGCTGATGCTCCCGGCGCGCTCCGACTCGAAGGTCGTGGACCTGGCGTCGCACTCCTATCTCGACGACATGATGAAGGCCGGGGTGAAGATTCTCTTCTACAAACCCGGCTTCCTACACTCCAAACTGCTGATCATCGACGACTCCCTGACCATCATCGGCTCGGCGAACATGGATTTCCGCAGCTTCGAACACAATTTCGAGGTCAACGCCTTTGTCTACGACAGAGAATTCACGGCCCGCATGGCCGGGGTATTCGAAGACGACGCCTCGCGCTGTCATGCCCTGACGCCCGGAGAATGGTTCAACCGCCCGCGGCCGCGCCGCTGGGCGGAGTCGCTGATGCGGGTGTTCTCGCCGCTGCTGTAATCCCGCCTAAAAGGCAGGGGTTTTGATTTTAGACCGGCAAGTTTTGTGCATCGTAAGACGCGGGGCGGACAGGTAGTACCGACGTACGTCCCGTTCGCCCCGCGTGAGGGATGTGCGGAAATTGCCGCATAAAATCGAACCCTAAATGTCGACGATGTCGTTGCGGATGGCATAGACCACCAGCGACGCGGTGTTCTTGCAGCCGGTTTTTTCGAGGATGTTGGCGCGGTGCTTGTCGACCGTGCGCTTCGAGATGAAAAGTTCGTCGGCGATCTCCTGATTGGACAGTCCGCGGCACACGGCCACCAGAATCTCGCGTTCGCGGACCGAGAGCTGCTCGTCGGGCACGTCGTCGCGCGTGCGCATCCGCCCCGTGAGCGATGAAAGCAGCTGGGGGCTGAAATAGCTTCCGCCCGACATCACCGCGTCGATGGCCTCGATCACGTCGCCGATGTCGGAATCCTTCAGCAAAAAGCCCCGCGCTCCGGCTTCGACCATGCGCGAATAGTAACTCTCCTCGCCGAACATCGAGAGCGTGATGATTTTGAGGTCGGGACGCTGCGCCAGCGCCCGCTCGGTCGTCTGCGCCCCGTCCAGCCCCGGCATGGCGAAATCCATGAAGACCACGTCGGTCTCCAGTCCGGGCAGCATCGCGAGAAACTCCTCGCCGCTGGCGGCTTCGCCCACGACGCGGCACCCGGCGCAGCGTTCGAGCAGCCCCCGCAGTCCGTTGCGGAAGAGCGAATGATCGTCTACGAGTACTATTTTGCGTTCCATGATTCTACCGGTTACGGCGTTTGCGCTTCGGGAGCGCCGGTTCCTGCTGCGTATTGACCCGGATCGCGGCGCGCATGCCTTTGCCCTTGGCGCTCGAAATGTCGAAGGTCCCGCCCAGCGAATTGATGCGCGACGAGATGTTCGAAAGCCCCATGCCGCAGTCCATCATCGCCTGCGGATTGAACCCGCGCCCGTCGTCCGTATAGTCGAGAGCCAGCTCCGAGCCGTTCTGCGACAGCGACAGGTTGATCGACGTGCAGGCGGCGTGCTTGAGCGAGTTGTTTATCAGCTCGCAGATCACGCGGTAGAGGATCACCTCTATATCCGTATCGTAACGCTCCGTGCGGAGGTTCGTCGTGAAGCGTATCTTCGCGTCGTGCATCGCCGCGCTCTTGTCGATGAAGTTCTGCACGCCGCGCGCCAGTCCGAAATCGTTGAGCACATGCGGCGAGAGGTTGTTCGATATCTCGCGCAGCGAACGGATCGCCTCGTCGATCACATAGGTCGTATTGTCGATGATCTCGCGCTGGTCCGCAGAGCGCTCCTCGCGCGAAAGCACCGAGAGCGACATCCGGGCCGACGACAGCAGCGGGCCGAGTCCGTCGTGCAGCTCCTTCGAGAAGCGCGACCGGGCCTTCTCCTCGGTGCGGAGCACGGCCGTGAGGATGCGTTTGTTGAGCAGCTGCCGCTGCCGGTTCAGACGGTCGATGTATTTGAACAGCTTGTGGGCGTACATGACGCCGATCGACAGACATACCGAGACCACGATCCCCAGATAGCCGAACCACCAGCGCGGCACGTAGTGCCCGCCGGCCATCAGCAGCTGCACGAACCGCTCGACGGAGAGCAGCGAAAAGCCCACGATGAAGAGAATCCACACCGAGTTGTACTTGGTGGCGCGTACCAGCCGCAGGGCGTAAGCCGTGGCGAGGGTCTGGACGATGATCGAAATGACGAGCAGGATTTTGATCAGCATAGGCCTGACTATTTACTTTACTGCAAATATACGATTATTTCAGCACTTCGGCAAGCGCTCCGAGCTGACGGTAATCCGTCAGGTCCACCTGCACGGGCACCACCGAGACGTAACCGTGCGACAAGGCCCATTCGTCGGTGTCCTGCGCCTCCGGCTCTTCGTTGACGAAGGCTCCCGTAAGCCAGAAATACTCCCGGCCGCGGGGATCCTCGTGGCGGTAGAACTCCTCGCGCCAGAAGCCGCGGTTCTGGCGGCAAAGACGGATGCCGCGCAGCTCGTCGGGCCTGCCGACCGGAACGTTCACGTTCAGACAGAGCGGCAGCTCGATCCTGTTTTCGAGCACGCTGCCCACGATCCGCCTGCCGTACGCCACCGCCGCCTCGAAATCGGCGTCCTCGCCGTGGTCGTCGAGCGACAGCCCGACGGCGGGACAGCCGTAGAAGCTGCCTTCGATGGCGGCGCCCATCGTCCCGGAGTAGAGGACGTTGACGGCCGAGTTGGAGCCGTGGTTCACGCCCGAGATCACCATGTCCACGCGCTCGTCGCGCAGCAGGTAGTCGAAGGCCATTTTGACGCAGTCAACCGGCGTTCCCGAAAACGCGTAAACCGCGACGCCCTCCTCCTCGCGGATGCGGCGCAGGTAAAGCGGATTGTACATCGTGATGGCCTGGCTCATGCCGCTCTGCGTCGTCTCGGGAGCCACGACCACCACGCGGCCGAAGGCCCGGGCGACCTCTATGGCGGCCTCCATGCCTTTCGAATCGTATCCGTCGTCGTTGGTTACGAGTATCAGTCTTTCATTCATCTTTCAAATCGTTTTCCCGCAAAGATACGAATAATATCGCGCTTTTTTCATGCAATAGTTGCACCGTTCGGAAAATTCTTCCTATATTTGCAGTCCCTTTCGGGCGTATATCAACCTCTTCCATTGGGCGCTACGGCAGATGCGGACGGGTACGGCGGGCGGAAAGCGAATGCTTCAGACGCAGCCAAACCAATTCGCGGGATTACAGGCAAAGGACCTGTATGGTAGCCCCGGCGCAGCGGGAATGTCGAATGCGAAACACAAAAATTGTTGCAACAATGAACAAAGACGCAATCATCAAGCTCGTCAACGAGCAGATGTGGCCCAAGACGGACGCCGACGTGCCGTCGTTCAAGGCCGGTGACACGATCACCGTCTCCTACAAGATCGTCGAGGGAAACAAGGAGCGCGTGCAGAGCTTCCGCGGTGTGGTTATCCAGATCAAAGGCTCGGGCAAGACCAAGATGTTCACGATCCGCAAGATTTCGAACGGCGTGGGCGTGGAGCGTATCTTCCCCCTCTACTCGCCTCACATCGACAAGATCGAGGTCAACAAGATCGGTGTCGTACGCCGCGCACGCATCTACTACCTGCGCGACCTGACCGGCAAGAAGGCCCGCATCAAGGAGAAGCGCATGACCCGCACGGAGAAGAAATAATCCCGCGGTCGGAAAGAGAAAACAGGATGTCTGAAAAGGCATCCTGTTTTTTTGCATCCGAAAGAAGCGCGGAACCGACCGGAGACGTCAGAGAACGATGCCGCCGGTCTTTTCAGCGCATCGTATTCAGCCTGGAGCCGGGCCAAAGCCGCCTCGTTGCAGCGTTCGACCAGACCGTGCAGGGCTGCGACCTCCTCCGGAGCGAGTCCCAGGCTGGCGACGATTTCGGGCGTCAGCCGGGATGGTTCTGTAAGGGGCAGAACGAAAACTCCAAAAGGGATAAAAGAGATGAAACGATTGTAAAGTAGATAGTTAGGATAGAACGGCCAAATTTTAGCTGCGTAATTTACCGTAATTTCAGTGCAGGAATTTCAAGGCGAAACGCCCCAATTCAATGCGTAACCGCAATATTCAGTGGTAATTCACCACAAAGACGAGCCCGCACGACCATTTAAACGTGGTTTGTGCGGGCTTTATAGTATAATGACCGATCTGTCCCCTATTTGAGCGAGTTCAGACGCAGCGACGCCTTGATAAAAGCAAGCGCCCGGATGCGGTTGATGTGTATCTCCATCGGTTTGTGGTGCTCGTTATAGCTGACCAGCACGATGTGATCAGGTATATCGGATTTTTGCAGGTATTTCACCGAAACGTACTCGTCTCCGTCAATGTCGAACGAAATCAGATACATTTCACCCCATATAATGCTGTGCATGATGTCATGTACCTGCTTGTAAAACACGATGTCTCCGCTTTTCAGCAGCGGGTACATCGAATCCCCTACGATACGCAGTCCTCCGTCGCATTTGGGGATCAGTGTCGTCTCCATGACCCGACGATCGACTGGCTGTATTGGTCTGCAAACAGCGGAACAAGACCAGCGACGGCCTCCATGTCATATATAGGTATCTGCTGGCGGTCAATCAAACGATCGGTTCGCAACTTGAAAACCTTATCTACGGTAACATCGGTGACATTCTTCTCGAAAGTTTTTTCACCTTTCGGGTATTCGGGATTTGACCGGGATTTTTGGAGTTTTGGTAAGCAAAATTTCTCCTTCTCCAGTCAACAGCCAAATAGGATTTACATCGTTATAATATGAGAGAAATCTCAATAGATTTTCTTCGGAGATACCATTAGGTATCTGCTGACGATCAATCAGGCGATCGGTTCGCAGTTTGAAAACCTTATCTACAGCAACATCGGCGACATTCTTCTCGAAACTCTCTTCGCCTGTCGGGTATTCAGTAAAAGGTGACGTTTTTTGGAGTTTTGGTAAGCAAAATTTCTCCCCGACCTGTTAGCAACCAATCTGCATTCAACGAATGCTATCTACGCCTTTCGGGTATTCTGTATTTGATAAGGAATTTTGGTAAGTAAAATTTCTCCTTAAAGCATGGCGTTTTTGGGAGTTTTCGTTTGCCATGCTCTTTGCTATGTTTTGAAAACATGGCGTTTTTCGGAGTTTTGGTATTGTTTTTTGGTGATTCGATAGTCTGTATTTGTAGGCGCTTTTTGGAGTTTTCGTTTGCCTACATTTAGGCCTACAATTTTGCCTACGTTTAAATTGTAGGCGTTTTTTGGAGTTTTGGTATTGATTTTTTGCTGGCTGATATTCTGTATTTGACCACGTTTTTCGGAATTTTCGTTTGTGGTCAAAATAGTGGCCCTTTTCATTGACCACGTTTTCCGGAGTTTTGGAATAGAAAATAATACCGCCCGCCGAAATGATCGACGGGCGGCAACTGTTCGGGTTTCGCAGTCTTCAGGGAACAGGTCAGGACACCTTTCTAACCCGGTGCTGCGCGGGTGTTCTGCGTGCCCTGCGGGGGTTCTTCATCCTCTCGGCCTTTCGCGCTTCCATATCCGCCCTGCGTTCGGCTTTTAACCGCTTGATATAAGCGCTATAATCAGGGTCCCGGCGCAACCAGGACAGATATGTGATATATCCGACATGAAACATATCATAAATATAATTGTTCCATACCCACCGATGATTCCGATCCTGCCGCCCCGGTTCATAGTGCGCTTTTGTCACCTCTACGGCCTGTTTTATCTTTTCGAGGTAGTTCTTATTGTTGTATGCCATAATACACGAAATTTAGCGGGTTTAAAGGCCCTTTAAACGGATGCGCTGACAATCGCGCCGATGCCCTTGCCGCGGATCGGTAATGCTACGAACCGTTTGTCGAAACCTACGATCGTCACACGCTCTTTGGGGTCGTTCTCCGTGGCGTACATGTGAATATCTCCGTCGGCTTTCATCACCTCCTTTGCGTAGAACGCGAACGAGGCGAACCTGTCTCCCTCGGCCGCTGCCGCTCCGAATGCGACCTTTTTCAGCACGCCGTCCATCATGCGGTACGTCGGCATGCGCGAGAAAGCGTAACAGCCGAACCCGGCGAATTTCAGCGGCTCGCCGTCTTTGATGCTCGTCAGATCCTTGAAGAGTTTGAGGTCTTCGAGCAGCAGGTCGGAAACGTGCTTCGGATGCAACACGAGATAACGTTCATCGAGCGGTACGTCCACATCGTCGAAACGCTCTTTCAGCGCGAGGATGTCCGCAAACCGCAACCGCTTGCGGCCCGTGATGCTTTCGCCCGTCGTGATAATTACGGGAGTGTTTTCGGTATCTTCCGCCGGGGCATAAGCGTGCGCGGCTTTCGTCGCCACACTTGCCCGGAGCGTCGAACGGTGCTGGCCGATAACGCTTTCGAGTTTGTCGTAGCTGTACTCCAGCGCTTCGGGGCGGCGGACGATGGTGTTTTCGGTCTCGAACTTGTCGAGCCGGATTTCGTTGTCCTCGTCATCACGCCCGATCACCGAGATAGGATAGGTCGTATTATTGACCAAAACCTTCGGGTCGATACCCGCCGACGCGATGTGCAGGCGGTTGTGATCCACGAACTGCGAATAGTCCGTCGCCTTTTGCAGGAAACTGTCGTCGGGGTAGAAACCCTCTTTTACCTGGTCTATCCAGACCTCTCTGTTTAATGCCATAAATATTGTATTTGTAATTGATTGTTCGTTACTTGTTTTTACGTTCGCGGGCAAGCAACCGCTCGTATTGGTCGGGATGTTGTGCCAGATACTCGGGGTTATGTTTGCGGTAATAGGCCAGGTTATGATACGGTTCCTGTTCTTCCCCGTATTCTTTCTCCCGCAGGCGGGCGTATAACTCCGGATCATCGCTCAATGCCTGCGGATCGTATTTGCGGTATTCTTTCAGTCCCCAGTTGGCCCGGTTGGTCATGTCGTTGCGGTTCGGGCCGAAGAAAGCCGCAAACGACACCTTTTCGGGCATGACTTCGAGGACCTCCTTCAGAGCCTTGACACCCAACTGTTTGCCGATATGCTCGAATACACACGGTCAGGCATACCGAATTTACCGAGGTTGACGGCTTGTTTCAACTCTTTGTCTATATCCACCGCCGCGGCCTGCTCCTTGTCCTGCATGAACTTGCGGAATGCCGATTTGTCGGTCCGTGCCATGTGTTTCAGGAGCATGAGCTGCGACGATTCGACATACCCCAGCCGCAGGGCCTTTTCCGTGTCGGGTTCCGCCGGGCCTGCATTACCGGATAGGGCTGTTACGGTTTCTATGATCTCCCCATCCGTCGCTGTTGCAGGCAGTTTCAGCACCTCGATCAGTTGCGTACGCAGGTCTTTGTCCCCGTCTGCCGATTCTTTAAGGCTCAATACGATAAGCCCCCTTTTGTCGAACAGTTTGACGGCGTTCCGATTGGACGGGATATCGACGATCGACACCTCGGTCAGTTCGCAGTCCGTTACGGTGTCTACGCCGTCGATCCTCTCGTAATTGAGAACAGACAGGCCGATAGACGCCGAGCGCAGAAAGCCGCCGTCTACACGCTCTTTAACCTCTTTTCCGAGCGGGTTATTTTCGTCGAATACGGCGTCGGCAATCAATTGCGAACCCTCGGTCCGGATGTTGTCCCAGCGGCCTATAACGCCTTTTTCCCGTGCGTGCATGTAGAGCATCACGGGATTCTTTTTAAAACGTTCCGTGCGGATGCCCTTTGTCTGAATAACAAAGCCGTCCGCATTGACGCTTTCGTCGGAGATGATAAATGTGTATGTCATGTAAAAGTATTTGGATAGCACAAATATCCTTCATATATGCGCCATGGCAAAAAATTGTTTATAACCTATATACAAATTATTTTCAACCCTTGGCAATCCGATTTTTTGATAAACTTTGTATTTTATTCCGTCTCTTTTACTATATTTGCATATCCTAAATCTTATAAGTCATGCCTTTTGCAAAAACAAATCACAGAATTATAGCCACTTATGGTGTGGGTAGTGGAAACGCCCCAGCGCTTTCTTATAAGAGCGTAGGACACCTTAGAGTGGCTTTTTTTCATTTCCTAAATCTTATAAGCTATGTTTACCTATCAACGAGATGCCGCACAAGTTGCGCAGTTTGCTAATCAGTACAATTTCGACGAACTGGTCGCATGTCTAACCGACTACCTCGATCCGAAAGCGGCCGCTAAACATTTAAAACTGATTTATTTCACACTTACAGAGTATATTTTGAGCGACACTGAAAATATGGGCCGTTCGGATGTCGCGGAAGCTATGGTTACTCTGCGGTGGTTGCACGAAGCGATAGAAACAATGACAAATGGCGATGACCGTGCTATTAAAATTGTTCCTTACCATATTCCCGTTGTAAAATGGTGTGACTAACCCCAATTTATTGCAAGTATAACGAACTTGCAATGACATTCCAAACAAAGACCCTTTAAACCGAGTTTAAAGGGTCTTTTATTTTTGCCACTTTTTTGTCGATATTTCAAGGCTGAACTTTGAAATTTCCTGTTTTTGGACTGGAATTTTCGAAATGCCCGATATAGTTCCGCCCCACCGTGATGAACGGAGCGGAAAGCGTTCCGGCGCTTTTGACCGCAAAGATGCCGGCTGGCGCTCGAACGAGTGCGGCGCGGACGGGCAGTACCGGAGTACGTCCCATTCGCGCCGCACGAGAGCAAGAGCAAAAACGCCCTCTAAAATCGGGAATTAATCCTCTACGGGAATATCCTTGTTGACATTCTTCGAACCTACGAGCGCATAGAAGAGCATGTAGGCCAGACCGGCGATGATCACCCAGTAGCTCGACAGGTAGTTGGAGATGTCGGCCACATAGCCCTGGATCAGCGGAAGGATCCCGCCGCCGCAAACCATCACCATGAAGATACCCGAGCCCATGGAGGTGTATTTGCCGAGTCCCTCGACGGCGAGGTTGAAGATGCCGCCCCACATCACCGACGTGCAGAGACCGCACAGCGTGAGGAACATGACGCCGATGGGAACCTCGATCATGGCGAAGCCCGTACCCGTGAACACCGGCATGCGGCCCATCGTGTCGATCGGAGCGAAGATGCCCAGCAGCACGAAGACCAGCGCCACGACGGAAACCGCCGTCAGCTGCGCCTTACTCGAGACCTTGCCGCCGATGACGCCGCCGATCAGACGGCCGCACATCATCAGGAACCAGTAAGTGCCCACGAGCGAACCGGCCGCAGCAGCAGCCATTCCGATACCGGGGGTCGCCGCGTCGGGCGTGGAGGTCAGGAACAGGTTCATAAAGTTGGGAATGCCCACCTCGACACCTACATAGATAAAGATAGCCACCGTACCCAGCACGAAGTGACGGAACGACATGGCGCTGTGCTTGTCCTTCTTCTCGCTCTTGGCGTCCTGGATCGCGAAGGGTTCGGGAATGCGGACCGCCGCCAGCACGAAGAACACCACGGCGAAGATGCCCATGGCGATCCACAGCGCGGGAGCCGCGTCGCTGATCGTCGCATTGGCCGCGTTACCCATCAGGTAACCCACGAGGATCGGAACGATGGTCGCCGAAATCGAGTTGAGCGAGCCGCCGAACTGGATCAGCTGGTTACCCTTCTTGCCGCCGCCGCCCAGCGTGTTGAGCATCGGGTTCACGACCGTGTTCAGCATACACATCGAGAAGCCCGAAACGAAAGCGCCGATCAGATAGACCGGGAAGCTGCCCGCAATGCCCGAAAGGTACTGGATGCCCACGCCGACGAAACCGACGGCCACGGCGGCAAGCGCCGTCTTCTTATAGCCGATGCGCTTGAGCATCATGCCCGCCGGAATGCCCATCACGGCATAGGCGATGAAGTTGGCGAAGTTGCCCAGCTGGGACATCCAGTTCGCCACGGCGAACTGATTCTTCACGATGACGCCCAGCGGATTCGAAAGTCCCGTCACGAAGGAGATCATTGCAAAGAGCAAGAACATCATGACGATGGGCAAGGTGTAATTTTTCTTTTGTTCCATAAAATCTATCAATGTTTAGGTTAATAAGTTTCGGGGGGGGGTCATCGGTCCCGTTCGGCGATGTAGGCGCAGAGGTTGACCAGCGCCGAACGGTATTCGGAATCGGGATAGTCGGAGAGCATCTCCACGGCGCGGGCGATGTAGCCCTGCATCACCTCGGCGGCGAAAGAGAGGCCGCCCTCGTTCTCGACCGTGGAGCGCAGGTACTCGACCTCCTCGTCGCTCTCGTGACAGCGGGAGAGCCGTTCGAGCAGCTCCCTGCGGCGGGAATCCGAAGCGCGGTCGAGCACAGACAGCAGCGGCAGGGTGATTTTCCCTTCGCGCAGGTCGTTGTTGGCGGGTTTGCCCGTGTGGGCCGTCGGGGTATAGTCGAGAATGTCGTCCTGAATCTGGAAGGCCATGCCCACGGCTTCGCCGAAACGCCGCATCGTGGCCACCCGGT
>OGRG01002485.1_pt1 | contig 10435 bp, 9 predicted proteins | sample 1553501 | NCBI WGS metagenome assembly OGRG01 (sample SAMEA2580018, study PRJEB22360) | human gut metagenome | biome: human gut; feature: human-associated habitat; material: faeces | place: Denmark | collected 2008/2010 | reverse complement strand
TGGAAGATTATCCATCCACAGCAAACTTCCATGAGTCTGCATTCTATGTAGATTACACAGAAGATATCTATGTGGGATACCGTTACTTTGAAACAATTCCGGGTGCAGCGGAAAGAGTAAATTATCCGTTTGGGTTTGGACTTTCCTATACAGACTTCGACTGGAAGATGACTGGTGCTTCCGAAGAAAACGGTGTGATCACAGTTCTTACTGAAGTAACCAATACCGGAAAAAAAGCGGGAAAAGAGGTTATCCAGCTCTATTACGGAGCACCACAGGGTAAACTCGGAAAGCCTGCGAAAGTGCTGGGAGCATTCAAAAAGACCAGCATTCTTCAGCCGGGTGAACGCCAGATCCTTACCCTGAAAATTCCTGTGAATCAGATGGCATCCTACGATGATCTGGGAAAAGTATGCAAATCAGCCTATGTTCTGGAAGCAGGAGAATATGCAATCTATATTGGTACAAACGTAAGAGATGCAGCGAAGATTGACTTTACATATGTAGTAAAAGAAGATACAGTAACTGAGCAGTTAAGCCGGAAGGCAGCACCATATCATCTTCAGAAACGTATGCTTGCGGACGGTTCTTATGAGGAACTTCCACAGCGTGAATATGTGGAAGAAGAAGGACTTCCGAGACAGGATAAATATGCCATCGGTCTTCCATGCCCTGATACAAGAGGACAAAAAGGAATAGACTTTCTTGATTTTCTTGATTCCAAGGGAGTTCGCTTCCCTGATGTAGCAGATGGTAAAATGACATTGGATGAGTTTATGGATATCCTGACATTGGATGACTGTATCAATCTCCTTGGCGGACAGCCAAACACAGGATGTGCCAATACATTTGGAATGGGAAATCTTCCGGAATACGGAGTCCCGAATGTGATGACTGCAGACGGACCAGCCGGACTTCGTATTCTTCCGAAATGCGGAGTGAACACAACTGCCTGGCCATGTGCCACACTTCTTGCCAGCACCTGGGATGAAGAACTGGTAGAGAAAGTTGGTAAAGCAGGAGCAGAAGAAGTAAAAGAAAATAATATCAGTATCTGGCTTACTCCTGCCTGCAACATTCACAGAAGCCCGCTCTGCGGCCGTAACTTTGAGTATTATTCTGAAGATCCGTACCTTGCAGGAAAGACAGGTGCAGCTATGGTAAGAGGCATCCAGTCTCAGCATATCGGAGCAAGTGTGAAGCATTTTGCAGCCAATAATAAGGAGACAAACCGTAAGGATTCTGATTCCAGAGTATCAGAGAGAGCACTCCGTGAGATTTATCTGAAACAGTTTGAGATCATTGTAAAAGAGGCTCATCCATATACAATTATGTCCTCCTATAACCTGATCAACGGCATCCACGCTTCAGAGAACAAAGAACTCCTGACAGGTATTCTCCGGGATGAATGGGGATTCGACGGACTGGTTACAACAGACTGGTGGACCTTCGGAGAGCATTACCGTGAAACAAAGGCAGGAAACGATATCAAGATGGCAGCAGGATATCCGGAACGCATAAAAGAAGCTTACGAAAAAGGTTTTATTACCGAAGGAGAGATTCGTCTCAGCGCAAGAAGAATCCTGAATATGATTCTGAAAATTGACTGATGAGTATCACTAATATTTTATACAGGAGCAAAAAAGATGATGGATGAGCGTAAACGAAGTTTACGAAAAGAAATAGTCAGGCTGGCACTTCCGATCGCACTTCAGCAGTTCATGACAGCCCTGGTCGGAGCATGTGATGCGATCATGCTGGGAAAGTTAAGCCAGGATGCCATGTCAGCCGTATCACTGTTCCTCTGGGAGGAATCTGCGCATTTATCCTGAAACTGCCGGTTATGGTTGTCTACTTTGTACTCAATCTGGACGAGATCATTAAACTGCTGGTGGTCTATAAACATTATAAGAAATATAAATGGATTAAGAATCTTACATAATTTTACACGCTTCACAGGCACATATACCGGATATCCGGGACTATGTGCCTGTTTTGTTTTAATGATATTTATGCATCCGTACATAATAGCTGATGCATAAGATCACAGTGGCTCCGCTCCATGCTGCAATCTCTGCAAAGAAAATACCGTCCTGTCCGATAAAATGGGGAAGGATCAGTGCAGCACTGATACGCATGACAAATTCAGCCATACCACTTACCATAGGCATTAAGGTATCTCCCAGCCCCTGAAGTACAGATCTGTACACGTACAGGAAGTACAAAACCCAGAGCATGGCAGCCATAATAGAAAGGTATTTAAAAGCAATTGCCAATACCTGCTGTGTCTGCTGCGGTTCACCTGAGATGAAAAGTGAGAGAATATTTTTTCCAAATAAAAACATGGCAGCAGAAATGATCAGTGAGGTAAGCAGGGAAAGCAGCATACTGCTGCGGACGCCTTTTCTGATCCTGTCAATCTTTCCGGCTCCCAGATTCTGACCCACATAGGTAACGATGGCATATCCATAGGAAATAGCAGCCATTTCCAGCAGACCATAAAGCTTGTTTGTAGCTGTAAATCCTGCCACAAAAAGGAAACCGTAGCCATTGATCACATACTGCACTACCAGACCGCCCACACCAATGATGATATTCTGGAATACAACAGGAATACCAAGTTTCATCAGGCGGGCATTCATGCCGGAGGCAGGCATAAAATCTGCTCTGGTCAGATGAACGATATCAATTCTGCGTAAAATCAGGAAACAGTAAACAGCGGAGAAACTCTGTGCGATCACAGTTGCGATTGCTGCTCCTGCCACACCCCATCCGAAGCCTGCCACAAAAAGGATGTCCAGTGAGACATTCAGCACAGATGCGATGATCATTGCGGTCAGCGGTGTTTTACTGTTTCCCATAGCCCTTAGGGCAGAGGCAAACATATTATAGGCTGCTGTGGCGGGGATTCCACAGAAAATGATGCGCAGATATAACAGAGACATTCCGATAATATTGGAAGGTGTATGCAGCCCTGTTAATACCAGCGAAGCAAATGACTGGCTGAGAATCAATACTCCGGCTGCGATGAATGCGGTCAGCCGGTAACTGTGAGCCAGAGATTTACGCAGATTTTCGAAATCCTTTGCCCCATAATACTGGGAGAGTTGAATAGAAAATCCCTGAGTGAGTCCTGTGGATATTCCTGTGACAACCCACATCAGAAAGTCAACAGCACCCAGTGCGGCAAGAGCCTCCACACCTGCAATCTGGCCAACAACCATGGTATCCACCATTGTATAAAGCTGCTGACAGATATTTCCCAGCATCAGGGGAATTGCAAAAAGAATGATCAACCGTCCCGGTGAACCGGAGGTCATATCCTGAATCTTGGTTTTCATTAGTATAAAAGTTCCTTTCCGGAGCATATTTGAAAAAGTTTAGAAATGATTATTCGAATATGCCCTGATATTTACATTGATAATTTTACATCATTAACGTGAAAAATAAAATATAATATTTCATCAGAATGATATAAATTTATCAATACCTGCTATAAGCAGCATGTTGTTGAAATTATTATGCATAGCGCCTGAGAGGAGTTTTTGATTGCTATTTTTTAAAATACAGATATATAATAGAAGGCAAGTCTTTACGGAAGGAGACATGAATTATGCTGAAAAGATTCACTAAATATGTAACCCAGAGTGTTGCCGGAATGATCGGGATTTCCGTTTATGTTCTGGCAGATACTTTCTTTATATCTGTATAATCCATTTTCCAATTTTGTGTTGTGCTGATTCCAGTATAACTTCCATAAACACTCCGATCCACAGAAAGAACAGCAAGATACCACTGGCAACTGCAAGTAAAGCAAACCGCTCCCATTGTCTGTACCAGAGCAGTGTTCCAATCAGCATAAAACCCAGAATGAGATTGACAATCCCCTTGCCGATGCAGTAGATTTCAACTACGATCTTTACCAGTAAATGGGCAGTGGCTAATAATAACCACACCGGTAACAATAAAATTTTTCCTGCCATTCTTAAAACAATCATAAGTACCTCCTTCAGTTTGCGTACTGTGGCATGTCGTGATTTACCGCTGCTTTATAATAACTTCCAATCGTTGATGGTGCATTAAATAAAGCAGCCAGCAAATACTGTTTTATGTTTCTGACTTTCGTAGTATTTTTATCCATGCACTCCAGCACATACTCGATATGCGAATAATTCAGTTTCAGTAATTTTCCCTTCACAAAGCCTGCCGGATAATATTCGCCGGCGTTCCGTATCATATTCTTTTCAGTTTGGACGGTCTCCAGAATCAGCTGATATATTTCTTCTACCAGATCCTGCTCTCTGCTGTATGTATGCAGTAAAACATCAAAATCAATATTTTTCTTTACCAGTTCAGCATAAGCATTGATTTCCTGTTCTTTTTGATCACATCGAATCCTATCGCCATCTGATTTGATATGATTCGATTTCATATTACTCTGGTTATTATAATTCATATAAGTCTTATTATATAGCGGTACCGTTTTGGGGACCTCTTGAAGTCCGTTTTGGGGCACTTCTGAGGTATCTGTTTCGGCACCTCTGAGGTGCTTATTCATCACCTCAGAAGTTCCTATTTCGATACTTCTATGTACCGCATCTTTTTCCTGTGAAGTTCCCATTTCATTACTTCTTTGACTACTCTGATGTGCCATAAAGCTCTTAACATATATAATGTTCGGCAATCCAAAGCCTCTCTTTTTCTTTTCAATCAGTCCTATTTTCTCCAATTCTGTGAGATAATCCATTGCTTTTTTCTTAGAGAATCCCAAGTCACTTTGTATCTCCGTGATCTGATAGATAATGTACACCTTGTTTTCTTCGTCAAGCCATTTATTTTTCATTGACAGTCCCATTCTATCCAGAAGTACCGAGTAAAGGACTTTAGCTGATAAAGACAATGCGGAAAATGCTTCATCTAATAATAATATTCTTGGAATCCGGATAAAACTGAACTGATCAGCCTGAGTGCCATAATAGTATTCAAAATTCATACTGTTATCTCACCTCTTTTCCATTGATCCAGAAGTTCCAGAATTACACTTTCCATATCCTCCACCGTATATTTATCAGAGAAGAAATTTCTCAGTTTTTTCTCTGATAACGTGATTTTTTGTTCCTGCTTCCTGCCAGGCTGACTGTTTACCAGTATGGAGATCATTTTCGCCTGCGTCATCGGTCCTACTTCAAGTGCTGTGCGGAGTGCTGCTACCTGAACTGCTTTAACCGTACCATTTTCCTTGATGTATTCAAATAACCATGTTTGAATCTCTTTGTCAATGTAGGAAATGTCAACCGCAACGGTAAAGGGCAACCGCTTCTTGTCTACATAATCAAGTAATTCAGGAATTAATTCAGTCAAACGAATAAACCTCCTGATTGTATTTTTACTTTCCCCGGTTTCTTTTCCTATCAATTCTGCCGTTTCAAAATTCCGCCCAACTTGGGTGGAATTATTTTTTGATGGTCTTCCTGCCTGTCTTTTCATAGCATCCATTTTCATTTTATATGCAAATGCTTTTTCACTTGGAAGCAATTCTTCTCGTTGAATATTAGCATCTACCATTACTACTACTGCATCATCATCGTCCATATCCCGCACAATGGCCGGTATTGTTTCCAGTCCTGCTTTTATCGCTGTGTGCATTCTTCGATGCCCGGATATCATCTCATAGCTGTTATTCTTATCTGGCCTTACTAAAACAGGTGTCAGCACACCATTCTGTTTAATACTCTCTACCAGGTCATCCATCTTATCATCATCCAAAACTTTAAATGGATGATTTGCAAAGCTGTGTATTCTGCTAATCTCAATATCTGTTGCACTTTCTTCGCCGGATACTCCCAGCAGTTCATCTATGCTGGGCATCTTTATTTTGTCTGCACTTTTACTCTTCATTTCTCAATACCTCCTCTGCAATCGTCTCATATGCTTTCGCCACTTTTCCATTCAAGCAATGGGAAAAGATACTGACACCTTCTGCACTTGTTTCAGCTGCTTTCACTGACATAGGAATCACCGTGTCAAAAATCTCTATCTTTTCTCCATAAGCTTCACGCACTTTACCTGCCACATCTTTTGCATAGTTTGTTCGGAAATCTACCATTGTAAGAAGGATTCCTTCAAATACGAGCTGCCTGTTCAGCCGTTTTTTCACCATTGCAATCGTATGTATCAGTTGCTGAAGACCTTTCACCGGAAGGTAAGCCGCCTGTACTGGAATCAACACGGAATCCGCAGCAACCAGCGCATTGATTGTCATTAGTCCCAGACTTGGCATACAATCAATCAAGATATAGTCATACTCCGTTCTCGCAGCCTCAATATATTCCTTCATAATCAGCTCTCTGCTCATCACGTTCCCCATTGTTACTTCCAATGCAGATAATTCAATATTTGCCGGAAGCAGATCTACATTTTCTTTATGATGCAGAATGCCATCTGTGATCTCAAATTCTTTTTCATTGATGATAGCCATCATAATTGTGGCAAGTGTAGTTCCTATTTCGTCCGGTTCTACATAACCAAGACTTGCTGTAAGGCTCCCCTGTGGATCTGCATCAATCAGCAACACTTTCTTTCCCTGTCTGGCAAGTCCAATTCCAAGATTTACGGTTGTGGTGGTTTTTCCAACTCCACCTTTCTGGTTTGATATTGCGATTACTCTACACATAATTTTCCTCCTATTTTGCTACCGTTTTCTGCGGTTTCCATTGGTTTAACATGCTCAGTATCTCTTCTTTCATTTCTGCCGGGGTATATGATTTTGGGAAATACCGATACAGTTGTTCGTTGTTAAACATCACTCTGGTAATTTCCCCTTTTTTGATCTCACCCATGATCTCTCTCATTTTTGTTCCCGTCAGCTTTTTCTCACGGCTTAATTTCTTCATTCTCTGTGCCTGGGAAATGGATGGGACTGCCTGTGTATACTCCATAGCATCTATAAATTCCTTTTGTTCCTCTATCGTTAAATACGAAAGTTCCACAGCCGGGTTAAATGAAAGTTCACCGTTATCCAGCTTTTCCAGTAACTCAGGAATAAGATCCGTCAACTTCAGATACCGCTGTACCTGTTTTGCGCTGTCACCAAATTCTTCACCAATGATTTCTACTGTCTTTTTTCCTTTCAACGGGTAGTCAGACTGGCTACTTTTTCTTCTTCCTCCGGTTCGCTTCATAGCTTCATTCTTCATCTTATAAGCAAAAGCCTTTTCACTGAATGTTATCTGCTGCCTCTGTAAATTGGAATCCACCATATTAATTACTGCTTCATCATCCGACATGACTCTGATAATGACCGGCACCTTCCTGTAACCAAACTTTTCAGCAGCTGCCTTTCTTCTGTGTCCGGAGATAATCTCATAAACACCATCTGGAATCGGTCGTACAATCAGTGGATTTATGATTCCGTATTTCTCAACACTCGCACTGAGCCGAATCATTTCCTGATCCATCCGAACCTTAAATGGATGGTTCTTAAAGGTCCGCAGACGTTCCAGCTGAATCTCTATAATTTTTTCGCCATCTTCTGGAACTGATGCACTTCGTGTATCCACTGTATCCATATCTTTCCTCCATTTCTTATCTGCAACAGAAAAAGCCTGTCCAGATAGATTTTTTTTGAAATCTGATCCAAACAGGCTTACTGTTGACCTTAGTTCTCATTAAGCAAAGATTCTATTGTATTCACACCTAATAACTTACCGCCGGATATTTCCCTTCCTCTTTTTTCTTATCTGAGCTTGAATTTACATCCACTTTCTCAAATAAACAGCTGGCTTTTCTCTTTTATTAGAATTTCGATTTATTTCCAGCTATTATACCAGCAGTGCGTTTTATTAGACAGCGGCTAATAGGATTCTTTCCGTATTAGCTGATATTCCATTCCATTTTCCCCTTGAAAAAACAAAAAAGCGGAAATTATATTAGAAATTTTTCTAATACATTCCGCTTTTGATAGGACGTCCCGTGCGGGAATCGAACCCACATCTAGTGCTTAGGAGGCACTTGTTCTATCCATTAAACTAACAGGACTAATACCGGATTTTTGGCTTAAAATCAAGGTTTTCAGCCATTTCAACGGCATTGGATTTTATGATTTAAAACTGACTTACGTCAGCTGAATCAATCTTATATGATGAAATTTTTTGGTATGAAGCTATCGCCTTTTCCAAAAACGCATATCCTCTTAATTGTGACATCACATAACAGAATCGAACTCAAATTCATTTTTCTGTTATACGCCGAGGCGATAACTCTGGTCACCGCTTAGGAGGCGAGTGTTCTATCTATTAAACTAAGGAAACACATATATTATTTAATATGGAGCAGCATATTGTGCTACTCCACATAAAATTGTACTATATCTTTCTTTAAAAAACAAGACCTTTATTTTTGAAGATTGAAAAAGTCATTGTCACGATTTTTTGTATCAACCAGATCATTATACTGCAAGATCGAATAGTCCTGAAGTAATGAATAATATGGTGATGTCTCATCATTCAACTCATAGAACTTTCCGTCAGATCCGACATATCCGTTTCCTGTCAGCACCGGAATTTCCTTCTGCAGATCCTGCTGGTATTTCTGGAATCCAGTCAATTCACTTCCTGTCGTTTCCATCAGACGTGTCTGAAGGTAATTCATACTCGTCTGCTCTACTTTCTGTCCACCAATGTCATAATTTGCCCAGATTACAAAAGGAATTGCATAACGATGACGCATCATTTCTTCATCATTCCAGTTCTTATATTGTCCCTTTGTAAGTGCATTCATGGACGCATCATTAATTCTCGGCTGATGATCTCCCGTCATAAATATTACAGTCGGTTCATCTACATTTTTGAAATATTCCACCAGATCTTTGAAAGCATCATCTGATAATTTAATCAGGCTCAGATAGGTTTCAACATCTTCTGCTTTCATACCTTTAAGTGAAATTGTCTGCTTATAATTATCATCACCCCTGCTGATAAACGGGCTGTGATTCTGCACTGTCATGATATATCCAAGATACGGATCATCTGAATCCTTCTTATAGCTTTCAAAGTCTTCGATGATTCGCTGATAGGAACCGGCATCTGTAGCATAATGTCTCAGTTTTTCTATCGGTGTCGTTACCGTATCATAATTGTAGAAATCTTTAAATCCAAGCAGTGGATACGTTCTGTCACGTCTGTAATTACTTGCTCGATGAAGATGAATCGCAGTACTTCCCATGTACCCTTCATCCTGAAGCTGTGTCACAAGTGATGGCATTGCATCTTTTACAAAAAGCTGGAATGCAACCGCACCCGTCGGCAGAAATGCAAGTGAATTTCCTGTCAGAAATTCATATTCTGTATTTGCTGTCTGTCCGCCTACAATAGACGCATAGGTTGTACCACTTACACAATTTTTGTCATTCATCAGTCCATGGATAAACGGCATATAATCTTCGTTTGTTTCAAAATCACCCAGATCTTTCAAATCTGAAAAAGCTTCATTGATCACAACGATCACATTCGGATGTTCCTTGGTTTTATCCACTGTATCCGATTCATATTTTGATGTAATTTCTTCGACTTTTTCAAGGCTGTAGCCTTCTGGTTTTTTCAGTATAGAATAATGAATGCTTCGTGAAAAACCTGCAATACTGCCATATGTTCGATAGCTTCTCATTGGGTTAAACAGGCTCAGCTTCAGCCCATGATTATCAAGATAATCTGTAAGGATAAATTGTTTCACACCTACTACCGATATAATGGCCATTGCAATGATTCCGCAAAGCCGAAATTTCTTTTTACTGAAAACAGGTTTACATTTTATAACTCTGCCAACCATAAAGAAATCAAACAGAAGCAACAGTGTAACCAGCAGATACCAGTTGAATTTTATTTCGTATGAAGACGCAACCTCTGCCGCTGTACTTATAGTTGCAATATCAGAGGCAATGATCGGAGTTCCTCTGAACTCATATATAAAATGGTTTGCAATATTGAACATAACACATATAAAAGCGCAAATGTCAGTTCCCAGTCGTATTCTGTTTGTAAGAACAATACATATCAGTTCTAATATCAAAATAAAACCTATATTAAAAAGTAAAAGACTTTTATTCAGTCCGGAAAAGCTTTTTCCCATTGCAAATGTAGCTGCTTCCATATTCAGAAAAATGAAACATGGAGACAAAATCACATACAGGATATTTATGATCCGACTGGTCTTTTCTTTTACTTCCAGCTTTACAAAAATAAGTACTGTGCCGATTGCCCACAGACCTGCAAGAAGAAGTATTTTTATTCCATTTCCCAAAGTGTTTGAGTTGTATATGATACTTTTATAATTAATTCCAAAATACAAAACAAATAAAAACGAAACGAACAGGCAGATATAATCCCTCCATCTCTGCCTGCCTCTATTTTTTAGTTTCTTCATTTCCTATCCTCAATTC
>OGRG01002484.1_pt1 | contig 10438 bp, 8 predicted proteins | sample 1553501 | NCBI WGS metagenome assembly OGRG01 (sample SAMEA2580018, study PRJEB22360) | human gut metagenome | biome: human gut; feature: human-associated habitat; material: faeces | place: Denmark | collected 2008/2010 | reverse complement strand
CACCGCCCGCCGCATTGATCATGGCCTGAATGGCTGTATTCATAATGATATAGGCCACTGCACCGGACAGTGCTGCGACCTCTTTTTCCTTGCGAGCCATGCCGATGGCTACGCCCATGGCGAACAGCAGCGCAAGATTGTTGAACACCGCATTGCCGGTCTGACTCATCACGTCCAGAATGGTATAAATGAGGGTGCCCGGATGGATGACGCTGTTCAGGCCATAAGCCGCCAGCATCGTTTCGTTGGTGAACGAGCTGCCGATGCCCAGCAGCAGGCCCGCCACAGGCAGCAGTGCAATGGGCAGCATAAAGCTGCGTCCCACGCGCTGCAGCACGCCAAAGATCTTGTCTTTCATCTTAAGTTCTCCTTTTCCTAAGTTCGTATCCAGCATATATCTACACAGGAAAGACCTGTGGAGAATCAAAGGTGAAACAAAAAGCTTATTTCCCCATCCAAATCCGTTTCAGATGGATGGTAAGGAACACCAGTTCCTCGTCCGAAAGCTCCTTGTGCCAGGTATTGCGCACATACTCCGCAATGCAGCAGGCGCATTTGTAGTGTTCACTGCAATTGCGGGCGATCAGAGCGCGGAACACTTCGTCATGGGTATCGTTTTCCTGCTCCTGTTTTCCTTGAAATACGCGCTGTGCAAAAAAGCGCAAATGCACTGTAAAGCGGCTGAAATCCAGTGTATCCCGGTCAAAATGGAAGTTGTAAAAGCATTCTACTACCTGCACGCAACCATCCACAAAGCGGGTGACATCGTTCACCACGCTCATGGTGGTGTTGAGCTCTGCGTTGACGATGTGCAGCGCAATGAAGCCGCCCTCGTCGTCCGAAAGGTCTGCATGGAAACGCTGGCGGATGGTGGCAAGGCACTCCATGCCAAGGTGATACTCTTCCGGGTAGAATTCCCGAATGGAAGTCATCAGCGGGTTAGAAAAGTGAATTCCCTGTTCACTGCGCTGAATGGCAAAGCTGATGTGGTCGGCCAGCGTGATGAGCAGGCTTTCGTTCAGTGGGTATTTCAGCCGCTGCCGGATGATTTCTACCAACTCATCGGTGAGCAGCAGATGCTCATACGTAATCCGTTCCAGAAGTTCCACCAACTTTTGCTGCACGGCAGGGCTGGTCATGCGGTAGCTGCACTCCACGGTTTCAGCTTCGATTTTATAGCCCGGCTTAACACCAAAGCCTAGACCGCGCCCGGTGACGATCAGCTCACAGCCCGTGGAATCCACTACGCGCAAAATATTGTTGTTGATTGGCTTTTTGACGGTATATTGCATTGTTTCTCCTCCTCGGGGTTGAAAAAGGCAATAAAAAAAGACCACCCTTGACACAGCAAACATACCGAAGGCTGAAACACGCTTTCGGCTTGTGCTATGCAGAGTTGGTCTAGCCCGCCAAACGGTAACAATCCAACGACGCTGCTCACGTACATTTTTCTTTTTTTGTAAGGCGCAAACAAATCAGGCACTTGAATAACGATTTATTCTGTATAATACTACAATATCACATTCTTTGTGGAGTGTCAAGGCGAGAACGGCTCTCTTTTTCACTTTGTTAGCTTTGCACAAATTCAGTCGATAATTTACAGCAGATTGACAAGTAAAAAGATTTCTTTTATTTGTGCTTTTTTTAGTCGTTGTTTTCAAACGAGATATTGCGGAGAAAGCAGTGCTCCATCTTGTAACCCATCACAAGCAGGGCATACTTTAAAGATTTATTGTACTGAATTGTGCGATTCATGGTAGCGACAAGCTATTCTAAAAAATCTACCAATCTTCTAGTGTTGAACCCCTTCGACACAAAAAACTAAAGATTGAATGATTTGCAGCGTTCAAAAACAAAGTGCTGCTTTTCTTTTTGTGCAATGAAAAAGCCGCCATGCATAAAAATGCACAGCGGCCTTTTCTGAGGAAAAACGCTAATGAAGAGAATGTCAGAAAATGAATTTTGTCACGGCGGTCTTTTGCTGTCCATGCTTAATCTTTTGCGGCCGGAAACAGCATTTTATTCACGAAGAAGAAGATGACCATAGATACGCCGCCGTTTAGCACGGTCGTGCCAATGTTGTAGATGAAATCAGGAACAACCAGACCTGCAACAGCGACCCACACGCAGTTGATTGAGTTGACAATGCAGGTAATGATGCAGAATGCGACCACATATCCCGCAATCTGCTTTCCCAGATTTCCTTTGCTTCGGAACACGAAATTTCGCTGAATCGGGAAGTTGATGCACTCACCAATGACCATAGCAATCATGTATGCACAGAAATACGGTAAACCACCGTGGGCTGCATCGTAGCCAAGAATATTCCACTGAAAGGTTTCTCCAAACAGCGTAACAGGAATCCCCGGCCAGCCGAAATCAACTACCGGCAAACTTGCAAATGCTTTCGGCAAGAACTGCAAGAGCAGATACTTGAAAACAGTAATGAGATTCGATACGATGACAAACAGTCCGCCTTCTCGTACCCATTTTGCGGTTTCAGGGTGTTTGGCTGCAAATCGATTCCAAAACTCCATTCTGCTCCTCCATATTAAGCCTGTACAGAATTCTGTTCTTTCCAACGCTTAACATTCTTGCGGCGGCGGACAAAGTAAAACACGCACAGTGCGATGAGGCCAGCATCGACAACCGCAACCGTGATATACAGCCAGTACGGAACCGGGATAGCGCTGACTTCCTGACCAATGCTATTAGCAGAGGTATAAAGGATATTATGCGTAGCAGTGCGAAGGACCTGATGACCGGCAGGAGAATTGGTGACTGCCTCACTCGGAGCCTGCATATTCATCAAAGACAGAATCAAGTCATTGCCTGCTGCGATTGCACGGTCAATGTTGATATAGGACAGCTGAAGGATGCAGTCGGTAATGACAGTGCCACGGAAGCCCCATTCGTTGCGCAGGACAGTAGTGAGCAAATCAGCATTTTCAGCAGCACAGATTTCACCGATACGGTTGAAGGAGGACATGATTCCGCGTGTGCCGCCTTCCTTAACGGCAATCTCAAAGGGCTTGATATAGATTTCACGCATTGCCTGCTCGTTCACCCAAGTCAGTAGACCACCGGAATCGCGGTTGCTCTCCTGGTCATTGACAGCAAAGTGCTTGCAGTAGGTCGTAACACCCTGAGACTGGATACCCTGCGTTTCAGCAGCAGCCATTTTACCGGAGTGCAGACCATCCTCAGAATAATACTCGTAGTTACGGCCGCTGAACGGGCTGCGATGAATGTTCATAGCCGGGGCATACAGAGCAGCGATTTTCATAGCTACCGCTTCTTGCGCGAAGGTTTCGCCCATATCGTATGCCAGCTCAGTATTCCAGCTGCATGCCAGAACGGACTGTGCGCAGAATTGATTGCCGGTAGAGCCTGCCATAATGTTGTTGATACCGTTGGGGCCGTCAACTTCAGTATAGCCCAGTTTGCCTACAGACGGAACTTCCTGTGTTGCCCAGCCGCCGTTGGAAACCAGATTAACCATCTCACTGACCGGAATCTGCTCCAGAAAATCATTCCATTTCGGGTCATCATAAGCAAGACCCTTCATATCTTCAATCTTCAGGTCATGATTTACAACGGCAATGTCTTCGGCTGTGTCAACAAGACCGTTGGATTTATTGTTGATTGCGTCCAGAGCGGCAGCACCGGCTTCACGGCTCGCAGCGGCTCGCTCTTTGGGGAAAGTTCCCTCCCAATCGGCACGGCTCACATAGCTTGTGCATTCGCCAAAAGAAGCATAGTCAAACTGATTGGTTGCTGCGACATCGTCAGTAGAGCGGGCACCATCGTTAGAGTCGTTGTAGATTCTATCCTTGTCGATGGTAAGAGTCCGAGAATCAATGACCGTGTGACTGTCGCTGCGCAGGCTGATAGTATATTCGCCCGCTTCGAGAACATAGGCACCGCCCTTTGCTTTCACGCCGGTATAGTCGTAAGACGCCATATCCTCAGCAGTGAAAGTCAAAGTCACAGATTCGTTCTGACCGGGTTCAATCATTCCAGTCTTGCCAAAGGCTCCGAGAACGACAGAACTCTTCTCGATTCCGCCCTCAGTATACGGTGCAGAGTAGTAGACCTCGACTACATCTTTACCGGCAACAGAGCCGTTATTCTTCACATTGACCGTCATGGTCACATTGTTGCCGTCAAACGAAAAATCAGAGATGCTTTCTTCAAAGTCCGTATAAGAAAGACCGTAGCCGAAAGGATACTGAACCGTGGCGTCGTAGTCAATGAATCCATCCTCAGCGGCTGTTTCATAGTATCGATAGCCTACATAGATACCCTCGATATAATCGACATAATGGTAGGAGTCCGGAGCAGCACCGCCGCCGATGGGGCTGGTGTTTACCCACTCACAGTTTGTATAGTTATAAGCGCCAATGCTATAATAGCTGGGAGCGCTCTCAACCGCATAGGCGAATGTATCGGTAGTGCGACCGGAAGGATTCACTGCACCGCTTAATACTTCACCGACAGCATTTGCACCGGTAGAACCCAGGCATCCAATCCAGAGTGCCGCATCCACGCCCTCGTCCTCGAGGAAACCGAGTTCCATGGCATTTGTGGAGTTGACCAGAACAACTACCGTGCCGAAGTTCTCCTTCAGCATATCCAGAACCTGCTGCTCAACACTCTGCAGTTCCAGGTAGTGCTTACCGGCGTCACCGCCTTTTACAACCTGCTCAATGTCCTTGCCGGAAGAAACAATATGCGTTGTTGCATTCGGGTCCATATCCATGGGAAGGTCTGCACCTTCACCGCCGAGACGAGACACTACAAACACGGCCACATCCGAATAAGCCTTTGCATTTGCAATCATCTCGTCAGAGTATTCATTGACAGCAGGTTCGTTAATGTCAAAGTTGTTGCCGGTGAAACCGACACCGGTACGCTCAACAAAATGGTCGTTATAGAAAGAAACCAGTTCTGGATTGACCGAGAATCCAGCGTTAGTCAAGCCCTGCTCCAAGGTAATGTTATTGCTGCTGTCACCGGAACCGGAACCGGAGCCGCCATAGACAGTGTCACGAGAGCCATAACCAAAGAGATTGATTTTGCTTCCGGAAGCGAGAGGCAAAGTCTGGTTTTTATTTTCCAGCATGACAATACCTTCGCTTTCGACCTTCTGCGTCATATCCGCAGAAGCCTGACGGAAAGCAGCCACCTTATCCGCATCCGGTCCCTTGTATAGGAAACTATTGATGGTTGTGTAGTATTTCGGAACAAGCACACAAAGCAGTACATTCAGTACCGCAACAATAGCACTCAGAATGCACATTATGACAAATGGCAATTTCTTCGGCTTGCATACTTGTTTTGCAGGGGCAGTGTTTGACATTTGAATTCCTCCTTCTGATTGACCGGACTCGGTCATTTGTCTGCATTATACCTGAAACTGTAAAAAAAGGAGGACGTATTTCCTAAGTGGTCGTTTTTTGTTCCTACTCTGCACAAAAAAGAAAATTGCCGGGGTTTCCCCGGCAATCAGGTATTGCTTATTCAGTTTCAACAGGCAGTGCCACACGAAGCAGGAACAGCCCGTCCTCCGCTTGGACGGAAACCGTACCGCCATATTTCTCCGCTGTACTCCGGATGCTCTTTAAACCAAACCCATGATAGTTCGGGTCTCCTTTTGTCGTAACGGGCAGGCCGTCAACAAAGCGCAAGTCTCCCTCGTAGAAGTTCTCCACTTGAAGGATGGCAATGCCATGTCTCGAGAAGATGCTTACGGAAATCGCACGCTTGTCGTGGTCCTCAAGCTTACGGACGGCTTCCTCTGCATTGTCCAGGGCGTTTCCTATCATTGAAAACAGGTCAACCGCCTCTAAAAAACCAACTGCCTTTCCATCGGCAACACAGGTAAAGGTAATATCATTTGCAGCGCACAACAGGCTCTTTTCGGTCAGTATCGTGTCCAAAATTTCGTTTCCTGTCTCAATGATAGAGTCATATACCGATACTGAGTTTTCGATTTCTTGAAGAACTGTATTTTCCGGTGCATTACCTGTTTGTGCCACAATCTTCTTCAACTCTGACAGCTGGCATTTCAGTGCATGGCATTTATGATTGATAAGTTTCACACTATCCGATGCTCGTTCATATTGCGCTTGATGGCGCATCCACAACTGCTTTTGAAGGGATAGCTCCTCTTGCTGAGCCAATTTGTTTTGAAAACTCACCTGCTGCCACAATATCAGAACACAGCATATCATCGAATATATCCTGCAGCACCGATACAGGTAATTCTGGTGCTGAAAGCTGGTCTGAACAACCGCACTAAACACAATAGATATCAGTAGGACCGCTATCATTGTCGTAAAAGAATACCCGACGCTCACCGAAGCATACCCATGTTTGACCATAGGTCGTGCAATCAAGAGATATATCACGACATATACCAATGCAAATACAGCAAAGGGAATGAAGGTATCTACTACTATGTCTTTGAGGGAGCAGTAATGAGGTTCATTATAACCTGCTCCGGGCTGAATAGCATCCCACGCACAAAAAGCGACATGCTGAGTAAGGTAAGCCAATGTAGTGAAATAAGCAGCCATTTTGAGTTCTACATCAAACATCGAGTATTCTATAGAAAGCAGGATAAGAAAACTGCTTATGCTCCATACCAAAGAAGCCAAAAAGCTATTCAAAAGGATTTCTGGTGATGCGGTAATGCAAAGCTTCAAAACCAAAAATCCTAAGATTGCTGCCAGTACAGTACGAATCAGCCAAAACTTTCTTTTTGGTTCTTTGTAAGCAAACATGAGTGCTGCAATCAATAACTGAACCGGTTGATGCAAAATTTTGATGATATCTTGCAGCAAATTCACTTCATATTTCCTCCCGTCACAGAATTTGCCAGGCCGCTGAGGAATGTATTTCTTCGACCGCGACTAAGGGGAAGTGTGTTTGCGCCGACAACAATAGAGTCTTTTTTTACAGCATCCACATGTCGAAGATTTACCAAGTAGCTGTTGCTGCATCTCGAAAACTGCTGGTCTTTAAGGCGGTCTTCAATTTCTTGCAAACTACCGGAAACCTCCAGGGTTTGATTATGCAGATGCAGATACAGCCAATGTCCCCGCACCTCAATGTAGTAGATTGCCGAACTCTCAATTCGCTGCTTTTCTCCATTTACCGTAACAAAAAGATGATTCTTCTGCCTTTGAGAGGCTCGTTCAATGGCGCGAGGCAGTTTCATAGAAAGCTGCGCATAGGTGATTGGCTTTAGAATAAAATCCAGTGCATCGACTTCATAACCCTTAATGGCATACTTTGCCATTCTGGTAATAAAAATCATAACGACAGTCGCATCCTGTTCTCTGATTTTCTGAGCAGCACTCATACCGTCTAGTAGCGGCATTTCAATATCCAACAGCAGAATATCCCATATAGGTTTGTAGTTCTCAGCAATATCCATGCCATCGTTAAACACCGCGATATTGCCTTCGAGTCCTTGCTCGTTAAGATAGCGAACAGCATTAACTTTTGTCTGCTGAGCCAAATCTGCTTCGTCTTCGATAATAGCAATCTGCAGCATATCAGAACCTTCCCCATGGGATTTGCATTCTTTCTTTTCTGTCATCATTCTACCAAGTGCGACTAACAATGTCAAAAAGATTTTCAAGAGCACTTATGCATTTTTTCAGTCACAGCAAAAGGAGCGTCCGCCAAAGCAGACGCTCCTTTTTGTGTTTCTTGTGCCTTTTGAAAGGCTCACAGCTTACTTGCCGCTGGCGTTCAGGCGCGGGATGGTCTCAGTCTTCGTTTCATTGCAAACTGTGCAGGTATAGGTCTTGACGCCATCTTTTTCAGCCGTGGGTTCAGTAGTAACGACACCGTTATCCCAAGTATGGTTGTTGGTTTTTGGTGTGGTATTGATAATGCTGCTCACATCGCCGCAGACGGGGCAGTAGATTTCGGTGCGACCCTCTTCCTTGCAGGTGGGCTCAATGACACGCTTAGCGGCATGATGACCGGTGGAGTGTACAATGTTGTCCTTGTAAGAAAAGCTGTCATCTTCGTTGCACTTGTGCATCGTGTAGCCGTCCTCGGTGCAAGTCGGCTGGACGACAGTCACAGTAAAGGTATACTTTGTGGGGAGAACCTTTTCGGTCGTAGTCGCGTTACAGTTCTTGCAATGCAGCGTCCTGACGCCATACTCATCATAGGTAGGCGGGGTAGTGATGACGCCTTCGTTCCAGACATGACCCGTGCCACCGTAGGAGTAAGTCATGGTATGAGAAGCGTCGCGCTTGCAGTGCATCAGCATAGTGCCCTGTTCGGTGCAGGTAGCCTTTTTCAGACACTCGGCATTTGCAAAGTCCCAATCATGGCTGCCGATAGCTGGCACAGGCTTCAACACTCTTTCGTTGCACCCCTCGTAGTTGCAGTACACCCAACGCTCGCCCTCGGTCTCACAAGAAGACTCCTTCACGATTTCGCCAAGGCGCGTGTAATCGTGGGTATGTACCTTGACGATATCTTCGGTCTTTGTTGCACTACAAACAGTGCAGGTAAAGGTCTTGATGCCGGTCTCAGTAGCGGTTGGCTCCTTCGTTACAACGCCTTCATCCCACTGATGCTCGCCGGTAGCAGGAAGGTCACTCACATGCTGCTTATCGTTGCAGCGCTCACAGACATTGTCAACGCTGCCAGGAGCGCCACAGGTAGCGGGAGTAGTGACTTCCTTATACTGATGGCCCAACGCAGCAACAGGCGTATCCTGATAGGTCTTTGCGGGATTCTCATTGCAGGTATGCAGCGTGTAACCGTCCTCTGTGCAGGTAGGAGCGACCACAGTTTCCGTGAAGGTATAGCCCAATGCAGGAATTACTTCCTTATGCACATGGGTCTTGTCATTCTGACAGGTATAGGTGCGCTCACCGTCTTCTTCGTAGGTCGGTTCCTTCGTTACAACGCCTTCGTCCCACGCGTGTCCCGTCGCAGGAACAGGTTCCGTGTAGGTGTGGTTCTTATCATTCAGGCAAGTGAAGGTCTTAACACCATCCTCGGTGCAGGTAGGAGCCTTGGTGACAGTGCCATCATCCCACTTATGACCCAGAGCCGGGATTTCCTCGGTTTTCATCTCCGTGCAGCCGGTATTCTGGCACTTGTAGGTCTTAACGCCAGCTGTCGTACAGGTCGCTGCCGTTGTGACTGTACCGGTATCCCAGGCATGCCCCCGTGCATTCGTATAATCGCGTTTTTCGGTCAGAGCGGAATCCTGGTCGCAGATGTAAATGGTATAGCCCTTTTCTGTGCAGGTAGGCTCTACCGTAGTGCCCTTATGCCATGTCTTCTCGACTACCGGGATATCCTCCGTGTAAGTAGCACCGCAGGAGGTGCAGGTAAAGGTCTTCGTACCCTTCCCGTAGATGGTAGCAGGCTTTGTGACCTTACCGGCATCGTAGGCATGCGGCAGCTTTGCCTTGTAATCGCCCTTATAGGTAAGACCGGGGACTTCATTGCACTCATAGATGGTATAACCCTCAACGGTGCAGGTCGGAGCAACAACGCTCTTGATATGATAGGTCTTGTCGAGAGACGGGATTTCCTCGGTGCGCGTCTCATCGCATTCCTTGCACTTGAAGGTCTTGATACCGGTCTCGGTATAAGTAGCAGCCTTTGTGACTGTACCGCCATCCCAGCTATGTCCCTTTGCCGGAACAAAGCGGTCGTTGTAGTTCATGCCGCCCCACTCATGGCAGATATGCTCATCGTAGCCCTGCGTGGTGCAGGTCGCCTCATGACGGCGAACCGTGAAGGTGTATTTTACCTGAGGCTTTGCGGTAGGAGCCGGAGTGGCTGCCGGAGCAGGTGCCGGTGTTTTTGTCGCTGCCGGTTTTGTCGTCCCACCGGAAGTCGAAGTACCGGTGCTCGGCTTCTCCGTCTTAGTCGGCTCGCTGGTGGTGTTGTCCTTCTTATCGGTGTTCTCAGCGGGCGCGGCGGGCGGGGCGGGGGGAGCCGTAACCGAGGATGACGACCTCGTCCAAACGGGCGGCATCCTCTTTCATCGTAACGTCAAGGTTGGAAATCCCCCCCCCACAAGTTATTCTCTGTGAGGACATTCCGATATACGTAAATTCCAGTATACCGCCTTTGGGAACCGCAATGGAATACTGTCCGTTTATGTCGGTCGTCGTACCCTTGTTCGAGTCCACGACCACCACGGTCACACCGACGAGCGGATTGCCCTGTTCATCGGTAACCGTACCCCCGACGGTAGGCTGCGCAAAGGCCGTCCCGGCCCCCGCCAACAGCAGGAACAATGTCCACAGACACGTCCTCGCCGCCAGAGAATCTCTGAATCTAGAGAAAAACTCTTTCATAGAATTACATTTAAGGTTAAGTTTTTAGTGTTTTATATTGGTTGCAGATCAGTTGCTTCCTTCGGCGATTCCGGCCGCCAGCT
>OGRG01002478.1_pt1 | contig 10448 bp, 9 predicted proteins | sample 1553501 | NCBI WGS metagenome assembly OGRG01 (sample SAMEA2580018, study PRJEB22360) | human gut metagenome | biome: human gut; feature: human-associated habitat; material: faeces | place: Denmark | collected 2008/2010 | reverse complement strand
CGGAAAACGGTTTTGTAGCATACAAAACACACCTTGCTATTTTCTGACGAAAATCAAAATCCGTCACGGACGGATTGGGGTCAGCGTGAAACGGCAAGCCCGGTTAAGCACCAGCCCGGTTTTACACCCCTGCCCCCTGCGGTTCGTTACTCCGGTGCAAAGTAACGGTGATTTATAATGCTGTAAAATAGGTAGTTGGTGGACAAAATCGGACAGTGCAGGACAAATCGGGACAAGGTTTTTCAGGGACATTTTTTCTCCCTTTTTTTGTATCGGATTTCAAGATTGAAAGCAAGATTGAAAGGAATATTTCAATCAAGGAAGAAAGATTGAAAGCAAGATTTCAAGAAAGCAGGATTGCAGGATTTCAATATTTCAAGAAAGAATGAAAGCAAGAAAACAAGATTGAAATAAAACAATCTTTCAATATTTCAAGACGGCAATATTGAAAGAATGAATGAAAGACAGAATGATTGAAAGCAATAAACAAATCTATCAACCAATAATGAAAGAAAGCAATATGGAAAACGAGAAAACACCCCTTTATGTCGCCTTTTCCACCCAAAAGGGCGGGGTCGGCAAAACCACCTTTACCGTGCTGGCGGCGAGTTACCTCTACTACCTCAAAGGCTACGATGTGGCGGTGGTGGATTGCGACTACCCCCAACACTCCATTGCCGGGATGCGCAAGCGGGATGCCGAACAGGTCGGGGCGGATGAAGATTACAAGCGCATGGCGTATGAACAGTTCACCCGGCTGGGAAAGAAAGCCTACCCGGTGCTGTGCAGTTCACCCGAAAAGGCAATAGTCACGGCTGACGAGTATGTAGCCACAGCCGGACACGTGCCGGATATTGTCTTTTTCGACCTGTCCGGCACGGTGAACGGCAGCACTCTATAAGAATGGCTACTTACCAAAATAACATTTTACATTAGGAGATAATACACCCCTCAAATCATCAAATTTTTTAATTTTCAATTCGTTCAAAATATTTCTTAATTTCTCGCCAACTTCATTTCCATTATGTTCCAAAGGATTGTCGAAAGCCAAGTGTGCGTCCAATTTTCCATTATCAACAAACCAATCTACATATACAGACAAAGGTCTTGGTCCATCCCATTTATTTCTATCAAATCTGTAGTTTAAAGCTTTACAAGCAAAATAGATAGTTTGGAATTTTGCATATTCTTCTATTGGTTGTAACATTTTCAAACATGTATCTTGAGTTAGATTCTCATCATCAATATTCAAAATATAATTCGCCACTCCTGAATTCTTAATAATTTGACCATTTACAGAACTATTTTTCTTATTTTCTGACAGGTTAATTCCTGCAAAAATATCGTATTTTTGTTCTTCAGTAAGTTTTAAAGCACCAGATTTTTCACCGCTTAATTTATTCAGTAGTTCAAACTTCCAGCCTAATTTCATTGTATGTGCTCCTGTTTTACCTTTTTTCTCAAAATAGACCAAATTATCGGCAACAAAAGAATCCTGTATAGAAAGTAAACATTGCTTAATGATGCCTGAAGCGTCTTTCCCAAATATTTCACAAGCCCTGTCAAAAGACATCTTATTTTCTAAAAAATCTGCATTTTTTTGTTTAACAGATATTTTTATTTCCCTGGCTTCTCCATCAGAAGCTATCCCTTTAATATAAACATCTGTTTTACATTCACCACGCGCAGGACGAGGTTTCCCACAAAGTGCAACTTGATATTTTTTCCCCTCAAAAGAAAAGGTCGTTCCTACAGGGAATAGTTTTTCTACACAATGTTCTGTATTGATAAAATCAGGCATAATTATAATAAGTCTTTAAGTGAAACATTCAATGCTTTTGCGATTTTGTCCGCAACTCTTAGAGACACGTTCCTTTTACCTTTTTCAATATCAGGTAAATAGGTTCTATCAATATCAGCCATATTGGCTAATGTCTCCTGTGATATTTTGAGAGATAGTCTTCTCTCCAACACTTTCTTTCCAAAAACTTCATTTATATCCATAGCGGTGCAAAATTATGAGGGTGTAGACAATCACACAACGGACTATTGTCTACAATGGATTTCTAAGTGATTCTTTTAAAGAAAATTACAATAACTCTATTTGCTTCAGAACAGAAACAAAGAAGGGAAAGTATTAAGAATACGAGATTTTATGCAATTAGGCATTTATTCTATAAATAAAATCTTGAATAGGAGTAATATATGGTATAGCTTTATTGTGGTTTTTTCCTTTAATCTGCACTTTTGACAAATCTACACCTACAATGTTTATGCTTTGGGCACTTTCCAACCGAAAAGCAAAATATTCCTTACCTGAGGGCATAAAACCTAATTTAATCAAGTCGGATGCAGATATTAGTTTTGGGTAGTCAGGAATGATACGAAACAAAAACTTGTTATTATGATTATGTAATAGTAAATAAATGGGATAGGACATGCCTATGGGGATTTGTAACGCTCCACGGCGCAATCCGGCACGCACATAATAAAGTTTGTTTTTCAAAGTTTGTCGAAGTTGATTATTATCCTTGTAATAAGCAACTAACACATTAATGGTTTCTGCTTTTCTTTCTTCAACAGAGACCAATGCTTTCTTTATTGACAAAGCTAAGAATTTAGCCAAACGAGGTGGTACAGCATTGCCAACCATTTTATAGCCGTCTTTTATATCTTCATAGAAAAAGCGGAATTTATCCGGGAAAGTTTGGATTCTTGCACATTCCCGAACACTTAGCCTGCGATATAAATGTTCTGCTCCTTGCTGAAAAACACGTTGGGTTTGTGATATATATTTCATTTTGGGAGCTTGTGGGTGAAGGGGGCAGTTCTTTGCCTGCGCTTGTATTGTAAATGAAGTTTCATCCCAGGAGCGAACACGATTACGTGCCATGAATTTTGCATCCCATGGACCTGCAAAAATGTCATGGTTAAGCCACTTCCTATATTCTTGGTCCACACCTTCATTTGTATATGGGTGAGGATTCTCCATTATATCTCCAATTGCCTTTCTTAATGTGACATAAGGTTTTCCGAATGGCTTTGGAAAATTGAACGTACAGTTCAACTCTTTTAAGAAACCGACAACAAACACACGATAACGGTCTTGGGGAATATAATAGTCTGCTGCATTCAATAAAGAATAGTTTACTACATATCCAGCTCCTTCAAGAGTAGAAAGGAATGATAGGAATGTACTAAAATGTTTGTCGTTTATAATCCCTTGTACATTTTCGATGAGAAAGAACTTTGGATGCTTTTCTTTTATCAATCGGACATAATCAAAAAATAATCGCCCCCGTTCATCATCCAATCCTAATTGTCTTCCTCCCTCGCTCCACGATTGGCAAGGAGGTCCTCCGATAAACCCATCGCAATCGGGTATATCTTCTCCTTTTAATTTTCGAATGTCTGACTTACACAAATAAGTATTTGGGTGATTGAATTGATAAGTTTTATGTATTGCTTCATCAAATTCATTCGCCCAAACAACTTCATAGCCTGCTTGCTCAAAGCCAAGGTCTAATCCGCCACATCCTGCAAAGAAAGATGCGACTTTCATTCCTTTAAGCAATGACAATTCCTTTTTCCACCAATGTTTTCCTTATTTGCATAGCCACATGGTAAGCCAAATTAACGGGAACTGCATTGCCTATCATTTTATAGGCATAGTTTACGTCTTCATATACAAATTTGAACTCATCCGGGAAACTTTGTACCCGTGCAACTTCACGTACAGTCATCCTGCGATAAAGATGCTCACTCCCTTCTACAAACTTTTGCAGATTCTTTTCAACTTTTATCATCTTAGGTGCCTGTGGATGTAGCTGGCATTGGCGACCACTAGCTTGAACTGTAAAACCCGGTTCATCCCATGAACGTACTCTGTTGCGTGACATGAATATAGGTGAATATGCCCCTATAAAATATTCGTTATTAGGGACTTTACAAGCATTCCCATTAGTTTTGTTCTTTTCAAGTGCCGGAATCGCAGAATCTTGCAAATCCCAAATGCTTTCACGCAAAGTAGGTTTATGCTTTAAAGGGGTAGGATATTCAAAATCATGTATATCCAAATCTTTACGGAATCCGATGTAAAATACCCGGTCACGGTCTTCCGGTACATCGTAATCATTGGCATTAAGCATTTTCAAATTCACATCATAGCCCGCTTCATCAAACAATTTCATAAAACCACTAACGGCATCCGAATGGCGTTTGGCAAGCATTCCAGATACGTTCTCTGCAACAAAAAACAAAGGTTGTTTATCTCGTAAAATACGGATATACTCATAAAACAACTGACCACGGGCATCTTCTATTCCCTTTAACGAACCTGCTTCACTCCATGATTGGCAAGGAGGACCTCCTATTATACCAGTAATATTATCAGGGAATTCACAAGAAGGAATATCCCGGATATCCCCTTCGATTAGATTCACTTCCGGAAAGTTTGCACGGAAAGTCGGACAAATCTTAGCGTCAAACTCATTTGCCGTAACAGTTCTGAAACCCGCTTTATGAAAACCTAAATCTAAACCTCCTGCACCGGAGAAAAGACTAATTAATTCCATTATATTTCTATTTTATTTCCAAAGACAATTTATAGTTATTATAGTAGTAGGCATGCCTACTATTTGAATGTCAAATTTTAAACTTGGGACAACTTTCTTCTCTGCATTGTGTATGCGAAAAGAGAATTGCCAACCTCCATCCATATAAAGCTCAACCGTATTCGCTTTATTAGGGACAAAATCCAAACTAACAATGCGGGTAGGCAATGATGCAATAGGTATCTCCATAGATGCTTTTCGATATGTGCCATTTCGATTAAGAGTACCATGCAAATTGTAAGATTGGATTTGCGTTGTCCGCTGTTTGTCAATACTAATAACCTTATAAAAATCATGTTTTCCTAAAAGGTATTCAACTAATCTACTTGGTATATCTGGATGTATCTGATTTTGGAGATTTATTTCAGCAATAAAAGCTTGCAATAATGGTATATAAACATCATTTTCTTTATCAGGCAAATTGTCAAACAATGTATTTTTGTTTTTTTCTTGAACAAGATAAGTAAATACAGGTCTTACATCTTCCCAGTATTTTTGAGAACAAGGGATTCCATACCATTTTGCCCCAAAATCCAGCTTTTGGCTAAGGCGGCTATGTTTTACTGCAAAATGATTATGTTTAAGGCTCAATCCGATTTCCCATTGAATATTATGACGGACAATCAAAATGTCTCGTACATCTCCTTCTTTCCCCTTAGTATCTGATTGTATTCGCAATTCCAACACGTCACCTCCTTTTTCCATGATACGGGGTTCCAATTCAAAAATTTGAATAACAGCAGCATAAGAACTCACCTTATATATATTTTTCATTTCAGGAGACAAGGTATTCCAAGCATATTCTGCTGCCAAATAACTACTGTTTTGGACAATATTTACAGGACGAATTTTGCCAATCTCTTCGCCAAGGGTCAATAGACAAACAAATTCATAGGCTCTACCTTGGTTATTACTTTTATCACTCATAGGATACTTATTCTAATTTCATTTTGCGAAGTTACTCAAAATCTTGTAGAATCCTCCCCCTCATCACACAAAAGTGAAAAACAGAAATAACAACTCTACAAAAATCCAGTATCTATCAATATCTATTTTCTATATTCTACCCTTTCCTCGGCCACCATGCCGGGGGCTTCCTTTTCTTCTCCTATAACATAAGGCTTCGCTGACTTCGGGCTGAACCGCTCCAAATACGTATGATTGATATGATATTCAATCTCCAACAACGTCTGCCGCCTCACCGCCGGCTTCAATTGGCATTCCCAGACAGTCATCACCCGCCAGCCCAACTTCTTCAATTCCTCCTTGTTCCGTTCATCACGTTGCCTGTTGCGTTCAATCTTCTTGCGCCAAAACTCACTGTTGGAATGGGGAATATGACCGTCCAACTCGTGCCCATGCCAAAAACACCCGTGTATGAAAATCACGATGCCATACTTGCGCAATACGATGTCAGGCGTGCCCGGCAACCCCTTCACGTTCTTGCGGTAACGGTAGCCGCGCGAGAAAAGGTAACGGCGCACAATCCACTCCGGTTTCGTGTCCTTGCTCCGTATCTTCGCCATGACGGCGGAACGCTTCTTTTTGCTCCAAATATCCATAACATAGCCGATTTATCCGGTTGCAAAAATAACCATTTCCTTCAACATCCCCGCCCTTACCTCCCGACAATCCCCCGTTTTCGATAAATATGCCCCCGTTCCCGGTCACATATCCGCAAATCCTCCCTACATTTACCCCGTCTCCACCGCAAGGTAGCTACCTCGGCACCCACTTGGTAGCTATCTTCAGGCGTTCAAGGTAGCTACCTTGCGGAAGGCGGCACGAACAACAGTTACAAACCATTAAAAAACACAACAGCTATGCCATTTTGGAAAAAAGCATTCAGCAAGCGGACGGGCGTCTATTACCCCCAAGCCGTCGTACAAGGAAAACCCGTAGGGACGGAAACCATCGCCAAAGACCTGTCGAAAATCTCCACCGTAAGCAACAGTGACGTGCAAGCCGTGCTGGGCGACATCTCAGGCGTGATGCACACACGCATGTCGCAAGGCAAGAGCGTGCACATCAAGGGGCTGGGATACTTCCGCTACGTCCTCGACACGAAGGGGGTGAAAGACCCGGCGGACTTCGATTTCGAGAAACAGGTACAAGCCGTGCGCGTGCAGTTCATCCCCGAACGTACCCGGACCGGCAGCGGAGCCTACACCCGTGCACTGGTCGATACGGAACAATTGGAATGGATTGAACTCCCCGCAACAGCGGAAGACACCACTCCCGGTGGCGGAGAAGGTTCAGACGGTGATACAGATGAGAATCCCCTCGGATGAACCTTGCCGGACAAGGAAAGAGCATTGGCAACTGCGGTCGGCAATGCTTTTTCCTTCCAAGAAGCGCCACTAATCCGGTTTCCGCCGTTTTCTCTTCCCGACAAGCATCGATGATTCCGGTTTACAATGCTTTTCCTCGCCAACAAGCCACGGAGAGATTGTTTTCGCCACTTTTTCATTTATTTTTCCTCTGCCGACTGATTTTCCGCTTCATCTTTGCCTCATCCACCGGAAAAAGCTACATTTGTCCATGCAACGTATTGTTGCATACGACTTAAAACCAAAACAATATGAAACAAATTGTATCGTTCAACATCGCCCGTCTCCGAGTGGAGGAAGATTTCGGTTTCCTGAAACTCATCGCCACCGAAACCGACAACTTGCCTAAGAATGGCGAAGAAGACAGACCGGGAGAATTGAGTATGACTGCCTCCGTTCCCACAACCTTGACCACCTCCGTCACCACTTTCAAAAACGCAGTCGACGCCTTCGACAATGCCTTGAAAGACTCTGCTTCCACACCTTCCACCGCACTCGCCGCCGAAGCGGATTCCGCTCGCGACAACGCCTGGCGCGGAGCGAACAATTACCTCAAAGCCATGACTGCCCATCCGGCAAATGATGTGCGCCAGACCGCCATCGAAGCCAAGACTTTGTTTGACAAATACGGCGACCCGACCACCCTTCCGCAAACGGAGGAAAGCGGCGTGCTGCACAACTTGTTGCAGGATTTGAAAGCGATTGACGGCAGTAAGCTGACCGCCATCACCTTTGATACTTGGCTGGCAAATCTGGAATCGTGCGAGACCGCCTTCCTCGCCGCCGTTTCGCAGCGGACGGAAGAGGAAGCCGCCCGTCAGGTAGGCATCGTGAAAGAGACCCGCCAAGCGGCGGATAACGCCTACCGTTCGCTTGTCGAGTTGGTGAATGCCCTGACGATAGTAAACGATGAAGCGCCTTACGCCACCTTCATCGACCACGTGAATGCGATAATCGACCGGCAAAAGACGGTACTGAAGACGCGGCAGACTAAGAGCCGCAAAGAAGAAAAGCCTGTATTGTAAATTCTAAAAAACAGCCCGGCGTTCAATTTTTGAACACCAGGCTGTTTTTTTATTTTTCTTCCATCATCATATTGTAATGTGCAATATGCCCCATTTCTTCAAATATCTTTCGAAATACCTCGAAATATTTATCAATAGTGTCGTATGGGGCTTCTATATATAAATCATCTGGCAAACAATGTGAACCATCGTTTATCCAGCAAATCAACGAACGGCATATTTCTTGTTCTTGCGGATTGGCAAACTTTTGAATCAATTCATCATCTCCGAATTTGCCCAAAATCTTAAAATAATTTTCTATGATACGCCGCATCGTATTTTGTATGGTTATTCCGGAATTATGGTCACGTTCTTTCAATTCTTTCCACAGCAGTTCATAAGAACTTACTATTGGATTTTCCATTTCATATCCTTTCACCGAAGTAATATTATCCGCCTTTCGGAGTATCCAATAATAAGTATTCCCATTCTTGGGAGTTCTACCATCCACAAAAGAAACCTCTTTATGAAAATAAACATTGTGAGTCAATACGATTAGTTGCTTGATATTCCCGACACCGCTTTTAATTTGCTTTATCATTTCTTTTATCAAGGAACTTACGATGAACAGGACGGTACTATCCAAACTACATACGGGGTCATCAATAACCAATACCCTGTCTTCCATCATGCTTTCTTTGTCAATTCCCCCTTTTGCCAACTGCATGAAATAGAGGAAAGTGATGAAGGTGATTTCTCCCTCACTCAATGTGTTCTCTGCCAAAGTACCATCTTCCCTTTGTATCTGATATTGGTTTTCATGACCGGGAGATGGAACTATTTGGAAATTGTTGAATCCATATAGCTGCAAGATTCTATTAATCTCGTCAATAGAGTGTTGGACACTGGTTACGTTTTGAGTCAATCGCTTTATCTCGTTATTCAGTGCCACATAGCTCGCCCTTGACCCACGTACTTTTTCCTCCAAGGAATTTATACCTGCCTTAATCTTTTTCTCTTCCTCCAAATACTGTTTTATATTATCCTGGTATTCAGTAATCACATACTTCCAAATTTGGGTAATTAACTTTTGCTTTTCAGCATACAAGTTTTCAACGACTTGATTATGTTTGGAAATCTCCTGATTGGCAACAACAACCAATGCCTTTATTTTCTCCTGCATTTCTGTTGTGGAAACCAGACTGATACTTCGGCTTGGTTCCTTGCGCTTATTGTTGATATGTTCCTTGTTTACGGCAATTTGTCCGCTTAATGTTTTTAATGTGGCATCATATAAATCTTTGTTTAGCTTTGATGCTGAATTATGTTTTTCTTTATCTGAAATACTTTCCAAAAGGGAGGTAAGTTCCGTACTGGTAGCCATATATTTTTCTCCCCATGTCTGAACCAATTGAATATCTGCGGTAAAAGTTTCATCGAAATAGAGTTGTAATTGCTTTTTAAACTCCTCGGTAATAGTTTCTTTTTGGCAAAACGGACATATCAGACTATCCTCTTGAAGATACTTGCGACCTTCATTCACCCAGTCGTTAATGTTAAGCCTTTGAATAAGGTTGCCGATATTTATATCCGCATGTCCTATTATTTTCTTGTTCCATATTTCATTTTGCTCAATAATATCCATGTCATTGTCACTAATAACGGGCAAAAGAGGTAAAGACTGAACATTACTTGCAAATATAATCTTATACAACTCTTGAAGACGCTTCAATTCAATAAGTTCAGAGGAGTTATTCTCATACTCTTCTATGAGTTTATCCATAAAAGTCTGCTTATACAAATATCCTCTAAAGGCTTCCTTAAAATTATGCTCATGTTTCTTATAGACTTGTCGCCATACCTTGTCACGAAAAGTTTCTTGAGCTGTTTTTAAGTTTGAATTTAATTTTTCCAAACTGCCTTTTTGTTTTTTCCCTTCTTCTGTCAGAACAGACAAGTCCTTTTTCTTTTTTTCTATGATTTCAAGTTCTTCTTTAGTGGCATGCCCTAATGTGAATATCCCATTTATATTTCCTTTTCCAAAGTTTTCTTCTCTGAATTGACGATTATATACCAAAGTTTTCAAAGGCATATCATCCTTCCAAATCAATTCGCAATCTGAGAAATTTTCATTCTGCGAAAATGCCAAGAAATTGCTGATGGTTGTTTTTCCACACCCATTACTACCATAAATAAAGTTTATTTTCCGAAGATTAGCAAATTCTACTCCAGTTTTATTATAAGTGGCGATGTTTTTAATCGTAAACTTTTGAATCATATTACTAAGTTTTTAAGTTGACCAAAAATACAAAAGTAATTTTGATTAACGCTATCAAATGAATGAAAAAGAATGTATTCTACATGAATATATCAATCTTATTATAAATAGCAGCTCATGAGCGATGCCGACTTCATCCGGGCGTACAGCCAGCCACGCAACTACGGCTTCAACACGGCGGTGGGCACGGGCTACGCTATGGGAAAGAACACGGTAGCCGCCT
>OGRG01002464.1_pt1 | contig 10491 bp, 7 predicted proteins | sample 1553501 | NCBI WGS metagenome assembly OGRG01 (sample SAMEA2580018, study PRJEB22360) | human gut metagenome | biome: human gut; feature: human-associated habitat; material: faeces | place: Denmark | collected 2008/2010 | reverse complement strand
AAGGACTCCTTTACAAAGGATTCAAGATTGTTCCTTACTGCCCTCGTTGTGGAACTCCGCTTTCTGCACAGGAAGTAGCACAGGGCTATAAAGATGTAAAAGAACGTTCTGCGATCGTTCGTTTCAAAGTAGTAGGAGAGGATGCATACTTCCTCGCATGGACAACAACACCATGGACACTTCCGTCTAACATCGCACTCTGTGTGAACCCGGAAGAAGACTATGCGAAAGTAAAAGCTGCTGACGGATATACTTACTACATGGCAGTAGCTCTTCTTGATACAGTACTTGGAAAACTTGCAGAAGAAGGACAGAAAGCATACGAGATTCTTGAGACATACAAAGGTAAAGATCTCGAATACAAAGAATATGAGCCATTATACCAGTGTGCTTATGACTGCGCTTCTAAGCAGAACAAGAAAGCATTCTTCGTTACATGCGATACTTATGTAACACTGACAGATGGTACCGGTGTTGTTCATATCGCGCCTGCATTTGGTGAAGACGATGCCAAGGTTGGACGTAAGTATGACATGCCATTCGTACAGTTAGTAGACGAAAAAGGTAACATGGGAGAGACGACTCCATTTGCCGGATTATTCGTTAAGAAGGCTGACCCGGAAGTATTAAAAGACCTCGACGGACGTGGACTTCTCTACGATGCACCGAAGTTCGAGCACAGCTATCCACACTGCTGGAGATGTGATACACCACTTATCTACTACGCTCGTGAATCATGGTTCATCAAGATGACAGAAGTAAAAGATGACCTGATCGCTAACAACAACACAATCAACTGGATCCCGGAAAGTATCGGTAAAGGACGTTTCGGCGACTGGATTGAGAATGTTCAGGACTGGGGTATCAGCCGTAACCGTTACTGGGGAACTCCACTGAATATCTGGGAATGTGAGTGCGGACACCAGCATTCGATCGGAAGCATCGAAGAGCTGAAAGAAATGTCTGACAACTGCCCGGATGATATCGAACTTCATCGTCCATACATCGACGATGTAACGATCAAGTGCCCATGCTGCGGCAAACAGATGCACAGAGTACCGGAAGTTATCGACTGCTGGTTCGACAGTGGATCTATGCCATTTGCACAGCACCACTATCCATTTGAGAATAAAGAATTATTTGAAAAGCAGTTCCCTGCAGACTTCATTTCCGAGGCTGTTGACCAGACCCGTGGATGGTTCTACTCACTGCTTGCAATCTCAACACTGATCTTCAACAAAGCGCCATACAAGAACGTTATCGTACTTGGACACGTGCAGGATGAGAACGGTCAGAAGATGAGTAAGTCCAAAGGAAATGCAGTTGATCCATTCGATGCACTGGAGAAATACGGCGCAGATGCGATCCGCTGGTACTTCTATGTCAACAGTGCACCGTGGCTGCCGAACCGTTTCCACGGAAAAGCCGTTGTAGAAGGACAGAGAAAGTTCATGGGAACATTGTGGAACACATATGCGTTCTTCGTACTGTATGCAAATATCGATGATTTCGATGCAACAAAATATACATTAGACTACGACAAACTGTCTGTTATGGATAAATGGCTTCTGTCTAAGCTGAATTCAGCAATCAAGGCAGTAGACTATGATCTGTCCAACTACAAGATTCCAGAGGCTGCAAAGGCACTTCAGAGCTTCGTAGACGACATGAGTAACTGGTATGTAAGACGAAGCCGTGAACGTTTCTGGGCTAAGGGAATGGAGCAGGATAAGATCAATGCTTACATGACTCTGTACACAGCACTGGTTGAGATCTGCAAGACAGCAGCTCCGATGATCCCGTTCATGACAGAAGAGATCTACCAGAACCTGGTAAGAAGCGTTGATGAAAGCGCACCGGAAAGTATCCACCTGTGTGACTTCCCTGTTGTAAATGAAGCACATATCGATACAGAGCTGGAAGCTAACATGGACAACGTTCTGAAACTGGTTGTTATGGGACGTGCATGCAGAAATACAGCCAACATCAAGAACCGTCAGCCAATCGGACAGATGTATGTAAAAGCTGATTTCGAAATTCCGGAATTTTACAAAGACATTGTAAAAGATGAATTAAATGTAAAGAATGTAACATTTACACAAGATGTTCGTGACTTTACTTCATATACTTTTAAACCTCAGTTAAAGACAGTCGGACCAAAATATGGTAAAATGTTAGGAGGTATTAAAGCAGCACTCGAAAACCTCGAAGGAAATGCAGCAATGGATGAGTTAAATGCTACAGATGCCCTGAAGCTTGATATCAATGGACAGGAAGTGACTCTGTTCCGCGAAGATCTGTTGATCGAATCTGCACAGATGCCGGGATATGTATCTGAGAATGACAACGGAATCACAGTTGTTATGGATACAAACCTTTCCGAAGAACTTCTGGAAGAAGGATTTGTTCGTGAGATCATCAGTAAAGTACAGACCATGCGTAAGGAAGCCGGATTCGAAGTTATGGATAAGATCGCAGTATCTTATGAAGGTACAGAAAAAGCAGAGAAAGTATTTGCAGACAATGCATCTACGATCGCAGATGAAACACTTGCACTGGAAGTTACAAAAGCAGTACCTGCAGGCTACACGAAAGAGTGGAAGATCAATGGTGAAGCCGTAACGATTGGTGTAGAGAAGAGATAATCAAAGCCCAGTTTTTAAGAAGGGAAGTAGAAAATGTATAATCCAAGATTTGAAAAAGACGTATTTAAAAGAGATGTGCGGAACAATGTGAAGACATTGTTCCGTAAGGAAGTAGAAGAGGCAACTCCACAGCAGTTGTTCCAGGCAGTTTCTTATGCTGTAAAGGAAGCCATCATCGATGACTGGCTTGCAACACAGAAACAGTATGAGAAAGACGATCCGAAGACCGTATATTACATGTCCATGGAATTCCTGCTCGGAAGAGCTCTCGGAAACAACCTGATCAACATGACGGCATATAAGGAAGTAAAAGAAGCTCTGGAAGAGATGGGAATCGACCTGAACGTGATCGAGGATCAGGAGCCGGATCCGGCACTTGGTAACGGTGGACTCGGACGTCTGGCAGCATGTTTCCTGGATTCTCTTGCAACACTGGGATATGCATCTTATGGATGCGGTATCCGTTACCGTTATGGTATGTTCAAGCAGAAGATCAGAGACGGCTATCAGGTAGAAGCACCGGATAACTGGCTGAAAGATGGTAACCCGTTTGAGCTTCGCAGACCGGAATATGCGAAAGAAGTACGTTTTGGCGGAAATATCCGTGTGGAATACGATGAGACAGGAAAGACACACTTCGTTCAGGAGAACTATGAATCTGTAATGGCGATCCCTTATGATTATCCGATCGTAGGATACGGCAACCATATCGTGAATACACTTCGTATCTGGGATGCAGAAGCGATCGTAGACTTCCAGTTAGATTCTTTTGACCGTGGAGATTATCACAAAGCCGTTGAGCAGGAGAACCTTGCGAAGAACATCGTAGAAGTGCTTTATCCAAATGATAACCACATCGCAGGAAAAGAACTGAGACTGAAACAGCAGTATTTCTTCGTATCAGCAAGTATCCAGGCTGCAATTACAAAGTTTAAAAAGAAACATGGTGATATCAGCAAACTGCCGGAGAAAGTAACATTCCAGATGAATGATACACATCCGACAGTAGCAGTAGCAGAGCTGATGCGTATTCTTCTTGATGAGGAGAATCTCGGATGGAATGAAGCATGGGATATCACAACAAAATGCTGTGCATATACGAACCATACGATCATGGCAGAAGCACTTGAGAAATGGCCGATCGACCTGTTCTCAAGACTGCTTCCGCGTATTTACCAGATCATCCAGGAAATCGACCGCCGTTTCATCGCGCAGGTAAGAGCACAGTATCCTGGTAATGAAGAAAAGGTTAAGAAGATGGCAATCCTGATGGACGGCCAGGTGAAGATGGCACACCTTGCAATCGTTGCAGGTTATTCTGTCAATGGTGTTGCAAAGCTGCATACAGAGATTCTGAAGAATCGGGAACTGAAAGACTTCTATCAGATGATGCCGGAGAAGTTCAACAACAAGACAAATGGTATCACACAGAGACGTTTCCTCATGCATGCGAACCCGCTGCTTGCTGACTGGGTAACAGAGAAGCTCGGCACAAAAGAGTGGATTACAGACTTGTCCAAGATGAGCGGACTGAAGGAATGGCTGGATGACGAAGAGGCTCTGAAAGAATTCATGACGATCAAGTTCAAGAACAAAGAGCGTCTTGCAGCTTACATCAAAGAGCACAACGGTGTAGAAGTAGATCCAAGATCGATCTTCGACGTACAGGTAAAACGTCTGCACGAGTACAAACGTCAGTTACTGAACATCCTGCATGTAATGTATCTGTACAACCAGATCAAAGAACATCCGGAAATGTCCTTCTATCCTAAGACATATATCTTCGGAGCAAAGGCTTCTGCAGGATATATCCGTGCTAAAGAGATTATCAAACTGATCAACTCTGTTGCGGATGTGATCAACAATGACCGCAGCATCAACGGCAAACTGAAAGTTGTCTTCATCGAAGATTACCGCGTATCCAACGCAGAGCTTATCTTCGCGGCAGCAGACATCAGTGAGCAGATTTCTACAGCTTCCAAAGAAGCTTCCGGAACAGGTAACATGAAGTTCATGATGAACGGTGCACCGACTCTCGGAACAATGGACGGAGCAAACGTAGAGATCGTAGACGAAGTTGGAATCGACAATGCATTTATCTTCGGACTGAGTGCCGACGAAGTTATCAACTACGAGCAGAACGGCGGATATAATCCATATGACATTTACAACAATGATCCGGATATCCACAGAGTGGTAGACCAGCTGGTAGACGGAACATATTCTAACGGCGATACAGAGATGTATCGTGACCTTTACAACAGCCTTCTGAATAATCAGGGGGGTTCAAGAGCAGATATGTACTTTATCTTAAAGGACTTCCGTTCTTATGCAGATGCTCAGGCTCGTGCAATGGAAGCTTACAAAGATAAAGAAAAATGGGCTAAGATGGCTCTTAAGAACACTGCTTGTTGTGGTAAATTCTCTGCCGACAGAACAATCCAGGAATATGTAGATGATATCTGGCATCTGGATCATGTTGTGATCGATGAGGATGAATTAGAATATTAAGAGAAGTTGTCAGTGGCAAGTTCTTTTGTATATGAATAATAAGAGAAGCTCTCTCATACATTGAGGTATGGGAGGGCTTTTTTATGTGGAACAGAAGGTATTATTATAGAGAAAAAATAAAAAAGGCAGCCTGCTGGGCGCTTATCATAATATTATTACCGTATATTGTAACCGTATTTGTAAATGGTCCAAAGATTGTAACTGCATCGAAAGTGGATGAGATGACAATAGATGTAAAGGGCGGTGGGAAGATGCCGGTGGAAAAATATTGCATTGGAATATTGGCGAGGGACATGCCGGCAGAATATGAAGAAGAAGCATTGAAGGCCCAGGCAATCCTGGTGCGGACAGAAGTCTACCGGGCAATCCGGGATGCGGGGGAAGGACAGAAGCTTGAGAAAGAATTCTGGACCGAGAAACAGATGAAGTCGGCGTGGGGGATGCGATATGCAGAAAATTACCGCAAGTTAAAAAATGCGCTGGAATCCACGGCAGGACAAGTGCTATTCTATGAAGACGGTCTGGCGATGACACCATTTTTTAATCTGAGTAATGGATATACCAGGGATGCGAAAGAGGTTCTTGGAAAGGAGGAGTATCCTTATCTGAAGATTGTGGAATGCCCGGAGGATGTGAATGCAGAAGATGAGATACAGACGGTTGTATTGGGAGAAAAAGATATAAGGACGATGGATGTGGAGGTAGTGGAAACAGATTCTGTAGGATATGTATTAAAGATCCGTGTGGGAGATAATACCATCAGCGGGGAAGAATTCCGAAATAAATATAACCTGGCATCCAGCTGTTTTACCCTGCAGCGTTATAACGGCAAATTGCGGGTGACAACAAGAGGAACCGGACATGGGATCGGAATGAGCCAGTATACGGCAAATGAGATGGCGAAGAAGAAAAAAAGCTATAAAAATATTTTAAAATATTTTTTTAATGGAACGGAGATAAAAGAAGTGACAGAAATCGTAAAAGGTGTATAACTATATCACAATCTGGCAAAAATATGGTCAGAGGTGGTGATGAAATGAATAAAAATCAGAAACCGTCAATGTCAAAACGGCGTGCTACCGTAGCAGCAGTATTATGTTTTGTGGCAGCGATTGCAATAGCAGGAACATATACATTTAATGATTACAGAAAAACGCAGAAAAATGAATTGGCGAAGGCGGAAGAAAAGGCGAAACAAGACAGCGAAGCGGCAAAAGAAACCGGAACATCCAAGATTAAAAACGAAGATATGACAAATGATACGGATGAAAGTGACAGTAACGGAACCGGGAAAGACGGAACAACAACGGGCTCTGGGACAACAGATTCCGGGACAACCGGAACATCCGGATCATCAGGTCATACCGGAACCCAGGCAACGGCAGGAAAAAGTCACAATATCAACTTTACGGAAGACAGTTACATCCTGTGGCCGGTGAACGGAGCTGTGATCATGAGCTACAGCATGGATAAGACAGTATATTTCCAGACGCTGGATCAGTACAAGTATAATCCGGCTGTGATCATCGAAGGCGCAGAAGGCGACCAGGTACTCTGCGGTGCGCCCGGAATCGTCAAGTCGATCGATGTCAGTGCACAGACCGGAACAACGGTTAACGTAGATATCGGAAATGGATATGAGCTGTTATATGGACAGTTGAAAGAAGTCCCGGTGAAAGTTGGGGATTATGTGGAAGCAAAGAGTGTGCTTGGTTATGTGAGTCAGCCGACAAAGTATTACAGCAAAGAAGGCTGTAATGTGTATTTTGAGATGCGAAAAGACGGACAGCCGGTGAATCCGGTGGAGTATACGGCGGATCAGGATTAACAGAAAGGGACCGGAGATTCTTAAGAAATTTTCCGGTCTTTTTTAGCGTTCTGCCGATATCAAAGTATGCGGAAAAATCTATGAACAGGGGATAAAATTGACTTTCCGTGGGATAATGGATAAAATAAAGTGGATTATTACAGGAAAAATCGGACCGATTGTGGATAAGTGGGGACAACTACATGAATTATACATACATCGTAAAGTGTGCGGACAGTACGTTATACACAGGGTGGACAAATGATCTGGATAAGCGGATAAAAGCACATAACAGTGGAAAAGGCGCAAAGTATACAAAGACCAGAAGACCGGTGAAGCTTGTGTATTATGAAGAGCATGAGACAAAAAATGAGGCAATGAGCCGGGAATATGCGATCAAGCATTTGACCAGGAAAGAAAAAGAGATATTGATCAAGGGTAATGGAAACTTATGCGGAAGCTGGATGGTAAAGGGAGATATGATTAAAGCCGGTGAATTTGAGAAGATTAAGAAACTTACACGGGAAGCAAAAGAACTGGCAGAATAAATGAAAAAAGAGCTCGCATCAAGTCGGGAGAGATATTATTTAATATCCCGTGTGTGATGCGGGCTCTTTTTTATCGCCATGTGTTCGAAAGAAGCTGCTAAAGTATACAAGAGATGTTGCCGGCAGCAAGTTCTCTGTATACCGGAAATATAAGGATAAATGGATATTACTTAAAGTACAAATGCATACATCACTACGAAGTGGCAGGCACTTCCGGCCATTACAAACAGATGAAAGATCTCATGGCTTCCGAAATATTTGTGCTTATTGTTAAAGATTGGAAGCTTCAAAGCATAGATCACGCCGCCAACGGTGTAGATGATACCACCGGCCAGCAGCCATCCGAAAGCTGCCGGGCTTAAGGAATTCAGTAACTGTGTAAATGCCAGGACACAGGTCCAGCCCATGCCGATATAGAGCACGGAAGAAACCCATTTCGGACAGAATACCCAGAATGCTTTGATCAGGATTCCGGCAATGGCAAATGCCCATACGATTGCCAGAAGGATGAGTCCGGTTCTGCCGCCAAGTACCAGCAGACAGATCGGAGTGTAACTTCCGGCAATGAGTACGCTGATCATCATGTGGTCGATTTTTTTAAGGATTGTATTTACTTTTCTGGATTTATCGAATGTATGGTAAGTTGTGCTTGCGGCGTACAGTAAGATCAGGCTTGCCGCATATACAGCAATTGCGATAATGTAAATTTTACTCGGTTCGCGCGCCGCTTTTAAAAGCAATGGAATTGCTGCGAAGATTGCCATCAACATTCCGATAAAATGTGTGATCGCGCTTCCCGGATCTTTAATGTGTTCTTTTAACTGCTCTGCCATAATCATGCACCTCCTGAATGTCGAAAATATGACATGTAGTTTTTAATACTACGTTTGCTATATGTGTATATTATACCCGAAACTGAAAAAAATCAAGTAGAAAAACAAAAATATTTTTAAAATCAAAGTATTATATAAACTGGCCTGTGCGAAAATAGAACAACTGGCTGTATGGACACATCCACTTTCGTGATAATATATTATGCGGTATTAAATTATGGCAGATGAGGGATTCATCTGTTATACACACGATGGAAGTGTGCAGGAAGGGAGAGTACAATGAGTACAAATATAACAGCAGGCAGGACAATGAATGATAATAAAGTAAAGAACCTTGTGATCACGGCATTCTTTACCGCAATTACATTTCTTGGAATTCAGTCGTTTAGGATTCCACTTCCGGCAGCAGTCGGAACACCATTTCTCCATTTTGGACATATATTTGTCGTAATGGGACTGTTACTTCAGGGTGGCAAGAGAGGAGCTGTATCAGGGACACTTGGACTTACAATCTTTGATATGCTGAATGGTTACATGCAGGATGCGCCGAAGACATTTGTGGAGACAGCAGTAAAATGTCTGATCGTCGGAGCACTTTTCATGATGCTTAAGAAGAAAGCAGACGGAGACAAGAAGAAAGAATACGGAGCAGCAGTTGTCTGCGCATTTATCTATGGATGTATCAACGTAATCATGGAATTTACTATGAGCACGATTGCAATGATGATGGTAGGAAGTGGATTTGCAGCAGCTGCAGTGGCAGCATTCACATCACTTCCGGCGACTGTGATCAATGCAGTATTTATGGTGATCGCAATTGCGATTCTGTATCAGCCGGTGAAAAAGATCTATGTGCGCATGGCATAGAAGGGGATATCACAGACTTTTTCCTTTGGAAATTGGCAGATACTTATGAAGTATGGTGATATAAAAAGGCAGATACACCTTAAGTGGTGTATCTGCCTTTTGCGATTCTGAATCATTATTTCATCCGGAAGATATCGGAATAAAAATTCTTGTTATATCAGATCGTTCTTATCCAAAATATCTCTTAAGAAGTCCTTCGAATGCTCTTCCGTGACGTGCCTCATCTCTTGCCATCTCATGAACTGTGTCATGGATTGCATCCAGGTTAGCAGCTTTTGCACGTTTTGCAAGGTCGAACTTACCAGCTGTAGCGCCGTTCTCAGCGTCTACACGCATCTCAAGGTTCTTCTTTGTGCTGTCTGTAACAACTTCGCCAAGAAGTTCTGCGAATTTAGCAGCGTGCTCAGCTTCTTCCCATGCAGCTTTTTCATAGTATAATCCAACTTCAGGATATCCTTCTCTGTGAGCAACTCTTGCCATTGCAAGATACATTCCAACCTCTGAACATTCTCCTTCGAAGTTAGCTCTTAAGTCAGCTAAGATGTCTTCGCTTACACCTTTTGCCACACCTACAACGTGCTCAGCAGCCCATTCTCTTTCACCTGTCTGCTCTTTGAACTTGTCAGCGCCTACGCCACATACTGGACATTTCTCCGGTGCAGCTTCTCCTTCATAAACATATCCGCATACTGTACATACAAATTTTTTCATAATGTTGTTCTCCTTTTGACTAATGTCCCTTGCACTATCGTTATACCATTGTCCATTAAACATGTCATCCTATCAAATGTCCACAGCATTGTGGACAACTTACGGAAATCTATAAAGCAGACTTTGATGCAGCTCTTTTGCATGCTGGTGAAAATATTGAATCAGTGGGCCATAGATGAATACACTCAGCAGCGTTCCTAAACCAATGGGACCTGATACAAGAAAAGCCAATATAAAGCCGCTGCCCTCACAGAGGGTCATTGCTGTGCGGATATTTGTCTGAAACTTATCTCTTAAAGCAACCATAATATAATCAATAGGACAAGGTGCAAAATTACCTACTAAATACGTTCCGCAGCCAATACTGATAATTATTACACCTACTAAAAATAGTGTCAGCTTGCCAATCCAAGGCGAAATAGATACACCATTCATCAGCCAGACTGAGAAATCCACAAATCCGCTCATCACAAATGAAGTAATCATACAGGATAATTTTGGACGCTCATGACGAAGCCATCCGCCTAACAGAATTAAAAGCAGCGAGGTAACATTCATCCAAGTACCAA
>OGRG01002460.1_pt1 | contig 10500 bp, 8 predicted proteins | sample 1553501 | NCBI WGS metagenome assembly OGRG01 (sample SAMEA2580018, study PRJEB22360) | human gut metagenome | biome: human gut; feature: human-associated habitat; material: faeces | place: Denmark | collected 2008/2010 | reverse complement strand
AAAATCAAGCGTGGTGACTTCAAGCTCACAAAAATACTTCAAAAATGAATAAAAAACATTTCCGGAAAGACTGGATGACTTGCATGGCACTGCAGCCCTGCACATATCAGTCCAAAAATATGGATATATTTTTAAAGCAGTCTAAAAAAAGTGACATATATGTCATATGCAGGAAAACCAGTCCATAAATGTAGATATATATGGCATATACCAGTCCAAAAGAATGCAGGCATCCGGTAAGCTCAAATGCAGTGTTTAAGGCAAAAAGGGCATATATTTAAACGCTTTTATATACATTCTTATATCTTACCTTTTCTTTTACTGGAATTAATTCTTATCTTTTCCCATTAATGAAAAAGAAGAATTAAAAGGGAAAAGACAAGCCATTTATTAAACAAGTAGCTTATTAATTTACGAATGAGTTTGTGTAGCATAGCTACAGTCTAATGCGGAATGTAAGAGTAATATTGCATATGTGTACTTCAACAGTTAAGACGATATTATAATCGCCTAAGAAATATGTCTTGATATTTCTGATAACTTTGCTTATCATGCATTTCAATATCAAATGAGCCAAAATCCTAAAAATTATGTCTGACATAGTGTTACGTCTCCTTTCTGCTATTTATTTGCATAGAAGTATGATTTTTTTTAATTTCATTTCTTTGTTTATGATAAATATGGATTTTGAAAAATAACGTTAAAATTGTAAGAGTTATTTCCTTGGCAGATGTGCATTAAAAGTTACAAAATCATCATAAAAGTCTCATTTATGGGAGTTCAGAGATATTCCGGACGGAAAAGGACCGGTAGTAAGTGGAGGTAAATGGAGGTAGATAGCATATTTTTTAAGTGGTATTATATAATTGTGAAAAAAGATAAATATTGCACAAATATAACTTTGTGATCACAGTTAAAGAGCAGCATTTTGTTGTGCAACTCCTACAAAAACAATCCAATGGGACGTTTTTTACTTGACAAAAACACCCCATTGGATTACTTTATAAGTGAAGGGAGGATATATATGGGAAATGAAAAGACTGACTGGATGATATATTCAGACCGGGAAATGAGTGTTATGTCTGCACAGGAAGAAAAAGTATCCTTCAAGGAACTGATAAAATCCCTGGGGATGACACAGAAAGAATTTTCGGAGACATTTGGTATTCCAATGGGAACCTTAAGGCACTGGATATCCGGTGACCGTGAGTGTCCTGTATACACTAAAAGAATGCTTGCATATATGGTAGAATTAAAAAGACTGGAGGCAAAAAGGGATGAAGATGGGGAATAATGGCAGATTTTATAAGATTATCAAGGCAACAGCGTTAGTTATCGGATTAGCACTTGTGATAGTTATACCGGTTGTTAAATGGCACATGAGACAGGAGGCTGCAAAGATAATACAGGAGGACCAGCAGAAAATCTTTAAAGAAGCCTTTGACAGAGGTTATCACTGGGGAGGTAATACTGAAAGTGAAGATGATGAACTGTATTTCGACTTCACTGATAAAAGCACTAATAACCAGTAAAAGAGGTAAAATGATGAAAGAAATTAAAGACATATACAACATGACAAAAGAAGAAAATATATTCTGTGCAAAGAGAGTGCTCGTAGACTCAATCTATAAGCAGGCAAATCTTGAGGGAATAGGAGTGACCTTTGCAGAGACACAGGATATTCTTAATAATGTAAATGTAGATAAAGTAACACCGACCGACATGAGCAAGGTATGCTGCCTCAGGGACGGATGGCATTATCTGTTTGATCATCTGGATGAACCTGTAGATTTGGTGTTTCTTGAATCAATACATGAACTGACAGCTAGATTTGACGTGCCTTACCAGTATCTTGGAAAGCTCCGTGTTGATGATGTCATGATATCAGGCACAGACTGGAGACCGGAGATACCGGATGTAGAAACCATATACCGGGATCTGCAGGAACTAAACAGGATAGAGTGCATTACGGACAGAGCTTTGTCTATCGGTCTTTACATTATGCGTACACAGATGTTCAAGGACGGAAATAAGAGAGTCGGTTCGTTTGCAGCCAATAAAATACTTATAGAAAACGGCAGAGGCATATTCAATGTCCCGGTCAAATATGATGGTGCATTTAAGCAGATGCTTGTTGATTATTATGAGAGCAACGATAACGTAAAACTTAAGGAATGGATAGTGGATAACTGCTTACAGGGCACAACACTTGTAAAAAAGCCGCAGAAGGCAGTAAAAGCCCCACGTTTATAGAAAGGAAGGTAACAGCATGAAGAGAAAAATCATAACAGCAATACTTGCGATAACGGTTGTATTTTCGGCAGCTTCGTGCGGAACAGCCGGAAGTAAGAGCAGCAATATACAATCAAATACACAGGAAGCAGTATCCGATACGCAAAACAGCACGGAAAGCACATCTGAAACTGTAGGGGATACACAGTCTGAAGAAACGGCTGCAACAGTAAAGGACGATGAAAAGGTATCTGGTTCCGGTACATCAAAATCAGATACATCAGATACTACTGCATCTTCGTCTGCTGACAGTACAGTAAAGAAGAACAGTTCAGACAGTAAGAGCAGTGCAAAGAATAGTACCTCAACAGCCGTAAAGCACAACAGCACACAGAGTACAGGTGCATCAAATGCAGGCACCAAAACAAATAAGGCAGCTGATAGCAGTACTGCAGCATCAAATACCACATCACAGGGCAAATCGGAGTGTACCCATAAATGGGTAAAGTATGTGGCCAATACCATTCAGCACAAGGAAGAGGGACATTATGAGACAAAGGTGGTAAAGGCTGCATATGATGAGCCACAGTATGACTGGCATGATGTTTGTAATAAGTGTGGTGCTGATTTAGGTGATGGATTGGATGGTGGTGAAGCAATCGCCAATCATGGGGATATTTGTGATGGAAGTTATTCTAATGTTAGAGTGCAGGTAGGAACAATTCATCACGATGCAGAAACAACCCAAGTATGGGTAGTGGACAAGCCGGCATATACAGAGTATGTGTATGGAGAGAAGTGCAGCGGATGCGGTGCCACAAAATTACAGAAATCATGATAATGATTTTGAAGATACTTTCAATGAAGCATATCAGTATTATGATACGGAGCTTGAGGAACCTTATTTTGATTTTGATAATCAGGAGGCATTGCAATGAAAAAGAAATTATTAATCACGTTACTGGCATTGACAATGGCTGTTTCATCAGCAGCCTGCACAAGTTCAAAAAATACATCAAAGACTGACAAAACAGAAAAGAAAGCAACTGAGAGTGTGGCAGAAAGTGTTACGGAAACATCTACAGAGAGCACAGCAGTAAATGAAGCAGTAAAAGGGCAGGAAAGTTCAGAGGTATCTGATACAGCAGCCGGTGTGAAAGCTGATGACAGCATTGCTGCAGGAGCTGCCATGACAGACAGCAGGGCAGATTCAGATAATGAAAGCTCATCTGCCGGAACATCAGCTGATAAGGAAAAATCCCAAAAAAAAAGCAAAAGATAATAAAAAATCTGCTTCATCAGCTTCAGCTGTAAGCAGTAATGGCAGTACAGCATCCAATAACGGCAGTACAGCATCAAATGCGGCCTCATCAAATCATACTAAGCCGGCATCAGCTGCAGGCAGTAAAGGTACAGACAGTTCATCCGGCACAGCGAATAAGCCGGCAGCTCATACCCATACATGGGTAAAGTATGTGGCCAATACAATTCAGCACAAGGAAGAGGGGCATTATGAAACGGAGGTTGTAAAAGAGGCGTATGATGAGCCGCAGTATGACTGGCATAATGTTTGTAATAAGTGTGGTGCTGATTTAGGTGATGGATTGGATGGTGGTGAAGCAATCGCCAATCATGGGGATATTTGTGATGGAAGTTATTCTAATGTTAGAGTGCAGGTAGGAACAATTCATCACGATGCAGAAACAACCCAAGTATGGGTAGTGGACAAGCCGGCATATACAGAGTATGTGTATGGAGAGAAGTGCAGCGGATGCGGTGCCACAAAATAGGGTGGTAGTAAGTGGTAGTAGATATCTTTTTCATGGTAGTGTAATATATAATTGATGATAAAGGAATTGTACAGAGGTCTCGTGCAGTTCCTTTTTTGTTACAAATTGTAAGCCAAATGAATAACATGACAGGAGAACATGATGAAAAAACTTATATCACGAACAGACATCATGCAGAGGGGACCTCCATAACAGCAGGGATTGACCATAGCGGTCAGTCCTTTTTTAGTGCAAATAAATTAAGGAGACAAATCGCATGAAAAAATTTAAAAGAGTGTTGGCACTGGCCATGGCAGTTATATTATCAGTGCCAACATTATCAACCGGGACAGGTACCATACCTGTAAAAGCGGCGGATGATTCAATTGAGCTTGTAGTATCAAATGAGTCAGCTAAATATGCCGGTTATGAGACACGAAAAATGTCAGCAGGAGGCAATTATGCATACTGTATAACACCATCCAAAAAAACACCGGATGCAGGAACATATACAAAGCATTATGATGTAGAAAACTACGTTAAAAATGTGGGAGATAAGGCACAGGCAGAGCTTACCAGGAACCTTGCATATTACTGTTGGGGAGCACCGGGCTTTAATGCAAGTAATTTTCCAGCCACATGGTATGACGGCAGTGCAATGGATGATGACAAGTACATTGCATTAAGTCACATTATCCTTGCAGATGCAGCTTCTTATGAAGGTGGCGAAGCTATGCATGGTTGTAATTCTTCATTTAAAAACTGGGCATATCAGAATGTACTTGGGTTTAATGCGGCCGGAGAACTTATTAATGAAAACGCTCCAAGATTTAAACTTACATGGCAGCCGGTTCCGGATTCATTTAAAATCTTTGTTCTTGCAACAGCAAAAACCCAGAACATACTCGGTTATGAGTACACACCGACAGGTACAGTTTCATTAAGCAAGTCATCAGCTGACACAGGAATCACATCAGGAAACTCATGTTATTCACTTGCAGGAGCTGTATACGGAATTTATTCTGATGCAGGCTGTTCAGCTCAGGTTACTACACTGACAACTGATGCAGGCGGCAATGCAGCTGCTGTATCACTGAATGCCGGAACATACTACTACAAGGAGCTTACAGCTCCGGCAGGATATGCACTTGATAGTTCGGTACAGTCATTTACCGTAACAGCCGGACAGAATACAGCGCTCAGTGTATCAGATACGCCTACTAACGATCCTGTAAGAATAAGCATCAACAAGGTAGACAATGAGACCGGTGACAAGGTACAGGGCGGAGCGAGTCTTGAGAATGCAGAGTTTACTGTTAAATACTATGCAGGCTATTACCATGCAGGCAATCTTCCGACAAATGCCACACGAACATGGGTTATCAAGACGAAAAAAATAACCAGTGGTGATAAAATAGCGAAAAATACAGAGGAAAGTAAGTGGTTGGAGTTGGTGGACCAATTAAAAGATACAAATCCATCTGTAAGTGTAGAATTGTGGGATGAAACCACAATCCAAGAGAAATTAATGCAGCCAGAGGCAAGGGGATGCTATAAATATTGGTTTGAAAATACAGCAGTGTTTGAAGAAGAAATTATAGATTCGTACAAGAAGGCAGTTAATGGTTGGGCAAGAACAAAATATATTCCAGATATATATTCTACAGGACATATTCATGAAAAACTGGAAGAATTTACAGGAAATTATGCTGTAGTAGAGAAAAGATATAGAGAAATACTGCGAGTGGAAGATAACTTGAAGAAACTCAAAAAAGCATATGAAGATATATTAGAACTAGAGTTTCCAGAAAAAGAGAAAATACTTGCTGAAAAAATTAGTTTGGATATTAAGAAATTGTCTGAATGGATAAGTCAATTTGAAAGTATCAAGTTGGTAGCAAAGGCAGGAAGTAATATTAGGGAAGATTTTCTACGAAAACGAATTGATTTGAATTGTACAGAAATAGAGTTAAAAGAGAACTCTATGTATTTTCAGCATTATTTTCACTTTGCATCTGCGATTGAAGTTTTAAAAAGTATTGAAATAGATTTTTTTATGTGTGGTCAAAGATTAAAGGATACAATTGACAATTGGATGGTTTTCTTGGGGGATCAAGGGACTGGAAAAACAGCAGGGATTCTTGCTGAGACAAGCGTAATGCTACAACAGAAAACACATTTACCGATATTGGTATATGCAAAAGATTTTTCTGTGGGAGATACTTGGCTATCAATTTTATTAAAAACGCTTGGAATGTCAAGTAAATGGGATGAGCGAGAATTATTTAGGGCATTAGAAAATGCGGCACTATTGAGAAAACGAAGGGAAGAGAATAATAAAGGCATAACTATACAGCCGAAATGTTTAATTTGTGTAGATGGATTAGATGAAGCTACTTCATGGGATTTTTGGCAAGAACGAATAAATGAAGTAAAGGTTTATGAGAAGGACTTTAGTGGTATAAAATTTGTCTTTTTATCACGTCCTTATGTATTTAAAAGATACAAAGAGTTAAAATATCGGGATGCCTTTTTTTATATACCGAGTCATGGCGATGTATCAGTGGCACAAATTTTTGATCAATATATTGAGTATTATAATGTAAATTTGGATGGAAATATCTGGATCAGGAATATGTTGAAAACGCCAATGGCGTTAAAACTATTCTGTGATAGATATAGAAACACAAAAATAGGTCTCTTGTCTAAAAATTCAATGGTAATAACGAATTTGTTCAAAGAAAAAATAAACAGTATAGAAGATATATATAGAAAATCAGGAAAAGAAACCGATAGTCAAAGCATGGTTAGAACGGTACTTGTGTGTGTTGCTACTATGCTTGCGGATAAAAAGGAAATTTTGTATGAGGATATTTATAATCAATGCAAAGAACCGGTCAAGTCTCATTTAGAGGAAATTTTGAAATTTGTTGAAGAAGAAGGTTTTGTAAGTTCTAGTTTGAAACAGCAAGATGAATTTAGTGAGTGCGAAACAGTATATTCATGGGGAATGCAGCCAGCATTTGATTATCTTATGGCAAGAAAGATATTTAATGCAGTTAAAGAGAGCAAAGAAGTTGAAATACATTATACGAATGGAATCTATCAAATGCTTTCACTTGTTTTATTAGAAGAAGGCAATTTGATTTCAGAATATTCAAATATTAAATTGGATAAAGATACAATATTTGATTTGAATTGCTATGCATTGAATAATACATCAATTGAAGTTGCAGAAAAATATCAAGATGATGTGAAACAATGGATGAACCAGTCTGTGAATAACTTTAGAATGATTTTTAATAAAGTTATATTGCCATCAAGCGATAACTGTCAACATCCATTGGGAAGTAAAATACTTGATGAGTTCTTAAGAGGATTTGAAAAACCTGCACAGAGAGATATTTGGTGGTCTATACCGGCTGGCTTGCAGAATGAATTGGAGACTGCATGGGGGACTTATATAGAAATTGACACTAATAGCGTGAAGTTAATAAGTGATGAAGAATATTGGGGAAGACCAATGATTTTAGCTTGGAATCTTTCTTGCGTAGACAATAGAATAAGGTATGAATGTAGACAAAAGCTTATAGAATGGGGAATAAATAATCCAGATGAATTTCTAAAGCTTCTGATTTACTGTGCTGATATTAATGATGAGCAGATTATAGAAGATCTTTTTTCGATTGCATATGGAATTGCATTAGGAAAGAATGTAAAAGATGAATATTTGAAAACACTGTCGATTTGGATCATGAAGAATGTATTTTCAAGTATAGGCTTAGTAACATATGAAAATATTGTAGTGAGATATTACTGTAGAGGAATAGTAAAAAGGGCAATTGATAAAGATCTTTACAAAAAAGAGGCAGAAAGTCAAATTATGCCTCCGTATCAGTATCAGATGGAAATTATGCCGGCATGCCAAGTAGCTTTTAAGGCAGAAAAAATGTCTGGCTATGGACCTATAAATTATGATTTTTCAAGGTATGTTCTGTGTGATGAGTTAAACAAATTTTTTGAAATTGATCATAAAACACAAGAATATTTTCGGGAAACACAAGAGTTTATAGAGGAATATCGGAAAAAATATAATTTAGAGACGTTAAAATGGGATGGATTGCTCGTATCAGTTGTGTATCAGTATTTAATAGAACATGGTTGGGAACAAAAGCTTTTTGGAGAATATAGAAACAAGAGAAATATAGGTGTAGATATTGCTATTAAACAACGTTTTTACCAGGCCACACATGGCAGGCAGTCAAGTGTTATGACGATTGCTGAAAAGTATGTATGGTGTGCAAAACATCGTGTAGAAGTAATATTGGCAAATAAAATCCCGATTCAAGAAGATAATGAAAGTAGGATGTATGTCAAAGACTATGCGGTTTTAGATAGTTTTGTTAATACGTACCAAGATTATATTGGCGCGAAGAAAAGGGAACAGAAAAGTAGCTGGCTTAACACTGACCAAATGGTATGCTGTGATGTTGAGGAATATTCTGTAGAAAGCATCGAGGCATGGATGAAGCAAGGTGATGTTCCTGATTTTTCAAAGTGGATTGAAAATAATGACGAGATGTTGATTTACGGTTCTACCAGTCTTGAGAATGAGCAGAGAGGGATAGATGAATCTGTTTGGATCTCATCAGGTATTGTGAAGAGGGAGAAATTAGAACAGTTTATAAAGGCGCTGAATATTTATTCGGAAGGTAGACAGGAACTATTTGATGTGACAGGATTTCATGCTCATCAGGCTGGTGGATATTATTGTACGCCACAGGAAGCTTGCACAGTTCGAAAAGATAAAGAAGTGGAAAGTAATATTTTTATAGAAACAGATGATAATGTTATAAAGGTAGATAAGATGGTTGATTCGTGTAATGTGGAAAATGTAGAAGAGACAGAAAAAAGTTTTTATCTTCCGAGTAGAATGATTAGAACATTGACAGGAATTACATATGGTGATGGATATGAATACTCAAATTCTCGGGGAGAAATAATTGGAAGATATGCGGACATAAAAGAAGGATGGAGAAATTATCAGGAATATCTATTAATGAAGTCTGAAATTCTGATGTCTGCACTTGAAAAGAATCAGTATGAGATTTTTTGGCTGTTTGAGGTATTTCGGTCACCATCTTATAAGGCATATGAACGTTTCGACAATGGAATTATGCATGATACAGACAGGAATTTTGTGGTTTGGATGAAAGAAGGGGAGTATAAATTCATGGAACTTCAGAGCATTGAATCGCCACAAAAAGAAATGGACAAAATGTTGTCATCGAAATTTAATTACCTGTTACCGAAAGAGGATTTTTAGCAACTTAAGATGGTAAAAAGAGGAGTTTAAATAAAAAAGAAACGAGCAACCCGATTGAGCCCTGAGGCTGTACACGACACAAAACCCATTTCTTTTATATTATAAAAAAGATAATTTGAAAAATAGTCAAGAAAAATTTGGACAGACTTTATTTGAAGAATGACTATGAGGAGAAAAGAATTCATGGATATGAAAATCATAAAAAGAGAAAAACGTTTATGCACATGCTGCATGGAAGAACATGAAGTGAAGACGGTTCTTGTTGAAGAAAAGATGACGTTTAAGAATGTAAAAATTGTTTATGAGGCAACCTATTTTTGGTGTGATGCGGCTGACGTATTCTATATGGATGAGGAACAGATGCAGAAAAATTATTTGAATCAGAAAGCGGCATACCAGAAAATCATAAACGGTTCAGTAGATGAGAAAATCTGAGTTAGAAGTACGGTTTGGATATAAGCTGAAGGATTGGGTACATAGAGATCTATTGAGTGAATGAAAAGAAAAAGCGGATGGAGTGATCCATCCACTGCTGTTAAACGATTGTTTTTATTGGACAATCTTGAAAAACAGTCAAGAAAAATATATTGACATAAAAATGGAATTTATCCATAATAGTAATCAGGAAAAGCGTGCTTTTCAAGTGGGCTAACACTAAAATCTGATATGCTTGCCAATCACGTGATTGACCGTTGGCGGACAACACTAAAATCCGATATTTTTACCGGTATTTTACCGGTCGTTGGCAGACAACATTAAAATTAGCCACAAAGAGGGAGTATATAGTACAATGGTGCTATTGCTCTCTCTTTCCATATCTATTATTTATGATCTTTCAGGAAAATCTATGTATATGTAGTCTAACCGTTATTCTTTATGGAGGATTTCCGAACTATTTATGAAGTTTACAAAAGAAGACGCACGTAAAAGAGTTCTGAATTGTGCGAAGCAATATCAACAAAACCTTTTGCATAAGAAGTTGCTTATCATTTTCAGAGAAAGACAGGATAATTCCATTCGGTTTATAGAGGTCATATTTCATGAGAGAAATTACCAACACCTGACCGGATTGGAACTGACAAATACAGAGGGCAAAATACTGCAGCATCAATCCAAGAACTTTTACAGAAAATGTATCGAAAACAAGCTCGGCTTAAATGAATTTCAGTTCAA
>OGRG01002455.1_pt1 | contig 10517 bp, 10 predicted proteins | sample 1553501 | NCBI WGS metagenome assembly OGRG01 (sample SAMEA2580018, study PRJEB22360) | human gut metagenome | biome: human gut; feature: human-associated habitat; material: faeces | place: Denmark | collected 2008/2010 | reverse complement strand
CGACCATCACCGAAGGTCTTCCTTATATGATACTGACCTTTGTCGGAGCTTTCGTTCTTGCTTATGCCTGCCTGAAGCTCTATGACGAACCGGTACGCAAATGGCTGACCAATCGCTTTCTAAAAGGAGCACGTAAGATCAAGTAAATAAATTCAGCTTCATATAGCTTTCATAATCCTATCTCCCTTATTTATCGACCTTTACGCTGAAAGCATCCCTTTAGGGGATACTTTCAGCTTTCAGCCGTCACCACAACTGCAGAAACATTCTTCAGTCTCATTACCTCCTTACCACTTGATACACATTTCCATACTCTGTGTGCCGACGCACCACCCCCGCTTTCAGCAGCACTTGGCCGAAGCGCATAGGATTGACGCTGCGCATGGCAGCGGAATTCTTTTGCTGAAGTTCCCTGAAAATCTGGGCAGCCGTAAGACCGATACACTTCTCACCGGAATTCGCCACACGAAAATAACTATGAAAAACATCCTCTGCGGGACAAACACGGTAGAACGCCTCATTCTGCACCTGCAACACCTGTTCCTCTTCTTTGGTGAACCAATCGCGCCTCCCCGCAAGCAGTTCCGCCTTCAGTTGTGCATAAATCTGGTCATGTTCTATATGGGTACAATCGATCACCCGCTCCACTTCCACGCAAAGAAAACGGCGGCTTCCCGTAGGGTCTGTAAGTAAGTCGAAACGGTTACTGGTACCAATAAAAGAGGCGACACGAGGCAGTTGGCGGAAGCTCTGCTGATAGGCCTTACGAATATTCAAATCAGACATTTGCATCAGGTTCTTCAGCAACGGCATTTTGCTTTCGGCATACTTATCAAACTCGTCCATATTCAGCAAGCCCATTTCCGCCAAAAGGCGTTCCGCCTGCCCTTGCGAAGTAAGCTTCAAATTATCCACATAATATCGCCGCAGAACCATCGGCATCAATGACTTGCAAAATGTGGATTTCTGCCGTCCCTGCTCTTGACTTACAAGAATAGGTGCCACACTGTTGGCATGTATGCCTGCCAGCCCCGACCACTGCGCGGCAAGCCCCAGCATCCAGATGTGAAATCCCTGCACCCAATGCGGACAGTCGGAAACCCGCAAGGCGAGCTGTGTCAGCCGGTCAACGCCGTCCCATTGCGGCAATTCCTCCATATAGAGCTGAAAGGGGTGATAATCGGGAATGTAAGTAGAATAGATATAGCGATTCAAATCCTTGTCCCAGCAAGGGATACCCTCAGCATGAGCCTCAATGCAGAAAGCGTTCAGGTTTCGCTTACCAACAGGCAGGAAAGCGAAATCACGCTGCCCGGCAGGACGGAATTCGGTCTCTTCCGTCAACAGATTATAACGGAAATCATAACGTTTCGTCAGAAAATCCATAACCTGTCTCGTCAGGCGAACCGTTGTATTCGTGTTGTCTCCGGATTCCGACGCCTCCGATGTTTTCTTTTTCGCTTTCTGCCTTTCCGATAAAGCCAACAACTGTTGTGCCTCGCGCAACAAGCGACGTTGTTCCAATGTCATTAATTTCTTTTTCATAACTTCTTTTCATTTTAATAGTAAACAGGTTTCGTTTTGTCAGTACCAACGCTACGAATTTACTACAACGAGAAAGCGCTTTGCAAGCATTCCATCAACTATTTTTCAGAGAACACAGTTAGAAAGAAAGTAAGGACTTTCATAGGTAAATCTTACTAATATCACTATCTTTGTATGCTGACTTATAAACGGCCCACTCCAGTTGTTCACTCGACCAACTCCAGTCACTCATTCTACCAACTCCAGTCATTCACTCGACCGACTCCAGTGGTTCACTTTCAAGACAGCACCTTCGAGTCAACAAGTATATACATTTAAAGCATTAAGAAACAAGCATTATGGCAATAGTTTACGATTGGTACGAGAACCCCAACGCGGAAGGGGAATCGGAAGAAAGAGGGCTGCATCCCCGCCCGTTGCTCAACGGCAAAGTGAGCATGGAGCAATTATATTATCGGGTACACGAACGCAGTTCGCTCAGCGTGGGTGATGCAAAAAGCGCAATAGACACTTTAACTCAGCTTTGCGGAGAAGAGCTACGCGAAGGTCGGGAGGTGCACATCGAGGGATTGGGCTATTTTTCCCCCACTTTGGAAGCCACACAGAAAGTGACCCGCAAGACCAAGAACAAGCATTTGAAACTACGCTTGAAAGGTGTTAGTTTTCGCCCGGACATTCGTCTGAAAGCCGCATTGGCAGGTGTTACAGCCACCCAAAGTAAATACACGCGCCACTCCCTGCGACTCTCCGAAGTAGAGATAGATATGCGCTTGAAAGAGTATTTCGCGGAACATGAACTGCTGCTTCGCATCGATTTCCAGGAATTATGCGGCATGGCACGCACCACCGCCAACAACCATCTGCAACGATTGCAAAAAGAGGGCAAACTGACAAATGTAGGAAGACGTGCACAGCCGATCTATCGCCCCATGCCGGGATATTACGGTATGTCGAGGGATGCGGAACTCAAGAGATAAAGTTAGAAACACTTCCCTTCAAAATAAGTGAAAGAAAACGCATCGTCGCTATAAGAACTTTTGTTATCTTTGTGTCGTTATGTGACAAGGCTACAAATTAGGAGGACAGAAAATGGATCCATTGGAATATATAGTACCGAACAGAAAGAGACTTCCCTACGAAAACATGATAGAGAGCAATATCCGCATCGACTACGAGAAGTTGCGCATGCTCATCCGCAAGGACAAGGAATTTGCCCATGACGCTTCCATCATTCAGACTCTAGTGAGCCAAGGATTTATCACCGGTGATCTGAAAGACGGCTTCCCTGCCGCCAGTATCACCAATCCTGATAATTTTGTGAGCTTACTCTACTATTTCGGGATGCTCACTATCAGCGGCATGCACGAAGGAAAAACCAAACTGACCATCCCCAACATGGTGGTGCAGGAACAACTCTACACCTATCTGCTGCGCCGACACGGACACCGTGAAACGTGCCATCGGCCATACCCAACTGCACAAGATTGTAGTGGTATATAAAGGGATGGAAATGCGGGTGTGCGAGGAAGTGATGTAATCTTCCTGAAAGCACTTCCCCATCCTTCAGACGGCAGTTTCAGCGGAAAAGCCAATGAATGAGACAACTATGAAAGATGAAAGTAATTTTACTATTGCCATACATTTCATTCACGACTATATTCTTGTATATGCATCCGCAAATGAAACGTTAAATAATTCTCCAAAAGAGAAGAGAAAGGATGTAAGACTTCCCTATTTGGGAATTATCGGTTATATTTGTACTCAAATAAAGAAAACATGAACATTACGGGTTCTGAAAAATTTGAGAAATTCTGCAAGAAGTACAATGATGCACAACCTGCTTTGGAGAAGTGGGTAACGGAACCCATTCAGATTATGATGCTATTGATGTAAATAAAATTAAAACTATATAGGAGGTGCGTATATGAAGATTAAGACAGAAAAGGAATTCCGTGCTTATCAGGCAGACATGGAAAGCATCATCGCTAAAGGTACATCTTTGGGTGATATGGAATTGTTGAGTGAGGAAGACAAAGCAAAATATATAGCCCTCTCTCAAGCCATCAACGAATGGGAATCTGCCTATCATCCGCTACCCGGAAAAGTTTCAACTTTGATTACTGATGCAATTAAGGCAAGAATGGAGGCAAATAACTTAAAGCAGAAAGAAGCAGCCAAACGACTTGGAATATCAGAATCCAGAGTTAGTGATATTCTGAATGGTCGTCGTTCATTGAACCTTAACATTGTGAAAAGGTTACGTGATAATTTGGGCATACCGGCTGATTTCATTTTAGACAATATTTGATAAAACGTTTTTTGTAAGAAAACTAATAAGACGCAAGAAAACACAAGACATACTCCAGATGTATCTTTCATGTGCAAATTTCAGCATTATTATCTTAAAGCGGGAAGCATTTTGTGACATGAAAGCACGAATACATGCCTATAAGCGTAATATGGAGATATTACGTACTTTTATGTCAGAAATTCATAATAAACGATTTCCAGAACACGCTATTTTTGTAAGCAAAATATCTTATAATCATTACACTAAAATGAAAAAGAAACTATTACTCCTATCATTCTTACTGGGAATAAATGGAGCATTATTCTCCCAAACCAAAAAGAGCGTTGTAGACTATGTAAACCCACTAGTAGGGACAGACTCCAGTTTCGAATTATCCAATGGTAATACCTATCCTGCCATCGCAATGCCCTGGGGGATGAACTTCTGGACCCCACAAACCGGAAAGATGGGAGAAGGATGGACTTATACCTATGCATCTAACCGTATCAGAGGTTTCAAACAAACACATCAACCCAGCCCCTGGATAAACGACTACGGACAGTTCGCCATCATGCCCATTACAGGTGAGCCCGTATTCGACCAGGACAAGCGTGCAAGCTGGTTCAATCATAAATCTGAGGTATCTACACCCTATTACTACCGCGCATTCCTCTCCGATCACAATATTACAACAGAAATTGTACCTACGGAGCGGGCAGCCATATTCCGCTTTACCTTTCCCGAGAGCAAGGATTCTTATGTAGTAATTGATGCATTCGACAATGGTTCGTATGTGAAAGTTGTTCCGGCCGAGAATAAGATCATCGGCTACACGACCAAAAACAGCGGTGGCGTACCGGCCAACTTTAAGAACTACTTCACCATTACTTTCGACAAGCCCTTCACTTACTCAGCAACCGTAAGCAATGGTGAAATCAAAGTAGGCCAACCAGACGTTAAAGAAAATCATGCCGGCGCCATTATCGGATTCGCCACCCGCAAGGGAGAAAAAGTATGTGCCCGGATCGCATCTTCTTTCATCAGTCCCGACCAGGCTGAACAGAATCTGAAAGAACTCGGTTCAATGAATCTGGAAGAACTAAAGCTGAAAGGTAAAGAACGCTGGAACGAAGTACTCGGACGAATAGAGGTTGAATCAGACAGCGAAGATCAACTTCGCACCTTCTACTCCTGTTTATACCGCAGCGTTTTATTTCCCCGGACGTTCCATGAGATTGATGCGGCGGGAAACATCCTGCATTATAGCCCGCACACCGGCAAGGTGATGCCCGGACGCTTCTTTACAGATACCGGCTTTTGGGATTCCTTCCGCGGAGAACTCCCAATGATTAACCTGATATACCCTTCCATGAGCCGACAAATGGAAGAAGGTTTCCTGAATGCCTATCTGGAGAGTGGTTTCTTCCCGGAATGGGCCAGTCCGGGACATCGCGACTGCATGGTAGGCAATAATTCCGCATCAGTAGTGGCAGATGCCTATGTGAAAGGCAACATCAAACAGAATGCCGAGAAAATGTATGAAGGTTTGTTGCATGGAGCAAACAACCAGCATCCCACGGTTCCTTCTTCCGGCCGCATGGGCTACAAGGAATACAATGAATTGGGATATGTACCTTCCGATATCGGTCAAAGTGCCGCCCGTACCCTTGAATACGCCTACAATGACTGGTGTATCTATCAGATGGGGAAAAAACTGGGCAGACCCGCATCGGAACTGGACATCTACAAGAAACGCAGCCAGAACTATAAGAACCTGTTCTATGCTCCTTACCGCCTGATGAGCGGCAAAGACCGCAACGGCAACTTCCCGCAGCACTTCGATCCGGTGGAATGGTGGGGACCTTTCACTGAAGGAAACAGCTGGCATTATTCCTGGTCCGTATTCCATGATATGCGGGGCTTAATTAACCTGATGGGAGGTGACAAGAACTTTGTTGCTATGCTCGACTCTGTATTTACTACGCCGCCCGTATTCGGCGCAAACACTAATACCCGGCAAAGCCTGATACACGAAATGCGCGAAATGCAGGTCATTGACATGGGGCAATACGCACATGGCAACCAGCCCATACAACACATGATTTATCTCTATAACTACGCCGGGCAACCCTGGAAAACACAGTATTGGGTACGCGAAGTGATGAATCGTCTTTACCAGCCAACCCCTGACGGATATTGCGGAGACGAAGATAACGGACAGACTTCAGCCTGGTATGTCATGTCGGCATTAGGTTTTTATTCCGTCTGCCCGGGTACGGACGAATACGTGTTGGGCGCACCACTCTTCAGAAATGCCAAGATACATCTGGAAAATGGCAAAACTATCGAGATTTCTGCGCCCCTAAACAGCGATGAAAACCGCTATATCAGTGATGTACGATACAATGGCAAGAAGTATGACAAGAATTATCTGAACCACTCCTTATTGATAAAAGGTGCCAAAATCAGGTTCGACATGGACAGCCAACCCAACTATAAACGCGGAACAGAACCGGATAGCTTCCCCTATTCTTTCTCAGATAAAGAGAAATAATCATGATATCAAACAATATGAAAAGGAAAATAGCAACTTTCTCCAGTCCCACGCCTTCAGCAACAATGGTATCTCGACATACAATTGTTATAGGTCAATCTCAAAATGCTGGTAATCCTTCAATGAGATCCAGTCGCCTCCCCATTCAAATCCGGCTTCCGTAAAGAGCCGGTATGCCAGGTCGTTATGATCTATCTTGTACGGTATATCCGTCCTGTTATCACGGTCGAAAGCGTATGGTTCACCGGTAGCGGGTTCTATGTGCCAGGAGCCGTCAGCTTTTTCCTTGACGTATGGATTGTAAAGCGTATTAATGTCGATGGCAAGGCCAAGTCCGTGCTTGGAAATCTTGGTAGTGGAGCCGGTCATGAAGCGGAAGTTGAACGATGAGGAGTTGTTGGCACGCATAGAACTTTCATCGTCGGCATCGTAGTTGTCAATGAGCACCATCCGCTCAATGCGGTAGTCCGCCAGGTAGAGCTGTCGAAATATGTCGATCGCTTTATCGGCAATGGCGGCGTTCACCACCATCTCACCCCGTTGGGGGTTGCCGTCAGCGTTGCGATGCAATACTTTTAGATAACGCAGTTCGGACCGATTCAAAGGACAGTCCTCTTTCCATGACTTGAGCCACATGCGGCTGAATATCTGGTCGCTGATGGTTTCCGAACGGAACCAGGCATCCACACCGGAGCGTTCTACGTCAGCTTCGGATACCAACGTTTCGGCAGTCCACTCATCGTCAGGACTTTGATATCCGAGGTCGTTGTCACATCCGACCAAGAGCAAGGCAAAGGACACGACAAAGAGCAGCAGGTATTTTCTTCTTATCATATTTGCTAATGTATTTATTATTTGTCTTTACTTCTCAAATTTCCACTTAGGCAGTTCGCTGCGACGAGTAGTGGAGGTACAGTAGAAGAGAGTATCGCGGTAAGTGCGAATGTAGTCTATGGTCACAGTGCTGTCTGTGAAGCTCTTTACATGTACGGTTTGTATCGGCTTATTGGGGTCTGACATATAGAGGGTATCGTTGCGGAAAGCATATCGAAACCGTAGCTTATTCAACAGCGTATCATTTTGGATGGTGTAGAAGGTCATTATACTGTCCGGAGTATAGACTTCGTAGAATTGCTGTTCATGCGGGTTATTGATGTAGTCGAAAACTACGGTATCGGAAACGGCTCCCAGCACGGCTTGAGTCACGGTTTCATAATGCCATGTACCAACTAAATCCGGCATTCCGGATTCTGTGGGATTTGTTTTGTTTGTTGTTCCTTTGCATGATACAAATGCAATTGTTGTCATCAAGACAATACTGACGATATAAAATAGTTGCTTCATAATAAAATGATGATTTATATTTATATTTTTTCTGATTTCAGCGAATTAATACATCCTTAAACTCTCTAGTCTGTCCCGTAGAAAGTTCAATGTTATAGAATACCGAGAGTGTTCCGTCTACTCCTATCGCTACATTTAATTCCGTAGTCTGTCCGTCTTTAGTCACCATGCGCAGTTCACCGGTAGCATTGTTCACGTACCAGTACATGTTGAGCGTTATTTCATGCTCACCGGAGCGTCCGTATGCGGTAGATGAACCGTCCTCACAAAACAGAAAGGCTGTTTCGGCCAAAAACCAACCTTCATCTTGCATTCCGGAGTGAATCTCCACCCACTCACCATTTATCTTTTCGTAGCTCTTAGAGTAATTCCATTTGCCTATGAGTTTCTCGGCAAGCGTCTTCTGTGTTTCATCCATGCGGGAGTATTTCCATCTGAACTCACCATCCATCAATTCGCCAGTCTCCGCATCGAGAGCCTCGCCGTACCCCATTTCAAATGAAGTGGCATTCAGGCTGAGTACATCTACGGTCATTGTTCCGAGTGTCAGTTTGTTGGCGGCTTCGTCTGTTTCCCATTCGCCCAGGTTGAGCTTCGTGTATCCATCGGGAGCCGTAAATGCGCTCAACACTGTGCCGTCCGTGCGGATAGTATAGGTTTGTCCCTGACCTTCAGGGATGGGATCTTCCACCCACTTGCCATCCAGCTTTTTGTAGCTCTCCTTCATGCTCCACTTGCCGATAACATTCTCGGCGACGGGTTTCAGGATTTTATCATCAGATTCGGGTGTCGCTTCGTCACTGCAACCGGTGAAGGTGAAAGCAAGAATGGCGACAGCCATCATCGTCAGCAGTGCTGATATTTTTTTGATTGAACTTTTCATTTTGATTTTCATTATTTATTGCATCGTATTCTTGTTAAATAGGTCAGAAAGCTAAGCACGAGCGAACTGCGTAACCGCGCTGGTCCTTATTGCCGTAGTCTACTATGTCGCCGTAGCGCATGTACAAGCCGTAAGCAAAGTATGCAGGATCGTAACGGTCCTCTGAACTCGACCAATACTCGTCTTTCCATCCGTCACCTCCGACATTTTGGATACTCCTCAATATGACATCCCTGTTTTCGAGCCAATACCGGCATTGTCCGCCGGAAGGAAGAAACCAACCGCTGGTTTGGGATGGCGCAGGACATACAGTTTCATAATTCACGGCATGATAGACGGCAGGGAATGCATCTGAAAGATTCCAGTTTTTGTCTTTATTGAATGCTACAATGGTCTGCGTGCTACTGTAGCCATTGAAACCGGAATTGTTATTTCTGTCGCAACCTACCTCTGTTCCATAACTACCCCATTGGCATGAGTTGCCGACATTGGCATCATGGAGAGCAAGCACATAACCGTGGACTTTCTGCATCAGAGTCGTACCGTCTTTCAATGTATAGTTGCCATTGTCAGCCCAGTCACCTGAATCGTCGCGGCCTTTTTTCAGCACAACCCCTATACAGACGGCTTTCTGCCAGGATGCCAATTCGGTAGATTTGTCGGCAAAGGAGCCGTCGGAAAAGTAGAAGTCGCCTGTATCGGCATCCTCCATCGCTTTATTGCCGATAGGGGAAATCTGCCCACCAATGAAGTTTTCGTTATCTGCACTAAATATTGCTGTGCACACAACCTCTTCCGTTCCTACGTTCGTAACCTGAAAGGTGTAATCCCCCTGCCATGCCTCGCCTTTGAGCAAATCGAATGCTTTCTGGCAAGCCTCGTAAACCTGTTTGTCACATTCTTCTACAGAACCCTTCTTGGTGAATGGTTTGCCTGTGATGCCGAGTGCAGTCTGGAAGCCTTTCTCTATCTTGCTCATCTCGGCAAGGAAATCGGGATGCGATGCCGACATGTTGGAGAAGCCGTATGTGTAAGTCACTTCTGTCACAGGATCGTCATCGTCACTGCACGCGGTGAAGGTGAAAGTAAGGATGGCGATAGCCATCATCGTCAGCAGTGCTGACATTTTTTTGATTGATCTTTTCATTTTGATTTATCGTTTTTGAAATTTATAAATTCTGACATATTGGCTGAATAAAGATTACCATAGTTTTCGGCATTATAAACCATTACATGACTTCCGACAGTATTGATGAACAGCCGATAATAGAGGTCGCGCATAGCTACATCCTTGTTATCGGTTATTTGTTCGATAAAAGTGGAGGTGAAACGGTTGCTCATCCACACTTTCATCTCTCCGTTGAAGACATCAGCCTTGGATGTTTCGTCACCGTTGGCCGCAGTGATGAACAGCATTCCGGGGATGCCCTCGCACTGCTCCATCACACCACCCGAAAAACATGCCTCCACCATCATGAGAAGTTTACGGTAACGCCTTTTGAGGTTCATATCCTTAAAAACAGTGGACAGGTCATCGCCTGTCATGGCGTAAGGCTCCTCATCCCAGCACATGGCTCCCGGTACACCGTGTCCGCTCCAGAAAACGAATAGGTTGTCGTTTTCAGTAGATTCGATTACTGTGGGCAAACTTTCGCTTTTCTCGCCATTCAGAATAGCAAGTATATCTTTTGCCTTCAACGATGACATACGATAATCAATCTCTACATTCTCATACACATTGTTTCCCCCAATAGTCACCTGTATAACTCCTTTGTTGGGATTTGAGACATTATCGGCTATGTCATCCTCGACAATGAGAATGATACGGTCGTCGGTATATCCGGCCTGTCTGAGCTGCTGATAGATAGCGAGCACATCTGCCTGATGGCGGTAATTGGTCC
>OGRG01002447.1_pt1 | contig 10559 bp, 16 predicted proteins | sample 1553501 | NCBI WGS metagenome assembly OGRG01 (sample SAMEA2580018, study PRJEB22360) | human gut metagenome | biome: human gut; feature: human-associated habitat; material: faeces | place: Denmark | collected 2008/2010 | reverse complement strand
TATATATATAAAGAAAAAGAGAAAGGGAAAGAAGGAAAAAAAAAAAAGAGGCAGAGAAAAAAAAAAAAGCGGAGCGGGTATAGTTTAGGAGGGCTCGCGGGCTTTTTTTGCAATAATGCCCTCTAAATAATAAAAAAGCGCCTAAGAAAGCGCAAATATTGCCTTTCTGCCTGCTTTTTAGATCTATGTTTAAGCTTCCAAAACACGAAACGAACGAATAAGACGCGTTTTAAGGCTAAATTATGCGATATTTCACACCAATGTATACAAATATACCATTTTAGTATAAAAGTCTCTATTTTACTAATGTATTAGCTTCATCGTTGATATTTTGCCCTTTTTTGTTGCCGGCTATCCTCGTTGCACTCACCCCCCCCCGTCTTTCGGGATAACGGTTCAGTCTACCTTTTCTCGAATTTTTTTACTTTTTTTTTTTATTTTTCTAAAGATCATCTTGTTATTCATATTTTATGTATTCTATGTTTTTATTTTCTCTTTATTTCTTTTGTGTTTCCCGATTCCTGTCTATATTTTCATTTGATTTGTCCATATGGTGTTTTTCTAATAGTGCACTGTTTTGTTTTGACTGAGGCTACTTCACTTTAAAAGAGTAGAGGGTTTCGTTTTTCTCGTTATCCTCTTTTTTTCTTTTTAAATTTGCCGATTTAATTTTTTTCTCTATCTTTGCGCAGTAAACTTATCGTTTATGTTTGAAATAAGCCTAATACATTCGTATTTTAGAGACTTTCTGACGTTTTGCGATAGTTACCTTGTTTTTCTTATTAAAATAGAAAATTTGCTATAATGCAGTATTAATTAACAAACATGTTTTTTTTATGAAAGAGTTAGATTTAAAATTTGAAGGTCGTGGTGAAGTTAGCGGCTATTTTTTTGTTCAGTTGTTCAAATCTCCTTTTGGTTATATCTACGAAAAGACGCATTTGGAGAGTGGTGTTGTGAGCTACGAGGTTTTTCGTCGTATGGAGAATGTTCGTTTTGACTGTGTATGTTATCCTCGGAGTAAGTCGTTTGGTGTTTGGGCTTTTGAGTTTGGTGACTTGAATCGCGCCAAACAGCGTTTTGAAGAGATAAATATTCATGGAGCATCTAAACTATCCGAAGAGTAGTTTGTGGATGATGATTTTTAATTTTTCTTTTAAGGATCTATTGTATTCCTCTAAATAGTTCTTATCTTTGCATCGTGTTAGATTCTTCATCACCTTTCTTTCAATATATGTGTGCGGACATTGGATTTATTTCTGATGTCCGCTTCTTTTTTTGTATACGTGTGTTAAATTGGAGTTAAATACTAAATTGCGTATTGCTAATTGCCAAATTAGTTTTATCTTTGCAGATAGCAGAACTCACAGGTAAACAACATTCAAATGTGATGCGAGATATTCGCAATATCCTTGACCAATTGTAAGATAGACGACAATTCAATTTTGAATTATCATCAAGAACCCAACCTATGCCAAACGGTGGAAGTAAAGAAATATCTTGTTACATTCTCACCAAAAAGGATTGCCTACTTCTCGCAAGCGGATATGATGCAAATCTACGGGCTAAAATCATCAATCGTTGGGAAGAATTGGAGATGGAGAAGCGTTCAAACGTAATTCAATTGCCAGACTTTACAAATCCTGCTGAAGCGGCTATTGCTTGGGCTGAACAATATAAAGCGAAAGAGGCTGCTTTGCTTGAAGCGAAAGAGGCTAAAGATCATGTGAAACTTCTCGTTCATAATGGCAAGACATATACATCGAGTGAGATTGCCAAAGAACTTGGAATGAAGTCTGCGATAGCTTTAAATAAGCTGCTTGAAGAAAAACGTATTCAGTATAAGCAGAACGGTACATGGTTGATGTATTCTGAGTACTCTGAAAAAGGATATACTTCGGTAAAACAAATACAGCTTGACAACGGAACAATTCAATATGATAGGCGTTGGACTGGTAAAGGAAGAGATTTTATTATTAACTTGTTAAAAACAAAGTAATTATGGAGAAAAAGATGTATGACATTAGTAGATTGGTAACTGTTCGTCACTATGCGGAGCTTCGCGGTGTTGTTCGCGAGACTGTGGCGCAATGGATTCGGAAAGATGCTGTTGATTCTGTTATGATAGACGGTGTTAGGTTTATAATCTTAAAGCCGGGTGAATATGAAGAGTCTGAGAAAGGATAAGAATATACGTCGTGCGCTGTTGTGCCAGCGATTGTTGTCTGCTGCGGCTGTTTTACAATATTACGAAGCTTACTTTAGATTTGTTGATTGTGCAACTTTGGCTAAAACTGGTGGTATTAGTTATTCTGACGCTGAAGATTTTTCTAATTTCATGGGAAATGTTTTTGGTTGTGATGTTGCCCCATCTGATTATGTTTCCAGTGAGGATGAACTATCGAATGAAGCAATTGAATCTTATAAAGACCTTCAAGCGGTTTTAGATAAATATGATGATTCAGGCAAAAGAATTATATCTGGCACTGCAAAACAGCTTTTTTATACAAAGTTCTATATGCTTCCTAATTATATTTTCTTTATTAGGTATCTTCGTCGCGTTCTTTTTTTTGTGAATGATTCTCTGATTAATGGAGAAGAAGGAATTATAGAAGATTTAAAAAACGGTAGTATATGGTTTAATCTTTATGATGGCTCTCCTCGAAAAATGGATACTCGCTTGTTTAGGAAGGCATTAAGAGATATTGATATAGTTTTCAATGAAAATATTAAAAAAGTAACAAAACGAATTTTGAAATGGGAAAAAGTTTAGAAGAAGCAAAAGAAAAAATTAATCGCTACTATAGCGACTTTATTAAAAAATGCCTTGAAGTACATGGCATTGATTTAACAACAATCATCAGTGATTGTGTAACGGCTGGTTATGAATCCCGTTTGAATGAAATCATAAAGCTTAGGAGAGAATTAGACAGCATAGAAGAAATGAATAGTGATGGTAATAAAACTCTGGATGCTATTAAGAGAATGGCAGCAGATGACAATAAAGGTTTGAGAATGAGTACTACGATAGTCGATGTTAGAGATGATCCGCGCGGCTCAATCGTTGGCTTTGGGACTGAAAAAGTTTGCGGAGATGATGCCCTTGCCCAAACAATGGGTTTATCAGGTAAATATATGGCATGTGCCTTTTTTATAGATCGAGAAGAACTAAAGAAATACCTCTAAACTGTTTAGAAATGAATGAACTTATAATTATTAACGGCTATGAGTATACAAAGGATGAATTTGATACCATAGCGGCATTTGTAGGAAGTGATATTAATTAACTAACAAATAAATTATAAAAATGACAGAAAAACGTTTAGCAAAGTTTATAGAGACGAATCATGTAACACTTCGTCTTTACGATCATAATGGTGTTGAATATAACACTTTCGATGATGTGCCGGAGGAAATGTCTGACTTTGAGTGGGAACAATGGACAATGTTTATGGATGTATATGCTTATGACTTGGATTCACTCTCGCATATTTTAGGGCATGAATTCTTTAAGTATGGAGTGCAGATTGTATGGCATCATGGGTATGTCAGTATTGATTTGAAGGATATTATCGAATATTTTGATTTGAACTATAAAAAAATAGCATGATGAAGCAATTAAAAGACATAGTTTTATCTGATAAAACGAACATAGATGTTTCTGAAAGGAAATATTTTTCCAACGTCTTTCTTGAAGGCATAACTCGTAAAGTTGAAATTTCTTTTGAAGTATATCTCGATAAAGATAATCCAGAAGAGAATGAAGAGATTTTAAGAAATGGAATAGATGAAATTTTAAAAATAATAGTTGACAATGAAAATCGTATTTAACAGAAAAAGTTTAATTTCCGGGCTTATAGTCGGAGGTGGTTATGCAGGCAGCAAGAAAATTCTTCCTATTTTGGGATGTGCTAAAATAACAATAAGAGGCAATGATTGCTGGATTATGTCTTATAATGGTAAAAATGCTATTAAAGCAAAATGCCCAGTAGAATCTTCGGAAGAAGATATTGTTTTTTGCATTGATTCTATAGAATTGAGAAAATACATTTCTTTGATCAATGATGATTTAATTGAAATCAATATTGAAGAAGAAAAAATAGATAAATATTCATATAAAGGCATTGCTGAGATTAAGACAGAGAATGGTTCAATTAAATTTCCTCTTGAAGATGCTCGCGAGTTTCCTGTATTAAAAATAGATACTAATACTGAATCTTTCCTTTTTGATGCAAACATGCTATTATATTGGATTGAAAAGAGCAAACCCTTTTTGTTGGAGGATGAATTTTTTCCAAACAAACAGTGTGTGCATATCGTATTGTCAGAAGGTACTGCCAAAGTATACGCTTCTGAGGGACATAATATTTACTACGATACATATACAGATATTGATTATAAGGGAGAATGTACACTTTCTATTGATAAAACGGCTTTTGATGGGTTAGAATCTGCTTTAAAATCAATTAAGGACAAGAATGTTAAAATAACAAATTCAGAAAACAACATGATGTTTGTTTGTGGAGATGTGATGGTTCTGATTCAAAAATTAGAGAAAAAAGCTCTTCCTCCATTTGACAAACTAATCAATCTTCCTGATAAAACATGTATCAATGTTGATAAGAAAGCATTAATTTCTGCCTTACGACGTATTTCTTTGCTTTCGGATAATATTAACAGCGTATGTGATGTAAGTGTTAGAGATAACAGCATTTATATCTATGCCGAAAACATTGACTATAATAAAAAAGCAGAAGAATTGATATCTTTTGAATATGATGGAGAAGTAGTTCCAATAACTCAAAGATTTAGTATAAGCTATCTTTCTATGGTAGTAAATTCTATTATGTGTGATAAGGTGAGTTTATGTTTTACAGGAGAAAGTACTCCCATTAAAATAAAAAACACAGAATATGATTCTGAACTTGCCATGACATGCCCATTCCGTTAATATATGAACAAATTTAAGAGAGGAGGTTAAATTCTCCTCTTTTTTTGCTCTTTTTGTTTGGTTATTGACAATTGAACACTATATTTGCAGAGTAATTAAAAACATTGATTATTCACATATACATTTATTTAAAGATGGAAAATGAAATTCAGATTTTCGAAAATGTCTAATTCGGCAAGGTTAGAACAATGGTTATAAATGATGAACCGTGGTTCGTTGGGAAAGATGTGGCGAAAGCATTGGGGTACGGAATAGGGAAATCGTTAGCAAATGCCGTTGCTAATCATGTTTGCGATGAAGATAAAGGGGTTACTGAAATGATGACCCCAGGTGGCAGACAAAATGTAGTTATTATCAACGAAAGCGGATTATATTCCCTTATCTTTGGGTGCAAACTTGAATCTGCACAAAAATTCAAGAAGTGGGTAACAAGTGAAGTTCTTCCAAGTATCCGAAGAACTGGCTATTTCTCTATTCAGCATGAATTCAACGTTCCAACGACATTTGCAGAAGCCTTAAGATTGGCGGCTGACCAACAAGAGAAAATAGAAGAGCAAGCGAAACTCTTGGAAGAGCAGAAGCCAAAAGTAGAATTCTTCGATACTGTTGCCGACAGCAAGACTGCAATATCCATGAATGATGTAGCTAAAGTTTTAGGTATTAAAGGAATGGGACGAAATAATCTCTTTGAGTTTTTAAGAAATGAAAAGATATTAATGTCGAATAATGTTCCTTTCCAAATCTATGTTGATCGCGGATATTTTAGAGTTATAGAGCAAAAATACATGAAAAATGGAGAGCCATGTATGAACATTAAGACGCTTGTTTACCAAAAAGGAGTTGATTTTATAAGTAAAACCATTAAAAACAAAAGAAAGTAATATGTACGAAAATTTAGTTAGAATTAGCACTTATGCAAAAATGTTGGATTTGTCTAAAGAGATGATCCGAGTGAGAATCTTAAAAGGTTTAGTTAAGACCGTCACTATAGATAAAACCATTTTTATAAAACTAACCGATGAAGAACTAAAAAACAAAAAGCCATGAAGTTGTTTAAAAGTAAATCAAAAAAAGAGAGCATCAAAAACTTGATTCAATTCTTACAGTATATACAACCGTCCGATAAGCTGCCGCAAAAAAGAGAAAGGAACTTGAAGCAGAGTACCATTAAGGAGGCAGAATATTTTGTTTCAGAGTTTCTGGCATTGGTTAGGTACCGTAATACTTATAGCTGTCATTCCTGTGCCGTTTGGAAGCACTCGAACTCTGTTACGTATAAAAAGACATGCAAAAAATAAAACTGATAAGATATGAAGGAGTCACATACAGGCATTGGGATATGCCATTGTTATCAATGCCGAATGGATAAGAAGCATTGCAGTTCTAAAAAAAGAAAATTTGAGAAACGGGCTATAAATAAGTTCCGTCGGAAACAATTGAAATTAGATGAAATAATAAAATGCAATCGTTTCGGAAAATATTGGGCTTGATTCCATTAGTTCCGATTTAAAAAAAGAAAGGATATAATTATGAAACAGGCAGTAGAAGAAATTGCAATAGAAGCCGCAGAAGATTGCTACGAAATGCCTTATGATGAAAACTTCATCAACATGAAACTGATAAAAGAGGCTGTTGAATATGGTGCAAAATGGCAGGCAAAGCAATCCCCGTGGATAAGCGTTAAGGAACGATTGCCAGAAGAGGATGGGTATTACTTTGTTACTGACGGTGATGTCGTTGAGAAAGTTTATTTCTTTAAAAGATGGAATAAGTTTGTATCAACTAGGGATTATCCTCATCTATTTTACGATGAAGGCGTAATAAAAGCCTGGTTACCTATTCCGTCTTTTGATGAGATACTCGAAGCCAACAGAGATGTACTGGAACGAATTAAAGAGAAAGGAGATTGAGATATGGAGAATAACGATATTAAGAAATTGGTGTTGGAAGAAGAGAAGAAAGGCAATATAGTATACAACACTCCATTTGGCTTATATATTGCTGAATTAGACACTTTCTTGTCGCAGAGTACCGAAAGGATGCTTTATGATTTAAATCGAGATTTTGGGACGATATTGACGCAAATAGGCGATGTTAAGTGGGTGAATGATTACGCGCTGTCTAAAGTCGTCATAGAACTAAAGAAAAGATTGGCTGAGGCGGAAAAAAAATTAAAGGAGAAAATGGAGAATAACAAATAAAGTGCTATCTTTGCAATACTAACAAGAGATGGGTAAGTATGGATTAGCTAACATACAATGAGGTCTGCATTCCTTCCCATCTCTTCTCTTTTAAATGCAGATAAAAACAGGGGGAAAGTTTTTTTTATTAATTAATTAAATAAATGCAGAAATTATGAAATACAACATTTTAGATTTTAACCAAGAGGCTGTGCTATCTATTTATAAAATAATTAAAGACAAAAATGGAAAGGATAGAAAGATAGCATTGGACGTATCTGATTTACTAATAATACAGGTAATTGCGGATATTATACATCGTGATAAATTTACCAAGCAAATCATAGACGAGAAACTTTATTATTGGATAACATATAATCTTATTCTTGAAGATTTGCCAATATTGAATATAAAGAAACAGGCTTTATCTGATAGAATAAATAAGATGGTAGAATTAGGCATATTAGAAAAAAAAGTAGTAATGGCGCAAGGCCAAGGCACATTTACATCATTCCGCTTGACTGGTCTATATGAAAAAATTAAGTATTCAACCACATCATATTATGACACTCAACTACAAGAGGGGGGTCGTAGTCAACTACAAGAGGGGGATCGTAGTCAACTACAAGGGGGGGCCGTAGTCAACTACGAACCAAAAGACTATAATAATACTAATAACTCTTCTACTAATAAACAAAATAAAGAAATTTATAAAGAAATTGTTGATTTCTGGAATGAGAACACCAAATCGTTTGCTAAAGTCCATGTTATTTCAGAGAAAATAAAGTCAACAATTAATTCAAGAATCAGGGATGGATATTCGGTTGATGATATTAAAAAAGCTATATTGCTTTGTGAGTCGTTGCCTGATTTCTACAAGGGAGGAGATAGTGGGAAATTGTGGAAAGCAAGTTTCATGTGGCTTATAAGCAATACAAAAGGCAATTTTGACTCCATATTATCAGGAGCATTGCACAATTCTCCTTATGCTAAAAGAGATTATGATATGATTATCAATTTGGGAGACAAGGCTTATAAAGAGGCATACACTCCATCATGTGATGGTATATCACTGTTTTGGAATGACAACATCAATGCCTATTGTACAACTAATAACCCTGAATGGGGCGTGTACGATGGATATAAACCTAACGAACGTCCTAATGGCGCAACAGTTTATTGTCAAGGAGTATATTATAATTGGAATTCAGAAAAAAAAGAGTGGAAAAGAAAATCATTGAACCATGAATAACGAAGAAATAAAAAAGAGCCTTACTCTATTCAGAAATGATGGAGAATTATTCGAAATACGACTTTTTAATCCACTAAACAAGAATGACATCTATTCAGGCGTGTTTAGAGACGCAAATAAAGCCGTAGAATCAATTCAAAGGTTCGATGATAGGTACAACATCTATTTTACCTTTAACGAGCTAAAAAACGCCTTAGATGGACTGCCACAGTTTAACACTATGGTGAAAGGTGCACCTGCGATTAAGGATGCTGATATTCAAAAAAGACGTTGGGTGCTTATTGATTTTGATCCAATACGTGAAGGTGGCGTAAAGGATGTAGCAAGTACTGATGAAGAGAAGGATTATTCTCGCAAGACAGCAAACGCAGCAAGAACCTTTTTGAAAGCAAATGGGTTTAATTATCCAATCGTTTGCGAATCTGGTAATGGATACCATTTGATGTATAAGGTGGATTTGGATAATACCGATGAAAATACAACTATTATCAGGGATTTTTTGAAGTACTTATCTTCCAAGTTTACTGATGACCATGTTGATGTTGATGTGAAGGTATTTAATCCAGCGAGAATAACAAAGCTCTATGGCACGTATTCGAGAAAGGGAGGCAATACGCCTAATAGGCCACATCGAATTAGCAAAATATTAGTCGTACCGCAAGAAATTAAAGAGAATGATATATCTTTATTCAAAAGACTCGCTGATTATATTCCGAAAATAGAACCAATAGTTCGATTTAATAACGGTAATAGGGAACAATTTGATATTGATAACTTTATCAGCAAGCATGGAATAAAAGTATATAAAGATACCTTGCTTGGTGATGGAACAAGAAAGATCATATTAGACGAATGCCCATTTGATTCTTCGCATAAACATCCTGATTCGGCTATTTTTGTATCTAAAGACGGGATAGGCTTTACTTGTTTCCATAATTCGTGTAGCCAATATACTTGGAGGGATTTGCGCTTAAAATACGAGCCTAATGCTTACGATGTTACTCCAAGAAATAATATCCAATATGGGAACAATAACTATCCAATTCCTGCAAAAAAAGAAATAAAAATCAAGGAGGAAACGGAGGAGTTAGGCAAGAAATGGTTTAGCATGAAGGATATTAAAAAGATAAATCTGACAGAAATCATAAGTCTAAAAACAGGTTTTCATGTCTTGGATAGGGCTATGGTTGGGTTAAATCTTGGAGAAGTATCTATTTTGTCTGGGAGTAATTCCAGTGGAAAATCATCATGGCTAAATACATTAATTCTCAATGTTGTAAATCAGGGATATAAGGCTGCATTGTGGAGTGGAGAATTACGTCCAGATATTCTAAAAACTTGGATTCAAATGGTTGCCGCAGGTAGTAGGAATTTAGTTGAACGAATACCTGGCGCTGGAAAGTATGATGTTTTGCCTGCTGCTGCTGAAAAAATAGATAATTGGCTTGACGGCAAGTTTTTCTTGTATAACAATGAATATGGATCTAAGTTCGCGCAGCTTTTTAACGACATGAAAGAAATGGTTGATAATGGCGTAAAGCTTTTGATTCTTGATAACTTGTTTTCTCTTGATATTGATTTATTTGATGGAGATAAAAACAATAAGCAAAAAGAGCTAATTTTGAAAATATGCGAGTTTTCTAAAAAGAATCGAATCCATTTAATTCTGGTCTGCCATCCGCGTAAACAAGTTGAATTTCTAAGAAAGGATTCAATTAGCGGAACAGCCGATTTAACAAATGCTGTTGACAATGTATTTATAATACATCGAGTTAATAATGACTTTATAAAACGTGGAGGAGAATTTTTAGGTAAGGATAAGGTTGCTGGATATAAGGGATTTGGAAACGTAATAGAGGTGGCTAAAAACCGAATGTATGGCGTAGTGGATTATTTGGTGGGAATGCACTATGATATACCAAGCCGAAGATTCAAAAATGAAGAAAATGAAGATATACATTATGGATGGGAAGAAGCACCTAAACCATACTCTTTTACATATCCTCAATCCGAATCATGGCATAATCAAGAACCGAGAGATGTTAATCAAAATAAGGATAATGGACTGCCATTCGCAAGTGGAGATGAAAGTTGTCCTTTTTAAAAAGAAAATATTTGTATGGTAGTTATATATCAAGTTACACATGTGGAAGTTAAAAAACGTATTTCCCTTTGC
>OGRG01002439.1_pt1 | contig 10577 bp, 7 predicted proteins | sample 1553501 | NCBI WGS metagenome assembly OGRG01 (sample SAMEA2580018, study PRJEB22360) | human gut metagenome | biome: human gut; feature: human-associated habitat; material: faeces | place: Denmark | collected 2008/2010 | reverse complement strand
GCCGCCGCCTCTCAAAGCGCGACGGCGACCAGAGTCTCGAGAACCTGCGGGAGAAATACACCCCCGAGGAGATCATCGGCAAGCTGGCCTTTGCCTGCGGCCTGCAAGCCTCCCCCGCCCCTACAACGCCCCAGGCCCTGGCCCGCACCTTCGATTGGTCCCAGGTCCCAAAAAGCGACATCGTTCTGCCGGAAAATCTGTTTTAATAAGATAAAAGATAATAGATAAAAGATAATAAAGCAGGTGGACTGCGTCGCTTTCGCTCCGCTAAAAAGTGTCCCGTAGGGGCGCATTCTATATGCGCCCGGACAGTGCCCTCTCCGCACAGTGCCACGGGCGGATATAGAATCCGCCCCTACGTTTTTTGTGGCGGCGGAGCCCCGCGTGGAGTTTTCTCCCTTTGGTCGAAAACGAAATCCGTAGGGGCGCATTCTATATGCGCCCGCGGAAGTTTGCCTTGCCGCAAGCGGGCACGGGCGGATATGGAATCCGCCCCTACGTTTTTTGAGCGGAGTGCCAGCGACGCGATTCACCACATTTATTATTTCTTATTTTTTATTTATTATTTGTGTACCGGGTAATACGTCTTAAACTTCTTGAACTGCCTTCTCAGCTGCTCCAGCACGCAGGCATAGCGCACGGGGTTCCACAGCAGGTCGGGCTTGTACAGCAGACTGCACGCCTCCTTGCCCTGCGCTTTCAGCGCCTTGGCGCGGGCGACGAGGTCCTTGTCCTCGGTGTAGGTGAAGGCCACCTGCGCGGGGACGTGGTGCCAGAACACCTCGTTCTTGTTCAGCACGCAGTCGGTGCCGCCGTCGTTCCACTTTTCCACAACCAGCTTGGCAATGTTCATGCCGGTGGCGGTCACATAGTAGTTGCTGCGGCCCTGGCGCAGGTTGATCTCAAACACGCGGTAGTCGCCGGGGGTGCCGCTGTACTTGATGTCAAAGTTGGAAAAACCGGTGTAGCGGCAGGCCTCCAGCATCTTGCGGATGTTCTCCACCAGCGGCAGGGAGGTCGTGTCCTCACTGACGATGGCGGCATGGTTGCCCAGGCCGTGGGGGGTGTGCTCCTCGACCATCGTATGGCCAAGGCACATGGCGCGGACCTTGCCGTTCTCGTCGGAGAACGCCGTCAGCACGCGCATGTGGTCGTCGCCGCCCGGCACCATCTTCTGCAGGACCATGCGGTCCGGGTAGCCGCTGGCATAGATCGTTTTGACGATCTCGGCGGCCTCGGCGGGGGTGGCGGCGGGGGAGACCTTCTTCATCGTGTCAAACGGATGCTTCCAGTAATCAACGCTGGACGACGGCTTGACGATGATGGGGTAGGCAAAGCCCAATTTATCCTCGGTCAGCTCGGCGGCATCGACAGGTGCGGTCAGGATTTTCGAGTCGGGGTAGGGGATGCCGAACTTCTCGCAGACCTCGTAGAACTCGGCCTTTTTCTGGATGGAGCCGTACAGGTCGGCGGCAGGGCCGGGGGCGATATACTCGGTCAGCTCGGCCTTGCGGCGGATGATCATCGCGGCGTAATCGTCGGTGCAGCCGAACAGATAGAGCCGCTTGCCCTTATGCTGTGCCGCAAACTCGTGCAGAATGCGCAGCATCGTGTCCTCGTTGTCCATATCGGGCACGGTGGTAAAGTGGATGATTTTGGAATACTTGGTCGGAGCCATCGGGTAGCGGCCATAGGCGTAGCTCTCGACGCCGTAAGCCTCATGGAACGCCCGGGCAAAGTTGTAGCAGTTCAGGTCTGCACCAAGGAATACAGGGATAATGTCGGACATGGGAAAGTACATCTCCAATTTTCAATAGGATTTTGTTCAAATAATAAAGAATAAATAAGAAATAATAAATATCGGGGGTTCATCGTAGGGGCGGATTCCATATCCGCCCGCGGACGTGTGTCTTGAGCAAGGCCGTCCGGGCACATATAGAATGCGCTCCTACGTTTTGTTTTCCTCCGCAGGGCGAAAACTCCGCATTCTCTATTATTTACTATTTTTTATTTCTTATTTTAACAGCTTACTCCTCGTCCTCGCCGTAGTAGCCGGACTCGGGGCGGATGTCAATATTATAGCCGGTCAGATGGGCGCACAGGCGCACATTCTGGCCCTTGTTGCCGATAGCCAGGCTCAGCTGGTGGTCGGGCACGGTCACGCGGCAGCTCTTGGTCTCGCCGGGCAGCAGTTCGACCTTGACGACCTTGGCCGGGGACAGGGCCGCGGAGATAAACTCGGTGATGTCCTCGCTCCAGCGGATGACATCGATCTTCTCGCCGTTCAGCTCCTGGACGATCTTCTCGACGCGGACGCCGCGGGCACCGATGCAGGCACCGACGGGATCGACATCGGGGTTCTTGCTCCAGACCGCCAGCTTGGTGCGGGCACCGGCCTCACGAGCGATGGCCATGATGGACACGGCACCGGAGACCAGTTCCGGCACTTCGCGCTCGAACAGCTTGCGGACCAGCTCCGGGTGGGAGCGGGACACCACGATTTCCGGGCCCTTCAGACCACGGGCCACGTTCACCACGTACACGCGGATGCGTTCGCCGTGGCGGTAACGTTCGCCGGGCACCTGCTCACGGCGAGGCAGAATGGCTTCGACATCGCCCATCGCGACATGCACGTTGGAGGGGTCGGAAGCATCCTGCTGGATGATGCCGGTGATGAGCTTGCCCTTCTGGCCGGAGAACGCACCGAATACCTTCTCATCTTCGGCGCGGCGGAACAGCTGGGTGATGACCTGGCGTGCGGTGGCTGCGGCGAGACGGCCGAAGTCACGCGGGGTGTCATCGTATTCCTCGCCCAGCTTGGGAACGGGGTAAGGGTTGTCTTCGGTGGGTTCGACCGGAATTTCGTCGGCGGCCCACACGGTGAAGTTGCCGGAACGTTCGTCAAGCTCCACGCGCGCGTGCTTGGCGGCGTGCGGGGTCTTGAGGTAGGCGAGGCGCAGGGCCTCTGCCAGCGCATCATCCAGGGTTTCGGGGTCGATTCCTTGCTCGGCGGCGAGCTTGTGTATTCCTGTCAGGTCCAGTTCCATCGATCCGTACCTCCTATGAAGTTATGTGGCGCATGGCCTATGAGTAGTCACAGTTAGCTATTAGTGTATGTTTCCATGCAGACACGCTTCTCTTCAGGACGGTTTACCCGGCGCTTGGCATCCGTACTATGCGCGAGCGCGATGCTGTGTTCGCTTTCGGCGTGTTCGATGCCGCGACTGGCCGGACGGGCCGAGGCAGAAGCTCAAATGACCCCTTGCGAGAAAGCGATGACGTTGGCGGGCTACGCCACCCATCCGGCTGAAGGCACGCCGTTATTAGAGCAGTATGCCACCGGTCTGGCCGCTCCTCTGGCTTGGATTGACGTTGCCGGGTATTGTTCGGGTCGTTTTGCCGAGGGAACGTTACGTGACGCGCAGACCAAGCAATGGCTGGCTTTTCTGGCCGATAAATTCGGGCAGTCCGCGCCTGAGGTGACGCCGGCGCGTCTTGATGGCGTCACGTCCGCCAACGTTGATCGATCGGTATTGGATGCGATGGCCGTGGCCGAGGATCGCGCCGGATTCGCTATCGAGGTCTTGGCCGCACGAGGACAGACCGCTGGGGCTACGTTGGCGTTGAGCGATATGCATAAGACCGCCGGGCAGCAGTTGGTTGCGCTGGCGAACGGCAATTTTGATGATTCCGGCGCACAATCCAGTTCTTCCGGCCAAAGCGACCCCCGCCAAAAGGTCTATGCCATCGACCAACTACTGGCCAACCCCACCACCATCGCCGACAAGGCAAGTGGCCAAACCGTACCGACCGCCGCCGCCATCGAAATGGACTGCGCCCGCGCGCAGATCAAGGCCGTGACCGAATCGAAATCTTCCACCGAGAGCGATATGCTGCTCATCCTCGCCGCACTGGCCGCCAAGCACGCCTACACCGCGTTCCAACTTGGCTACCCAGCGACTGACGCCGAATTGTTCGAGTAGACACACACTCCTCACGAAGCCGATGCGAACTTGTTGGATGCTAGTGGGCAAGTCGAGTTGAGGCACGTTCCACCAATGTGAAATCGGTGGTGTACGTACGGGCCGGGCCTGAGTATCCTTCGATGCGGTCGATAAGCATGTCAACGGCATGCTTGGCATAATCATCGATATGAGGATCGATGGTGGTCAGCGCCGGCACCGAGTACTCGGCTTCCGGCACGTTATCGAAGCCGACCACTTGTACATCGTCAGGTACATGCAAACCACATCGTTGCAATTCATGAATTGCGCCTAAAGCAATGGCATCATTGAGACACACTACAACATCCGGGCATGGGAGCTTGTCTAGCATAGCTTTTGTCACGCGCATACCTTCACGCTGATTCATGCTTTCTGCCGGAATCACATACCGCCAATTCACCGATAATCCGCGCTCTTCAAATGCCTTCACATATCCTTGGGCGCGTAACGCCTGGGTCCCTTCCGTCTGACGACGCAGCACTGCCTCATCCACCAGTTCAGGAAGAACACCCATCAGAGCAACCGTTTGGGCACCTTCATCCAAAAATCTTCCTACAACCGTGGAGATGGATTCAATGTTGGGCATGGTGATCCAATCGCTTTTCCCGTAGGCCAGATGGTCTCCGGTCGTTACAATCGGATATGGCTGCTCCAGAACGGCCCCTTCATCCGCGAGCGGCGACATTACGAACAGAATCCATCCTTCCGCCCCTAAACGATAGGACTCGTCAACGCTGGCAACCAACCCTTCACCGTCGGAACCATATGTGTTGATGACTACACCGTAATGGCGTTCTTTTGCGTATTCAATGACCTTGTCAGTGAAAAAAGGAACGAACGGCTGCGAGAAATCGAAGATGTTGAGTCCAATAAGCTTTGTGCCGCCAGATCGCATTGCACGCGCCGAAATATTGACGGTATATCCAAGCTTACGCATCACCTCTTCCACACGGCGACGTGTATCCGGTCTCATACTGCCAGTGTCATTCAGCACATTGGAAACCGTCTTGATGGAGACGTTCGCCTCACGCGCCACGTCCTTGATAGTTACGCGGTTTCCCATTGTTCGAATCCATTTCTGCTTATTACATGACACACCTTCAACAGCGTCATTATGTTCTTATTATGGTAAGTCACAGTCGGGTCGAGCATCTCCTCCTCATATCGGAATCATCTACCCCTCAACCTCAGAATTCAGCCAAGGAGCTTTCCTCCGTTGGACCCCATGCACCATTAGGCAAATATCCTTCTGACAATACTGCAGGACGATCGAACGTAGAGGTTAAACTTTCTGGTTGAAGAAACGCACGCACGCCATCCGAACAAGGGACTTTCTGACCGCCGGCTTTCAACCTAGCTTTTTACATACCCGTCTTTTCTCCTTATTCCTTTGTTGGGTATCGAATTGTTCCAGTCGATGTGAATGACGGCATTGTCTTCCTTTGACTGGTATGCCACATTACATTAGTGGCGAATCCGAACCTCTCTTTCTGCAATCCGGGCATGTTGATGATTGTTTGGGTATTGCTTGGTGGTTGTACAGGGCACAGCAACCATAAGAGACTGCGCCCTGTCATGCGCCACCGTCACTCGAATCACTTCACGTGCACGGCGGTCCAGGAGACCGGCGGCAAGGTCACACGCACAGTGCCGGTATCGGCGTCGGACGTGATGGTGGTGTTGGGGTGCAGAACGACTCGGTTCTGGTCTTCCAGCGTGTTTTTTGCCAGCAGATCATCCTCGTGCAGGGTTTGCGCCTCGACCGCGGAAAGTGCGAATCCTTCCGGCAGCTTGATGGCAAAGTCATTGGCCGCTTCCATGGAGCGATTGACCACAAACACGCTGATCGTACCGTCCTCACCACGCACGGCTACGGAATTGATCGTCGGCACTTCACCGTATTTGTCGGTTTCATACGTTCCGGAAGCCAGTTTCGGTTCAAGCACCGTGCCGCCCTTGGCGAGCTTTGCGGTCAGCGAGAACGGATAGAACGTGGTCTGACGCCACGCCGGGCCGCCCGGTTCGGTCATAATCGGCGCAATTACGTTGACCAACTGGGCCAGGCTGGCGGCGTGCACGCGGTCGGCGTTCTTGAGCAGGGTAATCATCAAATCACCGAACACCACGGCGTCGGCGGCGCTGTACACATCCTCGAGCAGGCGCGGGGCAACCGGCCAATTGCCGATGCCTTCCGGATTCTTGCTCGGCTCTTCGTTGAGATACCAGACATTCCATTCATCGAACGAGATGAACACGTCGTGCTTGCTCTTCAGCCGGGCCTTGGTTGCATCGATGGCGGCGGCGACATCGTTGATGAAACCGTCCATATCGACGCCCGAGGCAAGGAAGCTCTTCATGTCACGGGTGCCATCAGGCTGAAGTTCCGGATGGTAGTACGCATGGCAGGAGACGAAGTTGACGTTGTCAAACGTCTTCTCAAGTACGGTTTCTTCCCACTTGCCGAAGGTGTCCATCACGTGGCTGGATGAACCACAGACCACCAGTTCAACGTTCGGATCGATGGCGCGCATACCTGCCGCCACCGAGGCCGCCGAGGTGCCGTAATCCTCGGCGGACTTGTGACCGGTCTGCCACGGGCCATCCATCTCATTGCCCAAGCACCACATCTTGATGCCGAACGGCTGATCGGCACCATTGGCGCGACGCTCCTCGGAGAGCTTGGTGCCGCCGGGAATATTCGCGTATTCCAACAGGTCGAGGGCCTCTTCAAGACCACGGGTACCCAGATTTACGGCTTCCATCAGCTCGTTGCCGCCGGTTTTTTCCAGCCATTTCGCCATTTCGTGCAGACCAAACTGATTGGTCTCGGTGGAATGCCATGCCAAGTCCAGGCGACGCGGCCGCTCATCACGAGGACCAACGCCATCCTCCCAGCGATAGCCGGAAACGAAATTGCCGCCAGGATAGCGAATCGTGGTAGCGCCGAGTTCCTTGACCAGTTCGATGACGTCCTTGCGGAAACCGTCTTCATCGGCTTCGGGGTGGCCCGGCTCATAGATGCCGTCGTATACGCAGCGACCCAGATGCTCCACGAACGACCCGAACAGTCTGTCGTTGACCGGAGCTACTTCAAAGTCATTATCGACGACGAGTCGAGATTCCTCCAGCTCCCCCGGTTTATTGTCGTGCGAATGCTCGGACATGTGCTCTCCTTTAATCGTTGTCTTCAATACCGCAAGACAACGTTGTGCTAAATACCAAAAGCAATCGGCCCATCTTCTTGGTTCACCTGTTTTGCGGCATCGCCAATCAGCGGTGAATGTGCGTTCTGGATATTTAATACAACCTTGTACTTCTGTTGATATCGATAATACGATGGTTGTACTTAGTACGCAAGTCCCGCTGAGTACAACGTTATCCTTTTCGCTATTTTCCACCCGACACGCCGTATACGATACAGCACAGGAGCGAATACGGACGTTCGTATCAAAAACAAAAAGGGTTCCGGGACAAACCCGGAACCCTAAAGGCGGATAAGGCGAGATTCGAACTCGCGGAGGCTTTCACCTCACACGCTTTCGAGGCGTGCTCCTTAGACCGCTCGGACACTTATCCATGCTGCCAAAATGGCAACTTGTTCATTATGCCACATTCTGCCGACCTGGCAAATCGGAGTTTCGCTGAGCTCGATTCGGCGTGGGATAATGCGATTTTGTGTGAGATTGCGATGGGTCAGACGATGAGCTGATTAACAGTCCGAATTGGTCAACTGCGAAAATCCGAATTCTTCAACTACCAAAATCCGAATATTGGTGGTGGTAGAAGCGGTGACGGGGCCACTCTGCATTGAGTGGTCTCTCCCTCGGTCAGCCTTACGGCTGACAGCTCGAACGCAATTAAGGACAGCTTTCCAGCTGCCATTTTATTTGCTCACTGTCGTTCGCCTTCGCCTAAAAACGCCTCCGGCGTTTTCTTCACGGCTCAGCTCATCAGAGGGGGCTTGGAATTTTATTTATGCCACCTGTTCGTGGACGGAGGCGTTGACCCATTGGGACTGCTGGACGTTGTATCCAGAGAAGATGCCGATGTCGAGCATGCAGTCGCGGTAATCGCGGCCGTGGGCGATGGTGATGTAGCTGTCGTCCACCAATCGGTTATGCGTGGGATCCAGTCCGACCCATCGGCCATCCTGATACACCTCGACCCAAGCATGGGTCGCGCCCTCTCCCCCAAGCAAACCGGCAATGTAGCGCGCGGTCAATCCCACATGCCGGCACACGGACAGCATCACGTGCGCATAATCCTGGCATACGCCCTTGCGCTGAGCCAAGGCCTGTTCGGCGGTGGTGCGAATCGTGGTGGAACCGGGCGTATACACAAACGCCTTGTAGACCTCATCCATCACTTCGGCGGCCTGCTGCACCGGAGTGGCGTCGGAAGGCAGCGCCGCCAAGCGTTCGCGGCATACGGCAATCATCGCCTCCACGTTCGGGCCGGGAATGGTGAGCGCTGAATTGAATCGGTACAGCGGTTTATAGGCTTCCTTATGGATATGCGCATTGTCCACGAAGGCGATGCCGGTCACCGAGTAGCTGAATATGTCGTGCGGCTCAGGGATGAATCCGGTCATCACCACGGAGTCAAAGGAGTCGATGGTGGTTTCGAGTTCGGTTTCGGGCTGAATCTTCACTTCCACGTCAATCACCTGTTGGCGAGGGCCAGTGGAGGGAATACAGCGAAGCTGGAACCTGTGATCGGTGACCGGTGCGCTGAAGGACAGCCTCATCTCATAGTCGAACACGAGTTTTTTCACAACGTCTCCTGCACTTGCACACGAGCCGGCAACCGGCATATTCTCGGGATAACGACACTACAGCCATGGCTGAGGTATGGTCCGTGCGCTCACAGCCCACGCATATATTCCGGCAATCTGCTGATATGCACAGGCCGGCACTCGGGCGCACGGTTTTTTCGCCATACCACCATAGCATTTGAACCCGTCAGGGTGTCAGGTCGGGATCAGGGACGCTTGGCGTCCATGTTCATGGAGCTCAGTGAGCCCATGTCTTTGATGGCCAGCGCGCTGACACGGCCGGAGTAGTCGTCAAGGTACTTCTTCAGCAGGTCGGCGACTTCCTGATATCCGCGAGACGGCAGCTGACCGACCAGCCAGCTCAGTCCGTCGGCGAAGCAGCTGGGCAGCGGCATGCCGTCCAAGGTCATCGAATAGGCGGCGAGCTTCTTGAGCGGCGCTTCCAGCTCCTCCATCGTCAGGCCGAAGCGCGTGTACAGGTCGATGCGTTCCAGATATTTGCCGATGAAGATGAACGCCTTCAGCGTGGGGTCGACCGGCGAATTCTCGATGCCGCCCCAGAAGGCGAGCATGTCATCGGTAATATCGCGCTGCTTGTAGATGTCCTCGGCATCGGCCGCGTATTTGGCGGCATCGGTGATATTGGTCATCGCCAACTCCACGTACTGCAGCAGACGCGAGCTCAATTCCGGGCGCAGAATCACGGCGTTGTTGAATGCGGAAGTTACGGCCGACCGCACCGAATCAGGATTGGACCCGTCGTACAGGAAGCTGTTCACGAACCCGTCGAAGTCCTCGAAATCTTCGGGCAGGTCGAGTGCGTGAGCGAACGGACGGAAGGCGTCCACATCGGTGTCCATCACACGATCGTAGAACGGGAAGAACTGGTTCAGCGTGGTGAAGGCGCGCTCGGTGTATCGACCCAGCCAATACAGGTTGTCTGCCTTGGAAGCGGTAACCAGAGACAACGAATGGTGGCGGGACTGGCTCAGCAGGTTCGCCACCTGCGTTTCGGCACCGTACTCGTGCTCCACGCCGGATTCGGGTGCCAACACCCACGTATCCTTAAATCCGCCACCCTGCGACGAGTTGACAATCATCTGGCCGGGCACCGACGAGTATCGAGTCAAGCCCGAATACCACACGTGCGTATTCTTGCCGGTGACCACGAAGGCACGCAAATCGCACTTGCGCGGCGACATCTCGCCGGTCTTCGGGTCCACCACATCGATATCACGGAACTGAATCACCTCTTGGGCAATGAATCGACGCGGCTCCTTGATCCGGTTGGCGAGCTCCTCACGTGCGGCGGCATCCAGCGACGAACCAAACACCACGCCGTAACCGCCGGCTTCGGCCACATCCTTGATGACCAGCTCGCCCATCCGATTCAGGACTTCCTTGCGGTCGGCCTCGAACATCGGCATGTACGTGGGCGCGTTGTTGAGAATCGGTTCCTCGCCGAGATAGTACTTGATCATCTGCGGCACGAAGTAGTAGACGGCCTTGTCATCGGCCGCGCCGTTGCCCGGCGCGTTGACGATGGCCACGTTGCCCGCGCGGTAGGCGGACAGGATACCGGGCACACCGATCACCGAATCAGGATTGAAGGCGAACGGGTCGAGGAATTCGTCGGACAGGCGGCGGTAGACCACGCCCACACGGTGGCGTTTGCCGGCGTAGTCGAGGAAGTAGACCTTGTTGTCCACCACTTCGAGGTCTTCGGGGAAGGCCAACGCCGCACCGGTTTTCTCCGCCAGATAGGCGTGCTCGAAGAACGCGGAATTGTAGCGGCCGGG
>OGRG01002437.1_pt1 | contig 10582 bp, 26 predicted proteins | sample 1553501 | NCBI WGS metagenome assembly OGRG01 (sample SAMEA2580018, study PRJEB22360) | human gut metagenome | biome: human gut; feature: human-associated habitat; material: faeces | place: Denmark | collected 2008/2010 | reverse complement strand
AATATAGATTATAGAATAAGATATAAGATATAGAGCAATTAACGTTAGATTTTGCGTTAGTTGTTGCGTTATATGTAACGTTACATTTTATACATTTCTTGGAATCCTTACACGGCAGTGCGTATATATTAATTATCTATTCTATTCTTATCTGGGTTACCATGTGGTATACCAAAAAAGGCAGCCCTGCAGGACTGCCTAAAATGCTTTATTAAATCATTATGCATGTTTCGTTTTCGCCCTCGTAATTGTCTTCCGCTTCTTCCGCTTCTTCCAGGCTTGAGCAGATCGCTATTGTTTCATGGCTAGGTATTTCAACGACTTCAATTTTCATCTCTGTGCTTTCTAATGTGTCAATAAAATCTGTCTGCACAAATTTGCTTTCGTCTTCGTCATATTCAAATTCATTTTCTTCAATTACATACTCTTCAACCTTGTAGAATGTCATTCCGTGGTAAGAAAATTTGCTAACATCTGTTTTACGTTTTGCAAGTTCCTTTTTCGCTTCCTCTAGTGTATCGAATGTTTTTATATATTCCGGCGAATCGTCAAAAGCCGTGCATCCTTCTTTAATTTCTTTTCTATCTTTATACTTAATTTCTGCCGTTCTTTTTACTAAATCATATTTTTTCATCTTCATTTCCTCCTGCTTTTTTGTAATTTCGTTTATATTTTCCATACTTTCTCATTTTTTTATTACAATACTGCAATAACTTCTGCATCTCTGATAATGATTTCGTCAACGTCATTTCCGTATTCCATTGAGTTCCCACCGATTAAGTAGATTTTTTCTCCGTAATTTCTCACAGCTTCAAGCTTCTCTCCAATGTTGTTCTCAGATACTTCAAGTGCACATGTGCCGTCAAGTTCTCCACCGTCGTAGAATCCGGCATAAGGTCCGTCTGAAATGTATGGGTATAACAACTCTGTGCATTCAAAGTCTGTATACTGTGGATCCTGAAAGAGCTGATGCGAGTTATCCATCACTTCACCGATCTGGTAATCCCTGTCGTCTGCTCTGATTCCGATGTAAGCATATTCCGTTTCACCGATCAGATTTCTAATTTCTTCGATTGTCATTCTTCCTCCTCATACTTTGAATCAATTAACTCCAATTGTTCATCATAATATTTACGAGCTTCCGAACATCTGAGATCGTAGTTACTGCCGTTTGCTGGATAACCTTCCAACTCACACTGATCTGCGATCTCCTCGCATTCATCCATGTATGCAGCTTCGAGTCTGCAAATTTCCTCGATGTCTTCTTTCTTGTAGAAGCAGGATTCTACAAGACTTTTTCTAAGTTCCTCTATTTTCATTTTTCATTCTCCTATCTGGAATCTGTTTTTTCTGTTCCTTACAAGCATTATTATACATTATATTTCATGTAATTGTCAATAGCTTTTTACATCTTTTTTCATGTATTTCATTTTATTCTATTTACATTTTATTTCGTGTTTTCTTCTTCTACATATTTAATGATGTTCCCCGGTTGCATATCCAGCAACATACATATGTTATTTAATGCCTTAGCTCCAACCGGTTTCCCGTCTCTTAAATACTGTATTGCGCTTTCATTTAAAAGCTTTTCTTTCCTTAATCTGGTTGTATTATATCCGGCATCTTTCAGCGTTTCCAGCACATCTATTTTATAAGCTATCATTTTTATACACCTCCATTATTTTGATTAAATTATACATGATTTTTATTGTAAAGTCAATTACATGTTTTTTAGTGTAAAATACACAATTACTGTATTGTTTATTACATGATATTTCATGCATTATGTCAATTGTAATTACATCATTTTTCATGTATTATATAACCATAGCAACGAGGAAACAAATCAATCACAGGAGGCCAGAACATGAAACTAATCGAACTTTTATTAATCACATCAGAAGCAAGAGACATGTATATCTGGGAGAATGGCGAGATCATAGCACAGTATGACGGACGAGATTCAATCCCGGAAGAGCTAAATGATAGAGAAATCGAATTAGTTGACTGCTCCGGCGATAGCTTCCACGTATATTTGATTTCAGAATAAGGAGGAAAAGAAAGATGAAAAAAATGATATTTATAATCTTATTTGTAGCAGAACTTTCAAGCTGGGCGACACGTGAGTATATGGTACAGACAGCACAACCTGATAAACCGTGTACGATCACATGGAGCTGTGACGTTCATGAATATAAATAGGAGGTACGGAAGTATGAAAGATTATACAAAATTTATGAATTACGCACTTTTTACAATGATTGATAGAAAAACGCAGGACGACAGAAGAAGCAAAATCAAGGTAGAGGCGTTATTTTCCAATCCTTGCCAGGCAGACAACTACAACGCACCAAACAAGGAAATAAAGCGCTATTTACTTCGTTTGGAAGATCTGGAAGAATTTGAACGTTTTTACAACTTCATTCAAGATATCAATGAAAAGTACGGAGATCACGCAATTTTCCACTTGAAAGACGGAGGATTTTGCACAGATCAGGAAAATAAATTTCGGGAAATGCTTGAAATTTGGACTGACACAATAATTAAATAGTCGAAACGCCTACGGGCGTCTGTAGGAACCGCCCTACCTGCACCGATGAGACAGGGCACGAAAGGAGAAAAGAACCATGACAAATAGAGAGTTATCACAGATAATCAGAAAAGACCTGAAAGAACACGGAATCACAAGTAAAGACGTATCTGTAAGGGTTCGCGATGCGCTATATGATACATCCGTCAATATTACTATCAAGAATCCTCTTGTCAGAGAAACAGACGTTGAAAGCATCACAAGAAAATATAGTAAAGTTGACTATGACCAGAGATCAATGGAAATCCTAGCAGGTTGCAACATATACGTGCATTGCGAATATGCTTATGGGATTTTTGACAATGTATCAGCTCCACTTATTCCAATAGCTGAAAAGGTATTTAATAACGAAAAATACAACGGCCGGAAAATTGCGGAAAATGAAGAAGTAGAAATACACATGATAAAAATGAATGAAGTGGAAAGCCGTTTATATGAATTCAAAAAAAGCGACAAACACCACAGCGCAATCAATGGCTATATCATCCGCAGCCCGAAAAGCCTTGCTATTGCAATGTGGCGCTTCAAAAATTTACATACAATTTATGCATAATCACCGCTGGCAGCGTACCGGGGAGCATTGCCCCGGAGCGGTTTATAAAAAATATAGAAAGGGGCGTTACTATGTGGCGTGTAGATTGGTACGGGAGTTTTGCGGAGTTCTCAAGAATTTTTGACACAGAAATAGAAGCAGTCGAATTTTATAACAGTTTGATTACTTCCAAGAAAACAATATATAAAGCATTTTAAGGAGGCGGCACCATGCGCACAATCAAGATATATTCTGGTATGGCCGAAGAATATGAAATCATACGCACCGATGCACCAAACCAGGTTATCGAAGAACAGCTAAAAAGATATTATGACGGCGAACCATATGAACTATTAACCAATGCTGGTTATACAGTAGACATGATCGGCTGTCAGTATGATTTTGCTGATGGACTTCCGAAAATGGATAAATCATTTGACTTGTACGACTACGTAGATTGAATGGTGATATCATGAAACACGTAATATTAACAGATTATGAAGCCGGAGAAAGTCCGGCTTTTTCCAGTACGTGAAAGGAGTTAAGCAGATGATAACACAGACTATAGAAAAAGCACCACGCAAGAAGCGTATAGAAGCCATACAGGACAAGCGGACGTTTGAAGAGATTGACAGACTAGACAATATCGCCCGTGATGCATGGACGTCATTATATACAGCAGTCCAGACCGGCGAGCCTATACCGATATCAGATTTACAGATCACAGAGCTGGAACAATTCACGAAAGAAACACCGAACACCGCAAAAGTATATATATTTTAAAAAAGCCAACGCCGGCAATGTACCGGTATTGGCTTATTAGTGTTTATGCGTATCGGTACGCATACGATTAAAGCCGGGAAGATCCACGCAACCTATTTACAGGCACACACAAGCGTGTTATCATGGAGTCAATTATAGCTGTTTTAAAGCATTTTAATCGTTAGTCTATAAGTTGCCAAGTTAATAGATTATAACGTCTCAAATCGCACCACAGACGCTTACAGGCATATAACAGCACGCAACAACCATATATTAATTATCAGAAAAAGGACGTCAGAATTGAATGAAATTCCGGCGTCCAGATTTTTGCCCTATTTTATTTTTGGGGTGTGATCTTTTTTGGCGAATTTTTTCGGAGCTGAAAATTTCCTCTAAAAACGCGAACTTTTAAGATTCTGTAGAAACTTCGTATTCTTTCAATTTCTCTTGATACAATTCAGTAAGCTGTTTCAACTGGTCCTTTGTATCGAGATAACTGTCATCGTTGATATATTTCCGGGCGCGTCCAAGATATATACCGGCTTTTAGGATATCTTCTTTTCCGTTTTTATACTCATGTCTCCAAAGATACTTAAATGCATTTCCAAGACAGAATGAAATGAATCCATCTGTTCCAAGAACTAACTTCATGGCGTCCCAGCATTCAAGGCTACAGTTTTTGTAATGTTCTGGTCTGATATCGCTCACTTTACACATCTCCTTCCGCTCTATTATTTGCTCTTTCCACATCGAATCCATCTGGATACCGGGATGAAAGCTTTTCCATATTTGCAAACATAATATCTGACATATCAATCCCAAGCATCATACTAATCCAGTAAATATAGTAGATTATATCACCAAGTTCCAGTTGAGCATGAATCAAGTCCAAATCGGATCCTTGATAAAAATACTTTTTTACTAAATCTATTAATTCACCGCACTCACCAGCTAATCCCATACATGCATTTTTCAACGCTTCTTCGTTGTTTAAGTCTTTCCTACGTGTCTTCTCAACTATTGCTGGATATATCGCCATAACTCCTGATGCATCTACCACTTCGCCATATCTTGTCCTTTCAACAACACGATTAATAGTAGCTTCCGTTGTCCTGTTATCAAACATTTTTCTAATATCTTTTGATATCCAACCGTTTTTCTTTAAGTATCTTATTAACTGCACTTCTTTTTCGCTAAATGCTGCTCTCGCATTATCTGGTCCCTTACGGACTACTTTTCTCCCTGCGTTAATTGTGTAATTTATATTTTCTTTTGAAGTCATAAGCTCCAAATTTTCTATTCTATTATTTGTTCTGTCGAAGTCCTTATGGTTAATCTGGAGGTCTTCATCAAATTTTCCATTATGCATATAATATACAACTCTATGTTCCATAAAATGATAAGTAATCCCATCATACTGCTTCCTCAGTAAATAATATCCATTTCTGCATTGACGACTTAATATATTTCCGCTTGCTCTATAGATGTGTCCATCTTTCTCCGATTGGTACGTACCATCCGCAATTAACCGATCGCAAAATTCTGTAAAACTCATTCTATTCTTTTTATTTGCATTCATCGCTCTCATCCTCTTTTCTTTCTTTTAAGCATTGTTCCAGGGATTTATTCTTCACTCTAAGGCGTAAAATTTCCATGGTGGCCTTATCAATATATTCATATATGGCTTTCTCATAAGCTTCTTCCTCTGCTGCACAAGTGAATAATGCCACGAATATAACTGCCCCAAACAAAGCAAATACGCCGATAACATCAATTACCATATTGTGAGATGATAAGCACATCATATTCGCATTCAAAGCCCCACAAACCACTGCAATTGCAGTGTATATGTATTTCTTCATCGTTTAGTCATCCACTAATTCAAATCTGTATTTCTGCTTTACGCTTGGATATTTCACATGGTCAACCTCACTCACAAACATTCCGCAAGGCCTGCTCCAAATAGCTCCATCTTCGCATTTATAAACCACATAAAACTGTCCAGGTGCTTCGGTGTCCTGTGCAATATGCAAGACTTTCACTGTATGCCCCTTGAAATGTCTGTAAGTCTTCCCAATTTCTACTTTTCTATCGGTTTCTACTGGAACTTTTCTCTTAAAGTATTTCTCACAATCTGCAAGGTCGCAGTTGTCGTAATTCAAAGGGCTTTCGTCGTTCCACTTTCCAATGTCAGCTTCTTCCACATGAAGATGATGCGGAAATAAATCTTCAAGCGATTCCAATTTGCCCTCAAATTTTTCTTTATCAACCACGCCATTTGCATCCACAAAATACCCACTTACTTTAAATATCTTCGCCATGTTTATTCTTACCTTTCTTTAATGATTCCTGTCTATCCGTTTCGATTATCTTAATTCAAAATATCTAACAACCTCTCCACTATTAATTTTCTCATCTATATCTTTTAAAGCATCGTCTACACTTTCAAACTTGCATGGGCATATATGTTCTTTCGTAAGATTTATAAAAGAATATGTGCCATCTAATTTATTTTTCATAATCGTTACGACAACTTCATCTTTCGGTCGTTCCACCAACCATCTTCTCATTCCACTTCCTCCAATAATTCTGGATTATCAAATACATTGCCGACTACAACAATCTTGTTTCTCCAATAACCAAGTTCGTTCCTGAGCAAATATTCTTTCGGAAATGTAACAAAGAATCCTTGATTATACTTACCAATCTGCCAATTGCTTTCATGCAATCCGAACTTTACTTCACCGCAAACCTCGCCATATCTTACAATATCTCCCTCAAAGATTTTCTTTCCGTTCTTGTCGGTTAGTCCTGTGTACTGGCAAATGGTATCTTCATCAACCAGAAATTCACCCTCGAGACTTTTATCGTAAATATAATCCTTATCACTAAGATAGCCATGCACCCATGTTCCATTAAGATGCTCGTTACTATCCATTGCATGAATATGTTTCCCTCTAAAAAGTATTTCTCTACTCATATTCCTCAACCACCTCTAACTTCTTCAAGTCCTCGATAAGCCACGGTTCGGAATCTGACAATTTGACCATCGGAAAAACAACGTTGAAGTCACTAGAAATTCTTCTTGCTTCGCCCGTGTAAACAAAATGTCCGACTTCGCTTTTCTCTGGAATTTCCGTAAATACATAAACTGCATTTGATATATTATCTCTCGCCATGTATTTCCATCTATCTCTGAGATAATCTAAAAATGATCTATCCATCTTGCTTATCACCAGCTTTTCGACGTACTCCGATTCAGCCCATTCTCTTCTTAATTTCGTACAACTTTTATCACCAAGTAATGAACATTCATCACACTCTATATCGTAACAATCAATTGGCTTTCCAGTAGATTTACGCACTGCGACATCATTACCACTACACGCAATCTCAATAATCTCTTTTGCATACTTCTCTTTATTCTTCATCTCTTCCACCTCGCTTAACAATTTCAATGGCTCTGTCAATAGCATTTGCAGTATTAAGATAAGCACAATCTTTATCCGCATCACCTGTATTTGCTATTGTGAAATAGTAGCGCATCTTTAAATCTTCAAGTTCTTTTACAACTTTCTCCACATCAAATGCTGTCGGCTGTTCTTCTACCGCTTTCATGCACTCTTGTATTGTCTCGTAGATTTCTTTCTGATTTTCACTATCATTGCGTCCGAACGGTGCTTCTTGCAAAGCATAATCATTCAAGTGGAGTATCGACTTATCCGCGTCAATCAGTCTTCCCATCTTCTGCCCTCCTGTTCCATTCCTCAACAGCCTTATCTCTTTCATCTTCGATTATTACGAAATCGCCATTTCTGAAAGTTATCTCCACACCATAGATATGTGATGAATTCATTCCACAATTTCTGCATCTAATGTTAAATCGATACTTGAAATTTTCACCGTTCGTTCCAGTTGTATTTGTTCTAAATTCTGCTTTCTTGCCGCAGAATGGACACGGCTTTAATCTTTCACTGTATTTCATTTGTTTACTCTCCTTTATACGGCTCTGGCAATGGCGTCCAGGCAACGCAATTATGCAATGTTGTGCCGTCATCATCACACGCAATATAACCTGTTTCACTTTTTTCTAAGAATCCAATCAACATATCTCCCTCTTTGCTGTAACAAATTACGGCATCTTCTGCCAACCTCTCGCTGCATGGGATCCAGTTTGGTTTTGCCAGTTCCCCGACCTCTTCCGCTAATTCATCCAACTTCGCATGAATAAATTCTGATGGTACTCTTGTCAGGGTTCTGATATCTTTCTGTATTTCTTCTAATGATCTGTTTCTGCCCATACTCTCACCTCTTTATCTACCGGGAACTGGAAAATTTTTGGTTCTGTTACAGAAGATCTGTTATCATAATATCTTCTACACATCTTCATAGCCTTAACAGCTTTCTCTTCGGTGGAATATTCAGCTAAAATATAAACTCTGTCTCCTTTTCCGAGGTCATTCCACGGAAACGTTCCAATGATTGTTGCCATATTTTTCGAATATGGTGAAATTGCAATCAATTCATAAGGCACATCCAGTAATCCGTTCTGACTAATTATTCTCATTTTTTCTTACCTCTCTTCCGAAAATCTTTCTTGCAATATCCGGTTGAGCAGTACCCACCTCGTCCAAAACCAAATCTTGCTTTTTCTGCTTGTTTCCAATATTTACAGCTCATACATTTTGCATCTGGCTGTGTGACATTTGCTCCTATTCCGATTCTACTCATCTTCATCCTCCTTTACATAATGTGGGCATTCTTCCATGTATTCATGAAAATGTATTCTATCGCACACACTATTGCGATTATTGCAGTATTTGTAATGCTCGCATTCTATGCAACATTTGAATCTCTTTGTTCCGTACTTTTTGCATTCATATCTGCATCCCATTACTATTCTCCGAACTTGAATTCACACTTAATCTGTCTAGCTGAAACAATCATGTTCACGAAATCATCTGCATGGTTAATCTCGATGTTTCCCGGAATACCGTATTCATCAAACATCTTAATTTCATAATGCTCGTCTACTAATTCCAGCACATCAGCAAAATTGTTCTCCTCATCTGGGAAACCATCCAAAATATCTCTGATTTCATCTTCGATGTTCGACAGCAATGAAATCATCGGAACATTGACTGTTCTCTGTGGAATTACAAGTCTTCTGGTTGCCTCTCCGCAAGTCAGAAGTAACTCGTATTCACACTCATAATAACCTTCTGCCAGATAGCCACTCTCCGGAAATTCATCAGTCACTGTCGGTCTATTCTTACTGCTCTCCTGGATATCATACGGAACATAATAGTCAATCACATTCTTCTCTTCTAGCGTTTCTCGACTAAAGACGGTATGCTCTTTTTCCAGTAATGTTACGTTCTCCCGGAATCTATCAAATTCCACTGTATTGTCTTTCTCAGCATCAACCTTGAAGAATGATTCGAATTTTCCGGTTTCAACATTCTTTCTGCCGATTCTTTCTGCATAAATGTCTGGGATTTCCGTTCCTCTGTATTCAAGTTCAAGTTTATTTGGTAACACCAAACCTTTCGCTTCTAAATCTTCTCTTGCTATTCCTGTTAATTTCATAATTCGTGTCCTTCTTTCCATTTCTTCTCACTAAATTCATCCGGTTCCATATATGTATTTCCATCACACTCAATAACTCCACGTCCGTATCTATAAGCGCATGACCTACAAAGCGGTCGGAATGCAAAAAGCCCTTTATCTTTTCCTTTGGTGATACGGAATGTTGCTGTGTATGGCATAATCTTGATTCCTGGAACATGAGATTTCATATCCCGTCCACAACACCAACATTTATACTCATGTCCATTCAATTCATGGATTTCTTTACTGTAATCTTTCAAAATCCCACCATACCGAAAAGGCTTATCTCTCAGTGTATTCTTCCCCTTCATGTGATTTCTCCTTTTCTTCATCAATCCTCGTAATTCATTACAATTGTAATTACTTTTACAAGCACTTTCTGAATCTGATCGTAAATGTGGTGGTCATCACTGCCAAAGTGTGAACACAGCCTTGCATCATCTTTTCCTCTGTCGTAGCACTCTTCCATAAACTCAAAGCAGTAGATGTCATCTTCCGTAATGATTTCTCCGTTTTCTCTCCATTCATAAAGAATACGTCCTTCTACCATTTCGTTTACAATATCGTTAGAACGCTTTCCACCGTTTAGATATTTGATGCAGCAATCAATGTATCCTAACTTGTCGCAATATCTATATTCTTTTGCCGTTCCTGCCGTATAGCCTTTGAATGACTCTTTTATCTGTTCTTCAAAATCCTCTGGAAGATTGAAGATATCTACTTCAATACCTCTCGGCAATTCAACTTTGTAACTTCTCATAATTCGTTCCTTTCTCCCTATTCAATTCCAGATATATATCGGTCTACCAGTTTTCCGTTAACATATTTTTCTGTTACTTCTACAGTCACAGAATCTCCTTTTTGACTGTCAGCGAAACTTGGCCCATTCATCATTCCGCTTGCATAATCGTCTTCCTCATAAGTCAGTCCATCATATTCAACCGATATTTCCCACTGCCAGCGTGGACAAATGGCAAACCATTTCCGCATATCTATGTAAGTGATAGTTGCGTCCACATCTTCGTGAGTATATGTGATTTCTTCTTGTGGCTCACTGCTTTTGTCCGAAACATCATTGGAGCAACCGA
>OGRG01002430.1_pt1 | contig 10599 bp, 10 predicted proteins | sample 1553501 | NCBI WGS metagenome assembly OGRG01 (sample SAMEA2580018, study PRJEB22360) | human gut metagenome | biome: human gut; feature: human-associated habitat; material: faeces | place: Denmark | collected 2008/2010 | reverse complement strand
AGCCGCCGCCACAAACTGGCATAAAGAAAACATGACCTCTCCTGCCTATACGGCAAGTATGAAGCGTTACTTCGAGAATAGTAAAATGATGCCACACTCCCCCATCCTTTCACTTAAAGAAGGAAAAATATCACATTACGACGATTTATTCAAGAAATACGCCCAAGAGATCGGATGGGACTGGCGAATGCTGGCATCCCTCGCCTATACAGAATCAAACTTTGACACAACAGCCGTATCTTGGGCAGGAGCCAAAGGATTGATGCAATTGATGCCTGCCACTGCACGCGCAATGGGCGTACCCGCAGGTAAAGAACAAAACCCGGAAGAAAGTATAAAAGCAGCCGTTAAATACATTGCCGCCACAGACCGAAGTTTCAATATGATCCCTGACAAACAGGAACGGCTCAACTTCATACTGGCTTCTTACAATGCCGGCCTAGGACATATCTACGACGCCATGGCATTAGCAAAAAAATACGGAAAGAATAACCTCGTATGGAAAGACAACGTCGAAAACTTCATCCTGCTCAAAAGCAATGAGGAATACTTCACCGATCCTGTTTGTAAAAATGGATATTTCCGTGGCATAGAAACGTTCAACTTCGTACGTGATATTCAGTCCCGGTTCGAATCGTACAAAAAAAAGATAAAATAAGTAATAAGTAATAGGTAATAGGTAATAACCGTAGCTTATCAATAGTGTATCCGCACGGCTTATTACCTATTACCTATTACTTATTACCTATTTATTACTTGTTTCTGCCCGTCAAAAGGCTAACCACAACAATAGCCAGTATAGACAATGGTAATGCAAAGAGAATAGGGTCAATTACCGGAAACGGATAAGTCTCAATCAATACATCCTTGCCAAACAGGAATTTACATATTCCCATTGCGGCAGCTTCTTTCTGATGAAGGAATATTAGTGCAAAAGCACTGCCTAAAGTTCCTACCCAGAGACTTGCCATAACTCCCTGTTTCGTCGCTTTCTTCCAGTACAATGCACAAAAGTAGGCAGGAAGAAATGCAGCAGCACAGATACCCATGAAAATAGAAGTTCCGCGGGCGATAATATCATGTGGCAGCATATAGCAAATAATATAGCTGACCAAAATAGAGAAAAGTACTCCCAAACGAATCACATTTGTCAATTTGCCACGAGAACGGGGTTTATAAGTACCATAAATGTCAGAACCAACCGATGCTCCCATTGTGTGGAACTGAGAACTAAGCGTAGACATACTTGCAGAAAGGATACAGAGCATAAACAAAGCGGCAAACCAGTCCGGCATAGCTTTATTGATGAAATAAGGAATGATTTTATCAATATCCTGTATCACTTCCGTAGCAACGGCTCCTTCTGTCTTCAAGAAGAAAAGATTGCTTAATGCACCGGCATGATAGATAGCTCCTACCGTTATAATCAGGAAAAAACAACCGATAAATACGCCACGATTCAACTGTTTGCTACTTTCTACCGTCATAAAACGTACCACCAACTGAGGCTGTGCAAGGCAACCGATTCCTACTCCCAAAATAAGAGAGGTAACCAATGAGTACCACTGCGGAGAACCTGTCACAGGCATTGCGGTCCATCCCTGATGCCCCAATGCCTTGAACTTTTCCGGAACCAGAGGGGCTATATTTGTCAATTCCTTGTTTGCTTCCGTAAAACCCATGCCAAGCACCTGATACAAAGAGAACAACAGGAACAACATACAGCCAAACATGATAACTGCCTGTAAAGCATCCGTATACATCACCCCCTTCATTCCTCCCGCAATCACATACGCAGCAATGACTAACGTAAATATCAGCAGAGATATATTAAAATCAATCTGAAAAATCTGTTCAATAAATACAGCGCCCCCTTTCATTACCACAGCAGCGTACAACGGCATACCTATAAATATGACGGCTGCAATGAACACCTGTATATTACGGGAACGAAAATGACGGCCTAATAACTGCGGAAAAGTGCTGACATTCAGTTTTGCTCCCATGCGCCGCGTACGCAAGCCGAAGAATATGAAGGCGATAACTACCCCGACAAACATATTGAGGAAACACAGCCACTGAATACCCATACCGAAAGCAGCCGCTACTCCGCCAAAACCAACTATAGCAGACGCAGAGATAAACGTAGCACCATAAGAAAGCGCCATCACTATCGGATTCATCTGACGTCCGCCAACCAGATAATCACTGGTATTCGTAGTCTTCTTATATCCTAAAAAACCGAGGTAGGCCAATGACAGCAGATAAGCTATCACAATCAAGCCAAGAGTAAATGTATTCATCGCGTTTCGTCTTTATCGTCGTCCTTATTCCAATATTTCAGCCCAAACCAGGCAGCAAAAATCACACATATCACTGAGAGGATATATGGCAAGACTATAAAAGGGTCATCTATTCCAAACATTTGCGTATCAGATTTTAATCAATTAAGCCACAAATGTAAGGAATTTATTGAAAAGACAAAACTTTTGTTTACTAATACTGATTATAATGTATCTTTTTCTCGTCATATTTCTGTTTCGGCTGCTCTTTTGTTGCAGGATAGCCGAAAGGAATGACACAAAGAGGAAGAATATTCTCGGGCAGGTGGGTATATTTGCGAACGACTTCCATACGATCTTCATACGGATAAGCAGCTGTCCATACAGCACCCAGCCCCATACTTTCAGCAGCCAGCAAAATATTCTGTGCTGCAGCAGAACAGTCTAAATACCAATAAAAAGAACGGGCAGAATCACCACAGACAATAATCGCATTACGGGCTTGTGTCAACATTTTGGCATAAGGAAGAGCCGCCGCCATCGAATCCAGTTTCGCACGGTCGGAAACAACCACAAACTCCCAGGGACGAACATCCTTTCCCGATGGAGCAGACATTCCAGCACGAAGCATTAAATCAATTTTCTCTTTCTCTACACCTTTATTCAAGTAAGTACGCACACTCTTACGCTCAAAGATATTATCCAAAGCGGCATTTCCGGTGCCGGTTGTTCCTTTTTCCTCTTTTGAGGAAGAACACGAGATCATAGCAGTCATTGCCATGAACATACACAAGAAAGAAAAAATCTTTTTCATTGTGACAAGTCTTTAAAATAGGTTTAACTTATTTTTCTGGGCTTCTTCCAACGATACTGTTTCACGGCGTAATAGTCCGCTCTTCTCACGAAGTGCCTGATATTCTGCATCTAACTCATTAATCAGTTCGGCTTTCATCTGCGAATTCAACAGCCGGGAAGCAACACTGGCATTCTGAGAAGCATCTTTCAGATGTACAACCGGTGCATGATATACAGGTGCGATTTTCAGTGCCGTATGCATCTTTGAAGTAGTGGCTCCGCCAATCAACAGAGGAATATCCAGTCCGGCTTTCTCCAGTTCGGCAGCCACATGAGTCATTTCTTCCAGAGAAGGTGTGATCAAGCCACTCAAACCGATCATATCGACTTTTTCTTCGATGGCACGCTGAACAATGGTTTCTGCCGGAACCATCACTCCCAAGTCAACTATATCATAACCGTTGCACGCCATTACGACGGCAACTATATTTTTTCCGATGTCGTGCACATCCCCTTTTACGGTGGCAAGCAGAACTTTTCCGGCAGAAGATGATCCTTCCACTTTTTCTGATTCAATGATCGGTTGCAGTATAGCTACGGCTTTCTTCATAGTACGGGCAGTCTTCACGACCTGAGGCAGGAACATTTTTCCTGCGCCAAAAAGCTCGCCGACATAATTCATTCCATCCATCAACGGACCTTCAATTACATCTACAGCTTTATCATATAAAGGTAAAGCTTCCGCTAAATCCTGTTCCAGATAATCACCGATTCCCTTCATCAAAGCATATTTCAAACGCTCTTGTACGGATTCTTCTCTCCATGCATCCTGCTTCACAGCTGCCTGACCGGAAGTACCGCCCATCGTTTCTTTCAATGCTTCCGCCAGTTCTATCAGACGCTCGGCAGCATCGGGACGACGATTCAATACAACGTCCTCTATCTTTTCCAGCGTATCTGCAGGAATATCACTGTAGAGTACGGAAGTTCCCGGATTGACGATTCCCATATCCATCCCTTGCTGGATGGCATGATAAAGGAATACCGCATGCATTGCTTCACGAATATAATTATTGCCACGGAAAGAGAAAGAAAGATTACTCACTCCACCGCTGACGTGTGCACCGGGAAGATTCTTCCTGATCCATCCGGTAGCTTCTATAAAGTCTACGGCGTAATTGTTATGCTCTTCGATTCCTGTAGCCACCGCAAGCACATTCGGGTCGAAAATAATATCATGAGGATTGAATCCAACTTTATCAACCAGCAGACGATATGCACGTTCGCACACTTCTATCTTGCGGGCAGCAGTATCCGCCTGTCCTTTTTCATCAAAAGCCATCACGACAGTTGCCGCTCCATATTGCTTGATGATCCGGGCATGCTCCAGAAATACTTCCTCCCCTTCCTTCAGAGAGATCGAGTTTACGATTGATTTGCCTTGCAGGCATTTCAATCCAGCTTCGATCACTTCCCATTTGGAAGAGTCGATCATGACAGGTACACGGGCTATTTCCGGTTCGGACATGATGAGATTCAGAAAAGTAGTCATCTCAGTCCGGGCATCCAGCAGACCATCATCCATATTAACGTCAATAACCAAAGCTCCGTCTTCTACTTGCTGACGAGCTATGGAAAGGGCTTCATCATATTTCTTTTCATTAATCAGACGAAGAAACTTGCGTGAGCCTGCTACGTTGCAACGCTCACCTATATTCACAAAGTTGATTTCCGGTTTCACTTCCAGCAGTTCGAGTCCGGAAAGCCACATACAATCCGGTTTGGGTGCCGGAACATGAGGTTTGGCACCTGCTATCAGTGCCTGATATTCTGCAATGTAGGCATCTGTCGTACCACAACAACCACCGATAATATTAACCAATCCTTCCTGAATATACTCCTTCACTTCATGAGCCATATCTGCGGGAGTCTGATCATATTTCCCCAGACTATTCGGAAGGCCCGCATTAGGATAAGCACTGATATAATAAGGTGCACGCGAAGCCAACTGTTCAAGAAAAGGCTTCAACTGACGGGCACCAAAGGAGCAATTCAATCCGACTGAAAATATATTGGCATGCTGCACAGAAGCAAGGAAAGCTTCCAAAGTCTGTCCGGACAATGTACGTCCGCCAATATCGGATAACGGCACAGACAACATAACAGGGACTTCTATTCCTGTCACCTTCATAGCCTGTCCGGCTGCAAAGATGGCAGCTTTCGCATTCAGCGTATCAAATATGGTTTCGATAAGAATGGCATCCACCCCACCTTCCAGCATGGCTTCCATTTGCTGCTGGTAAGAGGTAGCCAGTTCGTCATAAGACAAGGCACGAAACGCCGGATTGTTCACATCCGGGCTCATAGAACAGGTTTTATTAGTAGGTCCAACGGAGCCTGCAACAAAACGCGGTTTATCCGGATTCTTTGCCGTATATTCGTCCGCCAGTTCACGTGCCAGTCTGGTAGCGGCAAGATTGATTTCGCGCACATATTCCTCTACATGATAATCCGCCATTGAGACAGTTGTAGAACTGAATGTATTGGTCTCGATAATATCCGCATCTGCTTCCAGGTATTTACGATGGATATCTTGAATGACATCGGGGCGAGTCAGACACAACAAATCATTATTCCCCTTCAACTGACCGGGAATATGCGCAAAACGTTCACCACGAAAATCTTCTTCTTTAAGATTATATTGTTGGATCATTGTGCCCATTGCGCCATCCAGAATCAGAATACGCTCGGATACAATCTGAGAAATTGTCTTTTTCATTCTTACCTTATTACATTAACACCTAATTGTCACTCTGCCTATCTTAGACCTATCACGATCTTATCTTACTATTACGCTATAAAGCCATCTTATTGCTTAAACATTCGGGCCATGTCTCTGCGGTCATCTTTTTCTTTAATTGATTCCCGTTTATCGTACTGTTTTTTACCTTTCGCCAAAGCAACGACCAGTTTCGCCAAACCTTTTTCGTTGATGAACAAACGTACAGGAACGGTAGTAAAACCGGGGTCTTTCATTCCCCGTTGAATTTTTTCCAATTCTTTCCTATTAAGCAACAACTTTCTGTCTCTACGAGCTGTATGATTATTGTACGAACCATAGAAGTACTCGGCGATATGCATATTCTTTACCCATAATTCGCCTTTCGCAAAATAACAAAATGTATCCACCAGACTTGCTTTTCCTAAACGAATGGATTTAATTTCCGTGCCTGTCAATACGATACCTGCCGTGTAGGTATCCATCAACTCATAGTCAAATGTAGCACGTTTATTCTTGATATTTACAGAAGGTTGTTTCATCTTTACACATTAATTAAGTATGGCTATCAACTTACTAAATACAATTTGAATCACCGTCGGACATAGTATTAACAAAACTGATGAGAAAAGGGTGTATTTCAATCGTACTTTTTCCTCCACTTGCATCAATATGGGAGCTCCTTCCCATACTACATAGACAATGTAGAACTGAAATAGCCAGGCAATAATTCTAAAATCAGGTAAAAGTCCGGTCACAATCTGAAGCAAGAAGGGGACAACAAGTGCGTATCCGGCAAACTGTTGTGTCAACGGAGCATTGGCAGGCATACCAAACATTCTTACTCCCATTTCGTTAATTGCATAGGCCGCCAGAAAGTAACCACCAAACAATGCCACAGCTACGGCACAACAATTGGTCATAGCTATTTGAAAACTTTGCGGTCCTCCCCATCCATTCGTCAGCAAAGAGCCGATAAAGACGGACAAACCGCATAAACCAATCATAGGATAGACAAAAGCCATAAAAACTTTTCGCCTATCCTCTTCCATAGAAATTTCCTCCCAGGCCTTGGCCGGAGAGGAAATCAATTTCATTGCTATATTAAATAATTCTTTGTAGTTCAATTTGTTTTAAGTGTTTCACTCCACGTTGAATTTGCGGCACCATCCAAAGAATTCTTTGAGGAGTTGGTCTTTGCATTTACTTTTATTTTAGTTGGTTCAGTTCCTCCACTAGCAGTTTTGAAAGCAGAAATAGCAGTAGTCAAATTATAGGCTTTATAAGTAGAAGTATATTTATTACGATCTACAGTTTCTTCTGAACCATCTTTTATCACATGGTTAAGTGTTAATTCAAGAGTAGTATCTCCCGATTTAACATTTGTAAAGTCATAAGTAAGTATGAAAGAATGCTTATTAAGTTCTTCTTTCTGCTTTTCGTCTGTACTCTCTACTTTTACCCAATACATAATAGGAATTACAAGATATTGATCAAAAAGTATTCCCGGCTGAGTTGATGTATCCCTATTAAAAGTATATAAAGGTGCAGTAGCTTCGTTATAATCTGCCGCTTTCTCTGGTCCTTCAGTAGATTTTGCACTAATAGAAGTCGGAGTACTTCCTGCATAAAGTGTTACATCAAGAGTCTGAGAATTCCCCGGCTGTTGTGCAGTATCAAACTGATAATAGAAGAAATAGATCTCCCCTATATTCAAGTTAGGCATTGACAATTCATTAACTACCAGTTTCTGACCATTAGCCAATTCAAATGTAGCAGGAAAATAATTTGTACATTTTGCGAACGCAGGTCCGGTATATATCGTATTATCATCCCCATTCATACAAGAAGTAACAGACATCCCCATTAAAACCGTCATTAAAGCTACTAATAAAAATTTCATTTGTTTCATAAACATATTTTTTAGAGTTTGCAAAGATATAAATTCTAATTCACAATTAATAAATGCAGATACTTAAAAAATACTGCATCGTTTACTTTATTATTTTTGCAAAAAGTTCCAGGTGATTATCTACATAGCTGGCAACCAGTGTTGTCACTTGTTCCTCCATATCTAAATATGCCTCTTCCAAATCATCAAAAGCCTCATATTGCTCATACATCGCCATGAATTCATCATCCGTCCGTTCTTTTTCCAGATCCTTCCGGTTGGCATCATATATCTTCTTGGCTTTATATACCAATTTAGAGAACTCTTCCGCCCCCCACAGGCGCATCACTTTTGCAAAAGGATTATCAAAGATATATCCGCCATAACCGTTCTGAATCAACTGACAGAATCCGCCGAACATTATTTCATCACGAAAAATCTGATAAGCCAGCAATGAATGCTGTTCACCTGTCAACAACGGCATTGTGTCAGCAGTCAATTCACCACCGATTACTTCCTTATATTTATCAGTAAATACCTGGATAAATTCATCCATTCCTTCGCCCGCAGCTTTCTGTAAAGCGGACTCCATAACTTCTATCATAGCTTTGTTCAATAAATTATTCAGCAAAGCTACTAATTTTATTCTATATCTATCTAGTAATACCGCTACATTCTCACTAAAACATACCTGTTGGCGGAATTAATTTAATTCAAACCCATGAAAACAGGGTATCTCATTCTGCTTTCCGATATCCGCCAGATAATTGCATGCCGATATACTTTCCCTTTCCCGGAAAAGCCTTTAAGCACATTTCTTTTACCGTTCAATAGTATGCAAACAACCCTATAATAACCTGCTTTACAACTATTATTGTCGCATTTTCAAAGGGAGTTCTTCATCGTTCCACCCAGGTGAACAAGCATGTCCACCTAGGTGCGCAGACCTGTTTACAAGGGTACAACGATCGGTTCACCCGGGTGGAACGATGAAGATGTCGGTAAAATAACACACGAATAAAGGCATCAAATGCCATAGAGATAAGTAACATAATATATAAACAACAAGTAAACAGCAACCAAGATGCTAGATGCATTCGGCAACTACTTACGCAAAGGGCAAAGAAATGGAATGAGGGATATCCCCCAAAAAGAGTGAGAGATAGACTGAAATGAAGCGATTCTAGGGAGAAAATAATGAGAGATACCTATTTAAAAAGTATCTCTCATTCTGTAATATACTAATTATATGCAGATTACACAAAAACAGTGAGACCGTGAGACTAAAATATTTTTTTCTTTGCAGGAGTTAGCTGAAAGAAGGAACTCTTTTAAGTCTATCTAATGCAAAAACATATAACTATTTATGCATGTAAATGCATTCCTATGGCCATACCTATTAAATAAGGTATTAACCAAATGCACCAAACGACGATACTAAAACGATTAAAATGCCTTTTCGCCTCGGCAGATCCCTTCACATAAGTCCATATCGCCCATGAAGCATGTACAAACATCAGAAGAATGGCAATCGTCCCCGTTACCGTGTGGATTTCATCATGCAAATGCGTTAATTCGGCAATATGCTCCATCAGGCTGGTCCCGACTGCATCGGACACCAATCCTAAAAGAAAGAAAATAATATGCCATAACTTCAGTTTCTTTTGCAGCCTTTCTCCCCATACACCGATAGTATAAAATACCAATGCAGATGAAATAACGCAGATTGCCGCTATCAAATAATGTATATCAACCTGATTGAGTTCCATAAAATTTATATTTCAGATAACAACAAAGCAACGAATAGATAGTTCGACACATAGTAATCTTTCACAAATGCAATCCCGACTTAGCAAACGAAGAAAAAACGTAAACGGATTTGTCACTTTTCACAAAAAAGTAAGATATGGCGATTTGCAGAAACAAATAAATCGACTACCTTTGTGGGCGATTTAGAGAATCGTGACTACGTATTTTTAATTATATCACTAAAAAAAAGAGCTAATTATGACTTATTCACACGAAGTGGAACACATGTGTGTTGTAAAGAAGGGTCCTAACCACGGACCGGCTCCCATACCCGAAGAAGGCAAATGGGTAAAATCTAAAGAAATCGTTGATATTTCAGGTTTGACACACGGTATCGGTTGGTGTGCACCTCAGCAGGGTGCTTGTAAACTGACACTGAATGTTAAAGAAGGCGTTATCCAGGAAGCTTTAGTTGAGACTATCGGATGTTCCGGTATGACTCACTCAGCTGCTATGGCTGCTGAAATCCTTCCGGGTAAAACAATCCTCGAAGCACTGAACACTGACCTTGTTTGCGACGCAATCAACACAGCTATGCGCGAACTCTTCCTGCAAATCGTTTACGGACGCACTCAGTCTGCTTTCTCTGAAGGTGGTTTGATTATCGGTGCAGGTCTGGAAGACTTAGGTAAAGGTCTGCGCAGCCAGGTAGGTACCCTTTATGGTACTTTGGCTAAAGGTCCTCGTTACCTTGAAATGGCTGAAGGTTACATCAAAAATATCTTCTTGGATAAGAATGATGAAATCTGTGGATACGAATTCGTTCACATGGGTAAATTCATGGATGAAATCAAGAAGGGAACTGATGCTAACGAAGCATTGAAGAAAGTTACAGGTACTTATGGTCGTGTAACAGCAGAACAGGGAGCAGTTAAACACATTGATCCACGTCACGAATAATATAAGGAGGAAAGAAACTATGATTAGAGAAGTAAAATTCGAAAGCCAAGACCGTCGTATCAAAGGTATCATTGAAGCCTTGAACGCTAACGGCATCAAAGACATCGAAGAAGCTAACGCAATCTGCGAAGCTGCCGGACTTG
>OGRG01002424.1_pt1 | contig 10619 bp, 6 predicted proteins | sample 1553501 | NCBI WGS metagenome assembly OGRG01 (sample SAMEA2580018, study PRJEB22360) | human gut metagenome | biome: human gut; feature: human-associated habitat; material: faeces | place: Denmark | collected 2008/2010 | reverse complement strand
TCTGTGTGTCATGGAGGTTCAGGTCTGCATGATAGGTTGCGGGGATTGTGATTGTATTCATTATCGGCTCCTCCTGATGATTTTTAGGCTTATTGCTCTGTGGGGTATTATAGCAGAAAATGGGTGGAGTGGCAATATAATGAGAGGGGAAGTCTTTTGGGGTATCGTAGAAAAATGCTGGGTATTAAATGCCTGGTGTGATATACTGAAAAAAGAATGCTTATGTTTACGACGGAAATATAAATATCCGTTTTGACGGATAGAATGGAGGGAGCTTATGGCAGGTCAAAGGTGTCAGGTTTGTGGGGGTAAGGTTGTAAATGGCAGGTGTTTATTATGTGGGATGCCTTACAGAAATGATGAGGTGTTATATCATTTGAATGAGCCCCGGGAGATACATTATAAACATGTTTCCGCCAAAGTGCGGGATATGATGCGGCAGTATGGACAGGATGCTGATCAAACAACACAACATAACGGAAACGTAAACCGGAATACGAACGCAAACCGGAATACAAATATAAATCGGAATACGAATGCAAGCCGCAATACCGATTTGAATCGGAATCTAACCAGAAGCCGGAATACAGGCGCAGCAGCCGGACGTAAGACTGCAGCGGCAGTTAATACCAGGAATAAAACAACGGTGGGCAGAAATCGTGCAGAAGTTTTAGATCAGAAAAGCAGCGGGGCAGGCTGGATCATATGGTTTATAGTGACACTGGCCATTCTGCTTCCGAAATTATGGGATTTTCTTGCAGACTGGATCGGAACAAATTTGTGAGAATATTTCTGCAGTGAGATCAGGCAGTGCTAAGTGTCTGTATTTTCGTGTATACAGAAATATCCCTTTTCTTTTCTCCTCAGCTGTGTTATACTCATGCCTAGCACAACATATAGATGAAAAACAATATATAGAAGATATAGGTACTATATATAGTATTTTGCACAGCGACTTATATATAGCACAGGGAGGGATGAGCAATGTTATATGTGATCAAGAAAGACGGGACAAGAGAGGAGTTTAATCCGCAGAAGATCGTGGCTGCCGTGAACAAATCCGCAGAGCGTATTCTTTATACTTTTTCAGACGAGGAGAAGGATTTTATCTGCCGTTTTGCCCAGGAGCATGCGGATTCCCTTGGAAAGAATGAGATTGAGATCCAGGAGATGCACAATATCGTGGAGGGGGCTCTGGAGCGTGTGAATCCGGCAGTTGCCAAGAGCTACCGTGATTATCGGAATTACAAGCTGGATTTTATCCATATGATGGATGATGTCTATACCAAGAGTCAGGCGATCCGTTATATCGGTGATAAAAGTAATGCCAATACAGACAGCGCCCTTGTTGCCACGAAACGAAGCCTGATCTTTAATGAGCTGAACAAGGAACTCTATCGGAAGTTTTTTATGAACCGTAATGAGCTTCAGGCATGTAAGGACGGCTACATTTATATTCATGACCAGTCTGCACGTCTGGATACCATGAATTGCTGTCTGTTCGATGTGGCAGCTGTTTTAAGTGGCGGTTTTGAGATGGGTAATGTCTGGTATAACGAGCCGAAGACTCTGGATACAGCCTTTGATGTTATGGGGGATATCATTCTCAGTACAGCAGCACAGCAGTATGGTGGCTTTACAGTGCCGGAGGTTGATAAGATCCTGGCACCGTATGCAAAGAAGAGCTATGATAAATATATTTCCGAATTTATGAAATACTCGGACGAGAGCTGGAGTGGCCGTGAGGAGAGAGCTATTGAGTATGCTCTTGATAAGGTCCGCAGGGATTATGACCAGGGCTGGCAGGGAATTGAGTACAAGCTGAATACCGTCGGTTCTTCCAGAGGTGATTATCCGTTTGTTACGGTGACACTTGGTCTCGGAACCGAGCAGTTTGAGAAGATGTGTACGATTTCCCTTCTTGAGGTCCATCAGGGAGGACAGGGTAAGGCCGGACACAAGAAACCGGTACTTTTCCCGAAGATCGTATTCCTTTATGACAAAGAGATCCATGGTCCCGGAAAGTGCTGTGAGGATATTTTTGAGGCCGGTGTGGAGTGTTCCTCCAAAACCATGTATCCGGACTGGCTGTCTATGTCCGGCGCAGGCTATATTTCCAGTATGTACAGGAAATACAAGAAGGTCATCAGCCCGATGGGATGCCGTGCTTTCTTAAGTCCGTGGTATGAGCGTGGCGGTATGGAGCCGGCGGATGAGAATGATACGCCTGTTTTTGTGGGACGTTTTAACATTGGTGCGGTAAGCCTTCATCTTCCGATGATCCTTGCAAAGGCCAGAGCGGAGAGCAGAGATTTCTATGAGGTTCTGGATTTCTATCTGGAAATGATCCGTAACCTGCACATTCGCACTTACGAATATCTGGGACAGATGCGTGCATCCACCAACCCGCTTGCATACTGTGAAGGCGGTTTCTACGGCGGACATTTGAAACCGAATGAAAAGATTGGCAAGATCCTGAAGCCTATGACAGCTTCCTTCGGTATCACAGCGTTAAATGAGCTTCAGGAGCTTTACAATGGCAAATCCATTGCCGAGGATGGGGCGTTTGCTCTGGAGGTTCTGAAATATATCAATGACAAGGTAAATCAGTACAAGAAGGAAGATGGTTATCTTTATGCGATCTACGGAACACCGGCAGAGAGTCTTTGTGGCCTGCAGGTAGAGCAGTTCCGTAAGATGTATGGAATCATTGAGGGCGTTTCTGACAGACCATATGTGAGCAACAGCTTCCACTGCCATGTAACAGAGGATGTAACTCCGATCGAGAAACAGGATCTGGAGGGACGTTTCTGGGAGCTCTGCAATGGCGGTAAGATTCAGTATGTACGTTATCCGATCGGCTACAATAAGGAAGCTATCCGTACACTGATCCGCAGAGCCATGGATCTGGGATATTATGAAGGAGTGAACCTTTCTCTTGCATACTGTGACGATTGTGGTCATGAGGAACTGGAGATGGATGTATGCCCTGTCTGCGGTTCCAGAAATCTGACCAAGATCGACCGTATGAACGGATATCTTTCCTACAGCCGTGTCCATGGAGATACCCGCCTGAATGAGGCGAAGATGGCTGAGATCGCTGAGCGAAAATCTATGTAAATATTGGCTGTCCGATCAACTGTGGAACAGTGATCGGACAGCCAGACAGTATAAAAATATCCCGCAGAGCTGCCGGTAAGACCAGCAGCTGTCTGCGGGATATTTTTATGTAAAGTGAAGTTTTATAGTTCACTTTGTATTCTGAGTCCGTAAAATGATCATTTAATGATAGTTCCGGTCTTCTCACGGTAGCCGTCTTTTGCATGGGCCATGTCTGTGATGATGGTACGGCGTCCGGTTCCCTTCTCCACGAAGGAAACACCTGCTTCGATCTTAGGAAGCATGGAGCCTGCCGCAAACTGTTTGCCGGCAATATATTTCTTGGCATCTTCTGTGGAAATAGTATCCAGATAAGATTCGTGATCCGTATTATGGTCAAGGCTTACTTTCTCGACGCTTGTAAGGATCATCAGAGTGTCGGCGTTCAGTTCTTCTGCAAGAAGTCCTGCTGCCAGATCTTTCTCGATGATGGCGCTGGCACCATTCAGCTGAGTTCCCTGCTCAAGAACCGGGATTCCGCCGCCGCCTGCGGCAATGACGATCTGCTCTGCTGCAGAGAGGACCTTTACGGTTTCAATCTCTACGATCTTCTGTGGCTTCGGTGCTGCAAGGATACGTCTGTACTGTCCCTCGCCCACCTTTGTGACAAAGTTTCCTTTTTCTTCTTCAGCCTCGGCCTCTTCTGCGTTAAGAACACGTCCAATGATCTTTTCCGGCTCTGCAAATGCTTCATCGTATGGATCGATGACAACCTGTGTCAGAACTGTGCTGACCGGTTTGTAGATTCCTCTGGAGATAAGCTCAGCACGGATGGCGTTCTGAAGGTCATAGCCGATATAACCCTGGCTCATGGCGGAACATACGGACATTGGTGCAAATGTATAATCAGGATGTGCCTTACCGAATTCATTCATTGCGGTGTGGATCATCCCTACCTGCGGACCGTTGCTGTGGGAGATCACTACGCGGGTTCCCTCCTCTACCAGATCTGCGATTACCTTCGCTGCGAGTTTTGTAGCTGTTTTTTGCTCTGGAAGTGTGGTGCCAAGTGCCCGGTGGCCTAATGCAACTACTACGGTTTTTTCGCTCATAGGAAATACCTCGTTTCTCTTAAAAATTGGAATGAAATCAGTTACTGTATTCAGTAACGAGTACATCGAAAACGATGCACGAGTATTATATTTTATTATAAAAGACCTATGTGGGAAATGCAATAGAAAATCGAGTGTTTTCCGAGACAGGAAAAACCGCCTGATCCAGTCAGACGGTTTGATTCCTACTATTTTTTGAGGGGGGAGATAGAGAGTGGTTTTTCATCTATCCAACACCTATTATATAGAGAAAATATGTTTAAAATATGTCGTTAATCTAAAAGAAATGGAAAATTTATAAAGAAAGTTTAAACAAACTTTATAATTTTTATATCCGGTTGCGCATGGTCTGAAAATGTGATACATTGAAAAAGTCTTGATCCTGCATTCTGCGGGATCTGTTCACGCATCGTTTCGATGCAGAAATCCATTTTATTTTATCGAAAAAAATATTGATCATGCACCATTTGCCGGGGAGGGATGCCTTTGTCTGTGGAAAAGTAAGCTTCTGTAAAAAAACATGTGTATAAGAAATGCCAGATCAGGCAGAAATGAGGAAGAGCCATGAAAAACAGAATATGGAAACAGATGAAGAAAGCCGGAATTGTGACAGTGCTGGCAGGAGCCATGCTGAGAGGAACAATAGAACCGAAGCTGACTCTAGGAGCAGATTTTTTGCCGGGACAGGCACCGTTTATCGATCAGAGTGTGTTCTGGAAAGACATAGAATCCGGACAGGCGGAGCTTGGAATCCGGATTCGCGGCCTGAATGAATGGCTGTCCGGGAGAAGGTTTTCGGAGGATAAGGAGAAAAATGAGAAGTGGGACGATGAACTTCAGAAGATTGAAGATCCATTGGTGGAGCAGGAAGAAGAGATAGAACCGGAGCTGCCAGAGAATGACTTGCAGCAGGAAGAAGAGCCGGAGCAGGAGCTGCCGGAGGATGACTTGCAGCAGGAAGAGAAGGCAGAACAGGAATTGCCGATGGATAAGGTTGTGGAAGGAATCGGAATAGAAATGGAGGAAGCATATGAGCACGTGGAGCAGCTGGCATCCGGGGAAACAGTACAGCCGGAGGATGAAGAGCAGGAGAAAACGGGTCCGCTCACACCGGAAGGAACGGCGTCCGGAGAAGAAAATTTAGGTGACGAAGAGGAATATGAGTCTGAGGAGATTCAAAAACTGACGCTGGTCACGTATATTTCGGAGTATTTTGTTCCGGAAACGGATTCTGTCCCGAAAAATATGGCTGCACAGCAGATTTCTGTAAGGAGCCAGAGCGGTGAAGCTACAGAGATCACAAAGCTGGAAAGCGTGCTGAACGTGGAGCAGAACGGGCAGGATGAGATCTTTTTCCGTATCCCGCTGATTCTGCGGCAGGAATACCGTTTTCCGGCAGAGAAAAGCAGTTATCCTGTGACTCAGGAGGAACCGCTTCAGAAGGACTGTACCGGTGCGGGAACCTTTCTCATGACAGAAGAAAACGGGGAAGAGCTGGTGATCACAGAGGGAATCTCGCCTATGCTGGACGTGGAGGCTGCTGAGGCTGATATGGAATTGTCGGTAATTGCACAGAATGAAAAAATGAAAGCAGGGCAGACCATCCGTTATCAGGTAGAGATAGCCAATACCGGAAAGCTGGATCTTGCAGATATCCGTCTGACCAGCAGCCTTTCCTGCCCTAAGATCCGGCAGCTGTGGGAAGATGCAGAAGGCCTTCTAACAGAAGGGGCTGTGGCGGAATTTGCAGAATTAAAAGCCGGAGAGAGCAGGAGCTTTTATGTACAGGCGCCGCTTCTGGATGAACAGGAAAAAGATCTGGAGCACCAGGTGGAAGCAGAGGCCAGGGTGAAGGACAGAGCGGATGAAGTGATCCGGAAGAACGCCTCCACTATAAATGGTCTGGAGGCACTGAAGGCGGATCTTTCTGTAAAGAAAACTGCAGACAAAGAAACCGCTGCACCGGGTGAGACTGTGACCTATCAGATCTGTATCGTGAATACCGGTGAAAAAACGCTTCATTCGGTTGTGGGAACGGAGCGCTTTCAGGCAGCAGGGATCCATGCACAGTTTCTGGAGCAGGAAGGTGTAACGCTCAACAGCAGCCGTACAAAGGCAATGATCCAACAGATCCCGCCGGGAGAGGCAGTTTCTCTTCAGGCTGTGGTGAAGATTCCGGGAAAAACAGCGGATCAGAAGCTTTTTAACCAGGTGACGGTCACAAGCCAGGAAACCGGAGAGCGATTGATGGAGGCCTCCGCTTCTGTCATGGTAAAAGGAGAGGTGGCTATTACGCCGGAAGAAGGGCTGCCTTTGCAGGGAGATGACCAGGGTCCGGCTTCCGGTCAGATACAGATGGCAAGAACTGCGTCCACACATCCGAAGACCGGAGATGATACCAGGAGGGATTTGTGGACGCTTCTGGCAGTGACAGCTTTGGTGACTGTGCTGGGCGGCATCTGGCTCCGGAAAAAATATGCGGATATTTATGGAAAAAGCTGATGTTACTGAGAACGGAGTGAACAGTAACAAGCTGATATTTTACAAGGCGGCCGTACCTCAAAGAAACGTTGAAAACAGGGGGGAGGTGTGCTATTCTATATGGTATGTACAGAAAATAAGAACAGTATATTTCCCGCCTCCGGTGTGCTGCCCGTCAGACCGGAAAAAGGGAAGATGGAGGAGAAAAATGAATCTTTTATCCTTATTGGAACATCTTGAATACAAATGCCTTCAGGGAAGTACAGAGCAGGAGGTTTCTTCTGTTGTATATGATTCCCGCAAAGTAGAAGAAGGGAGCCTTTTTATCTGCATCAGAGGTGCGGTCGTGGATGGACATAAATTTATACCTGATGTTGTGGCAAAGGGTGCGAAGACACTCATCGTGGAAGAAGCGGTGGAGGCACCGGAGGATGTGACAGTGATCCAGGTAGAGGATACCCGTTACGCCATGGCCTTTATTTCAGCAGCATGGTTCGGACATCCGGCAGAAAAGCTCAAAACCATCGGTATCACCGGAACCAAAGGAAAAACAACTACAACCTATATGGTGAAATCGATCCTTGAGAATGCCGGATATAAGGTTGGTCTGATCGGAACCATCGAGGCTGTTATCGGGGAGAAGCATATCCCGGCAGCCAACACGACACCGGAATCCTATATGGTACAGAAATATTTTCATGATATGGTAGAAGCAGGCTGCGATGCGGTCGTTATGGAGGTTTCCTCACAGGGACTGATGCTTCACAGAACCCAGGGATTTGTGTTTGATTTTGGAATTTTCACAAATATTGAACCAGATCATATCGGACCGAATGAGCACAAGGACTTTGATGATTATCTGCACTGCAAATCCATGCTTCTCAGACAGTGTAAGGTTGGTATCGTAAATCGTGACGATGAACACTTTGACCGCATTATCGAAGGCCACACCTGTAAACTTGAAACCTATGGATTTTCCGAAAAAGCAGATCTCCGTGCAGAGGGCGCCAGACTCGTTGGAAGAAAGGGCTATCTGGGAATTTCCTATCATGTTAAGGGACTTATGGATTTTCCTGTGGAGATCGATATTCCAGGTAAGTTCAGCATTTACAATTCTCTGACTGCCATTGCCATTTGCCGCCATTTTAAGGTATCCGAGGAGAATATCATCAAAGCTCTGAAGGTGGCCAGGGTTAAAGGCCGTATTGAGATGATCAAGGTATCTGACGAATTCACACTGATGATCGATTACGCACATAATGCCATGGCGCTGGAGAGCCTTCTCGGAACACTGAAGGAATATGATCCGCACAGACTGGTATGCCTGTTTGGCTGTGGCGGAAACCGTTCCAAGCTGCGCCGTTATGAGATGGGTGAGGTTTCAGGAAAGATGGCAGATCTGACCATCATTACTTCAGATAATCCGCGAGATGAGGATCCACAGGCCATCATCGATGATATTAAGATCGGAATGGCAAAAACAGATGGAAAATATGTAGAGATCCCGGATCGTAAAGAGGCGATCGCCTACGCGATCCATCATGGTGAGCCGGGAGATATCATCGTCCTTGCCGGAAAGGGCCATGAGGATTATCAGGAGATCAAGGGTAAGAAATATCCCATGGATGAGCGTGTACTGATCCGGGAGATCCTGGAAGAAGATCAGAAAGCGTAAATGGATGATCTATGCAGATGTGATCATTGACATTTCTCATGAAAAGCTGGACCGGGATTTTCAGTATCGTGTACCTGAGGAGCTGGTGCAGGCAATAAAACCCGGAGTTGTGGTCACAGTGCCCTTCGGAAAGGGAAATACCCTTCGGAAAGGCTATGTGACCGGGATCTCCGGAACGGCAAAATATGATGCGTCAAAGCTCAAGGAGATCCGGGGAGTGTCCACAGACAGTGAGACAACAGAATCCCGGCTGATCGCACTTGCGGCCTGGATGAAGGAGACCTATGGCTCCACCATGATCCAGGCACTGAAAACAGTTCTGCCTGTAAAAGACAAGGTCCGTGCAAAAGAGAAAAGACTGATCCTTTTTACAGGGAAAAAGGAAGAGGGGCAGGCACTTCTTGGCAAGCTGGAAGGCAGCCGCTTTAAAGCACGTGAGCGGTTCCTTCGGGCAATCCTGGAGGCCGGGAGCCTGGATTATACCTATGCCTCCAAAGAGCTTGGGGCAGGCATTTCCGTTCTTGATTTTTTTGAAAAAAAAGGTCTGATAACTATTGAAAGTCAGGAAATGTATCGCATTCCCGAGGGGCTCGGCCTGGTGAAGGAGAACATGGAGCTGAGTCTGAACCAGGAACAGCTTTTGGCGGCAGAGCAGATCTTTCGGGAATGGCAGGAGCCGGACCCAAGGCCTGCACTTCTTTTCGGAGTGACCGGAAGTGGAAAGACCCAGGTTTATATGCGCCTGATCCAGAAGGTACTGGAGGAGGGAAAACAGGCGATCGTGCTGATCCCTGAGATCGCGCTTACTTATCAGACAGTTAGGCGCTTTTATGCCATGTTCGGAGATAAGGTTTCGGTTCTGAACTCCAGACTTTCCCAGGGAGAACGTTATGATCAGTTCAAAAGAGCAAAACGTGGTGAGATCCAGGTGATGGTAGGACCCAGATCCGCACTGTTCACACCGTTTTCAGATCTGGGACTGATCGTTATCGACGAAGAGCATGAACCCACCTACAAAAGTGAGAATACGCCAAGGTACCATGCACGTGAGACTGCCATTGAGAGGGCACGAATGGAACATGCCCGTGTGGTCATGGGATCAGCCACTCCGTCATTGGAAGCCTACAGTCATGCCTGTGACGGAGAATATCTTCTGGTAAAGTTAAACGCACGTTATGAGGAAAGGCCTCTTCCACAGGTATCAATCGTGGATCTTCGGGAAGAATTAAAGAAAGGAAACCGCTCGGTACTGAGTCTGGAGCTGAAGAGGGATCTGGAGCAGGTCCTTGAAAGAAGAGAACAGGCCATGCTGTTTCTGAACCGGAGAGGATATGCGGGCTTTGTTTCCTGCAGAGCCTGCGGTCACGTTATGAAATGTCCCCACTGTGATGTATCTCTAAGTGAACACAATGGCAATCGTCTGATCTGTCATTATTGCGGCTATGAGACTGTGAAACCGGAAATCTGTCCGTCCTGTGGTTCACCGCACATTGGTGGATTTAAGGCAGGAACCCAGCAGATCGAGAAGGTCATTGAAAAAGAATTCCCGAAAGCCAGGGTACTTCGAATGGATTTTGATACCACAAGGACCAAGGACAGCTATGAGAAGATCCTGGCTTCTTTTGCAAAGCATGAGGCAGATATTCTGGTGGGGACCCAGATGATCGTCAAGGGACATGATTTTCCGAATGTGACTCTGGTAGGAGTGATTGCAGCAGATCTTTCGCTGAATATGGATGACTATCACTGTGGGGAGCGTACATTCCAGCTTCTGACTCAGGCAGTTGGACGTTCCGGCAGAGGGAATCGGCCGGGGCAGGCGGTGATCCAGACATATCAGCCGGAGCATTACAGTATCCAGGCTGCGGCTATTCAGGATTATAAGAAATTTTATAAAGAAGAAATGGGGTATCGGATGCTTTTGGACTATCCGCCGGCAGCCCATATGATGACTGTTTTTGGTGCCTGCCAGGATGAAGAACTTCTGAAAAATGCCATGTATTATATAGAAGTTTTTATCCGCAGGGTAAGTCCGAAGGAAGAGCTTCACATGATCGGACCTGCAGCTGCATCGGTAGGTAAGGTAAAGGATGTTTATCGTCAGGTGATCCATCTGAAGCACAGGGATATCTGCTTTCTCACAGCAGTCAGAGAGAAGCTGGAGAAATATATAGAGATAAATTCCGGATTCCGGAAAATATACATTCAATTTGATATGAATTAAAGGAGAAGAAAAATGGCACTTAGAACAA
>OGRG01002402.1_pt1 | contig 10705 bp, 12 predicted proteins | sample 1553501 | NCBI WGS metagenome assembly OGRG01 (sample SAMEA2580018, study PRJEB22360) | human gut metagenome | biome: human gut; feature: human-associated habitat; material: faeces | place: Denmark | collected 2008/2010 | reverse complement strand
GCACTGCCGGTGCTGGCCGAGTATTGCCTGCCCTTGCTGAGGCGGGGCGGCGTGTTCATTGCCATGAAAGGCAGCGGCGCGGATGAGGAAATTGATGCCGCGCAGGGTGCGGTTGCCAAGCTGGGCGGGAAATATGCGGGCCGTCAGGATGTGACGTTGCCTGACGGTTCGGCCCGGACGCTTATTTTGTATGAAAAAATATCGCAAACTCCGCCTGTTTACCCAAGAAACGGCGGCAAAATCGCAAAAGCCCCGTTGAAATGACATCCGGTTGTCGAATGATGTAAATGGAAATAACTGGAAATATTAGCGTATCCGTGCTACAATTTGTCTTGTTGCAAGATGTTGGCGCGGATACGCTTTTTTCTTTTCCCTTTTCGGCGTATTTCCCGCGTGCAAAGGAGGAACCCGATTTGGCGAAAGAGAAACCAGCGGAACAGACGAAAGTATGGCTGCTTTCCATTGAAAAAATCACACCGTCGCCTTTTCAGGCGCGCACAGTATTTGATGAAGGCGAGATCAAAAAACTGGCGGTGAGTATTTTGCAAAACGGACTGCTGCAGCCCATCAGTGTCCGCCCTACAGTAGACGGGCGGTATCAGCTGATTGCCGGGGAACGCCGCCTGCGGGCATGCAAGCTGACGGGTATGGAAACGATCCCCGCGATTATCTATCATTTTGAGGATGAAAAGACGGCTGCTCTGAGTTTGCTGGAGAACCTGCAGCGGGAACAGCTGGGGCCGTTTGAACAAGCACGTGCATTACGTGACCTGTTGAACCTTTGGAATTGCACGCAGGAGGCGGGTGCACGCAGGCTGGGTATTGCGCAGCCTACACTGGCCAATAAGCTGCGCCTCTTGACTTTGACGCAGGAACAGCAGGATATCTGTACCGAAGCAAACCTGACGGAACGCCATGCACGGGCGGTGCTTCGGCTGCCGACTTCAGAGCTGCGCACAAAGGCGCTTCGCACAGCAGCAGAGCGGGGTTATAATGTACAGCAGACCGAGGCGTTGGTGGAGCGGGTCCTTTCTCACAAATCAAAACCGAAGCGCAGTGTTATGGTGCGGGATGTGCGTATTTTTGTAAATACCATAGACCGTGCCGTAAAGATGATGACGGGAAGCGGTATTCCGGCAACGGCTGAAAAGCGTGAACAGGCGGATTACATAGGGTATGTGGTGCGAATTCCGACACACCGGCCCGTCAATTGAATATTTTTAAGATTAAGCCGGCCGTCTTACCGTACAAGAGCCTCTCACAGTCGTGCTCCTGTGGATTTTGTAAAGTTTGTATACGGCCCTTTAAAATTGCGTTCTCCTTCTTCTCCATCCAAACGTCGGGCGGATGTTCCACGTGGAACATTTTGCGAAAAGGCCTTTTAAAGCCCTCCAAGCTGTGCTATACTAAAACACAGCGGTGTGAGCAGAAAAGCTGCGTTTAGAATTATAGTGTTGAATGTATACAGAAGACCGGAGGGAAAACCGTTGGGAAAAGTGATCGCAGTTGCCAATCAAAAAGGCGGGGTGGGAAAAACCACAACAGCCGTAAATCTGGCGTCCAGTGTTGCGGCGCAGGGCAAGCATGTTCTGATTGTTGACCTGGACCCCCAGGGCAATACTACCAGCGGCTTCGGCGTGACAAAGCGCAGTGTGGAAACCAGCGTATATCAGCTTTTAACCGGGGAGGCACCGGCCTCTGCGGGCATTCAGCACACAAAATACCGTGTGGACCTGATTGCCTCCAATATCCAATTGTCCGGTGCAGGCCTGGAATTGGTAAATATGGAACGTCGGGAATCCCGTCTGCGGGAGGCCTTGACACCGGTCCTGAATCAATACGATTTTATTTTTATCGACTGTCCCCCTTCCCTGGACCTGCTCACTCTCAACGGGCTGTGCGCCTGCGATACGGTATTGGTCCCCATTCAGTGTGAATTTTTTGCGCTGGAAGGTCTGTCGGAGCTGATGAACACCATCCGAAATGTCAAAAAGATGTATAACCCTTACATTGAGATAGAAGGCGTACTGCTGACGATGTACGACGGAAGACTGAATTTGACGCTTCAGGTCGTGCAGGAAGTGAAAAAATACTTTGGTAATAAGGTTTATAAGACAACGATTCCACGCAATGTACGGCTTTCAGAAGCGCCCAGCTTCGGCGCGCCCATCAATTACTACGACGGCGCGTCCAAAGGTGCAGAAGCATACGCTTATCTTGCGGCGGAATTCATCAAAAACAATAAGAAAGGCGGTGCGTGACGCATGGCAAAAAAAGGAGGCCTCGGCAGAGGTCTTGACATCCTGTTTCAGGATACAGGCGCGGGCGGCGGCGATGAAGGCGTCAGCACGCTGCGTCTTGCGGAAATAGAGCCGGACAAAAATCAGCCGCGCAAAGCGTTTGACGATACGGCATTGTCCGAGCTTGCGGCCAGTATTACAGAGCACGGCGTTTTGCAGCCAATCGTGGTGCGTCCGTCCCCCGCAGGGGGATATATCATTGTAGCGGGCGAACGCCGCTGGCGTGCTGCGCGCCTGGCGGGCCTGACGGAGATCCCTGCATTGATCAAGGATATCTCGGACACACAGGCCATGGAGATTGCTCTCATTGAAAATCTTCAGCGCGAAGACCTGGACCCCGTGGAAGAGGCTTTGGGATACCGTCAGCTCATGGAACGGTGCAGCTATACGCAGGAAGCGGCCGCAGCACGGCTTTCCAAAAGCCGCAGCGCGGTGGCAAACAGTCTTCGCCTTCTGAACCTGCCGGAAAAAGCGCTGGGATATCTGCGCGCGGGCAAGCTGTCTGCCGGGCATGCGAAAGCTGTGCTCTCGCTGGAAAGCCGCGAGGCGCAGCAGCAGGCGGCAGACATCATCGTCAAAGAAGGGCTGAATGTACGCCAGGCAGAAGCGCTCTGCAAAAAAATGGCGAAAAAACCCCGTCCCAAGCGGGAACTCACCCTCCCTCCCCTGCCCTGTGAGGTGGAATTGAGCCTGAAAGAGGCTCTGGGTACTGAAGTACATGTGCAGTACAAAGAAGGCAAAGGCAGCCTGAATGTGAGTTTCTATTCCGACGAACAGCTTAGGGCGTTTGCGAATCTCTTGGGAAAATATGAAAAGGAGCGAAATCTATAATGCTGGATATCAAATTTGTACGGGAAAACCCCGAACTTGTAAAGGAAAATATCAAAAAGAAATTTCAGGACAGCAAGCTGCTGCTGGTGGATGAAGTGATCGCGCTGGATGCCGAATACCGCGCAGCCATTACCGAGGGCGATGGGCTGCGCGCACAGCGCAATAAGCTGTCCAAAAGCATTGGGGCGCTGATGGCACAAGGCAAAAAGGACGAAGCGGAAGCTGTGAAAAAGCAGGTCACCGAGCAGGCGGACCGCCTGAAAGAGTTGGAGATGCGTGAGGCGGAGCTTCAGGAGGAAGTACGCCAGCGGATGCTTGTCATCCCCAATATGCTGGACCCCAGTGTACCCATCGGCCGCGACGACAGCGAGAATGTGGAGGTACAGCGTTTTGGTGAGCCTGTTGTGCCGGATTTTGAAATCCCCTATCATACCGAGATCATGGAACGCTTTGGCGGTATCGACCTGGACAGCGCCCGCCGTGTGGCGGGCAATGGGTTACCTGCTTGGGGATATTGCCCGCCTGCATGAAGCCGTTCTGGCATATGCCCGGGATTTTATGATCGAAAAGGGCTTCACCTATGTCATTCCCCCGTTCATGATGCATGGCAGCGTGGTGCAGGGTGTAATGAGCTTTCCCGAAATGGACGCCATGATGTATAAGATCGAAGGCGAAGATCTGTATCTCATCGGCACGTCTGAACACACGATGATCGGCCGTTTTGTAGACCAGCTCATCCCTGAGGCCCAGCTTCCGCAGACGATGACGTCCTATTCGCCCTGCTTCCGCAAGGAAAAAGGCGCGCACGGCATCGAGGAGCGCGGCGTGTACCGCATCCACCAGTTTGAAAAGCAGGAAATGATCGTGCTCTGCAAGCCGGAGGACAGCATGGCATGGTACGAAAAGCTGTGGCGCAACAGTGTGGAGCTGTTCCGCAGCCTGGATATCCCGGTGCGACAGCTGGAATGCTGCTCCGGGGACCTGGCGGATCTGAAGGTGAAGAGCTGCGACATCGAAGCATGGAGCCCCCGCCAGCAGAAATATTTCGAGGTATGCAGCTGCTCAAATCTGGGCGACGCACAGAGCCGCCGCCTGAAGATCCGCATCAAAGGCGAGGACGGGAAAAACTATCTGCCGCATACGCTGAACAATACCTGTGTGGCTCCGCCCCGCATGCTTATCGCGTTTTTGGAAAATAATTTGCGTGCTGACGGCAGCGTGCGCATTCCCGAGGTGCTGCGTCCCTACATGGGTGGGAAGGCAGAATTGCAGAAAGCATAATTGGAAAATAATGGAAAATATCCCCGGCTTTTCCAATGTGAGCCGGGGATATTTGGATTTCCATGCTTTTTCACCTGCAAAAGACTCAGACAAAGAATTATTTTGTTTGCCTCTGGGAACACTGGAAAGGCGGAGCGGGGAAAAAGCCGGAATACTGCGGGAATTTCCGTGAAAAATGCTTGACAACAGGGAACCTTTTCTATATAATATCAGATGCACCACTTTTCTGTGGTTGTTTGTGGCGGTATAGCTCAGTTGGCTAGAGCATTCGGTTCATACCCGAAGTGTCACCGGTTCGAATCCAGTTACCGCTACCACATTACAGGGTTTTGCTGAAAGTTGCGGGGTACTTGCTGCAATCGCGGCGGGTGTGAGGCTTTGGCAATATTCAGCAAAATCCTGTATTATGGCCCGATGGTCAAGCGGTCAAGACATCGCCCTTTCACGGCGGTAACCCGGGTTCGATTCCCGGTCGGGTCACCATATGTATAGTACTTGCAGGATGCTTGATGGCCTGCAATATCTCATATTTGCGTGGAGCATATCACGTGTCTAAAAGAGAGCTGCCAATGTGCAGCTCTTTCTTTTATTATTTTACCTCATTGCATTCTTGTCCTCTTGCATCGTTGATGAACTGTATAAGTTTAACGGGATTTTAGCTGACAAAATCCTACTATTGTGATATACTATCCTCATAGCCGCGCTTCCCGCTTCGCGCGGTGTACGCTGCCCTCGTCCGTTATTCATGGGCGGGGCAGTATTCTTTTGTATGAAGCGTTGGGAAATCACATTTATACTGTTTGTCAATAGGAAATCAAAAAATTTACAAATTTTTGTATGTTTCTTGTTTACTTTTTTCAGCTACAGGCATATAATAATGATAAGAGAGCTGCCCAAACCGTTATACGTTCTTTTGGGGGCCAGGGCCGGAGGTTTCCTTCGGCCCTCTTATTTTTATTTTATAGGTGAGCGCAAAATGGAGCTAAAGGGGCCACTATCGTTTTCCCAACAGGTGAAACGATTACAGGAACATGGGATGTGCATATCCGATCCTAAGGACGCAGAGCGCAAATTATCAAAAATTAACTACTACCGCTTTACGGGATATGCGTTATCTCTTCGCGGGGATAGAGAGGGTAATCGATACGTTTCAGGTACCGATTTTGATATGGTATACCGTCTCTATCTCTTTGATGAAGAATTGAGAAACGCTCTTAAATTACCGTTAGAACGCGTAGAAATATTTGCACGCACGCAAATTTCATACTGGTTTTCTATGGCTAAAAATAAAAAGTCTCCGCATATGGCTCATTATAAAGAAGAGAATTTTTATAATAAAGAGCACTACAGGCAAGTGATGGACAGCATCAGCCGTGAAGAGCAACACCGAAACGGAGAGCTATTTGTACAGCATCACAAAGAAAAATATGAAGACAAAATGCCACTATGGGTAATCGTAGAATTACTGTCTTTTTCAAATTTATCAAAACTATACAATTCAATGTGGATTTCGGAAAAGGAATCGATTGCAATATCTATGGGAAATATCCACGAAGATACTCTCAAGAACCACTTACGTTGTTTATCGGAATTGCGTAATCGTTGTGCGCACGGTGCCAGATTGTACGGTAAAGATATACGTTATAGCCCTCCTGCTCAATTGACGTCGCAGTTTCTCATCAAAAATCGTGATATTTGCAATACAACTTTATTCGCATATATCATTGTCTTAATTCGAAGACAGCCATCCATAGAGTGTAAGCGTGAAACAGTTGAAATGCTTATTGATATTTTCAAAAGGTATGAAGAAATCATTTTAAAAAGCGAAATTGGTTTACCTGAGAGATATGAATATATACTTAATAGAGAGATAAAATAAAAAAAGCCCCCGGCCAGGAATCAAAAATCCTGAACCGGGGGATTTCGTCATATACTATTCGGTTTTGCCAAGTTGTTTCACAGCCTGATTGAAACAAGTCGATGCAAGACCTAACAGCACGCCGATAGGTCAGGTAGAATAAGTTTCGCAAAAAGACAAAGAGACATGGTTTGCAGATGTCTGGTAGAATGAAGTTGCGACACCACCATTCGAAAGGAGACAGCAAACCATGTCCGAAAAGATTGTACAGCTAAACGAAGAAGTTATCAAGGGGCAGCTCAAGGAACTTGTGCGCGGAAGCGTAGAGGAAACCCTCAACGAGCTGCTGGAGGCCGAAGCGGAGAAGCTGACCCAGGCGGCCCGGTACGAGCGCAATGAGCAACGCCAGGGCTACCGCAGCGGCCACTACAACCGCAACCTTACCACCACTTCTGGGGATGTCACACTCAAGATGCCCAAGCTCAAGGGGATCTCCTTTGAGACTGCCATCATTGAGCGGTATCGCCGCCGGGAGAGTAGCGTGGAAGAGGCTCTCATTGAGATGTACCTGGCTGGCGTATCCGTCCGGCGTGTAGAGGATATTACCGAGACTCTCTGGGGCAGTAAGGTCTCTCCCTCCACCATCAGTGAGCTGAACAAGAAAGCGTATGTCCACATCGAGGATTGGCGTAACCGTCCTCTGCAAGGCGGGCGGTATCCGTATGTCTATGTGGATGGGATCTATCTGCGCCGCAACTGGGGTGGAGAGTTTGAAAATGTGGCCATCCTGGTGGCAATCGCGGTCAATGAGGACGGATATCGTGAGGTTTTAGGTGCCGCCGAGGGCATGAAAGAGGACAAGGCCAGTTGGATCAACTTCTTCCAGTGGCTGCGTGGCCGTGGCCTGGACGGCGTGAAACTCATCGTTGGAGATAAGTGCCTTGGTATGCTGGAGGCCGTGGGCGAAGTGTTCCCTGAAGCCAAATACCAACGCTGCACCGTCCACTTTTACCGTAATGTGTTCTCTGTCACACCTCGCTCCAAGGTGAAACTGGTAGCCAAAATGCTCAAGGCGATCCACGCCCAGGAGAGCAAAAAAGCCGCTCGTGAAAAGGCCAGGGCCGTAGTGGAGGAGCTGTGTTCCATGAAGCTGAAAGAGGCTGCTAAGAAGGTGGAGGACAGCATCGAGGAGACTCTGACCTATTGTGATTTTCCCAGTGAGCATTGGACCCGTATCCGCACCAACAATGTCATTGAGAGGCTGAACCGGGAGATCCGCCGCCGTACTCGTGTAGTGGGCAGCTTCCCGGACGGCAACTCTGCCCTTATGCTGGTCTGTGCCCGGCTACGCCATGTAGCTGGCTCCCAGTGGGGCAACAAAAAGTACATGAATATGAAGCACCTGGAGGCCGCCATTGAGGATGCCTCCATTGCCGACTGACTCCATTCATGCCAGAGCTTGCAAACTAAAGTGCGAAAAAATCTTGACACGACCCCGGCGCATAAAAAATTGAATTAGGTGCACATGGATGCCTCTCTGAATTTTGTAGGAGGCATCCATTTTGTTTTCTCTTGGATTCTTTCGTTGTTGTAGTAATTTATGTAGCCGTCAACAGCCTTGGCAAATGTTTCAAAAGAGGAATACTCTTTTTCATGCCCGTAGAACATCTCGTTTTTCATCCGTCCAAAGAAGGTCTCCATGATGCAATTGTCGTAACAGTTGCCCTTCCTTGACATGGATTGAATGATTTTGTGATCTTTAAGTGCCTGCCTGAAGTACACGTGCTGGTACTGCCACCCTTGATCAGAGTGAAAGATCAGGCCATCTACAGAGGGAAACTTCGTAAAGGCGCCGGCCAACATTCTCTGGATCTGTTCCATATTGGCACTTTGAGATAAATCATAAGAAATGATTTCGTTTGTGTTCATGTCGAGTATAGGAGAGAGATAACACTTCCCCCACGAAAAACCGAACTGAGATACATCGGTAGTCCATTTTTGCATAGGAGCTGTCGTGCTGAAATCCCGGTCAAGGATATTCTCAGCAACCTTGCCGACCTCGCCCTTGTAGGAATGATACTTTTCCTTTGGGCGCTTTCCTGCCAACCCCATAGTGTGCATAAGCCGTTGTACCCGCTTATGATTGACCTTGTGGCCGCGCTTTATCAGTTCCTGATATACTCTTCGCACACCGTAGCGGCCTTTATGCTGTGAGAAAATGTCTTTGATTTCATCTGCCAAGCAATGGTTTCGAACAGCAACTTGATCGGCCTTGCTCAACTCAAAATAATAGGTAGACCGTGCCATCTGCATAGATTTCAACAGATATTTCAATTGGTATCCTTTTTCACGCAGCTCTTTGATGATCGCTGCTTTCTCGCCTTGAGTTGCGCTGCGTGCCTCTCTTCTCTCAAGGCGAGCTCTTTTTTTATAACTTCATTCTCCGCCTTTATATACTCGTTTTCTGCCCGAAGCCGGATCAATTCTTCTCGTTCGGATTCATTCAGTGGCCTTGCTTCTTCCTTTTTCATTTGGGGTACCCCTTTACTTGGACGACCTTTTTTCATTTCTACCAGGCCATTATACCCCTTTGTTTTATAGTTTTGAACCCATTGATACAATAGTCTATCTTGAATACCGGCCTCGATTGCCACTGACACACAGGATTTTCCGGACATTACTTGGGATACTAGTTCCAGCCGTTCTTCTGGTGTCCAGTTCCTGTTGAAATTTTTGTGTTTCAGTGCTTCTGGACCGCGGCTATCCTCTGCTCTTACCCATAGTCTCACTTTATCCCGAAAGGATTTATCGCTAACACCTTCCGGCGTTTCTGGCCATTTTCCTTCTCGATACAGTTCTACACATTTCCTTTTGTACTCATATGTGTACCGCATAATAATACCCCCTCTACTGGGTGTCCAGTAAAGGGGGTACATATCAAAATGAAAGGCTGCGTTATATTGATGGTGAAATTGTTTTGGACAGTCTTGCACAGTTGGGATATAAAGCACATTTTGAAAGCAAGGAGAAATATTTCTGGATTGAGGAAGTTCAGATAGGAACCTATACGTTCTCCAGCAACATGATCTTAGATGGCGGCCTGGTAGATATAGTCTGGATCGTAAAAGAAAACGGAAATCTAATCTTAGGGCTGCCAATAGGAGAATATTCCAGATTGATGATTGCTCCAAACTACAAAATAAAGAAGCCGATTTTTGGAACTTATGAAGATTTAGATGAAATAGTTGAATCAGTCTTCAAACTATTTGAGGATTTTAAGAAAGCAATGACTGCTTCGTGAGGAAACCAGCGCAGACTATCCCAACCTCTGGACACTTTTTCCGGCCAGCGGGCGGCGATGAACAGGAGGAAGAATTTCTATGGGGATTTTTGATAAGCTAAAAGGTGGAAAAAAGGATAAGGTGTTTGAAGATGAATTGATGGATACGCAGTCTGAACTGATTGCGCTTACATTAAACATGGTCGGTAAAGCAGCAGATAAAATATTTGCCTATTGTTCCATAGAAGCCAAGAGCCAGATGTTCAATGTGTTCTTTGAATTAGACGGAAAAATCAAAACATTAAATGAAATGGGGACAGTCCCTTCTTGTGCTATGGAACTTTTAAGAACAGGAACACACGGACTGGACAAGATTAAAGAAATATGTGCGAAATACAACTATCCCACCCCCACAGAGATTAAAATGATTTATGATGTGAAAACAAAAAAATTTAATGTTGCTTATCAATATAAAGAGATTTGTTCCGCAAAAACTAATATTAGTGCAGGAGAAGTTTTTATGAATTGGATTACAGCCAAAAAGAATGAGAGCACATAAAAACAAAGGCGCGGCCAGCAGACCGCGCCTTTCCTATGCCTGAAACTGACCCCCCGCGAATTTCCCCTCGCAGAACCGACCGTGGCGCTGGGGCGCAGTACGCAGACCTGTAAGCGGGCCTTGCGGGAGCTGGGACGATGGACTCTGATCCTGCGGGTGCGCTGGGAAATCAGAGCGCCGAACAGGATTTATGTCCTCATTCCAAGAAGGTTAAACCGTTGAAAAACAGAAGAATAAGCCGCCCAAAACAGTTTTACAAAAGATTTCAGGTTTGCTATAATAAACGCAGGAAATTGAGGGTTTTGACTAATATTTCAATGTGTGGGAGGGTTTCATAATGTGGATAGTTATTTTAGTGGCAGTTGTTGCGGTGCTACTCATTCTTTACATTAAGTTCTATAACCGTTTGCAGCGGCTTTCCGTCAAGGTGCAGGAAGGCAGCGCGGGCATTGATGTTGCTTTGGAGAAACGCTACGATATGCTGTCGGAAGAAATTGAGGCAGTAAAAAAGTATCTGGCGCATGAGTATCAGATCTACACAGAAGTCACATCTACCCGCGCGGGGAAAGAACTGAACGAAAGCATATTTCAGGAAA
>OGRG01002399.1_pt1 | contig 10713 bp, 9 predicted proteins | sample 1553501 | NCBI WGS metagenome assembly OGRG01 (sample SAMEA2580018, study PRJEB22360) | human gut metagenome | biome: human gut; feature: human-associated habitat; material: faeces | place: Denmark | collected 2008/2010 | reverse complement strand
ATCCAGATTTGTGGATTTGATACGTGCCTGTTCCATTTCGCTCATAAGAGTGTTCACTTTTATATACTTTACACTCTTAGACTGCTTCATTGCAGTTACACAAAAAGTATTGATTGAAACAATCTCAAACCCTCAGCAGAACTGGGGAGACTCGTGGACACAAGGAGCGATAAATGTAGTATCAAATTAGAATGTGGGTCTAGCAAACCACATAAAAGACAACGGAGGTATCCATGGATAATCAAAGTTTAGCACATAGTAGGTATAATTGTACGTACCATATAAGAAGTGATGCCTTTATTGTTAGTAGAAGCAATACAGGCAACTACAAAAGTCTTGTGGATATCAATGCCACAGCAGATTTTGTACACGATTTTTAAAGTCATAGGGATTCCTTTCGGAACCGTGAGGTTCAGAGAATTATAGGGAGTAACGGCATTGACTGAACGCCTAAGCCATAAACGAGATTGTTTATACAAAGATAAGATTACGTGTTCAAAGTCACACTTATTTGTGCTTGAAAAGGCGGACTACACATATAAAAATACGGTCATCCGGCAAGCCGGACAGCCCACTCACCTCCCCGTGATTTACAGTATACCGAGATCCCTATAAGAAGAATTATAAAGAAAAAAACTCAGGAAAACATTTTCATAACGTTTTTTGTCTGAGTGAAGCGAAAGGAATGGATATAAATATGAAAAGAATAGTACAAATATGTTTGATAATGACAGGAATTTTTTTGGGAGTTTTTAATGTTTATGGATCTTCGACGTATCAGATTCTAAAAGATCAACAAATCGAATTTACGGATATTCTGGTAGAGGGAGATAGTTTAGTTCTGGTAAGAAATGAAAAAAATGGTTTTTCATCAGAAGGAATATATTTAGGTGTGTATAACTGTGTTGAGAGAATGTGGACTGTAGAATATCAGGCCTATGATGAATATTTGAAATCATCCTATTATGCAGGAGATGGAATATTCGCTTTGTCGGATGGAGAGACCACTACGTTATTAAATACTAAGACGCAGAAATTTTTGAAATTGGATATAAATGTTAATTTTAATGATCTTCATTTTTATAATGGATGTGCGGTGAGCGGAGCCAGAGAATCCTATGGAGATCAATTGTATGGAATTTATGAAATCGACGAAGATGGAAATTACCAAAATACCGGTATTACTGATTTTATTACCGAGGATAAAATATTGAGCCCGGATGATTTTGAGTTTGTATATGCGGATGGAAAGCAGGTTGTTTATATTTATGATGGGGAAGAGTTTTATATATATGATGTTGTTGCTGCAGAAGTTTACGACATTTACCATCCGGATTATGCTGATAAGTTCTGGCATGGGTGGACTGATACATTAAAAGTAAGTATATGTGGAGAAAAATATCTCGTTCTTTTAAATATGGAAGGTACTGATGGACAAAATTATTATGCGGTTATGGATTTTTATGGAAGTATGATTACGGAGGCAACGAAATGCGATTTGGCAATAGCAACGGAAAAAGGAAACATTGTAGTAAAAAATGGTAATGAATTAAATGAGATTGAGCTTGCTAAATTGGAGACACCAGAAAAACAGTCGTTAAATTTGATGCCTTTATTGGAAACAAACTGTTCTTGGAGAAATGAGCAAACGGCTGGAATGGATATTCAGGGAAATACTTATGGAAATGCAATAGAGTATTCTTTTGTCACTGATCCGTTTGGTACAGAAGAATACAGTACGTGCGATGCGTGGTATTTAGGGGAAAATTATTCAAGACTTACGGGAACCTGGTATTTTCCTGCAGATCAGATTCAAGATGGATTTGCACATATAAGATTAATAGGCGATGGAAATGTAATATATGATAATTCAGAGTTAAATGCAGATAATTGTCGGATCGATTTTGATATAGATGTAAGCGGAATCAGAGAGCTTAGTTTTGAATATAACGGGATTTGTGATATGACGGATATTTTGTTTGGCATGTCTGATGCTAAATTATGTAGTTGAGAGATTTTTAAATAAATGATAAAGGGGAAGAGAAAATGACAAAAGTTAAAAGGTGTTCACAATGTGGAAAAGAAGTGTCTCAAGGTGGTTCGTTTTGTCCGTTCTGTGGAAACATTATAAATGAGAATGTGAAGAGTGAAAGTAGAGAATCAGCTATATATGGGTTAGATGATGATACTCAAAAGAAATATCAAACTGATATAAATAAAAAATTACAAAAACAAAAACATCTGGAATATCAAAAAGAAAATTTATTAAAAAAGAAAAAGAGTTTGGGACTGAAAATTGATAATTACAGCAAGATTATACAAAAAGAGATTCCGAGTTGTGAACGAAATAAAACGGCACCGAATATGCCAGTTATAAAAATTGAGAATTCTAAAATGGACGTCAAATGGTATATAGCAGCATGTATTGCTGTTTTGGAATTTATTTCAGGATTCATGCCATGGGTGAGTTTATATTATGCGGATCTGTTTCAAGGTCAAACAATAAGTTGCGCAGGTATTTTTGATCTATTGAACGATATTTCAAAATTTGAAGATTGGACGAACTCAACACCAGAAGTGTTAAGAGTATTTGTATTTATTATTATGTTTGGTTTTGTAATGCTGTTTATTAATGGCTATTTTATAGCACAGGTCTTACAAAAAAGGGAATCTGAGGTAAGTGGAACGATAGCAGGTATCAGCGGAATTGTAGTATCAGTGGCTATCTTATTGTATAAAATTAGTATGGAAGAAGATGACTGGAGATGGATTTCAATTAATACGCAGGTTGGCGTTTGGCTGATGTTGCTTGCAGGAATCGCTTTGATTTGTGTGATTGTATTTTATAAAAGTGATACAGAAGCAGAGACAAAGAATAAATCAAACTTCGAATTTGAAGTGATGAATTATGATCCAGTTCTGCCGGTTCGAATGAAAACTCTTAAAATCAGAAAAGAAAATGATAAATTAATACTTGAATTGACGTATGCGGAATTTGAATGGGCAGGTATTGAGGAATTTATAGTAGATATTCAGTTAGTAAGATACGATGGCACTGTTAATACGTTTGTCCAAAATGCACTATTTGAGAAAAAAGGACAAAATTTCGCAAGATTCCAATTGCAGGATGCGGGATATGATCTGGATGGCATTGCAAGTGCAAGAGTAAACATTTTAGTTTATAACATATATAAAAGTCAGAAGAAACATGTGGAAAAAGGAAGTGGCTTTTCAGCATACAGTGATTATTCTGTTGATGAACTGCGTAGTGCAAGATTCGCGAATTCGAATATGGTGATGTGTATGGAAAAAAATATCGGGAAAAACCATCAGTGCTGCTGTGGACAGGTGTATTCCAATAAAAATAATAAATGCCCGCTTTGCGGAAAGGAAAGAAGGGATAAGTAGTATGAATGATACAGAATATAGAGAAAGATGCAGAGAGTTAGAAAAAAATATACATATGTTAGAATCTGAAGTCAATGTATTAAACAATGAATGTGAAAAGTTGTTGGATTTAAAAGAAAAGAGTCGAAATAGTCTGCAGATGTCTTCTTGTGGGAATAATCCGATATTTGTGGAAAAAGCACAAGTTAATATGGAGAAAGAAATTCCAACAATAGGTAAATCTCAAGACAAAAAAACAGAAGATAAATCTGAAATTTCACAAGACAAAAAAACGCAGATAAATCAATTCTGCCCGTATTGTGGAGCAGTAGTAAAAGGAATGCAATTCTGTGGACAATGTGGAAAAAGAGTAAACTGAGATAGAGAGGTGCGTATGAAGAAATGTCCGAAGTGTGGGAAAGAAAATATAGATGAGGCAAGATTTTGTACATGGTGCAGAGCAGAGTTGCCGGTGATATCAGAGAAAAAGAAAAATGATCTGGGAAGAATAATAGCAATCGTAATACTTATATCAGTTATTTGTGCATGTCTGGCCGGAGTATTTATGCTTTTTAAAGATAAAAACTCTGGGAAAGATCAAGGTGAAGCAATAGCACAGAAAGAAGAAAATAGACAAGTGGATAAAGACATATCTGCTGAAAAGAAGAGTTCTGGTGTATATGTGGCTCCTTTTATGAATAATGAAGGAAAGTGGGGCTATATAAACACAGATGGAGATGTAGTTATTGAATGTAAATATGATTCAGCATATGAATTTGATCAGGATGGATATGCGGTAGTTGGAATGCAGACAGATTCAGATGCAAGTGAATATTATACGATTTATGGATTGGTAAATACAGAGGGAGAAGAGATTATTCCTTTAGACTATAGCTATATTAACAGTTCAATTGGTTCTACTTGTGATAATTATGGATATAGAACTATAACCAGACTTCCGTATCCATTTGATTATGATGAGCAATATTCAGGAGTTATGGATAAGAATGGAAACATTATGATGTCTCCAGAGTATAGCAGTATATATAATATAGGTGATTCTGGATATTTTATTGCTTGTGAGTCTGAAACGGGAATGTATGGAATTATAGATGAAAATTACGAGTGGATTTGTGAAGCAGAATATTCAGATATTTATAAAGTGTGGGAGGATTCTACTGATAATTTAGTGAAAGTAAATGGAGAGTATCTGCTGATAGCAGAGTATGATTTTCAGGAAGGGCATGGTGCTGAGATTATAAATGAATATGGAGAAACTATTGTGCCAATGGAATATTATGATATAAATTCACAATGTGGAATGAATCGTTTAGTTGTTGAAAATTCTGAAGGATATTATGGCGCTATAGATTTGGAAGGTAATCTGGAAGTACCATGTCAATATGATGAATTAGGGAATTTTTCGTATGATAATGAGACCTATGCAATGAAAGATAATGCTGTTTTTATAGTAGACATTTATGGAAATGAGCGTTTTCTTACAAATGCAGATGAGTGTTGGCAGATGGATTCAAATCTTTATGAAGTAGGGATTAATGAGAACTGGAATGTTATTGATTCAAATGGTGAATATCTGTTTTCAGAAACTCATGATAATCATGAAGTAAATGAGAAGTATATTGCTGGCAATAACGAAGAGAAAAAACATGGTATGTTGATCTTAAAGTCAGGCGAGGTAGTTAACACAGAATATCAGAAATATATGCTTTCATATACAGTGCCGGATATAGTGGGAGTTTATGATGGGGCAAATTACGGAATGCTTGGTTCGAATGGAGAATTAATAGTCCCATGTAGCTATGATAGTTGTGAAATATCTGAAGATGGTGCATATATTACTGCTGACAGACAGAAGGATGAGTATGGAAATTATACAGAATGTACTTTGTTTGATAGCAATGGTAATAAAATAGAAACTTTTGATACGGGAATTTATAATGTAGGTGTTTTTCGGAAAATTTCAAACGCTGCATAAGTGAGTTAATAGAAATAAGAGAAGAAGTTTGAAACAAATAAGTAGAGGACAGCCAAAGAATAAAGGGCATGACAAATAAACCATCGTAAGAGGTGGTTTTGAAAAGTAAATATGGACACAACAACCTAAGTCAGTACCACCAGCAAAGCTGGTGGTACTGACTTTGTCCTGTGCTTTTTTATAGTAAGCATTTACCGTATACGTAAATTAGTGTAATATCCTCGTCCTTATCAACAGAACACGTATAGACCCAACCCTTTTCGGACAAGCTACCCTCATAAACATAAGAAAAAAATCAGAAAGTGCAGGAGATCATAAACAGTATTATTATTTTCAAGGAGGGAAAAACTTATGCTACGTTATCTGCCTGTTCGAAAAGTTCATGCAAGACAGGTCCTTGATTCCAGGGGGAATCCTACGGTGGAAGCGGAAGTGACTGTGGGTGAAGGAATCGTGGGGATTAACGGATACACAGGAAGAGCCATGGTGCCGTCCGGAGCATCCACAGGTAAATTTGAGGCTGTGGAGCTGCGGGACGGAAACCGGGAGGAATATCTGGGACAGAGTGTGAAAAAGGCAGTGGAAAATATCAATACACGTCTGGCAGATGCCATTATCGGAGAGAATGCCCTGAACCAGGCATGGATCGATCATCTTCTGATCGAAACCGACGGAACGGAGAACAAAAGCAGTGCAGGAGCCAATGCCACGCTGGCAGTATCTCTGGCAGCAGCCCGTGCAGCAGCCGGGGCCCTTCGGCTTCCTCTTTATCAGTATCTGGGCGGCTGCCATACCCTGCAGCTCCCTGTGCCGATGATGAATATTTTAAACGGGGGAAAACATGCGGACAACACGGTGGATCTTCAGGAATTTATGATCATGCCCACAGGGGCAGGCTGCCTGGAAAAAGGTATCCGCATGTGTGCGGAAGTTTACCAGCATTTAAAGCTCCTTCTTCGGGAAAAAGGTCTTTCCACAGCTGTTGGTGATGAAGGCGGTTTTGCCCCGGATCTTCCGGATTCGGAGGAAGTGCTTACCCTGATCGTCCATGCAGTAGAAAAAGCAGGATACAAACCTGGAGAGGAGATTTCCATTGCCATTGATGCAGCTTCCAGCGAACTTTATGATGAGGAAAAAGGCGTATACTTTTTCCCAGGGGAAAGCCGCATGAAAGGGGAAAAGATCTACCGGGATGCCAGAGAGATGACAGAGTACTACGAGAAACTGGTGGAAAAATTTCCTATTGTTTCCATTGAAGATGGTCTCTGGGAGGATGACTGGGAAGGCTGGAAATATCTGACGGAACACCTGGGGAAAAAGATCCAGCTGGTAGGCGACGATCTGTTTGTCACCAATATCAAACGGCTACACTGTGGCATCGGACTTGATGTTGCCAATGCTATCCTTATTAAAGTAAACCAGATCGGAACTCTCACGGAAACTCTGGATGCGGTGGAGATGGCTCAGCATGCCGGGTATCGTGCAGTGATCTCTCACAGGTCCGGGGAAACAGAGGATTCCTTTATCGCAGATCTTGCAGTTGCCTGTGGGGCGGGACAGATCAAAACAGGCGCACCCTGCCGTTCGGACCGGAACGCCAAGTATAACCAGCTTCTGCGGATCCACGAACAGCTCGGAGCTCTTGGAAGATATAAAGATCCTTTTGCAAAAAAATCTCAGAAAAAGCCCTGCATAAAATAAACGGAAAATGGTTGAAATCCCGGTTTAGCTATGGTAAAATAACCTCTAGTTGATTAGGAGGTGTAACCGCGTGAACATTTTGAAGATTATTCTGACTGTAATTTATGCAATAGATTGTATCGCTCTGACTGTTGTCGTACTGATGCAGGAGGGCAAGCAGCAGGGTCTTGGCTCTATCGCCGGAGTAGCTGATACTTACTGGGGTAAGAATAAGGGCCGTTCCATGGAAGGTGGTCTCGTAAGAGGTACCATTATCATGGGAGTTATTTTCTTTGTACTGTCAATCGTACTGAACATTATCTGATCTGCCGGGAGCAGAACAGAAGTTGGGAACACTCTTGCTGCGTTAGCATGCAGAAGAACCTCGGATGGAGACTTCTTTTGTTAATCAGCAGGAGTGTTTTTGCGTTGATACAGGGTCACGGGTGAGACTTCCTCTGGAATGATAACAGGGTAAAAATGAAATAGAAACAGGAGAAATTGTGAAAAGATCGAAAAATTTTGAAAAAAGAAAAAAGTTTATAATGGAGCTTCTGGGAGATCCGCTGTATAAGCCCATGCGCCTGCGTGAGATCGCATCTCTTCTTCAGCTGGATAAGAGTGAGAAAAAAGAGCTTTTTGACGTGCTGGACGAGCTTTGCGCCCAGGGCAAGGCTGAAGTAGATAATAAAGGAAGATACAGCAAGGTTTCCGGCAAGCGCAGAGACAGACGAAAGAATAAAGAAGCTCTGAAGGCAGAAAAGCCGGAGCGTGGCCGTAAGGGAAGAGAATGCAGAGAGAAGAATCATGAGGAATATCGTTTCTCCGAGAAGGACGGAACCATCATGGAGGGAACTTTTATTGGCCATTACAAGGGCTTTGGCTTTGTGGAAGTGGAGGGTCAGGAACAGGATATTTTTATTCCGGAAAATGACACGGGAAGCGCCATGCATCAGGATAAGGTGCAGATCCTTGTACGGAACGGACATAAAGAGGGAAAACGTCAGGAAGGCGTTGTGCTGAAGGTTCTGGAAAGGGGAATGCCTTCAATCGTGGGAACATACCAGAGCAGCCGTGATTATGGCTTTGTGATTAGTGATAACCCCAAATTTTCCAAAGATATCTTTATTTCCAGAAAAAACTCCATGGGAGCAAAGGACGGAGACAAGGTAGTTGCAGAAATCACAGATTACGGCTCCAGAAACCGGAAGCCGGAAGGAAAGATCACGGAGGTGCTGGGAAACTTACGTTCACCTGGAACAGATATCCTTGCTATTGTGAAGAGCTTTAACATACCAAGTGTATTTCCTGACAAAGTACTTCGTCAGGCTGACCGTGTGCCGGATCATGTACAGGAAGCGGATCTGGATGGAAGACTGGATCTCAGAAATCTTGTTACAGTCACCATTGACGGTGAGGATGCAAAGGATCTGGATGATGCCATTTCCCTGACAAAGGATGATGGAATCTACCATCTGGGTGTGCACATCGCAGACGTGAGCAACTATGTTCAGGGCGGCAGTGCCCTTGACAGAGAGGCACTGAAGCGCGGAACCTCCGTCTATCTTGCAGACCGTGTCATTCCCATGCTCCCGGAGCGGCTTTCCAACGGTATCTGTTCTCTGAACCAGGGACAGGACCGTCTGACCTTAAGCTGTCTGATGGATGTTAATGAAAAAGGAAAGGTGATTTCCCATAAGATCGCAGAAACCGTGATCCGTGTAGATGAGCGTATGTGTTACACAGATGTGAAAAATATTCTGGAAGATACTGATGAGGTGGCGAAGAAACGCTATGAAGCTCTGATCCCCATGTTTTTCTTGATGAAAGAGCTTTCCGGGATCCTGCGTAGCCGTCGGCATACAAGAGGTTCCATTGATTTTGATTTTCCGGAGAGTAAGATCATCCTGAATGCGGCAGGAAGAGCTATTGATGTGCAGCCCTATGAGGCCAATGTGGCAACCAGGATCATTGAGGATTTTATGCTTCTTGCCAATGAAACTGTGGCACAGGAATACTGCACCGGAGATTATCCCTTTGTATACAGAACGCATGAAAATCCGGATCCGGAAAAGATTGAAAGTCTTTTGATGCTTCTTCATAATGAAGGAGTCAACATACAGAAATCCGGACAGGAGATCACGCCTGGTGAGATCCAGGAGATCCTGGAAAGTATTGAGGGAATGCCCAATGAGGCACAGATCAGCCGCCTGACCTTGCGTACCATGAAACAGGCAAAATATACTACGGAATGCAGCGGACATTTCGGACTTGCAGCGAAGTATTACTGCCACTTTACTTCTCCGATCCGAAGATATCCGGATCTTCAGATCCACAGGATCATCCATGACCGTCTGAGAGGCAGACTGGTAAGGGAAGGACGTACCGAGCATTACAAGGAGATCCTGGATGAAGTAGCACGCCAGTCCAGTGTGTGCGAACGGCGTGCAGACGAAGCAGAAAGAGAATCCGATAAGCTGAAGAAAGCAGAGTATATGTCCTATCATCTCGGAGAGGAGTATGAGGGGATCATCTCCGGCGTTACAGGATGGGGACTTTATGTGGAGCTTCCGAATACCGTGGAAGGACTGATCCATATCAATACATTACGAGATGACTATTATGTATTTGACCAGGATGCATATGAACTGAGGGGAGACATGACAGGAAAGATCTTCCGTCTTGGGCAGAAGGTCCGTGTCCGTGTGGCAGATGCGGATAAAATGCTGAAAACCGTGGATTTTGTCCTGGCTGAGGAAGACTGAGGGAGCGCGAAATGGCAAAAAAAACAGGAATGAAACTGATCGCAAATAATAAAAAGGCTTTTCATGATTATTTTATCGAGGATACTTATGAGGCCGGGATCGCACTTGCAGGAACCGAGGTGAAATCCTTACGTTCCGGTAAATGCAGCATCAAGGAGGCCTTTGTCCGTGTGGAAAACGGAGAAGTTTATGTATATGGAATGCATATCACTCCTTATGAGAAAGGAAACATTTTTAACAAAGATCCTCTTCGTGTGCGTAAGCTTTTGCTGCATCGCTACGAGATCAATAAGATCGAAGCTAAATTAAAGGAAAAAGGATTGACTTTGGTACCACTGAAGGTTTATTTCAAGGACAGCCTGGTAAAAATAGAGATTGGCATGGCACGTGGTAAAAAGCTTTATGACAAGCGCCAGGATATTGCAAAGAAGGATCAGAGAAGAGAAGCGGAGCGAGACTTTAAAGTAAAAAATCTTTATTGATCGGCTGGTTTCAACTGAAAAAGTAAAAGTATGATAAAATGCGGGGAATGAGAAATGACAGAGGTACAGGAAAGACGTAAAAAAACGGTAGAAGCATCGATGACGGAGCAGGTTCATCTGATCATGCAGCAGCATCTGAACGGAGGCGGAAGACTTTTTGGCGGAGCACTGATGCAGTGGCTGGATGAGGTTGCCGGAGTGGTAGCTATGCGTCATGCGGAGACATATCGGGTGGTAACTGCGGCAGTGGACAATCTTCAGTTCAAGCATGCGATCTATGAGGGAGAGATCGTAGTACTTAAGGGATATGTGACTTATGTGGGAAGAACTTCCATGGAGGTCGAGATCGATACGTATGTGGAACAGCCGGATGGTATGCGCCGGACTGTAAACCGGGCGTTCT